>Ga0105248_10007016_pt1 | contig 12337 bp, 8 predicted proteins | sample KBSS34metaG_FD_81524 | JGI IMG/M metagenome (GOLD analysis project Ga0105248, IMG submission 81524) | Switchgrass rhizosphere microbial communities from Kellogg Biological Station, Michigan, USA - KBS S3-4 metaG | ecosystem: Host-associated > Plants > Roots > Rhizosphere > Soil | place... | reverse complement strand
GTATGGGATCTTCCGTATGGCCAAGGCCGAGCCAAGCACCCCAGTGGCGTGGTCGGCGCACTCGTGAACGACTGGAGCGTTGCGTCGTTCATGACCCTGCAGTCAGGGGCGCCGGTCGCGGTCACGCAAGCGAACTCGCTCGGCTACGCCGGCTTCACGACCCAGCGCCCGAATCTGGTCGGCGATCCGACACTGCAAGCTGACGAGCGAACGCCCGCTCACTGGTTCAACACAGCGGCGTTTGCAACCGCCAATCAGTTCACCATCGGATCCGCCTCGCGCAATCCGGTGCGCGGGCCGTCGTATCGCGACGTCGATCTCGCGCTGATGCGTCACGTGGGCGTCGGAGGTCAGACCTCGGTCGAACTTCGTCTCGAGGTGTTCAACCTGCTGAACACCACGAATTTCGGCGCACCGGCGGCGCAGCTCGGACCGGCCAGCTTCGGGACGATCACAACGGCGTTCGACCCGCGTGTCGTCCAACTGGCGGCAAAGTTCTGGTTCTGACGCAGCCTGGACGAACCCGTTACGCGGAGTAAGCCGGCGTCCCCTGAGGCTCATTGCGCACCGGCACCGGAGCGCGCAAGTTGACCTTGATATCGGCGAAGCTGTTGGCGAGTTCCGCGAAGACCAGCGACAGCGCCATGCACGACCAGATCGCGGCCATGGTCGCGTTGACATTGTTGTCGATGCCCAGCAAGCCTCCCAGCAGCCGGCCTTCGAAAAACACCAGCGCCACCGCGTAGCTTCGCGTCATCCATTGACGGTGCAGCGTGATGCGCCGCCGGATCGCAAAGAGGTACGCCACGAGGGTCGTCGTCATCAGCATCACGGCATCCACGACGGCTAGGGTCGTGAACTCGCGCGGCATACCAGGGCCTTCGGCAATGTACTGCCCGTAAGCACCAAGCGGCGCCAGCACCAGGGCACCAACGACGTAGACGCGGCCGACGATGTGGTGCGCGGCGGTGTAACGCTTGCGCAGTCGTTCGGAAAACTGCAGAGGCGCGAGGAACAGGGCGCACGTGCCGGCCAGGGCATGAGGCACCAGCCAGAATGCGACTTCAGCGTAATGCTTCCAAATCGGATTCTGCGGCTCGATGAGAAAGCGTTCGTTGTGGTACAGGACGTAGAGCGTCATGGCCCCAACAGCGGCAAACACCGCGAACTTGGGACGTAGCGACGACGATCGTTGAGCCGAAAGCCGTTCAGACATAGTGGACTCCTGGGGGGTGGATGCCGCTCATTCTGCATCACCTGCTGCCGGTCGGGCGGGATTTATTGCTCGGCCCTGGTACGTCCGTCAGCGGCCGGGAATCCAGCTTCGTGACGGCGGCTTCTCGAGAGCGCCGCGCTCCTCGAGCAGCGTCATCATCGCGACGTCGCGGTTCTCGATGGCGACGAGCAGCGGCGGTTGCGTCATGCCGCTCCGCGGGTTGACCTCGGCGCCGGCGTCGAGCAGCATCTTCACCATCTCCGTGTCGTCCTGATCGACGGCCTCGGAGAGCGCAAAGCTGCTGCCGCGCGGGGAATAGCCGGCGTCAAGCAGTGCCCGAACGGTCTCGCGCGAGCCGTGCTCCACCGCGAGTTCCATCGTGTCGTGGTCGGACGATCCTTGCTGACGGGGCTTCGCAAGCTGCTGGCGAAACGTCAGCTGCTCGTTCACCTGCCGGATACCCGTGCCCCACGCCCTTTCGACCTTCGCGCCTGACTTGAGCATGGCGCGCACGATCTCGACCATGTCGGCGCGTCCCGGTTTCAGTTGATCGAGCGACAAGAGCCAGCCTGACTGCAAGTTGTCTTTGAAGGACACGAGCTTGTTGGGATCGGCGCCGGCTGCCAGCGCCTCGCGGACCTTCGCCACGTCAACGGCGACTGTCGCCGCGATCAACTGCGTCTCCTTCTCGCCGCCGCCGAAGGGCGCCACATCCGGGCGACCGCACGCGCTCGCCGACACCACCAGTACCATCACCGAGAGCCACCGCGAGATGGTCATGGCGATGTCTTCTCCTTCTGCAGCAGATTCGCCACCTCGTCGAGCGCTTTCTGCGCCTCCGGCTTCTTCTCGTCGGCGCGCGCTTCAATGACGACCTCGAGCGCCGTCTTGCCGTCGCCGCCCAGGGTTGCCGCGTCGGCGCCCCTCTCCAGCAACACGCGGACGATGTCAGCGTGACCGAAGGCGGCGGCGCGAAAGAGCGCCGTCTTGCGATCGAGCGGCGACAGATCGGCGACGCCCGCGCCCGCATCCAGCGAGCGCTCGACGCCGGCACGATCGCCGTGCCGCGCGGCGCGGAACAGCCGTTCATCCTCGTCGCTGAAATGCGGATCTTGAATCGAGTACACAAAGTACGCCAGGCCGGCGGCGGCGATCAGACCCCACAGAACCTGGCCGGCCCGGTTGAGGCCGAACAACGCGAGGACGAAGAAGGACGCTTTAGAGTCGCTCACGCGGGGAAACGCCTGGCGGATTCTACACGAGTCAAGCCGCCAGTCACCACGGCTGGATCGGAAGGCGAATCAGTAAATCAACCAGACGTCCTGGTAGCCGCCGTAATCGGAATTCCACGCATATTGCACCCGGTGGTCGCGCACGTTCGACGCAAACACCGCGCGCCAGACACTGCCGTTGCCGGCATTGGGAAACGGTTGCCAGGAACCCGGGGCGATCCGGCTGACGAAGTTCCAGGTCGCACCGTTCCACACATACAGCTCGGCCACGTAGGGCGTGCGGTTGTCGGCGATGAGTCGCGGCACATTCTGCGCCGTTAACGGGGTCGTCATCGCGACAACCAGTAATACGAACAAGATCACGCAGGAAGCCGCTTGTCGTCTGGTCATGCTCGCCTACTTGCCTCTGAGGGCCTGGATGATTCGCTGCGTCACAAGGCGCCATGCACCGATCTCTTCACATTGATCGGAAGCACCGAACAGGCGGAGACATTCGTCGGCCGTCGGCTGCAGCGTGCCGGCCAGCCGCTCCGCCGCTCCGCGCAATTCAGGACCGCTGATCTGAAACACGGTCATCGATCCATCTCCGCGGGTGGCGGCAAGGCGCGCGCCAGGCATATCGAACGCCAGCGCGGTGATCTCCTCACCCGGCCCGGCAATGGTCGCGAAGCGCGATGGCAAGGCGGTGTGGTGGAGCGTGATGCCGCCATCGACGTACGCGAGCGCGAGGTAGTTGCCGTCTGGCGACACCGCCACTCGCGTCACCGGCCGCTCGACTTTGAGCGGCATGGCCTGATTCAGGTTTCGCCACTCCATCACGGTGCGCTCGCACGAGGTCACCGCGGCGCCAAAACCTAAATTCCGGCTCAAGCTCACACTGCCCTGCTCACACTGCCGCTCGGGAGTGCGCGGCTGTTCGCCCGACGTTGGCGCGGCACCAAATGGCGGCGGCGCCAGTAGAGGCGGAGGAAGCGGCATGAGAGGAGGCGGAGGCGGCGTATCGGTCTCAGCTGGAGGGCGGCTGGCCGGTGGCATGACGCTCGGCTGCGGGGATGGAGCGGTCATCGAACTCGCTTTGCCGACAGGGTTGGCTGCGGATGAGACGAGTTGCACCACCGTGCGCGCTCCCGCGGCCCCGCTGTTCTGCTCGGCGGTGCGGTAATTGTGCGGCCCATGGAGCCCGACGGCCACCCGCTGGCCGTCAACGGCCGTAGCGACCACGATTCCCGGGATCTGCTGCGAGACGACGTCTTCTTTCGTCGCAATATTGCGGAGCACAACGACGGTCGTTTCCGGCGCCACCTGCGCAGCCCAGGCCAACTGCCGCTCCGATGCACCGAACGCGAGCGCCGTGATCGCGCCGCCGCCGGAAAGTCGTGCGGAAGGATCGGGAGTGTCCCCAAGCGTACGCACGAGGATGTCGCCTTTCGCTGTCCCAATGGCGATGTGCTTGTCATCCGGCGCCAGCGCCAGCGCTGTGATCGGATCAGGCGACACGATCGATGAAATCCGCGATCCCGAATGCGCGTCGTATACCTGGACCGACTGCGCAGACGCCGTGATCAGCTTGTCGCCGGCGACACTGAAGGTCGCCGTCATCGGCGTTTGCGTTCCCTTTGGCAGTACTCGGTCCACCTGAGGCCGATTCCACACGTATAGACCCTGGCCGGCGATCGTTAACAGGAGTCCGCCGTGCCCGGCCAACGCGGCACCACTCACGGGGTCGTCGTGACTGCCGACGCGTTCGATCGATCGGCCATTGCGCGCGTCCCAGATATCGACGGTGTCGCCGGCGCTCCAGGTCAACAGCCGCTCGGTGTCATCCGACAACGCGACGTGCGGTGCGTCCTTCATGTCATAGAGCATTCGCTTCGCCGTGAGATCCCAGACGGACACACGCCCGTCCACCTGTGTCAGCGTCAGTCGATCGCCGGCGAAGAGGCCGGCCACGGCTGCCGCCGAACTTGGGAGCGGACCGTTCCACGACTTGGCCTGCGCCAACGAGACAACCTGCAGCGCGGGGACTCCAGCATCGGCGTGGACCGCAAACAACTGGCTGCCGTCCGTGTTGAGCCCCACCAGCGTCGTCTTGCCGAGGTTCATTGGCGCCGGTCCACCGGGTGCGAACGACAACTGTCCGTCGCTCTTGAGCGTGGCATACGTAATGGCGTCGCCAGCCAGGATGAAGTTCGCCTGCTTTGGCGACACGATCGGCGGCTGCCAACTCGCGGCACGGCGATCGAACGTGGAGAGCCACTGCAGTTCGCCGGTCGGATCACCGCTGGTCAGCAGCAGCCGCTCACCACCGGGGCTGACTGCCGCGGCGATGACGGTGCGGTTGGCGCCGATGGCTGGCGCAAGGCGTTGAAGCTGGACGTCCGCCGCATTTACGTCAACGCGATCGACGGCCGTACTACGGTAGACAATCACCAACTCGGTGCCGCCCCGGTCGAACGTCATGCTGAACACATCGTCAGTGGGATTCAGCCGTGCCGGCGGCGCGGCGAAGGCCGGCGCTTTCCACAACTCGATCAGCCGCGTGCCGGCGAGCAGCGCGACGTTCGTACCGTCGGCACTGACGGCCATCGTCTGCGGTGCCTGCTTCAACGCAATTCGCTGCTGAAGATGAGGGAGGCGCACCGCATTGTTCAGCGCCATCAGCGCCAGCGGCATCGGGGCCCGCGCACTTTCCGATTCCTTGAGCGCCCGCAGGCCCAGCACCGTACTGAGCCTCGCGTTGCGAGGTGCCTCGGTGTATGCCGCGTCCGCCCAGTTCCGCGCGCGCTGCTCGTGCTCGAGACGTGAGATGCCGATGAGCGCGAGGACGGTGACGAACAGTAGCAAGACGGAGACGCCGGCCGTCAGTCCGAAACGAAACGCGCGCTTTCTCTGGCGCTCGGTGCGCGCGATCTCAAATTCCAGGCGCCGGCGCGTCTCCTCGGTTTTGGCCGCGAGCGTCTCGCGCTCCTGTGCGAGCTTCTCCTGATCAAGGCGGTTGCCGCGCGATTCGAGCGCCACGTCGACGAGCACGTCGTGCGTCAACTCGAAGCGCGCAATCCCGCCCGCGATGTCGCGGCGCAGGATGCGCCTGCGCGTGAGCGTGTCGAGGTCCGCGGGCGGCACACCGGCCGCAAACGCATTCGGTTCGGCCGCCGGCCACCGGCATCGCATTCCCGGCAGCACCATCGTGTCCTCGACGAACTTCCGGGTCACCGGCAGGACGTCGCACATCGCCTCGGCGTAGAAGGTCTTGAGAATCTGCGACGCTTCGGCGCTGTCGACGAGCGACCGATCGATCAGCTTACCTGGGGAGACCTTGCGCTTTTCGTTCAACTCACGGCAGAACAGGCTGAGTAGCGCCGGATCGACGGTTGCCGTTCCTGCGAGGCGCCCTGGCGCGCGGGTCACTTTCCTGATGATGCGGACGGAAGTACGCAGCGTTGCCGTGTTGCCTTTCCCTTCGATCAGATGCTGACCGGCTTCGCAAATGGCCCGCGCCGCCGCCTTGCGTGTCATGGGTTCGAGACGCAGGAAGATGCGGTCGATCGACGGAATGATGCGCGAAAGGCCCTTGACGTTGGCGAGGTAGTCCTCGCGGAAGCTGAGCACGACTTTGCACACACCCGGCTGCCGGGTATACGCGGGGCGCTCGATGTTCTCGTCGGTCGCGCACGCCGATTCGTACCACTTGGGCTCGCGACCGCTCTCGAGGTTCGCCAGGTCGCGCAGGAAGTCTTCGAAGTATCGCTGGGCGGCCTCGGGCGACTCCACGCGCGTAAAGAGTTCCTCGAACTGGTCGAAGACGAGGACCGGCGTCATCAACAATCCGCCTGGGCCCCAGAAGCCATCGTCCGACCGCCGGAAGTATTCCCACATGCCGCGCTCGGGCATCGGCGGCCGGGTCGGCGCTTCGACGTTCCGCTGCCGCGCGCTCTCCTGTGTGGCCGCCACGACCTGGGCGGCGAGGTCCGCCGAGGTCAGCAGCGCTCGGCCGTCACGCGCGTCTTGCGCGTCGGCCGATACGAAGTTGAGACGGAGGTAGACGGGCAGGTAATTGGCCGGCAGCTCCGGAAACACGCCGGCACGCAGCAGCGACGTTTTGCCGAGACCAGAAATGCCGTACAACAACACGAGGTCTTCGCGAATGATGAGGCGCAGTAGATCCCGCGCCACGTCGCGGCGGCCCTTGAAGAAATCCTTGCCACGCTCGTCGTAGGCGTGCAGGCCCGGCCACGGGTTCTCGCGATCGACGACGGTATCGGTCGTCGCCTCCGGCTGGGAGTGGGTATCGGTGCTCATGCCCGCCGCCGCAGCTGGCAACTTTTGAAGCCCTGGCGCAACCGCTCCAGGAAGTCCGCGGGCAGCGAGCCATTCTCCCCAAGCTTGCTAAACTGCTGCGCGCGAAACTCATCCGGCAGGATTGGATTGTCAGGGTCAACATCATCGATGACGAGCGGCATGATGAACGGCGTGCCGAGCCAGCGGCGCGAATACTTGATGGCGCTGTTCCACTCGGCAGCGTAATAGCGCGGCCCCGGGCGCAGGCTGGAGCGCGACAGCAACGGCACGAACATCGCAGACGACTCGATGTTCTTCATGATCTTGCGTTCCCATTCGTCGCCGGCACCGAGCTCGCGCCGATCGAACCAGACCGGCGGCCCGCTGGCCTCGATCGCGCGCGCGACGTCGGCCGCCACGTCACGATCCTCGTGCGCGTAGCTGAGGAACACCGAACACGGGCGAATCGCCTCCGGCAGCGCACCGCGCCGCGACTGGTTGTAGGCGCGCCAGCGGCGGTCGAGCTCATCGACGAAGGCGACGGGCGAAGCGGTGAAGATCTCCGTTTGCGTATGGAACGTCTGCAGGAATTGCATGAGCTCCGCGTTCTCGCGCGCAATCGGGTCGACGACGAAGTCCGAGCGATCAGTCGTGTGGAGCAGGCGCTTCCGTCTCGTGACGCGCAGCAGGAAACGAACCAGCCAGTTGGGAAAGCGGCAGCCGATGATCAGCAGGTTCTTGTAGCCGAGCAGGTCGACGATGCTGGTCATGTGCTTTGACAGCATGACGACGGCAAACTCGAATGCATCTTCCTGCGTCACGACGTAATTCGGGATGGCGGATGCGCGCCCGAGCAGGTGAAAGACGGTCGGCTGCGAATCCGACGTGTCAACTTCGGGAAACGGGGCCTCGGGATCGAAGGCGTAGACTCGCGGCGGCGCGCCGCGCGCTTCGGTAATCGCATCGGCCAGCAGCGAGTCAAACGTCGCGGTTACATAGAAGCGAAACGGCTCGATCGCCGTGAGTTTCCGGAGACTCTCCGGCACAGGCAGCTGCCCGCGATCATCGAGCACACGGTTGAGTGATGCATAAATCTTGCGCCAGTCGCCGCCGTTCAAGAGGAACTGGGATGCGACGGCACCAAGCGGGTTCGCCTCTTCGGGGGATTCCGGGACCGGCTTGCCAAACCGACGCGCGAGGTCGCCGGCCAGCTCGGCATAGAGCGAACGGTCGACGCCATCGGCGCCCTTGATAGTGAGCAACTCTCGGCCGATGACCGGAACGATCGAACCCGCCGCAATGTATTCCAGCAGGGAATCCCAGAGCAGCTCATCGTCTGTGTTCCGGGCGCCCTGTTCGGAAACCGGCGATACGTCCATTTCAAGCCGACCCCCTCGCGTTGCGCCCGAGTCTAAACCTGAACCGTCGGCAGCATGCGTCTTACAGCAGAGTTGGGTGCAAATTTTTCTTGCAGTTGTTGGCAGGGCGCACGCGCTCAGTTGTGATCGTCGCCCTCGGAGCGTCGGCGATTGCGTTCTGCGTCCGACATCTTCGGATCCAACACCTCGGCGTCCGGTGGACTGAGCCGCTGCAAGATCGTCGGCGTCGGGTCTCCGTACAGGACCATTCCCGCCCAGCCCGTACTGCGCGTCGTCGCGGGGCCCTGACCGGACCCGATTCCCACCGGTGGGCGGGTCATGAGTTCGTCCAGGTCAGGCTCGCCTTCCCTGACGCTCCGGCGCGCCAGCGCCAATGCTTCACCAAGACTCGTGCGGCGGATCAGCAGCGCCTCGTAAAAGGCCGCAGCGATGTTCTTCGCATCCATGTCGCTGATCTTCCACAGCGGACCGACGTAGGCCGCCACTCCCTGTGAAAGCGCCGCCGTCGCCATTCCGTAGACGCCATCGTGATAGTTTCGCGATGTGTCGTCGCCTTCGCGCGCCCCTTCGCAAGCGCTGCCATAGATCAGCCACGGCCGGACCTCCGCGTTGGCGAGCGTCTGCCGCAGCTCGAACGCGTAGAGAGGGCCGTCGGCAAACATCCAGCAACTCCGATCGGGATTGTCGGCGTCGTAGCGGCCGTGACCGGCGAAGTGCACGATGTCGTAGTGGTGTGACCGCAGCAGCGTCCGGAATTCTTCAACCGTGACGGGGCGGTCCACTTCCGCCTTGTAGTCTGACGGATCGATCATGCCCGGCAGGCGGTCGAGGAGCCGTGAGAAGCAGTCGGCCACGTGAGACCCTTCGAGAGTCCCGGCGCCCGACAGTTCGGCGCCGCTGCCCTCGATTGATGGAGCCACCACGAGTAAACGAAGCGGGCCCTGACGCGGGCTGGAACTCCACCGCGGCGCGCGCTCGGCGTCGGCAATGACCTGACGGCCAATCGCAAAACGCTCGACAAGCCAGCCATGCCGATCGCGCAAGAGTTCCCACGGGTACCGCATCAACTCCCTCGGCATCTGCAGCACGAGGTGGGCGGCGCGATCGTCCGTCGGCGTCACCTCGGCGAGTTGATCGCTGATGCCATACAGGATGTCGTCGCCGAGCAGGCTGCCGCAACGCGCCAACTGCTGCAGCGCAAGTTGCGGAGGCGCATCCACCGCGGAGCCAATGTTCTCGATCTCGGCGAGCACACGCTCCAGGCGCGCTCGCGGAATCTGATTGTGCCGCTCGACGACGGTCGCGGATCGGTCAAGCGAAGACAACCGGACGCAGTAGGAAACAATCGAGTCGGGCTCGTGCCCGGCCGCCGCGTGGCTTGCCTCCGGGCGCGCGCCATTTGCCGTAGGCTCGCCGTTGTACGGGTCGATCGTCAGAAAGAGCGCGTTCGGCGCCGACAGCGCTTGCAGCTGTCCGGCGTGTCGTCCTGTCAGCGCACGGTCTCCCGCCAGCCGCCGCATCAACTGGTAGCGCGCTTCGAGCGGCGCCGCGGTCAACTGCGACTCCAGAAGACGCCAGAGCATTCGCGCATGCTGCTTGATCAGATCGACGGCCGTCAGCAGCGCCGTCCAGTGCAGCTCGCGACTGAACCTCAGCTCCAGGTAATTCGACTCCGCCAGCTTGTTGAGATCAATCGGCCGGTACAGCCCCAGGCCACACCGTTGGATCGGCCGCACGGCTACCACCGCCGTTTCCTGCGGATCCTGGTTCACGCCGCGAACGAGAACCGATACGCGTGTGGCCAGGAGCGCGAGTTGATTCGCGGCCGCAATGCCGTTGAACGCGTCGGTCAGCTCTCGCCCCTGCGGTCCAACAAAACGCTCGCGGGAGCGTTCGATGATCGCCGCCCACGCGGCCGGCTCGCGCACGGAGTCTTTCTTGGCGGGATCCGTGAACAGCGCGCGAACGCTCGCATCCACGTCCGAGTGATCGGGCACCGGCGTATCCGGGGACTGGTCCACAGCTACGGCGAGCAGGCGCTCGAGCCGTGAACGGCACGCGGACAATTCGTCGGCCAGGCGCTTGTAGACATCGTCGTGCTTGCCTGACGTGGCGAGGCTCCGCGCCGTCGAGCCCATCACCCGCAACGTGCGCGACAGCGAGGGATACGGAATCACGGGAATGGCGTCGGCCGCCCAGCGGACGAGCGCCTCGTCGGCCGCATCGTAGAGCGCGGTGGCGATCGACGTGGCCAGTTCGTCAAGGTCGTAACTCAGTGACTGTGTCAGGACAGCCGTGTGTTCCATCACCACGCGTTCGCGCGCGCGCCAGACAACCTCGTTGCTCAGCCACTGGAGAAAGACCACGCTGAACGTGTCGAGTGCCTGTGCAACCGGAACAAGGGCCTCCAGGTTGATGGCCGAGACCGTGAGCGTAGAGTCTTTCTTCTCTGTCGATCCGTAAAAGTCCCCGAGGAAGGCAACCGTTTCCTGCGCAAGCAGCAATCCATGTGGATTGACTGGAGACTTCCAGGCCGGCGCGGCGTTTTCGACCGGCGCAGCGACGATCTGGTGCCAGCGCTGCAGGAGGCGCGCGTACGGCCAATGCGGAATCTGGCCTCCGGTCTCGGACTCTCCCGGCTGGAGGCCCACCAGCAGATCGAGAAGCCCGCGGAGTTCGTAGGCGACCTCCATGAACTGCATGGCGTACATGTCGCACGCGAGCATGACGAGGCGCCGCGACGATTCCGGTGGAAAGGTTGACTTCAGCGTCGCGCTGAGTTCGTGCAGTTCGATCGCATCGTTGGTCGCCTTGTCGTCGCAGATCGAAAACAGGCGAGCGGAGTCGAACGGCGGACGGCCAACCACCGAATCGGCGTCCATGATGCCCAGGCCGGCCATCACAAGGATGTAGCGTTGGGCCGGACAGGTGTCAAACGCCCACAGCAGAAACTGCTCGAGGGTGTCGGGATCGCCGCTGTTCACCGTGCCCAGGAACTCCGGCTCAGAGTGCTCGCCGTGCCGCAGCGCGATGCGCTGTGCGCCCGACTCGAGGTCGAGATACACGGCCACCGCCATCGCCGGGCTCCCGCCTAATTCAGTGAGCTCCTGGAGAGCGGTGACAAATGAATCCTTCTCGCCAGGCCTGTTGTAGTGGCCGCACAAATAAAACAGCGCGGCCCATTCAGGGGATGACTGACCGTTTGAGTCTTGAGGCATGGGCGGTGGCGTCACGATCAGAAGAGAGGACCCAGTTGTGCCTCCTTGGATCCAAAGAGCTGGGGTGTTTGTGGATACGACTCTGACGGGAGCCGTTTCCGAATCGCGTCATGAAACGCACGCGGTGAGGTAATGCCGGCGTCTTGCAACACGTCGATCGCGGTTCGCGTGAACACGCCATTCGGGCGGGGACCGAACGACGCGTCATAGCTGAACTCTCTGTCCCGGCACCCCGAGAACAGTAGCGCCGGGTAGGCGCTCTTGCTCGGCGCAGGCGCGTTCGACGCGCGGTCGATCGCGCGCTCGAAGCGGGGATTACCGCGAGCGAACGCGTACGGAGGGAGAAATCGCGCCTTCATCGGCGTGCCTCCCGGCGCCGCGTAGCGGACGACCGATCCGGAGTTACAGCAGTCCGCAATCACGTACAGCCTGACGCCCGGGCGCTTGGCGATGAAGATCTTGTTCAGGTCGTCATCGAGCAGATATTGCTCCTGCATCACGTCGACGGGACACATCATCTCGTCGCGCCCATCGGGCTCGTCTCCATTGGTGTCGGGGAGCCACGAACCGTGACCGGCGAACGCGAACACCACCGAATCGCCATCGGTGGCTGACCCGATGATCGACGTCAGCGCCTCGACGATGCGCGCGCGGGTCGCGTCGCCGTCGTGAATGGCATCAACGTGGTAACCGCGCGTTTCGAGGAGCGCCTGCCAGTCCCGCGCGTCATTGACGCACCCGGCGAGATCCATGTTGGTTCCGGGGTAGTCGTTGATGCCGACACACAGCGCGCGCTGGGACATGTCCGACACACGTTAGCGCACACCGTGCCACGCGAGAAAGCGATGCCGTCGATCCGTGCAGGCAAGCTCATCCGTTCTGGCGCATTCGCGCGGGACCGAACGCGCGCTGTATTCTTCGTCACGAGCGCCGGCACCATCGAGGGCCACGAGCGCACTGATACGGAAAGGTCACACTGATGAGCCGGACGTACGACGCCATTGTGATCGGCAG
>Ga0105248_10007015_pt1 | contig 12338 bp, 14 predicted proteins | sample KBSS34metaG_FD_81524 | JGI IMG/M metagenome (GOLD analysis project Ga0105248, IMG submission 81524) | Switchgrass rhizosphere microbial communities from Kellogg Biological Station, Michigan, USA - KBS S3-4 metaG | ecosystem: Host-associated > Plants > Roots > Rhizosphere > Soil | place... | reverse complement strand
ATCCTGCGCGGCAAGCACAAGCCCACCTTCGCTCCGCACATGGACATGGGTGACTTCGTGATCATCGTCAACGCCGAGAAGATCGCCCTCACCGGCCAGAAGCTCGAGAAGAAGTTGGCGTACCGCCACTCGGGCTACCCGGGCGGCCTGTCGAGCGAGACCTACATCGAGATGCTCGAGAAGCACCCGACCCGCGCGGTCGAGAAGGCCGTGCGCGGCATGCTTCCCAAGAACTCGCTGGGCCGCGCTCAGATCAAGAAGCTGAAGGTCTACGCGGGCGCCGAGCACCCGCACGCCGCTCAGCAGCCGAAGACCTACACCCTGGGCCAGGTCGCGCAGTAGCGCGCCGCCACCTTCCGCGAACACAGACTTTAGGACGAAACAGATGGCAAGCATCGAAGAAGCCCTTCCCGAGGAGCTCGTGCAGAGCTTCACGACCGAGACCCCGGTCGAGGAGGCACCCAAGGCCCCCCGCCCCGTGCTGAGCGTTCCCGGCTCGGCCGTCGGCCGTCGCAAAGAGGCGATCGCCCGTGCGCGCCTCACCCCCGGCACTGGCACCTTCCTGGTGAACGGTCGCACGCTCGAGGAGTACTTCCCCAACAAGCTGCACCAGCAGCTCATCAACGACCCCTTCAAGGTGCTCGACCTGCTGGGCAGCTACGACGTAATCGTCAAGATCACCGGCGGCGGCCCCTCCGGCCAGGCCGGCGCGCTGCGTCTCGCGATCGCTCGTGCCCTGAACGAGATCGACCGCGAGAACAACCGCCCGGCGCTCAAGAAGGCCGGCTTCCTGACTCGTGACGCCCGCGTCATCGAGCGCAAGAAGGCGGGTCTCAAGAAGGCCCGCAAGGCCTCGCAGTTCTCGAAGCGGTAACCAGCTTCGGCATCCCATGCCCCGCCTCTTCGGTACCGACGGCGTTCGAGGGTTGGCCAACGGTGAGATCATCACCGCAGACCTCGCCCTCGGGCTCGCGCAGGCTGCCGCGTTGGTGCTGACGCGCGGGCGGCATGCCGATGAGCTGCGAGCCCAGGGCAAGCGGCCGCGCGCTGTGCTGGCCCGCGACCCCCGCGTGTCGGGGGAGTTCATCTCGGCCGCCGTCGCCGCCGGCCTGGCCAGCTCGGGCATCGACGTGCTCGACGCCGGGGTCATCCCGACTCCTGCTGCGGCATTCCTGGTGGCGGATGTCGAGGCCGACTTCGGTGTGATGGTCTCGGCCTCGCACAACCCGGCCGCCGACAACGGCATCAAGTTCTTCGCCCTCGGCGGCACCAAGCTGCCGGACGACGTCGAAGACCGCATCGAAGTCGCCCTCGATCTGCCCAAGATGACACCGACCGGCGGGGGAGTCGGCCGCATCCGCCGGTTCGCCGACGCCGAGGATCGCTATGTCGTGCACCTCATCTCGACGGTCGATGTGCGCCTCGATGGCCTGCACGTGGTGATCGATGCGGCGCATGGCGCCGCGGCCGGCGTCTCGCCCGAGGTTTTTGCGCTCGCGGGCGCCAAGGTCACCGTCATCGGCGCAGACCCCGACGGAATGAACATCAACGATGGCGTCGGATCGACCCATCTCGACGGCCTGCGCGCAGCGGTGCTCGAGCAGGGCGCCGACCTCGGCATCGCCCACGACGGTGACGCCGATCGCTGCCTGGCCGTCGATGCCGGCGGCAACGTGATCGACGGCGACCAGATGATGGCGATCCTGGCGGTGTCGCTTCAGCAGCGCGGCCTGCTCGCCCGCGACACCCTCGTGGCGACCGTGATGAGCAATCTCGGGTTGCGTCGCGCGATGGCCGAGCACGGCATCCGGCTGCTCGAGACCAAAGTGGGCGACCGCTATGTGCTCGAAGAGCTCGACGGGCAAGAGCTGAGCCTGGGCGGCGAGCAGTCGGGTCACATCATCTTCCGCGACCACGCGACGACCGGCGACGGCATCCTGACCGGCCTGCAGTTGGCGGCCGAGATGGCACGCACGGGCAAGACCCTGACCGAGTTGGCGACCGTCATGACCGTGTATCCGCAGGTCCTGGTCAATGTGCCGGGTGTCGATCAGCACGGACTCGACGCGGATGCCGCCGTCACCGCGGCGGTTCGCGCCGCCGAGGCCGAACTGGGCGATACCGGCCGGGTGCTGCTGCGTCCGTCGGGAACCGAGCCGCTGGTACGGGTGATGGTCGAGGCTGCCGACCACGACGTCGCGACCGCGATCGCCGAGCGCTTGGCCGCCGTGGTGCGGGATCGGCTGACGATCTCGGCCTGACGGCTTCGCCCGCAACGCCTCGGCAGCGCATTCGACTGAGTGGCAGACTCGGGGGCATGCCACTGCACGGAGAGTACGCACCGAGCACGGCGGGCTGGGCCCGCAAGCAGGCTGAGGCCTATGAGGCGAGCGGTGGGACCGAGGCGACCGAACTGCGGGGCATGCCGGTCGTCGTGCTCACCTCGGTCGGCGCTAAGTCCGGGCTGCTTCGCAAGACGGCGCTCATGCGCGTCGAGCACGACGGGGAGTATGCGGTGGTCGCCTCGCTGGGCGGGGCTCCGAAGCATCCGGTCTGGTATTTCAATCTGATCAAGAACCCCCACGTGGAGTTGCAGGACGGCCCGGAGAAGCACGACTACCTGGCGCGGGAGATCTCGGGCGAGGAGAAGGCCGTGTGGTGGCAGCGCGCCGTCGCGGCCTACCCGCCATATGCCGACTACCAGAAGAAGACCGATCGGCAGATCCCGGTGTTCGTTCTGGAGCCCGCGCCGGAGCCGACCCCCTAGAGCTTGCGCAGCAGCACGCTCGACACGGCGTGGTCGGCGTCTTTGCGCAGCACCAACGAGGCGCGCGCCCGGGTCGGCAACACGTTCTGAGCCAGGTTGGGGCCATTGATCTCGCGCCAGATCGACTGCGCCCGCTCGACGGCCTCCGGCTCGCTCAACTCCGCGTAGCGGTGGAAGTACGACTTCGGGTCGGTGAAGGCGCCGCGCTGCAGTCGCAGGAAGCGCTCGACGTACCAGCGCTCGATGTCGCTGGTGCGGGCATCCACATAGATGGAGAAGTCGAAGAGGTCGCTCACCGCCAGGCGGGTGCCCGGCGCGGGAGGCTGCAGCACGTTCAGCCCCTCGACGATCAGGATGTCGGGCTGGTTCACCACGATCTCGGCCTTGGGCACGATGTCGTAGCTCAGGTGGGAGTAGAAGGGCGCGCGCACCTCGGCAGCGCCGCTCTTCACCCGGCTGACGAAGCGCAGAAGGGCCCGCCGGTCGTAGCTCTCGGGAAAGCCCTTGCGCTGCATGAGCCCACGCCGCTCGAGTTCGGCATTCGGAAAGAGGAAGCCGTCGGTGGTCACGAGTTCGACGCGAGGCGTGTCATCCCAGCGGCCGAGCAGGGTACGCAGCAGCCGCGCGGTCGTCGACTTGCCGACGGCGACCGAGCCGGCAACCCCGATCACGAAGGGGGTCTTCTGCGGCGGTTGGCGCAGAAATGCCGTCGCCGCCTCTCCCGTCGCGCGCGCCCCCGCCGCGTAGAGGTTGAGCAGCCGGCTCAGGGGAACGTAGACGTCGGATACCTCGGTCAAGTCCAGCGTGTCGCCCAGCCCACGCAGGTGGACGATCTCGGGCTCGGTGAGGGGCAGCGGCACGCTCGGAGCGAGGTCCGCCCAGTCGGAACGGCTGATCTCGAGAAAAGGGGTCTCGCCGCCGGAATGCGTCGGGTCGGACATTGCGACCATCGTATCGGGGCGTGGGCGGAGCGCGGCGGCGTGTACGTCGCGCGCAGCCCGCTGCGCCGCAGAAGCGGCGGCGCAGCCAGCAAAGTAGGGTTGAGCGCATGTGTGGAATCGTGGGCTACGTCGGCCCGGGCAGCGCGATCGACGTGCTACTCGGTGGCCTCAAACGACAGGAGTACCGCGGTTACGACTCCGCAGGCGTCGCGATCATCGACGACGCCGGTCGGCTCGAGACCCGCAAGCGCGCCGGCAAGCTGGCCGTGCTCCTGGGCGATCTGGCCGACTCCGCCATGGACGACGGTCACACCGGCATCGGGCACACCCGCTGGGCGACCCACGGGGGCCCGACCGACGCCAACGCGCACCCGCATCTGGGCGACGACGGCAAGCTGGCCCTCATCCACAACGGCATCATCGAGAACTTCGCCGAGCTCAAGCAAGAGGTGCTGGATGCGGGCGGCGAGTTCACCAGTGAGACCGACAGCGAGGTCGCTGCCCTGCTGGTCGGCGCCCTCTACCGCGAGACCGGAGACCTGACCGAGGCCATGCGCCGCGTCGTCACCCGCCTCGATGGCGCGTTCACGCTGCTGGTCATGCATCAGGACGCGCCCGGCGTCGTGGTCGGCGCCCGCCGCAACTCGCCGTTGGTCGTCGGCCTCGGCGATGGCGAGAACTTCTTGGGCTCGGATGTCGCCGCCTTCGTCGAGCACACCCGCAATGCCCTCGAGATCGGCCAGGACCAGATCGTGACCATCCGCCCGGATTCGGTGCGCGTCATCGACTTCGCCGGTACTCCCGTCACGCCGAACGCTTTCGAGATCGCCTGGGATGCCTCAGCGGCCGAGAAGGGCGGCTGGCCGAGCTTCATGAAGAAGGAGATCAGCGAGGAGCCCGAGGCAGTCGCCAAGACCCTCATCGGCCGCGTCCACGACGGCGCCGTCGTGCTGCCCGAGCTCGACTCGCTGACCGAGGTGCTCGCCGATGTCGATCGGGTGGTCGTCATCGCCTGCGGAACGGCGGCATACGCCGGAATGCTGGGCAAGTACGCCATCGAGGCCTGGGCCCGGGTGCCGGTCGATGTCGAGCTGTCGCACGAGTTCCGCTACCGCGACCCGGTGCTCAGCCCGCGCACCCTGGTGGTGTCGGTGAGCCAGTCCGGCGAGACCATGGACACCCTGATGGCCGTCAAGTACGCCCGCGAACAGGGCGCCCGCACACTCTCGATCTGCAACACGCAGGGCTCGACGATCCCGCGCGAGTCCGACGCCGTGCTGTACACCCACGCCGGGCCCGAGGTGGCCGTGGCGTCGACCAAGGCGTTCGTCGCGCAGGTGACCGCGCTCTATCTGCTCGGGCTCTATCTCGCTCAGCGCCGCGGAACCCTGAGCGCCGACAAGGTCGCCGAGCAGGTCACCGAGCTGCAGAACCTGCCGGACAAGCTCGAGCAGGTCGTCGAGTCGGCCTCGTCGCGCATCGCCGAACTGGCGCACTGGATGGGTGACACCCAGTCGGTGCTGTTCCTGGGCCGCAATGTCGGCTACCCGGTTGCTCTCGAGGGTGCTCTCAAGCTCAAGGAGCTGGCGTACATCCACGCCGAGGGCTTCGCGGCGGGGGAGCTGAAGCACGGTCCGATCGCGCTCATCGAGCCCGGGCAGATCGTCTTCGTGATCGTGCCCAGCCCTCGCGACCCGTCGTCACTGCATTCCAAGGTGGTGTCGAACATCCAAGAGATCCGCGCGCGCGGCGCCCGGGTCATCGCGATCGCCGAGATCGGCGATGTTGCCGTCGTGCCGTTCGCCGATGAGGTGATCCGCATCCCGCTCGCGGCTCCCCTGTTCGAGCCGCTGCTGGCGGTGGTGCCGCTGCACATCTTCGGAATGGAGCTCGCCACGACCAAGGGGCTCGACGTGGACCAGCCGCGCAACCTGGCGAAGTCGGTCACGGTCGAGTAATCCCTTCCGCAAGTCGGGGATGATGGGCACATGGCGATCGCGGGTATCGGTGTCGACGTGGTCGACCTGGCGCGGTTCGAGCGCGCGATCACCCGCACGCCGGCCCTGCGCGAGCGCCTGTTCGCCACCGGCGAACGCGAGAAGCCGCTTCCCTCGCTCGCCGCCCGATTCGCCGCGAAGGAGGCCTTCATGAAGGCCCTCGGCGAGTCGACCGGCGTGCAGTGGCACGATATGGAGGTTGTGCAAGACGGCCGGGGCGCTCCGACCCTGGTGGTCACCGGGGCCGCGGCCGCACTGGTCGCCGCCAAGGGGATCGTCGGCATCCACCTCTCGATGACGCACGACGCCGGCGTCGCGGTCGCCACCGTGGTCTGCGAGACGGCGTGAGCGCTCGGGATGCCGCGCCCTTCCGCGAGGCACGGATCGACCTCGAGGCCCTGCGCTCCAATCTCGCGATCATCCGTGAGCAGGTCGCGCCCGCCCAGGTGATGGCCGTCGTCAAGGCGGACGCCTACGGGCACGGCGCAGACCTCGTGGCGCGAGCCGTCGCCGACGCGGGTGCCGACTGGCTCGGCGTCGCCGACATCGAAGAGGGGCTGGCCCTGCGACGTGTGGGAATCGCGACGCCGATGCTCGCCTGGCTGCACGCGCCCGACGTCGACTTCTCGCTCGCGGTCGCTGCCGGCATCGACCTCGGCATCAGCTCGCTCGCGCAGCTCGAACGAGCCGGGGCGACGACATCGGGGCTCGGGCCGGCGGTCGTGCAGCTCAAGGTGGACTCCGGGTTGAGTCGCAACGGGATCGCCCCGGCCGACCGGGCCGCGGTGTTCGAGCGCGCCGCGGCGCTCGAGAAGAGCGGCGGCATCCGGGTGCGCGGCATCTTCAGCCACCTCTCGAACACCTCGTCCGCCGACGACGACCGCCAGCTCCAGATCTTCGACCAGGCGGTCGCCGAGGCGCGCGCGACCGGGCTCGACCCGGAGCTGCGCCACCTGGCCGCCACCCAGGCGGCGCTGGAACGGCCCTCCCTGCGCTTCGAGCTCGTCCGCGTCGGCATCGGTCTCTACGGCCTGCCTGCCGCCGAATCGATGGATGCCGCGGCCATCGGCCTGCGCCCTGTCATGCAACTCTCTGCCGCCGTGGCGGCCGTGCGCCGCGTCCCCGCAGGAACCCACGTCTCGTACGGCTACACGCATCGCACCGATCACGAGACGACGCTCGCACTGGTGCCGCTCGGGTATGCCGACGGCGTGCCGCGGGCTGCGTCCAGTCGCGGAGCGGTGTCGATCCGCGGCCGCCGATGCCCGGTGGTGGGCCGGATCGCCATGGATCAGTTCCTGGTCGACGCCGGCGACGGCGCCGTGGAGGTCGGCGACCGTGCCGTGCTGTGGGGCGACCCGGCAGACGGAGTCCCGAGCGCCGAGGACTGGGCGGCCGCCGCCGGCACCATCGGCTACGAGATCGTCACCCGGGTCGGGCCGCGCGTGCCGCGGGTCGCACGGAGTTCCTCTCCGTCGTGATCGCTCTCACCATCCTCGACACGGCGCAGATGGAGGCTCTGGGCGCGCGACTGGCGCCGCTGCTGCGGGCCGGCGATCTGGTGCTTCTCAACGGGGAGCTCGGCGCGGGCAAGACCACGCTCGCGCGCGGCCTGGGCGCCGCGCTCGGAGCCCGGGGCGCCGTGACGAGTCCGACCTTCGTGCTGGCGCGCGAGCATCCCACGGCCTCGGGAGTGCCCCTGGTGCATGTGGATGCCTACCGGCTGGCGACCGGGCGCGAACTCGACGACCTCGACCTCGATTACGAGCACGCGATCGTGGTGGTGGAGTGGGGCGCCGGCAAGCTCGACGGGGTGAGCGAGTCGTGGCTGTCGATCGATATTGAGCGACGCACGGGCAGCGCCGCGGTCAACAGCTTCACGGGGGAGGACCTGTCGGAGCACGATCCGCGCGACGTGACCATCACCGGCCACGGCCCGCGCGGCCTCGAGCTCGAAGCAGCGCTCGCGGCCCGCGATTAAGCTCAAGGGGTGCTGCTCGCGATCGACACCTCCGCAGGCACCAGCGTCGCCGTGGTCGATCGCGACCGCGGCATCCTTGCGCAGGCCGACGAGGCCGACACCCGGCGTCACGCCGAGGTGATCGGAACCCTGATCGAGCGCGTCCTCGCCGAGTCGGGTGTGTCGCCGGGCGAGTTGAGCGGGGTCGTCGAGGGAATGGGTCCAGGACCCTTCACCGGCCTGCGCGTCGGCATCGCGGCCGCACGCGCTTTCGCCTTCGGCATCGGCAAGCCGGTGATCCCGCTCATCTCGCACGACGCGCTCGCACTCGATCTGCTCGAGCCACTGCTCGTGGTGACCGATGCCCGCCGTCGCGAGGTCGCCTGGTCGACCTTCGCGGCAAGTGACGAACTGGGCCTGCCGGTGCGCGTCGCCGGTCCGCATCTGGCTTTTCCCGCCGACCTTGAAACCGATGTCGAGGGTTACAGCACCTACCGTCGTCTGGATGCCGCCACCATTCCCGCAGGCCCCCTCGGCATGCTCGGCGAGCGGCTGTTCGCTGCCGGCCGCGGGTTCGGACCGAGCGAGCCGCTGTACCTGCGACCGCCCGACGTGACGCCCTCCTCCGGCCCCAAGCGGGTGAGCTGATGGCCGCCGAGACGCCGCCGATCCGACGGGCCACCGTCGACGACCTCGGGGCGATCATGGAGCTCGAGGCCAGCACCTTCGGATCCGACGCGTGGTCGCGCGACACGATGCGCGCCGAACTCGGCTCGCCGCACGGGTACTACCTGGTCGCCGACGCGGCTGCGGCCGAGACTGCTGCCGCGCAGCCGGGGGAGTCGCAGCATCCGGCTGTCACGATCGCCGGCTACGCCGGACTGCTGGCTCCGGCCGGCTCCGGCCAGGCCGACATCCAGACGATCGCGGTGGCGCCCGATGCTCGACGGCACGGACTCGGGCGGGCCCTGGTGGTCGCCCTGCTCGATGAGGCCCGGGCTCGTGCCGCGGAAGAGGTCTTCCTCGAGGTGCGGGCCGACAACCCGAACGCACGCGCCCTCTATGACTCGCTCGGCTTCACGCAGATCGCGGTGCGCCCGCGGTACTACCAGCCGGACGGCATCGACGCGCAGATCATGCGGTTGAGGCTCCGCCCATGAGCCGCGGGCCATTGGTTCTCGGCATCGAGACCAGTTGCGATGAGACCGGCATCGGCATCGTGCGCGGCACGACGCTGCTCTCGAACACGATCGCCAGCTCGATGGAGGAGCACGCCCGGTATGGCGGCGTCGTGCCCGAGGTCGCAGCGCGCGCACATCTCGAGGCTCTGCGTCCGACTCTCGAGTCGGCCCTGGCCGAGGCGCGGGTGACCGTGGGCGACCTCGACGCGATCGCCGTGACCAGTGGCCCGGGGCTCGCGGGCGCGCTCATGGTCGGCGTCGGAGCGGCGAAGGCGCTCGCGATCTCGCGCGGCATCCCGCTCTATGCCGTGAGCCATCTGGTCGGCCACGTCGGCGCCGACCTGCTGCATCGTCCCGACGAGCCGGAGCACGAGCTCGAATTGCCGACCGTCGCGCTGCTGGTCTCGGGCGGTCACACCTCGCTGCTGCTGGTGCGCGACCTGGCCAACGACGTGGAACTGCTGGGCGAGACCATCGACGACGCGGCCGGCGAAGCCTTCGACAAGGTGGCGCGACTGCTGGGCCTGCCCTACCCGGGAGGACCGCAGATCGACCGAGCGGCGGCCACCGGCGACCCCCGAGCGATCCGCTTTCCGCGCGGGCTCACCGCCCCCAAGGATCTGGAGCGGCACCGCGACGACTTCTCATTCTCGGGGCTCAAGACGGCCGTCGCGCGTTGGGTCGAGGCTGCGCGCGACCGCGGCGAAGAGGTGTCGATTCCGGATGTCGCGGCGAGCTTCCGCGAATCGGTCGCCGACGTGCTCACCGCGAAGGCGATCGCGGCATGCGAGCGGCTCGGTGTTCCGCGGCTGCTGCTCGGCGGCGGCGTCGTGGCCAATGCGCGCGTGAGGCAACTGGCGCAGGAACGGGCGGATGCCGCGGGCGTGACCCTGCGCATCCCTCCCCTGTCGCTGTGCACCGACAATGGCGCGATGATCGCGGCGCTCGGAGCCCGACTCATCTCGGAGGGCCACGAGCCATCGGGGCTCGACTTCGGCGCCGACTCGACGCTGCCGGTGACGACCATTCAGGCCTGAGGCGCTCCGTCCATCCGAGCGCGCCTCGATTGACATGCCCCAGGCCCGCTGCGAGGCTGTGCGCATGTCAGACACGCCGCCGCCCACGCCGCCCGTTCCCCCGGTTCCGCCGCCGGCCCCCGACGCGAACGTTCCGCCGCAGCCCACCCCTTACGCCCAGCCGAGTCCCTACGCACAGCCCGTGCCGTATGGAGCAGCCGGCTACGCGTACGCGCCCCGGACCAACACGCTTGCCATCGTCGGCTTCGTGCTCTCGTTCGTCGTGAGCGTGGCCGGAATCGTGTGCAGCCACATCGCGCTCAGCCAGATCAAGCGCACCGGTGAGGGCGGTCACGGCCTCGCGCTCGCCGGTTTGATCATCGGCTACGTGTTCACCGGCTTCTGGGTGCTGTACTTCGTTGTCATCATCATTGTCGTCGTCGTCAGCGCCAGCCAGGGATATTCGGGCTAGTCGGGTCGGCTACCGCCGCGGGAACACGCCGGTACCCCCGTTGACAGCGCTCACTCAGGCTGGGAGCATGAGCACCGCCACTCCACCCAACGACTAAGGAGCACTCGGACAATGACCGATGCAACCCCCACGCCAGACCCGGCCGCGACTCCCGCTGCGCCGGCCTACGCCGCAGCACCGGCAGCCGCCGGCCCGAAGCAGACGCTCAGCCTCGTCGGCTTCATCCTCGGTATCGGCAGTGTCGTGTTCGCCTGGACGTTCTTCCTCGGCGTCGGCGCGGGCATCGCCGCGATCATCGTCAGCCGCAAGGGCCGCAAGGAGGAGCCGGGAGCCCCCAAGTGGATGAGCCAGGTCGGCATCATCACGGGCATCGTCGGCATCATCCTCGGTGTCATCTTCGGCATCATCTCGCTGGTCAGCATTCTGCTTCCCCTGATCTTCTTGGGCAGCTACGGTTCGGTGCTGAACAGCTACTGAGCAACTCATGAGAAGGGCCGGGTGTTCGCGCCCGGCCCTTTCTCATGCCCGCGGCCTGATCGACGTCACAGCCGCTCGGCCAGCAGGGCCACCCGTGCGCCGGCGATGCGGGTCAGCACCAGCGTCGCCGTCGCGTCGCCCTTCAGCGCGAGCCGCGCCCGGAACTCAGCCGGGTCGACATCGACCCCGCGCTTCTTGATCTCGAGCGTGCCGATCCCACGAGCTCCGAGCTGCTTCTTGAGCGTCTTGACGTCGAGCGGGAACCGCTCGAGAACCCGGAAACCCGCCCCGAACGGCGTCTCGGGCGGCAGATCACTGGTGATCCACGCGATCGTGGGGTCGAGCATCCGGCCGCCGTCGCCGGGCAGGCTGCGGGCCAGATCACCGATCAGACGGGCCCGGATGACCGCGCCATCCGGTTCGAGCAGGTACTCGCCGAGCGCGCCGACCTCGGCGTCGTCGCTGTCACGCGCAGCCGTCAGTTCGGCGGCCGACCCGAAACGCAGCACCAGAGCCGCGCGCCCGATCCCCGGCCGCGCCAGCACGCCCGACCAGAGCGCGAGTTCCACGACCTCCCCGTCGACCGAGACCCACTGCGCCTCCCAGTGGGCCTCACCGTCGGCGGGCAGTAGTGAGCGGTCGAGGCCCGGCCCCAGCTTGATGCCGGTGGGCAAGGTCTCGGCGAGCGCGAACGCCCAGTCGAGCGCGGGCGACCAGTCGGCGGGATTGTCCAGGCGCCGGCCACCGGCTCGCCGTGCGGGGTCGAGCCAGACGCCTCCGACGCCGGTGAGGTCGGTGGTCGTCGCGTCGCCCAGTTCGACGCGTGCTGCCGCGAAGGGCGCCAGGTTGAAGCTCGCGACGGCAGCGGTCGCCTCGTCGCGCTCCACGGCGAGCACGCCCAGGTCGAGGGCGGCCATGGCCAGCGCGTCCGCTCCGATCCCGCAGCCCAGGTCGGCGACCACGTCGATCCCGGCGGCCGCGAAGCGGCCGGCGTGCAGCGAAGCGACGCTGAGCCGGGTGGCCTGCTCGAGGCCGTCGGGGGTGAACAGCATCCGGCCGGCGAAGTCGCCGAACTTGGCTCGCGCCTTGGCGCGCAGTCGGGCCTGGCCGAGCACGGCCGCCACCAACTCTCCCGAATACCCGGCCCCGCGCAGGCGCGACACGATCCGCACCACGTCGGCCGTCGCGTCGATGGTGCCGACCTCGTCGAGCAGGCGCAGGCCCTCGGGCGAGAGCAGCGCGCGGAGCTCGGCGACATCCATTCCGCCACGTTACTGCGATTGCCGCACCGCGCTGGCACTCGCATTGATCGACTGCTAACGAAGGGCCTATAGTTGTTCTGGCACTCTCGAAGGGAGTGTGCCAACCCATGAGTTTCAGAAAGAGGTCACCCGTGTCGGTCTCCATCAAGCCGCTCGAAGATCGCATCGTCATCAAGCAACTCGAGGCGGAGCAGGTCACCGCGTCCGGTCTGGTCATTCCGGACACCGCGAAAGAGAAGCCCCAGGAGGGCGAGGTCGTCGCGGT
>Ga0105248_10007013_pt1 | contig 12339 bp, 8 predicted proteins | sample KBSS34metaG_FD_81524 | JGI IMG/M metagenome (GOLD analysis project Ga0105248, IMG submission 81524) | Switchgrass rhizosphere microbial communities from Kellogg Biological Station, Michigan, USA - KBS S3-4 metaG | ecosystem: Host-associated > Plants > Roots > Rhizosphere > Soil | place... | reverse complement strand
GTTGCGGAGAATCCGATGGCCCTCGCCGGTCAGGATCGACTCGGGATGAAACTGCACGCCGTGGACCGGCCACGAGCGATGCCGCAGGCCCATGATCGTCGCGTCTTCGGCGGTACGCGCTGACACGACGAGATCGGGCGGCAGCGAATCGCCGGCGACGACCAGCGAGTGGTAGCGCGAGGCGACGAACGGCCCGGCGATGCCCGTGAACAGGCCACGGCCGTCGTGCTCGATTGTCGACGTCTTTCCGTGCATCGGCACCGCGGCGCGCACGACCGATCCGCCGAAGACGGCGCCAATCGCCTGATGGCCCAGGCAGACGCCGAAAATCGGCGTCGACTGCCCCATTTCGCGGATCACCCTCATCGTCACGCCCGCCTGCTCGGGACGCCCCGGCCCCGGCGAAATCACGATCCGGTCGGGCCGCGCCGCCGCCACCTCCTCGAGCGTGGCGGCATCGTTCCGCACCACCTTCACCTCGGCGCCGAGCTCCCCGAGGTATTGGACCAGGTTGTACGTGAACGAGTCGTAGTTGTCGATGACCAGCACCATCTAAAGCCCTGCCTGAGCCAGTTCCAGCGCGCGCAGCAGCGCTTTCGCCTTGTCGCGGGTCTCCTCGTATTCAGCCGCCGGGTTCGAATCCATGACGATCCCGGCGCCAGCCTGCACGTAGGCGCGGCCCCGCGACATGATCACCGTGCGAATCGCAATGCAAAAATCGAGGTTGCCGGCAAAGTCCAGGTAGCCGACCGCACCAGCATAGAGACCACGCCCTGACGGTTCCAGCTGCTTGATGATCTCCATCGCCCGCACCTTGGGCGCGCCGGACACCGTGCCGGCCGGGAAACACGAGACGAGTGCGTCGAGCCGATCGCGATCGTCCGCGAGTTTCCCTTCGACGATCGACGTCAGGTGCATGACGTGCGAGAAGCGCTCGAGGCCCATGAACTGCGGGACGCGGACCGACCCGTATTCGCAGACGCGACCGACGTCATTGCGGCCCAGGTCGACCAGCATGACGTGCTCGGCGCGCTCCTTTTCGTTCCGCTTCAGCTCCTCGGCCATCCGCATGTCTTCTTCGTCGGTACGTCCGCGCGGCCGGGTGCCGGCAATCGGATGCGTCTCGACGCGGGAGCCTTCGACGCGCACCAGCATCTCGGGCGACGATCCGACCACGGACACGCCGCCCATTCGGATGAAATACATGTACGGTGACGGGTTCACGTGGCGCAGCGCGCGGTACACGGTGAAGGGATCGGCCGCGACCTCCGCCTCGAACCGCTGCGACAGCACCACCTGGTAGATGTCGCCGGCCGCGATGTGCTCCTTCGCGGCGCGGACCTGCTCCTCGAAACGTTCCCGAGTGTGGTTCGAGGTGAATTCCAGTCCGCTGGCGGTTTCCCGGCGCGCATGCGAAAGGCTGCGCTCGAGCTCGCGCTCGAGGAACTCGATTTTCGCCCGCGCGAACTGATAGAGCGACTCGAGGTCGTCGTCCGCCGTGATGCGCGCGTTCGCGATGATCAGAATGCGATGCTGCACGTGATCGAACGCGAGCACGGTGTCGAACAGCATGAAGCCGGCCTGGTCCGCCCCGTCGACGCCGCCGCCAAGGTCGCCCAGGACCGGTTCGAACCACGACGCCGCACCGTAGCCGAGATACCCGACCGCGCCCCCGGTGAAGCGCGGCAGATCCGGCACGAACGGCGACCTGAAATCGGCCATCAGGCCGCGTAGCGTCTCGATGAACGGCCGATCGCTTTCGCTGCTTGCGCCGCCGCGATCGAGCGTCGTGCGACCGTCCCGCGAACGCAGAATCAGGAACGGATCCTTGCCGAGGAACGAATACCGGCCGACGTGCTCGCCCCCCTCGACGCTCTCGAGGAGAAACGCGTAGTCGGCGTGCTCGGCGATCTTCAGGAACGCCGAGACCGGCGTCAGCAGATCGGCGACGATCTCCTTGCACACCGGCACGAACGTGCCGCGCCGCGCCAGTTCCTTGAACTCGTCAAACGACGTAGTCTTCATTGCGTGTGAACTCCGTCAACCTTCTGTCCGCCGCCTGGCGCATGACGCCGGCGGTCGGCACTGCGCCGGTCCACCAGGTGAACTGCTCGTGCGCCTGCCCCACCAGCATGTCGAGGCCGCCAATCGTCCGACAGCCGCGTGCCGCCGCCTCGCGCAGCAGCCGCGTGGATGGAGGGTTGTAGACGAGGTCGTACACGACACGCCCCGTTAACCGCTCCGCGGGCAGCGGCGTGTCGTCAACGTTGGGGTACATGCCGATCGGCGTGCAGTTGACGAGCAGATCCCAACTGTCCGGCTCGGGCGGCCACGGTCCCGCACTGCCGCCAACCAGCGCCGCGACCTCCTCCGCCTGCGGGCGCTGCCGCGCGTGGACCCGCACCGCACAACCGCCGGAGGCGAGCGCCACCGCCACCGCCCGCGCCGCGCCCCCGGCGCCCAGAATCGCCGCGCGGCGACCTTCCAGGTCCACCCGATCCCTCAGCGGATGCAGGAAGCCGTTCGCGTCCGTGTTGCGCGCCACCCACCGGCCGTCGACGACGCGGATGGTGTTGATGGCACCGATGCGGCGTGCGATCGCATCGACCTCGTCGACACGCTCGAACAACGACACCTTGTGAGGAATCGTCACGCTCGCGCCGCTGATCCCGATCGCTCGGCCAAATGCCACGAAGTCGTCCGCGTCGACCGCCGGCAGCGGCAGATACACCGCGTCGATTCCGGCTGCCGCGAACGCGGCGTTGTGCATCGAGGGTGAGACCGAGTGCATCACCGAACCGCCGACGATGCCGTAGATGGCGGTGGTGTCGGAGATCGCGCGCAGGCGGTACTCGTTGAGGAGGGACGACGCCGTCACCTGCCCGATGTCGCGCAGCCCGCCGGCGTAAGTCCACGCGGAGCCGAAGCGCCCGGCGAGCAGGCGGGTTGCCAGGCCGTAGTCGCCCATGCCAATCACGATGATCCGGCTGTCGCGCGAAGCCTCGGCGCCGAGCGCCAGCAGCGGCGTGCAGTCGGCCAGACGCTGCGGCGTGACCGCGACTTTCGCGATGCCGGTGGTCGCGCCGCGCATCGCCCGAAGCTGCCCGGCCAGATCGCGCGTCATGCCGTTGAAATTGTGGGATGACAGCACGACACGGCGCCCTCCCCGGCTGACCAGATCGTCGAATCGCGCCCGCCATTCGATGTCCACGTACTCCGCGCCGGACTCGAGCGCTTCGCTCAGAATCCGCCGACGCTCTTCCTCGGAGCCGGTGAAGCCGCCCCCTTCCCAGGCGGCGCGGCAGGTGATGACCACCGGCCGTGTCCGTCCCTCGAGGGCGCCGGCGACGTTCGGATCGCGAACCTTGTCGAGGCGCAGCTCGACGAGGTCGGCGTCGGCGACGGCATCGCGCTGTCGACGCAGGTCCGCCATCGTGGGCGCCGTCACGGTCACGCACAGCTCGGGTGTCGCCATAAACGAAAAAAGCCTCTTCAACCGTTCGGCTGAAGAGGCTCGAAAATCCGTTCGCGCGGTGGCAGGTCAGGCCAAGGCGGATGCCTCTTCGGTCGGGGCCCAATACCACCGCCACGCACTCGTCCCGGCGTGTGACCGAAGAATCGCTGCCTCGCCAACCATGAGAACCGTCACCATAACAAACCGCACCGTTCCGTGTCAAAATGAAGGAGATGTTCCACCGAAAACTACCAGTCCTGCTCGCGTTTGCCGGCATCGGTGCCGCCGTGCTGTCGCTGGCGTCGCCCGGCCTCCGAGGGGCCACTGTTCAGATGCCGGTTTCCGAGATTCGTCCCGGGATGGTGGGCATCGGACACACGGTGTTCGACGGCACCCATGTCGAGGAGTTTAAAGCGCACATCCTGGGCGTGCTCGAAAACGTCATCGGCACACAGCGAAACCTCATCCTGGCCCGGCTGGAGGGCGGTCCTCTCGCCAACACTGGGGTGATTGCGGGGATGAGCGGCAGCCCGGTGTACATCGACGACCGGCTCGTCGGCGCCGTGTCGTATGCGCTGGGCAGCTTCTCGAAGGAACCCATCGCAGGCATCACGCCGATCGCCGAGATGACGGACGCGACGACGCTGAACGCGCCGCGGCCCCCCGGCTCTCGCGTCCGCCTCGAGTATCCGCTGTCGCGCGAGAATCTCCAGGCCGCCTTCCGCAAGGCCCTGAACTGGAATCGACCGTTCGCCGATCGACCCGGCGACACACAGTTCTCCGGGGTGACCGCGGTCGCCGACGTCGGCGGCGCGCAGCTCGGCACGCTGCTTCGCCCGATCGCGACGCCGCTCGTGATGGCCGGGTTCGAGCCTGAAATTGCCGACATGCTCGGCAGTGCGTTCCGCGAGCAGGGCTTCATCCCGATGGGCGGAAACGCCGCCGGCTTTCATTCTGGTGAGAAGCCGTTTGAAGGACCGTTGAAACCGGGTGACGGCGTCGGCGTCATGCTCGTCAGCGGCGATCTGTCCCTCGGGGCGACCGGCACGGTGACACATATCGACGGCGACCGCGTGTATGCGTTCGGTCATCCGATGTACAACCTCGGCCCGACCGAGTTTCCGATGACGCGAGCCTACACCTACACCGTGCTCCCGAGCCTGTTCTCGTCGATGAAGCTCTCGAGCACCGGGGAAATCATCGGCACGGTCCTGCAGGATCGCGCCACGGCAATCGCCGGCACGCTCGGTCCTGGCCCGCGGATGCTGCCGGTGACGGTCGCGCTCGAATCCAACCGCCGCCCGACGCGCACATTCAAGTTCGGCGTCGTCAACGATCCGCTGTTCGGACCGCTGATGACCTACGCGACGATCGTCAACACCCTCACCTCGTACGAGCGCCAGTTCGAATCGATGACCCTCAGCGTGCGCGGCGTCGCGAAGGTGCGAAAGCACGATGCCATCGGGTTCAACAACCTGTTCTCGGGCGAGCAGGCCGCGACGGCTGCCGCGGCGTATGTCGTCGCCCCGATCACGTATCTCCTGGGCAACGATTACGAGAAGGTCGACATCGAAGGCATCGAGATCACCATCGGCACAACCGAGGCTCCCCGAACCGCGACGCTCGAGCGGGTCTGGCTCGACGATCCACGTCCGCGCGCCGGACGCGACACGCCGCTGAAAGTCCTCTACCGGACGTATCGCGGCGAGGAAGTCGTCCGCACGGTGCCGATTGCCATCCCGGCAAACGCGAGCGGCTCGTTGTCGGTGCTGGTGTCCGACGGCAACCGCCTGGGACTGTCCGAGCAGCGCGAGGCGCGAGGATCGCAGTCGCGGAGCGTGGACCAGATGATCAAGGCGCTCAACAAAGGGCGCCGCAACAACACGCTGTACGTCAAGCTGCTCGGCTCGGATGCCGGCGCGGTCGTCAACGGCGAGCTGCTGTCGTCGCTGCCGCCCTCGGTGCTCGGCATCCTTGAAGGCGATCGCAACGGCGGCAACTTCAACCCGCTCCAGAGCGCGACGCTCGGTGAATGGGAAGTCGCCACCGATCACGCCATCTCCGGTTCCCGCACGCTCACGATCACCGTGTCGCAGAACTGATGCGATATTTCACGGCGGCGGTGTTCGTGGCGCTGGCAGCGCTCGCGCTGCAGGCGTCGTCACCGAAGTTCTTCCAGTCGTCGACCCAGGCCGATTTTCTCAAGGGCGACGTCGAGAACCTGTCGATTGACAGCCACGGCCAGCTGACGCTCGGCCCGGCCACCGAGCTCGTGTTCGAGACGTCGGCGCCGTTTCTGTGGTCAATGATCGCGGAGTCCGACGGATCGCTGTTCGTCGGCACCGGCAACGAGGGCAAGGTCTTTCGCATCGATCCGCAGGGCAAGGGGTCGCTGTTCTTCGACAGCACCGAGCTCGAGGCCCACGCGCTCGCGCCCGCGCCGAACGGCGGGATCTACGTCGGCACGTCGCCCGACGGCCGCGTTTACAAAGTCGATCGCAACGGCAACGCGTCGCCGTTCTTCAGCTCCGAGGACAAGTACATCTGGGCGCTGGCGGTCGACACGAAGGGCAACCTGTTCGCCGCGACCGGCGACAAGGGGATCATCTACAAGATCGCACCGGACGGCAAAGGCGTGCCGTTCTACAAGACCAACGCGACGCACGCCACCGCGCTCGCGTTCGACAAGGCCGGTAATCTCCTGGCCGGTACCGGCACGCCGGGGAAAGTGCTGCGGATCGATCCGGAGGGGAAGGCGTTCGTCCTGCTCGATTCGCCGTTCCAGGAGATCCGCGCTCTCCGGTTCGACGACAAGGGCACGTTGTACGTGGTGGCCCTGAGTGGACGTCCCGGGAGCAGCGGCGGCGGCCCGCCGGCGCTGACGGACGATCGCCCCGACCGCCCGGCCGCGACGGAAGCCCGCGCGCCAATCCCGTCGGTGTCCGTCGAGGTCACCTCGATGTCGATCGTCGACGTTGGCGGGAGCAGCGGCGCCTCGACGCGGGAAGATCGCCGCCAGCCGAAGGGTGCCGTCTATCGCATCTCTCCCGACGGCGTGTGGGACCAGCTCTGGGAGTCGCGCGACGACGCGCCGTACGATCTGGCCTTCGATCAGAACGGCACGCTCGTCATCGGCACCGGCGGCAAGGGCAAGATCTACCGCCTCGAGGGCGACCCGCCGCGGCCGACCCTCCTGGCGCGGGCCAGCGCCCAGCAGGTGACCGCGTTCCACAAGGACGCGCGTGGCCGCCTGTACTACGCGACCGCGAATCCGGGAAAGGTCTTCAGGCTCTCGCCGGACCGCGCACCGCGGGGCACCTACGAATCCGACGTGCGCGACGCGCAGATGGTGTCCACCTGGGGCGCAATCAGCTGGCGCGCCAGCGTGCCGGCCGGCAGCCGCATCGAGATGTACACGCGGTCTGGGAATACCGAAACCCCAGACGACACCTGGAGCGCCTGGGCCGGGCCGTACGTCAACGCCGAAGGATCGCCGGTGACAAGCCCCAAGGCCCGCTACCTGCAATGGCGGTGCGTCGTCACCGGCCAGGGCGGCCCCGGGCCCGTGCTGACGTCGGTAACGGCGGCCTACCTGCAGCGCAACCTGCGGCCGGTGGTGCGCTCGATTACCGTGCATCCGCCAGGCATCGTGTTTCAGAAGCCGTTCTCGACGGGCGATCCGGAGCTCGCCGGCTTCGAGGATCAGTCGACGCCGGACCGTAAGCTCGCCGCCGCGGCCAGCGCCCAGCCCGGCTCATCGTCGTCGCTCGGCCGCCGCACCTACCAGAAATCGCTGCAAACGCTGATCTGGAAAGCGGACGACGAGAACGACGACGACCTGGTGTACGACGTGCTCTACCGGCGCGAAGGTGAGACGGCGTGGAAGACGCTGCGAAAGGCGACGCCGGAAGCCATTCTCGTGTGGGACACGACCACCATTCCGAACGGGACATATTTTGTGAAGATCGTCGCGTCCGACTCGGCGTCGAATCCGGCGGCGACCGCGCTGTCCGGCGAGCTGGACAGCGTCGCGTTCGAAGTGGACAACGCGCCGCCGGCGATTGTCGTCGGCAACGTCCGCGTCGATCGCGGGCGCACCATCATCCCCTTCGACGTCAAGGACGACCACTCCCCGATCCAGCGCGTCGAGTTCTCACAGGACGGCCAGCGCTGGCGCGGCGTTTTCCCGGTGGACGGGATTGCTGACTCCCGCGACGAGCACTACGAGCTGTCTGTGGACGGCGAGCTCGGCGAACGCGGCCTGACGCTTCGCGCGAGCGACTCGATGAACAACGTCGCGACGACCCACGTACCAGCGCCCCGTCGCAGATAATCGCGGACAGCCAATCGAACGCGGAGCTCGCCGAGAAGATTTGGCTCTGCGTGCTTTGCGCGCTCGCGTGCCTGTTACGCGCGGACGGAGCGGATGTGGGTCGTCGTGTCCGCGCGCTTCTTTGGCGGCAGCGGCACGTCGAGCGGCTTGTTGGCGCGAACGGTCGCGCGCTCGACGAGCAGCAGCACCTGCGCGGTTCCCGGCAGGACCGGCTGCGCGGCGTCGAGACGTGAGCGCGACACGACGTCGAGCAGCCCTTCGATCAACTGCACTTGGCTCGCCGCGGTTTGTCGGCCGTTACGCAGCAGCGGCAAGTTCGGCAGGCGGCCCTGCCGGGTCAGCACCGCCTCGAGCGTGAAGACGGCGTCCTGCCCCGCCGACGCGTTCGCGCGTTGAAACCGCTCGGCCCAGCGCTCGCGACAGGCCAGCGTCTCTCCCAAATCGGTTACCGAGTCGCATTCGAGCGGTGTCGCCAGCACGTTGACGATCGCCGCCAGCGAATCGGGCCGTTCATCGGCCGCGAACCGCATCATGCCGAGCACGATGACCATGCAGACCAACGCCGCAGCGGCCGCCCCGAGCCCGGCGTACACGAAGTGCATGTCATCGAACAGTCCACGGACAGTGGTGACGAACGCCGCGTCCTCCTCGGCCTTGAGGCGGTTGACGACGTTGGCGTTGAAGGCGGCAGCTTCTTCGTGCGAGAAGGCAGGGCGGCTTGCCGCGCACGCCTGCAGCAGCGTCCGCACCTCACCAAGCTCCGCGAGCGCCGCGGCACAGTGATCGCACCACTCCAGATGCGAGCCGACCGCAATCTGATCCCGGACATCGAGCTCGCGATCGTGAAACGCTTGCAGCCGACGGCGCGCCGCCGCGCAGGAAAGCGGTCTCATGCCGTCCTCGCTTCGCGCAGCTCGAGCCGCAACGACTGGCGCGCGCGCGTGAGGCGCGATTTGACGGTGCCGATCGCGACGCCGAGGGAGAATGCGATCTCGTCGTAGCTCAGGCCGTCGATTTCGCGCAGCACGATGGCGGTGCGCTGATCGAACGGCAGCTGATCGAGTGCCTGCTGCAGCCGCTCGGCCAGTTCCTTCTGGGCGAGGACGCGGTCCGGGGTCGTGTCGCCGTTCGACCGGAACTCGCCGTGCAGCGCGATGTGCTGATCGAGCGACACCTGATCCGCTCGGTGGCGCCGCCGCCAGAACCGGTGCCGGTTGCGCGCCTGGTTGACCGCGATGCGGTAGATCCAGGTGCGGAGGCTCGACTGACCGCGGAACCGGTGAATGGTGCGGAAGACGCGAAGGAAGACTTCCTGCGAGAGATCCAGCGCTTCGTCGTGATCGCCGAGCAGGTTCATGGCCAGCTGGACGACCATCCGCTGGTGTTCGGCCACGAGCTCCGAACAGGCCGATTCCTCACCGGCCGAACAGCGCTGGATGAGCGCCGCCTCTCGGCCGCCTACGTCGCTCCAACTGGCAACGCGCGCCTGCTTCACGGAGATCTCCACTATACCAAGTTAGACCCCGGCCGTGGCCCAGGGTTCCACCTGGGGCTGCTAGGATAGACGCCAGGCCGCGGGCCCCCTATGAAACGCTCCCTTGCCGTCGTCGCGGTGCTGGCCCTGAGCGCCGCGGGGGCCGTCAGCGCTTGCCAGGCGGTGGCCAGGCAGCGGGATTACCGGAAGCTGCTGAGCCGCGGCGATACGGCGCTGCGCGAGGACCAGACCTTTGCGGCGATCGAGGCCTACAGCGGGGCGATTGCCCTGCGCGGCGACTCGATGCTGGCCTACCTGCGACGGGGCGAAACCTACCAGCGCCGTGGCGACCGCGGCGACCTCGACGCCGCCGCCCGCGATTTTCGTAAGGCGGCGTCGCTCGACCCCAGCGCCACCCACCCGCTCGAATCGCTGGGCGACGTGCTCTATCAGGTCCAGCGGTATGGCAATGCGGCCGACGCCTTCGCCGAGTGCCTGCGGCTGGACGATCGCTCGGCGCGCGTGAGCTACAAGCTCGCGCTGTCGCGCTACCGCGACGGCGACGTGAACGGCGCGCTCGCCGCCGTGAACCAGGCCGTGCGGCTGGACGATCGGATGGCCGACGCCTACTACCTCCTGGGGATCTGCCTGCGGGAACAACGCCGGTTGTCCGACGCGCTGCCGGCGCTCGAAAAGGCGGTCGCGCTTTCTCCGGGCTTGATCGCGGCACGCGAGGAACTGGCCGACGTGTTCGCGGCGCTCGGCCGGCGCGGAGACGAGCTGGAGCAGCTGCAGCTGCTGGCAGGGCTCGACCGGGATCACGTCGAACGTCAGGTGGCGGTCGGCCTGGCGCACGCGCGCGCCGGGCACTGGGATCTCGCCGTGCTCACGCTCGGGAATGCGCTCGAGCGCAACCCGGACGAACCGCAGATCTATCGGGCGCTGGGACAGGTCTGGCTGGAGCGTCCGCGCGACGACGGCGCCTTCTTGAGTAAGGCGCGGCAGGCGCTCGAGCGCGCCGCTGCGAGTACGAACGCGGGCAGCGACGTGTTGACCTTGTACGGGCGCGCGCTGCTGCAGGAGGGCGAGAACGAAGCGGCCGAGCATACGCTACGGCAGGCGACGAGCCGTTATCCGATCGAGCCGGCCGCGTTCCTGCTCTATGCGTCCGCCGCCGAAAGGCAGAATCATCCGGATGCCGCTCGCAACGCCCTCATTCTCTATGGCAGCGTCGTCCCTGAGGATCGCGACTTCGTGGCGCGCGCGTCGCGAATCGCGGCGTTGTCGCTGCGGCTCAACGACCCTGACACCGCGGTCGAATGGCTGGACCAGGCGGCGTCCGCCAGCCCGAACGATACGAAGCTGATCGCGCTCCTCGCAGAGGCCCAGCTGAAAGCCGGCGACACCGAAGCGGCGTCGGCGTCGATCGAACGCGGCCTGGCCAAAGATCCGGCGAACGCCGCGCTTCGGAGCGTGAAGCTGCGGGCCGACGCCCTCAAAGCGAAACGCTGACTCGCCGCGACTACAGCAGCGTGGTGCGCGGATTGGCGTGGCCGTCGTTCAATGCCACGCACACCATATTGAGCCGGTAGTACAGATCGTCGAGAAATGCTTTCTGCGAGACGAGCGAAAACAGGTGATGCTCGGCGATGGTCACAATCTGTACGTGCGCACCCGGCCCGGTCATCCACGCGAGCAGGTGACGTTGCTGGTCCAGGTTGAGCGCATCAGCGCCCCAGATAATCATCGCGCCGCTGGTGATCCGTGGCGGATCGGTGGCGACTGCGGGACGCCACTGCCAGATCGGTGTTCTCAGCTGTGGCCGGAGCCGCGACAGAGCCGGGCTGACATTGGCGTCGTCACCCACGAGGAGCACGTGCGGATGCCACTCGCGGAACCACGGCGGCTCGTTGACGTGTCGCGCCGTCGCAACGGGGAATCTGTCGGGTGGGGCGAACGCTTGAAGCATGTCTGTGTGCCTGTCAGTCCGTAAAGCGGCGGACCCAACTCCCGAGCAACGTAGATGCCATCCGGTCGATCCATAAGCAGACGAGGATAAGCTCTGCCGACGTCTCACCCTGATACAGCAGTTGTAATGCTTTGATTCGATGAGCCGGCTCGTTGCACGGCACTCGATTTAATTCCTGCCCAAATCCTCCGGTTCGCGCTGGCACCAAACCTGCTGAGTTTTTGCCGAGGTTTGGCGCCAGTGAGTGGTTCGTGTCTTCTGCGCACGCTGTCGCGCACGGTTTTCGTAATTGCAAGCGCTCTCGCTCTAGCCACCCCTCGGGCCGTCGAGGCCCAGACCGGCGCCAACGTCCTGGTCGTGATCAACCACGCCAGTTCCGCCAGCGAAACCATCGGACGTCGGTACGCGGAGCGGCGTGGCGTCCCCGAACACAACCTGTGCGTCCTGCAGCTGCCGCTCGACGAGTCGGTCAATCGCGAGTTCTACGACACGCAGATCGAGCAGCCGATCTGGGCCTGCATCGCAAACCGGCAGGCACAGGATCGAATCCTTTACATTGTGCTGACCAAGGATGTACCGATTCGAATCAGCGGTAGCAGCGGACGATCGGGCACCAACGCGAGCGTCGATTCAGAGCTGACGCTGCTCTACCGGCGCCGCACCGGCGCGTCGGTTCCGGTCGTGGGCTTCGTACCCAATCCCTACTTCGCCGGCGCCACCGCCTCGGCGACGGTCGAACCGTTCACGCATCGCTCGCACGATATCTATCTCGTCACACGGCTCGATGGTTACACGCTGCAGGATGCACTCGCGCTCATCGACCGCGCCGCCGCGCCGACGGCGGACGGCATGTTTGCCCTCGACAAGCGAGCGGCGGATGGCGAGCTGGTTCCCAACCGATGGCTCGGCGCGGCCGCCGAACGTCTGACGGCGCAGGGACTCGGCAACCGAATCGCGCCGGCCGGAACGGCGGCCGGGCGCCACGCAATCGGCCTGCTGGGCTACTACTCCTGGGGATCGAACGAGGCAAGCAACCGCCGCCGGGCCGCCGATGTCACGTTCTATCCTGGAGCACTCGCCGGCATGTTTGTCAGCACGGACGGCCGGAC
>Ga0105248_10007008_pt1 | contig 12342 bp, 3 predicted proteins | sample KBSS34metaG_FD_81524 | JGI IMG/M metagenome (GOLD analysis project Ga0105248, IMG submission 81524) | Switchgrass rhizosphere microbial communities from Kellogg Biological Station, Michigan, USA - KBS S3-4 metaG | ecosystem: Host-associated > Plants > Roots > Rhizosphere > Soil | place... | reverse complement strand
GTCGAAGAGAGAGTTCCAAGAGGCTCGGAGACAATACCGCTGGTGAGGGTGATGAGCGCTGTACCATCGGCTTGGCCGGAGTCGAGGAATGCAGGACGGCCGATGATGGTGAAGCGGGCGCGGGTACCTAGCGGAACGGAGGCTTCGAAGGTGGCTTCGAGAGAGTTGAGGCTGTCGTAGCCGGGCTGGCCGGTGCGGTGAGCTATGATGCCGTTACCGCCGAGCCATGGGCTATAGCCGCCTTCAATGGTACGGAGTTGCATCTCGGCTTCTTCACGAGGGCTGAGAGTGGTTGTCTTGGGGTGACGCAGACGAGCCCATGGTCCGCGGAGCGGAGGCAGGTTGCGGTCCTGAAGCTCTTGATCGCTAAGGCCCTGGTTGGTGACCTCCTGCGGAGCCTGTACCGGGGCATCGGTAACTTCACGCTGTGGGAGCGGCTGCTGCGGTGGGGCGGTGACCAGAGTTGGAACTTCCTGGCCGCTGGTCCGCTGCCCGTAGCGACGCTTGTCGGAGCCTTTGCGGGTCAGCTTGGGAGCGGGCTGTTGTGCAGGCTGCTGAACGGGTTGCTGCGCAGGTTGCTGGATCTGGGGGGTCGGCTGAAGAGGTGGAGGCGGTGGGGCATCCTTGTTTGTCTTTTGAGCGGAGTAGGCCCCGGCGGCTGCTTCCTGGGCCGAGGGAGTGTACTGGGCATTACTGTAGGAGCTCTGAGAAGAGGCCAAAAGCGGCGAATGCCCCTGAGGGGCGGTGGAGGTTACCGAGTTGGAGGGCTTATTGGGTAGAGGGTAGCCCGGACTCGACCCCATGGCATTGGAGAGATAGTGGATCGGGAATCCCTGAGTCAGTTGGCCGTCAGTTTGTTCGACAAACATGGCTTGCGCCCTGGCTGCGGTCGGACTCATGGGTTCGGTGGAAAGCCTTAGCCCGGAGGCAGATTGTGTTTCTGCAGGAAGCAGCTGTGACTGCCGAGGCGGGGCAGAACGAAAAGGGGAGGGCAACGGATCGGAACTGGAAGCGATCGAATTGGCAGCCTGAGGCTTGACGGCAGGCGCACTCTGCGGGATGAGCGCCGGGTACTTGGAAGGGCGGCTGCTCTGTGTATCGCTGTCGGTCGAATTGATATTGGAATCGGTGGCAGGAAGATGCATACGGCCGGAGTAGTTGACTGGTCCGCTGCCATTCATGGAAGTAGGCGTACGGCTGCTCGAAGCGGGTGTACCGGCACCCGGCTTACCTGTCGAGTTGGTTGTCCGAGTACGATGACGCGTCACGGATTGGGTGCCATCGTTAAACTCTGAGGATGGCAGAGGAGCCGTCGTAGTTGTCGGAACGGGGTAGACCGGCATGGTGCGGGGCATAGTGCTCGACGCAGTTCGCGGAGTCAGCGGAACCGGAGCGCCAGGATAGTAGGGGTCGTGGCCGTAGCTGGGCAGAGGAGGCAGGGCTTTTCCGCGATTAGTGGTGCCATTCACGTCGCCTTCCGGATTGAGCAGGTGAGCCAGATCGTTCGGGGTGGCGGCGCGGCTGTTGGGCTTCTCAGGATCGGGGCGGACGAGTTGATGAGCCAGCCTCTCGGTGGGAGAAGCCTCGGGCATGGCTGCGAGGGAGGCTCGCCAGTAGTCGGCGGCACGAGCCGCATCTCCGCGGGACTGTTCGAAGCGAGCAGCGGAGGCAAGGATCGAGGCGTCTTTGGGGTAGCGATCGAGAGCCTGACGAAGCCACTCCTCGGCCTGCCCTTTGTCGTTGGCAGTGAGGGCGGCGCTGATGGCACCCTGGAAGTCTCCGGCGGTGGCGTCCTGGAAGTCCACGGACTTATAGAGCGCAAGAGAGTCTTTTGTCTTTCCGGATTTCAGGTAGCCACCAGCGACCGCCTTACGGACATTCATGTTGTCCGGAAAAGCCTGCGCTGCTGCGTCAAGGATGTCGATGGCACGCGAGGAGTTACCGTTTTCGAAGGCCAGCGTGGCGCGGCGGACGCTCCAGTTGGCCCACAGACCCTGGATGGTTTCGCGCTGAGCGCTGGTGAGATCTTCGCGAGAGCCTAGGCGCATAAGAGCCGGGTAGAGACCACGGTCGTCGAAGGTGTTGTAGAGCAGATAGGCGCCTTGAATCTCGACGTCGGCTGGAGGAGTCTGGTGCAGAGCCTCATAGTGCTTCTGAACGCGGTTGAAGAGTGCGATGGCGTTAACTGTGTCTCCGGCAGCGGCGTAGAGGCTGGCTTCGCTTTGCTCGAACTGAACATCCTGCTCAAGCTGGGCACGAATCTCAGGTGAGATGAGTTTAATCTCCTGGAGTGCCTCGGCGTTACGGTTGGTAGCCTGCAGGGTTCCGATGAGGCCGCGCCATGCGTCAATGTTATCCGGGTGAGCCTCGAGGATCTGGTGGTAAAGACCGTAGGCCTGCTGGGTGTCGTTGCGCTGCAGACATATTGCGGCAAGTTGTATCTGAAGAGGCAGAGCAGGCTGGCCGCCAGCCTTGATCTGAATCTGGGCGGAGCGCTCGAGCAGTCCCTGGGCGATTTCGAACTGATTGGACTGGGCGTAAATGGAGCCGAGCATGGAGAGGAAGCCCGGGTCGCTCAGAGCTGAGTCGTAGGTCGCGGGAGGCATTTTCTCGACGAGCGCGATCGCCTCACGGTCCAGACCGAGTTGGTGGTCGGCGGTTACGAGGCCCATCCAGGCGTTGAGGTTGTCGGTCTCGTCACCGAGGACCTGCTTGTAAATCTCCGCGGCCTGATCGTAGCGTTTGGCCTGCATGAGAATACCGGCGTATTGGAGGCGAGTGCCGTTCTTGAGTGTGGTTCCGTTATCGGGGAATGGCAGAGCGAGTGCCTGGGCCAGCACCTTTTGCGCATCGGCATCGCGGCCCTGGGACTGGAAGACACTGGCCAGCGTCTGGAGCAAACCGGGATCGTTGTTCATACTGGCGCGCACGCCAGAGGGGAAGCGATTAAGGACGGCAAGGGCTTCCGGATATTTGTTGTCTCGGGCGTAGGAGAGGAAGAGGTTGCGCCACGCATCAGCGTTCGCGGGCTGGGTCTTGACGATTTGCTGATAGATTTCAGCGGCCGAGGGGAACTGCTGGTTTTTGGTGTAGACACCGGCGAGGCCGTTGAGCGCCTCGGGGCTGCGCGGGCGCATGTTGAGGGCTTCCTGGTACTTCTGCGCGGCAACGTCGAGTTGGTTTACGTCAAATGCCAGCGAGGCCTCGGCCATGACCGACCAAAATTTTGAAGTGGAGATTCCTTCCACGATAGAGCGGTCGCTGAAGCCGTTTTGCTGAGCCTGAGTCAGGTATTGAATGGCCTCGTTCCAGTTGTTCTGCTGCATGCGGACAAAGCCCATTCCGGCGGCGGCACGGGAATCTTTTTCGTCGGCCTGAAGCATGGCCTGGAAGCGGGATTCGGCTTCCTGGAGGTGATGCGCGTTCAAAGCTGCAAAGGCGGCGCGCTCCTCGGGAGTGCGGGCGATGCCGGCGTTCATCTCGGCTAGTTTGCCTTCGTTTTCTTTGAGGCGGTCGGCTAGCTCGGTGTCTTTGGGATGGCTCTTGAGGTACTCACGCAATTCGGAGGCGGATGTGGGGTTAGCCGAGTCCCAGATGAGGGCCTGCCGCAGGGAGTTCTGTGCGTTGGGATCATCGGGATACTGGTGCAGAACCTTGATGCCTTCCGTTCGGGTCTTGGCGTCGTAGGTCAGCATGCGACCGAGGGTGACGACGAAGCGGGAGTCGCCTGGATTGCGGGCGGCAAGGGCGCGCATGGCGGTTATGGCTTCGGTCTTGCCATTGGGTGTGGCGTAGAGCGTGTCGTAATAGGCCATGGCGATATCGCCGTCGGGTGGATGGTTGCCATACAGTTCGCGGAAGATGCGCATGGCTGCTTCGGGATTGCCGGCCTTGGCGAGAGCTCCGGCTTGGCCGAGGCGGACGTCGCGGTTTTTATTGCTGGTGAGGCCCTGGATAGTGCCGATATTGGGATTGCCCGGATTGATGCGGCGAAGTTTATCGAGCGCTTCGTCGGAAGCGGTGGAGTTGCCGCTGAGGCGATAGTCGCGGGCAACGCCTTCGAGAGCGAGGGCATTGTTGGGATCGGAGAGAAGAATCTGCTGCCAGACCTGAACGGCGATATCAGGGCGGCCCCGGGATTCGAGGGCCTGGGCCTTTTGGATAAGCGACTGAACGGCGCTGTTCTGAGGCTTCTGCGCGTCCAGCTTTACCGAGCAGCCAAGCAGACACAGGGCCTGGACGACGATGAGAGCTGTCGTGCATCGGAGCTTCGAGTGCTTGGTTTTCCGCTGCATCAGCGTGTCCATCGTACTAGCAATTCTCCGTTGCTTCCAAACTGAAAGTGCTTCTCGTACCAGCCGCTCCCGAAGAGGACCAGATTCTGATCGTAATACGTTGCACCCGGTCCATACAGATTCGATTTTTCATCGAGTTGCGATTTTATACGCACCAACTGTTGGGCAACTGCCGGCTCATTGGAATTGCTGCGTAAATAGGGCAGCAGCGCGGCGGAAAAACCGACCGGGCCATCGCCCTGAAGGGCTGTTCCGTCGCCGTTAATCTTTTCCGGCGGGGCACTGTAGTGCTGCATGTAGTAGTTCATGGAGGGGAGCGCGGTGAGAATTTTGCGCTTGGCGGGATTGGAGTCGGATAGCATGCCTGCCCAGAGATAGACGCGGATAGCGTCGTAACTGCCCAAGGCGGCGGGACCTTTTTGGCCGTTGGCGAGACAGGGGGTGAAGCCTTCGCCGGGCGAGAAGCAGACCCAGTCCATAGCAAAGCCACCGCGGGCACTGCGGGAGAGAAGCGTGGGCACCTGGGCAGCTACATCTCCCCATGGACCGCCAGGATCGATTGCAGCCATGCGATTGAGGAGAAAGAGAGGCGTGTAGCTGGGATTGAGAACCCACACGTGGGGAAAGTGAAAGCCGACCGGACCAGGCAGTAGCGCGGGACCAAAACCTGAGAGGTTAGCTATCTCTCGGCGTGCGATGAGGGATGCCAGTTCCCTGCCCTGATTGGCATAGTGGTGGTCACCCCATAGGCGGCAAGCTTCGATCAGGTCGTAGGCGATCCAGAGATCTGAGTCGGAGGCCGAATTAGGGTCGAGAACACCCCAACGGCCGTCGTCGCTGCGGCCCCAACTCCAGGCGGGGAGGTGGCCGCCGAGGTCGCCTTCGGCGAGGTTGAGTGCGGTCCAATTGAGTACTTTGTCGAAGCGGGCATGGTCATTATTGACCAGTGCGAAGAAAAGGGCGTAGCTCTGGCCCTCAGAGGTGGTGCGATTGCCTCCCTGAGGATCGATGACCCGACCGTCGCTGCTGATGAAACGGCTGCTATACGCCTGCCAGAGGCGGGTTTGATCCGGGGCCCCGGCCTGAGCGGAAGCGCTCAGGCCCGTTGCCGCGAAGATAGATTGGATCAGAGCGACAGTCATCGTAAGCTGTGTCAGTATTCGGTGCGGTCTACGCATTAGTTCTCATCCATCTGCAGCCGTTTGCGGGCTTTGGCGCGGAGCCATATGCGGATCCAGACAGCCAGCAGAAAGGAGAGCCCCATTGCCAGTATCGCGGCTAGCCACGGAACTTGCATGAACCAGAGCCTCATGCGCGTCCACCAGGGGAGAGTTCCGACGTGGTAGATTTTGCTGCCGATACGAAAGGACTGAAAGAGCGAACCGTGCAAAACAGCCACGGAACCGTTGATGTCACTGGCCTGCTGAATCTTGAGGAAGGTTGTTAGGAAGTTGTCGTAGGTAGCGGCGTCTTTGACGTTGATGACGACGACGCTGCGTCCGGCTGAGAATGGCGATTCGATGCCCTCGACTACTGAGTCTGGGGTACCTGAGGCGGTCAGGTCGCCAGACTCAGTGTGTTCCTGAGATTGGATCTTCCACCAGGCATGATGGGGCAGAATGAAAAGTCCTTGGGCATCTTTGATCTGAATCTGGCCTCCGCGAACATTGACGGGAAGATCAGCTGTAAGCTTGTCGAATCCTGGCTGATCGTCTCCGGTACCCAGAACAAGGAAGTCGGTAGATGCGCCGGGTTTCATGGCGTCCGATCCGGCAACTGTGACACGAAATACTGGCAGGCCTGTCTGGCGTCCGAAGTGCCCCATGAGAGTCAGGAACATTTCAAGTTCCTGCGTGGAGGGCAGAGACGGCATTACGACCGTCGTCTCGCTGAGATCTGCGCGGCGGGTGAAGGGGAAGCCCGCATTGGCGAAGATTTCAAGATTGGGCAACGGAGCGTAATGCGGATAACCGCGCAAATCGAGGAATGTATCCCTTAGGACTGCACCCTGCATATTAATCGGCGTAGTGTCGGTACAACCTCCCTTTTTCACCAGTTGAAAAGTGAAATCGAAAGAAAGCGAGTTGGAGAACGGGCGCAGGTTCACGACCGGCACGGGAACCTTGGTCTGGACTTTTCTGGATGGTTCCGAGCCCGGGATGAGCGGCAGCGAGCCGAGGAAGGCGTTGTTGACCCGTACCTGGATGCTAGAGATAGGCCCGATGGGGATCGGGTTATAGCGATAGACCATGTTCAGTTCGGCGTTCGGTTTTTCGCCGTAGAAGATATCGGGCGGAACGCGGAAATAGACGTTGACAGGTGCAGAACCATCTCCTTGTAGTTCCTGAGCGTTGGCATAATCCCACAGCGCGATCGTCTGGTCGCTTCGAGCCCAGCGTGGAGCGACATCCGGACCGGGAATATCGGGCAGCTTGAGGCTGTCGATAGTGGAGGCAGCACCCTGCAGCAGGTCGGTGTGCATCCCGATAGCCTGTGCGGCGATGAGGGTCTGGTCGGCGTCCTGTCCAGTAACAATGAGGACTTTACTGTAAGGATCGTTCGGATTGGCCCGCATAGCCACTGTAGGGCCAGAGACGTTTCCAAGAGAAAGGCCACCCGGGAGATTGCCCGAATTCTCGGCGATGATGATAGAGTTGCCCGCGGGAATCTGGCCGATATAGGTTGGGAAACGAACTGGGCGGTTCTCCGACTCCATGCCGAAGTAACTGGTAACGACTCCGGCGGCCTGCATCGCCTTTGCTGACGGAGCATTGGCAAAGACTACGGGAATCTTCGGTGAGTCGACGACTTCAGTATCGAGGAATGGCAACGGCAATTGTTTCAGATCGTCCGAGAGCGGCAGGATATCGCCTGAAAAGTCCATGTAGGTACCGGTGGCGACACGAGCCCAGAGAGTAGTGTTGGCGGGATCTTCGCAGACCAGTACGTAGTGGCCGATGAACTCCATGGTCAGGACGTTCTTGCGAACTAGGAGTTCAGCCGGGATGGAGAATTCGGCTTCTTCAACCTTGGTGGCCATGCCCGGACTTTGCCCTGGAGGAATGGGCAGCGTCGCAAAGAGTGTCCCGTTGAGCATGAGTTGCATATGACTGAGCGCAGGCAGCAGACTCGGCGAAAACGTGTAGTAGATGTGGATCTTCGCCGACTTTACGACGTGAGTCTGTTGGAGAGTGAAAAAGATTGAGGATTGACTGTCGATGCCATGCATCTCGATGGGGGACGCACCGGTATCGGCGAGCGAGAAGACGTCACGGAACTGGCCCGGCGCGGGCGGCGTAGCCTTGATCATGGCCTGGCGGGCATCAGAACCCATGCTTCCTTGCTGCGCAGAAAGATGGCAGCTTCCGAAGCCGACGAAGACGAGCGGGGCGAGCAACAATAGCAACATATGAGAGATGCTGGGCTTGCTGCTCGAGGCAGGGCTGGCTGGACTAACGGGATGCTTGCCCATGGTCAGTTCAGCGAGTTCGGTTCCGGCCTCTGCGGCCTTTGCTTTGGTGGGGTCAATCCCCTTCTTTTTCACTTTGCTCGATCCCTTGGCCCTCACGGAATTTTGGTTAAAGAAGAGACTGAGGAAGGTCATCTTCAGACCTTTAAACGAAAGGGTGAAGATGCGTCCAAGACTCTTCATGGGCTGGTCGACCTCGCGGCTCTCACCCCAACCCAGCCAAGTGTCTGCACGTGAGTACAGGACCACTGTGAGCATCTCCTGCTCGTGGATGGTGAGTTCGTTAAATCGCGCGCGAATGAGTAAACCTTCGCCGCTAACAATGGTGGCTGGCAGTTCAGCTTCCATATTGGGCATGGGGAAGACTAGGCGGGCAATCTCGCCAGGCGTAGTAACGAGCGGCTCTGTGATGCGGAAGGCTGTACCGCCGCTGGAGAGATCGATGGTTTCACCACGCGCAGAGCGCCCATCGGACAGGATGACAGTCACCGGCGTGGCGATCTTGATGCGCACATGGCCACGTAACTGCTGCATCTCGCGTGATACCGCGGAGCAAACGCCGAGTATCACTATGTTAAAGAAACACCAGATGCAGTTCATGATGACTGTGCCAGGGCGGTCCTTATCCCAGATAAAGAATCGGGGAATGGCGACGGCCAAGCCGAGAAAGTTGAAGAAAAGCAGCACGAGGAAGGGCTGTGCGATCTTGACATCAAAGAAGCTGCGCTTGACGATGCCGCCCTTGGCCGTCACGTTGAACTTGCCGAGCTTGGGGTTGATAAGCGCGAGCATAGTGGGCAGCAGAATGTAGGGCGAAAGAACGGTTTCGTATATCTCGTTCCAGAACGAATGGCGGTGCTGGCCCTGGATGCGCGAGTTGGTAACGTTGGACATCGTCAAGTGAGGCAACGCATAGGCGAGAATGGCGGCCCAGTAGCCAGGAACGTTGGTATGCGAGAGCAGCAGATAGATCAGCGGCGCGGTCAGGAATATGAGCCGTGGCAGCGGATAAAGAAAGTGCGACATCGCATTGAAGTAGCACAGGCGCTGTGCGAAATTGAGCTTAGGCGCAAAGAGCGGATTGTCCGTGCGCAGAATCTGGATCATGCCGCGCGCCCAGCGGATACGCTGACCGACGTGTGCCGAGAGACGCTCGGTGGCGAGTCCCGCAGCTTGGGGGATGTTGATGTAGGCGGTGTTCCAGCCATTGGACTGCATGCGAAGTGAAGTATGCGCATCCTCGGTGACCGTCTCAACGGCGATGCCGCCTATCTGATCCAGGGCAGTACGCCGAAGAACTGCACAGGAGCCGCAAAAGAATGTAGCGTTCCAGAAGTCATTGCCGTCCTGCACGATGCCGTAGAAGAGTTCGTTTTCGTTGGGAATGACATGGAACTGGCCAAGATTCCGCTCGAAGGGGTCGGGCGAGTAGAAGTGGTGAGGCGTCTGCAGCATGGCTAAGTTGAGGTCACGTAGGAACCAACCAATAGTCATCTGCAAAAAACTGCGGGTGGGCACATGATCGCAGTCAAAGATGGCGACATAAGGTGAATCGAGCGACTTGAGTGCGGTGTTGATATTGCCGGCTTTGGCATGGAAGTTATCAGGGCGGATGCGATATCCCACACCGGCATCAGCGGCAAATTTTTTGAACTCCTCGCGACGCCCGTCATCAAGGATATAGACATGTAGCTTGTCGGCAGGCCAGTCGATATTGAGCGCACCGAGCGCGGTATAGCGGACGACTTCGAGAGGTTCGTTATAGGTGGGGACCAGCACATCGACATGGGGCCACTCGAGAGTGTCTTCGGGTAGCGGCATGGGAGCCCTGCGCAGTGGCCAGATAGTCTGAAAAAAACCCAGAAATAAAATGATGAATGCATAAGTCTCGGCAAAGACCAGAGACATAATGAAGAACGCGTCGAGAGCGCCCCAGTGATTGGCAGGATCCTGGAAAAACATGATGGTCGTGCTAAGACGCCAGTATCCATAACGAAAGGTGGCGAAGAGCGATAGCACCATCAGGGTCAAGGTGATGAGGTAGGAGTCAGAGGTGCGGCTGAGGGCCAGGCCCATGAGCAGCGTAAGGAGTCCGCAAACTGCTTGCTGTGGCCAGGTAAGAGGCAGGGTTCCAAAGAAATAGAACATGACCCCGGCAAAACCCAGGAATGCCAAGCGCAGCAATTTGTTGAGTAAAGTCTCTCCGGCACCAATGTCATGCCAGATCTGAGTTACGCTCATCGTTCACTCCAGCGAACGCCGCGGCTCACCTGGGTTGCCGGCGCAGCGATGCTGCGGACCCATTCGGCGAGACTGGCATAGTCTTCTGCTACAACGGCGCTGGGTGCGTAGTCCATTACGGTCATTCCTTCTGCCAGTGCTTCGCTTACGGCCGTGCTGCGTCGCAGAGCAAAGGGCAGCAGGCGATCGCCGATCTGTTCGCGCAGTAGTTCGCGAACGTCGAGATGCAGCGGGAGAGAGTAGTCGAACTGGTTTAGAACATAGTAGGGCATGATAGGCCGGACATTGCCGGTGCTGCTGTTACGAAAAAATGCTTCGATTGCGCCGACGCTCACAACAGAGTTCATATCAGGCAATATGGGCACCAGAATGGTTGGAGCAAGGCGCATTACGCGGCGCGTGGTGGCCCCTGATGCGGTAGGAAGGTCGACGAGTACACGGCTGACTCCCCTGCTATAGCGGCCTACTTCTTGGGCGAGCCAATCCTGAGCCTGAGCCGATTGCTGGTCTTGCGGTGTATTTGTCTGGCCTTCGGGTGTATGCCCGTCAGGATCGAGCGTCACGAGTTGAATAGGCGGCTCTAGGCTAGTGCCCGGAGGGTTGAATGTCCGCAAGAGGCCGGGCCGTTGATCGCGTGCTCCGAAGAAGAACGGGAGCAGCCCGTAGACAGCGGTGTCGATGAGCAGTATGCGCTCTCCGTGGGCGGCTAGTGCGCGACCGAGCGAAGCGAGAAGGCTGGTCTTACCTACTCCTCCGGCGAGAGAAAAGACCGCCAAAATGGGAGCGCGCGGCGCGGGAGCCTGCGAAACAGGTTCGGCAGGCGTGACCTGAGGATCGAAGAGGCTTTTGAGGGCGTACCAGCGATTACCTGATGTATCCATCGCAGCCGGGAGTTGAGGTTCAGAAGCGTAAGTAGGTGCTGGCGGCTGGTGCTGCGCCGGCTCGGGAGAGCGGGAGAAGGCACTAGCCGAGAGTCCGGCAAAGGAGCCGTGCTGCTGCATGGGGCCGCGTGCCGAGGTGGGTGAGGCTGCCGGTGGCGACTGCGCGGCCTGAGTATAGTGCGGAGGTATATAGCTTGGCTGACTACCCCGCGTGGGCTGGGACTGTACAACAGGAGCCTGAGTCACAACGGGATTTGGTGGCGGGGCAAGCCATGCTGGACGGAAGGCAACCGCCTCTTCCTGAGAGGACGAACCATAGTCGCCGTAGGCAAATTCCGATGCTGTGCCTAGATAAGCCTCCTGATGAGCACTGGCCGGTCGGATGCCTGGACGCTCAATGGGTTGCCGTGATGATTGGGGAGTGAATGGCTGCACGTCGGCATAGGGTCGTGGTTGCATTGCAACGATCGCATCACCGGGCAGCGCGGAATTCAAACCTGGCAACGGCCCACTCGCCTGCATTGCTCGAGAAGATTGCGGTGCGGGTACAAACAGGCCCGGCTGTGGTTGGGGGTTTGATTCCACAGACAGGAGTCCTGCTTCCATTGCCATTTCTGTATTCGGCACCGAGCCGGCGTTATGAATGAACTGGGGCGTAGGCACTGGGTAATGCTCTGGTTCAGTGCTGAAAGCGGGGTCGTAACCAGTAAGGAATGCCTCGGGCGGTGGAGGCTGCCAACTCCGCTGCAGGGCGGCCTGGCGTTGTGCTTCCTGGGCGGCAAGAACTGCCTGGCGCTCGGCTTCGGCCTGACGGGCAATTTCTGCCAATCGCTCTTCTTCAGCCCGGCGCTCGGCTTCGGCGGCTTCGGCGGCTAGGCGCGCGGCGAGTTGAACCTCTTCCTGGCGCTTGCGCTCGGCTTCCTCTTCGAGACGCACTCGCTCGGCCTCTTTCGCTGCTTCGACGCGAAGACGCGCCTCTTCTCGGGCAACTGCCCGGGAATTGGAAAAGTCACGATATTTGGCTCCGTGGAGATTAGCCCAGGAATAGAGTGTGGCGACGTCTTCTGGAGTCTCGTTCGAGTCGGGCTGCGATTTGTGGTCGACCATACCTACTTGAACCTCTCCGAATCAGCCACAGAATGGCCGCGATTGTTTTTCGATCCACATTTGCGCCTCCGAAGGAGACGTTCTGGTGATTTTGCTTGATCCCGCTCAGGTAACCCAGATAAGCCGCATGACCCATTCTAGGCCCAGAGTATTAGCCAAACAATAACACTTAAGCGGTTACCATCGTACTATTTTTTTCATTACCGAACTTCATGAAACGGAATCGCAAACAACGTGCTCCCAAATTCTTGCTGTACAGTAGCATCGCGTTGCCCTGATTAGAGATAGCAAGTGTGGTGCCCCCGATCGGAATCATTTGGAAAAGGGTGGCTAAAGCACAGGATTGAGG
>Ga0105248_10007006_pt1 | contig 12346 bp, 11 predicted proteins | sample KBSS34metaG_FD_81524 | JGI IMG/M metagenome (GOLD analysis project Ga0105248, IMG submission 81524) | Switchgrass rhizosphere microbial communities from Kellogg Biological Station, Michigan, USA - KBS S3-4 metaG | ecosystem: Host-associated > Plants > Roots > Rhizosphere > Soil | place... | reverse complement strand
CGCGGCGGGGCGGGTTTCCCGACCGGCATGAAGTGGAGCTTCATGCCCAAGGAGCCGAAACCCGGCAAGCCGAGCTTCCTGCTGATCAATGCCGATGAATCCGAGCCCGGTTCCTGCAAGGATCGCGAGATCATCCGCCACGATCCGCACAAGCTGATCGAAGGCGCGTTGATCGCCGGCTATGCGATGCGCGCGCGCGCGGCCTATATCTATATTCGCGGCGAGTTCATCTACGAAGCCAAGGTGCTGTTCGAGGCGGTGGCGGAGGCCTATGCCGCCGGTCTGCTCGGCAAGAATGCCTGCGGGTCCGGCTATGATTTCGACGTGTTCGTCCATCGCGGCGCGGGCGCCTATATCTGCGGCGAGGAAACCGCGCAGATCGAAAGCCTCGAAGGCAAGAAGGGCCAGCCGCGCCTGAAGCCGCCTTTCCCAGCGGGCGCGGGCCTTTATGGCTGCCCGACCACGGTCAACAATGTCGAATCGATCGCGGTCGCGCCGACCATCCTGCGGCGCGGCGCGGGCTGGTTTGCGGGCATCGGCCGCGAAGGGAATAAGGGCACAAAGCTGTTCCAGATCAGCGGCCATGTGAACAAGCCGTGCGTCGTTGAGGAAGCGATGGGGATTCCGTTCCGCGAGCTGATCGATCGCCATGCCGGCGGGATCAAGGGCGGCTGGGACAATCTGCTCGCGGTGATTCCGGGCGGGTCTTCGGTGCCATTGGTGCCGGCCGCGCAGATCATGGACGCGCCGATGGATTTCGACGGGCTCAAGGCGCTCGGCTCGGGCCTTGGCACCGCCGCCGTGATCGTGATGGACAAGTCCACCGACATCGTTCGCGCGATCAGCCGCCTGAGCTATTTCTACAAGCATGAAAGCTGCGGCCAGTGCACGCCATGCCGTGAAGGCACCGGTTGGATGTGGCGCGTGATGGAGCGGCTGCGCACCGGCGAAGCGGCCCTGTCCGAAATCGACATGCTGCAGGACGTGACCAAGCAGGTCGAAGGCCATACGATCTGCGCGCTCGGCGATGCGGCGGCCTGGCCGATCCAGGGCCTGATCCGTCATTTCCGGCCCGAGATCGAGCGTCGGATCAATGAGCGCAATGGCGACGCACCCATGATGGAGGCGGCGGAATGAAGGCGGTCCTCGGTCTCTCTCTGGCGCTGCTGGCGGTGCCGCCGGCACAGGCGCAAATGCCCGGCGGAGCGGTTGCGTTTCGCGCCGCCGCTGAACTGAAGCGGGTGGGGGCGTGCCTCTATAATAAATATCGCGGGCAGTCCGTGGCGTTGCTGAACAGCGCGCCGGGATCGTCGGAAGAGGCCAGCGCGGTCTATTCGGCGCGGGCGCATTTCAACAATTGCCTGTCGGATGACGTGGCGGGCATCAGCCCGGATGTGACCGAATTGCGCGGCGCGATCGCTGAAGCCGCCTATCGCGCCACCCATCCGACCGATCCGGATTTCTCGAAAATCGATCATGCGCAATTGCCGTTGCCGGCCGCGTGGACCGGCGGAAAAGTCGATCCCTCGGCGCTGGCAGGCCCCGATTTCGCGCAATGCGCGGTTGCCGCCGATCCGCAGAACGCCGTCGCTTTGATCCGGACCGAACCGCGCAGTCCCGAGGAAAAGGCGGCGATCCGTCAGCTTGCACCGTTGCTCGGGTCGTGCGTCGTGAAGGATAGCAAGCTGACGCTCGATGCCGCTTTCCTGCGCGCATTGCTGTCGCAGGCGCTCTATCGCAGCGTTCCCGCCTGGCAGCCCGCCGCCATGAAGAAGAACTGATATGCCGAAACTCACCGTAGATGGGATCGAAGTCGAGGTTCCCGCCGGCGCCACCGTGCTGCAGGCGTGCGAGGCGGCCGGCAAGGAAATACCGCGCTTCTGCTATCATGAGCGGCTGTCGATCGCTGGCAATTGCCGTATGTGCCTGGTCGAGGTGAAGCCCGGACCGCCCAAGCCGCAGGCCAGCTGCGCGCTGCCCGCCGCCGACAAGCAGGAAGTCTTCACCCAGTCGCCGATGGTGAAGAAGGCGCGCGAAGGCGTGATGGAATTCCTGCTGATCAACCATCCGCTCGATTGCCCGATCTGCGATCAGGGCGGCGAATGCGATCTGCAGGATCAGTCGATCGCCTATGGCAAGGGCCAGTCGCGTTTCCATGAGAATAAGCGCGCGGTCACCGACAAATATATGGGGCCGATCGTCAAGACGACGATGACGCGCTGCATCCAGTGCACACGCTGCGTGCGCTTCGCCGAGGAAGTGTCCGGCGTCGAGGAAATCGGCGCGATCGGCCGCGGCGAGAATATGCAGATCACCTCCTATCTCGAACATGCGGTGACCAGCGAGCTTTCGGGCAATGTCGTCGATCTGTGCCCGGTCGGCGCGCTGACCAGCAAACCCTATGCGTTCGAAGCGCGGCCGTGGGAGCTGAAGAAGACGCCATCGATCGACGTGATGGACGCGGTCGGCACCAACATCCGCCTCGACAGCCGTGGTCGCCAGGTGCTGCGCGCACTGCCGCGCCTCAACGAGGACGTGAATGAGGAGTGGGCGTCGGACAAGACGCGCCACGCCGTCGATGGACTTGTCCGCCGCCGCCTCGACAAGCCCTATGTTCGCCGTGACGGCAAACTGGTGGCGGTGAGCTGGGCGGAGGCATTCGACGCGATCAAGGCTGTGAACGCCGGTTCGTCGGTCGCGGTGCTGGCGGGCGATATCGTCGATTGCGAGACGATGTATGCCGCCAAGGCGCTCGCCCGCTCGATGGGCTCCGACCTGCTCGAAGGCCGCCAGACCGGTCTGGCCTATGCGGTGCCGAGCCTCGCCTCGGTCAATTTCAACAGCACCATCGCCGGCATCGAAACCGCCGACATGATCCTGATCGTCGGCAGCAACGTCCGCTGGGAAGCGCCTCTGGTGAACACGCGCATCCGCAAGGCGGTCAAGCGCGGCGCCAAGGTCTATGCGATCGGCCCGAAGGTCGATCTGACCTATAAGGTCGAATGGCTGGGCGACGATATCGCGGCTTTGCCGAAGCTCGCGCAGGACGTGCGCGACGCCTTCACCAAGGCGGAACGGCCGGCGATGATCGTCGGCGGCGCCGGTCTCAAGGTCGACGGCGGGCAGGCGTGGAGCCTGAAGCTCGCCGCCGAGCTCAATCTCGTCCGCGACGGCTGGAACGGCTATAATGTGCTGCACATGGCGGCGGCGCGGATGGGCGGGCTGATGCTGGGCTACGCGCAGGATGGCGGCATCTTCGCGGTCGCCGACAAGGCCCCGAAGCTGGCCTTCTTTCTGGGCGCGGACGATGTCGATTTCACGCGCTTCGCCAACAGCTTCAAGGTCTATGTCGGCCATCATGGCGAAACCGGGGCGGCGGCGGCCGACGTCGTGCTGCCGGGCGCTGCCTATACCGAGAAGAGCGGCACCTATGTGAACCTCGAAGGCCGCGTCCAGCGTGGCGACCGTGCGGTATTCCCGCCGGGCGATGCGCGCGAGGATTGGGCGATCTTCCGGGCGTTGTCCGATGTGCTCGGCCACAAGCTGCCGTTCGATACGCTCGATGCGCTGCGCGGAGCGATGGCGGCGGAGGTGCCCGATCTCGGCCGCGAGGGGCTGGCGACCTATCCCTGGGCTTTCCCGGCGATGGAAGCGCCCGAGCCGGCCGGCGTGCTCGGCTATCCGATCAAGGATTTCTACCTGACCAACCCGATCGCCCGCGCCAGCGAGACGATGCAGCGCTGCTCGGCGGAACTGCTCCACGGCCAGTCCTTCGCGGAGGCGGCGGAATGAGCGGGTTTATTTTTGCTCCCTCGCCCCCTTCAGGGGGAGAGGGCCGGGCAGAGGGGGCAGTGCGGGAGATGACCGCGCGCTCCTATTTCCCCGACTCCCCCCTCTCCCAACCCTCTCCCCCTAAAGGGGGCGAGGGCTTTATGGCTGCTGCGCTATGACCACCTTCTTCCAGAGCTATATCGGTTACGGCTGGGGCTGGTTCGTCGCCAATCTGATCGGCGTGTTGTTGATCGCCTTGCCGCTGATGCTGACCGTCGCGATGATCATCTACGCGGATCGCAAGATCTGGGCGGCGATGGCGCTCAGGCGCGGGCCGAACGTGGTCGGCCCGTTCGGCCTGCTGCAGTCGTTCGCGGACGGCCTCAAGGTCGCGCTGCAGGAAACGATCATTCCGTCTGCGGCGAACAAGGGCCTGTTCCTGATCGCGCCGATCCTGACCTTCACGGTCGCTTTGATCGTGTGGGCGGTGATCCCGTTCGGGCCGGGCATCGTCCTCGCCAACATTAATGTCGGCCTGCTCTATATCCTCGCGGCCTCGTCGCTGGGCGTTTACGGCGTGATCATTGCCGGCTGGGCGTCCAACTCCAAATATCCCTTCTATTCGGCGCTGCGCGCGGCCGCGCAGATGGTGAGCTATGAGGTGTCGATCGGCTTCGTGTTGATCTCGGTGGTGCTGTGGGCGGGCAGCTTCAACCTGTCGGCGATCGTCGAGGCGCAGCGCGCGCATATCTTCGGCCTCGTCAACGGCTTCGGCTTCAATCCCCTGCTGTTCCCGATGGCGGTGATCTTCCTGATCTCGTCCATGGCCGAAACCGCGCGCGCGCCATTCGATCTGACCGAAGCGGAATCGGAACTCGTCGCGGGCTACCAGACCGAATATTCGTCGATGGCCTTCGCGCTCTACTGGCTCGGCGAATATGCCAACGTCATCCTGATGTGCGGCCTCAACGCGATCCTGTTCTGGGGTGGCTGGCTGCCGCCGATCGACTGGGCGCCGCTGTACATGGTGCCGGGGATCGTCTGGTTCTTCGCCAAATTGTTCTTCTTCTTCTTCGTCTTCTCCTGGGTGAAGGCGACGGTGCCGCGCTACCGTTATGACCAGCTGATGCGGCTGGGCTGGAAGATCTTCCTGCCCGTGTCGCTGCTGTGGGTCGTGATCGTGTCCGGCTGGCTGGAAGTTACCCGTTACGGAGCGATCGGATGATTGCCGCCGATACCGCCGCACCGCTGGACTTAATTTTGCCTACCGCGCGAGTGGTATGTGAATTGGTTGCTGCTGATCACAAGCGATACGACCTCGAAGGAATATTGGACTTCAATGGTCATAACGGTGGTGTGTTTCGCGTCGTAAAATCAACCCTTCCCGACGTAGGTGGCGAGTACAAAGGCGATAAAGATAACATCCGTGCGCCGAGAGAGGCTGATGCCGTGTTTATGCGGGAAAAAGGCAAGGGTGGTACCGGTATTCTGTTTAAGCTTTTCAGCCCGCAAAGAATGGTGGCTACCGTTGGTGTGATCACCTCCGACAATCCTGATGGAAACGACCCAACGTTGTTGGCCGGCGGCGTCTGTAATCTGGAAGAACGAAAATGAGCCTCGCTTATTACGTCAAATCCTTCACGCTCTGGGAGTTTGTGAAAGCGCATTGGCTGACCTTGAAGTACTTCTTCAAGGCCAAGGCGACGATCAACTATCCGTTCGAGAAAAACCCGCTCTCCCCGCGTTTCCGTGGCGAGCATGCGCTGCGCCGCTATCCAAATGGCGAGGAACGCTGCATCGCGTGCAAGCTGTGCGAGGCGGTGTGTCCGGCGCAGGCGATCACGATCGAGGCCGAACCGCGCGACGACGGCAGCCGCCGCACGACGCGCTACGACATCGACATGACCAAGTGCATCTTCTGCGGCTTTTGCCAGGAAGCCTGCCCGGTCGATGCGATCGTGGAGGGCCCGAATTTCGAATATGCGACCGAGACGCGCGAAGAGCTGATCTACGACAAGTCGAAGCTGCTCGCCAATGGCGATCGCTGGGAAAGCGCGATCGCCGCCAACCTTGCCGCCGATGCGCCGTACCGGTAATGGCCAGCGCGATTTACACCTTCGGGGCACTTCTGGGGATTGAGGGCAGACCGTGATCCAGACCATCGCCTTCTATCTGTTCGCCTTCATGGTGATCGCGTCCGCGACGCTCACCATCATGGCGCGCAATCCTGTGCACAGCGTGCTGTGGCTGATTCTCGCTTTCTTCAACGCGGCGGGACTGATGGTGCTGATCGGCGCCGAGTTCATCGCGATGCTGCTCGTCATCGTCTATGTCGGTGCGGTCGCGGTGCTGTTCCTGTTCGTGGTGATGATGCTCGATATCGATTTTGCGGAATTGCGGTCGGGCTTTGCAAAATATCTGCCTTTTGGCGTGCTGCTGGTGATCCTGCTCGCCGCTGAAATGATCTTCGCGGTCGGCGCGTGGAATGCCGGCGGCATCGGCCTGGCCGCCCGCGCCGCGCCGACGCCGGTCGAGGTGCCGAATATCGAGGCGCTCGGAACGCTCATCTACACGCGTTATCTCTACACCTTCGAAGGCGCCGGGATGGTCCTGCTGGTCGCCCTGATCGGCGCGATCGTGCTGACCCACCGCACGCGCGGCGGCGTGAAGACGCAAAATGTCGCACGGCAGAATCAGCGCCGCCCCGAAGACGCGACCCGGAACGTCAATCAGCCCGTCGGGCAGGGGATGGAGCTATGATCCGGAACCTTTCCAAAGCGTCATCCCAGCGAAAGCTGGGATCTCATTTCTTCATTCCATCGCCGGAAGGCAGAGAGATTCCAGCTTTCGCTGGAATGACGGTTATGTTTGGGGGAGCCGCATCATGATCGGCCTTCAGCACTATCTCGTCGTCTCCGCCGTGCTGTTTGTGCTCGGCGTGTTCGGCATCTTCCTGAACCGGAAGAACATCATCATCATCCTGATGGCGATCGAGCTGATCCTGCTCAGCGTGAACATCAATCTCGTCGCCTTCTCCGCCTTCCTCGGCGATCTGGTCGGGCAGGTGTTCGCGATGTTCGTGCTGACCGTAGCGGCGGGCGAAGCGGCGATCGGGCTTGCGATCCTCGTTATCTATTTCCGCGGCCGCGGTACGATCGCGGTCGACGACGTCAACCGGATGAAGGGGTGATCGTCTGGTGATCGAACTTATCGTTTTCCTGCCGCTGCTGGCAGCCATCGTCGCCGGGCTTGGCAATCGCATGATCGGCAATGTCGCGGCGAAGGCCGTGACGACCGGCGCGCTGTTCACGTCCTGCGCCTTGTCCTGGCCGATCTTCATCTCCTTTCTGACCGGCGGCGCGAGCGCGCATGTCGTGCAGGTGCTCGATTTCATCCGGTCGGGCGATCTTTCGGTCAACTGGGCGCTGCGCGTCGATACGCTGACGGCGGTGATGCTGGTGGTGGTGACGAGCGTGTCCAGCCTCGTCCACCTGTATAGCTGGGGCTATATGGCGGAAGACGACAGCCAGCCGCGCTTCTTCGCCTATCTGTCGCTGTTCACCTTCGCGATGCTGATGCTAGTGACGGCGGACAGCCTGGTGCAGATGTTCTTCGGCTGGGAAGGCGTCGGCCTTGCCTCGTATCTGCTGATCGGCTTCTGGTATCAGAAGCCCAGCGCCAATGCCGCCGCGATCAAGGCGTTCGTCGTCAACCGCGTTGGCGATTTCGGCTTCTCGCTCGGCATCTTCGGGACATTTCTCGTCTTCGGCACCGTCTCGATCCCGGAGATCCTGCACGCCGCGCCCGGTTACGCGCATGCGACGATCGGCTTCCTCGGCTACCGCCTCGATCTGATGACCACGCTTTGCCTGCTGCTGTTTGTCGGCGCGATGGGCAAGTCGGCGCAGCTCGGCCTGCACACCTGGCTGCCGGACGCGATGGAAGGTCCGACCCCGGTGTCGGCGCTGATCCACGCTGCGACGATGGTGACGGCCGGCGTGTTCATGGTCTGCCGCCTGTCGCCGATGTTCGAGGTCAGCCCGACCGCGATGCATGTCGTCACCTATGTCGGGGCCGCCACCGCTTTCTTCGCGGCGACGGTGGGCACGACGCAGACCGACATCAAGCGCGTGATCGCATATTCGACCTGCTCGCAGCTCGGTTATATGTTCATGGCCGCCGGCGTCGGCGCGTACGGCGCGGCGATGTTCCATCTGTTCACGCATGCCTTCTTCAAGGCGCTGCTGTTCCTGGGCGCGGGATCGGTGATCCATGCGATGCATCACGAACAGGACATGCGCTATTATGGCGGCCTGTGGAAAAAGATCCCGTGGACCTTCGCAGCGATGACGGCGGGAACGCTCGCGATCACGGGCGTCGGCATTGAGGGCGTGTTCGGATTCGCCGGTTTCTATTCGAAGGATGCGATCATCGAGGCGGCGTTCGCCAGCGGATCGACCTCGGGCGGGATCGCCTTCGCGGTCGCCGTGTTCGCGGCCTTGCTGACCAGCTTCTATTCGTGGCGGCTGGTGTTCCTGACCTTCTTCGGCAAGCCGCGCTGGGCGGGCTCGGAACATATCCAGCATGCGGTTCATGATGCGCACGGCCGTGGCCATGACCATGATGCGCCTGCCGACGAGGATGCCGGTCATGCCGATGCGCATGGGCATGACGCCCATGGCCATGGCGATCACGGGCATGTCGTCGAGGGCGATGCCGGCTATCATCCGCATGAAAGCCCGATCGCGATGATGATCCCGCTGGCCGTGCTGTCGATCGGCGCGATCTTCGCCGGCTTCGTGTTCGCGCCCTGGTTCATCAATGCCGAACATGGCGCGGGTTTCTGGGCCGGCTCGCTTGCTTTCAACGCGCATCTGATGGAATCGATGGAAACGATCCCCGAACTCGCGAAGCTTTCCGCGACGATCGTGATGATCATCGGCTTCCTGATCGCGGTCTGGGCCTATGTGCTCGATCGTACGGTGCCGGCGCGCTTCACCGCGCAGTTCAGCGTCCTCTACGATTTCCTGCTGCACAAATGGTATTTTGACGAGCTGTATCACTACGTCTTCGTCGTTCCCGCTTTCTGGCTGGGCAACGTCTTCTGGAAGCGCGGCGATCAGGGGATCATCGATCGTTTCGGCCCGAATGGCGCCGCGGCGGTGGTCGTCGGCGCGGGCGCGGCGGCGCGGCGGATGCAGTCCGGCTATCTTTATACCTATGCGCTGGTGATGCTGCTCGGCCTCGCCGGGGCGGCGACCTGGGCAATGGTGGGTTGAACCGATGAGTTTTCCGATCCTTTCCCTCATGGTCGCGATCCCCACGATCGCAGCCGCCGTCTGCCTCTTCTCCGGTGCGCAGGCGGCGCGGGTGATCGCGCTCGCGGCGACCCTGATCAACCTCGTGCTCGGCATAATGCTGTGGACGCATTATGAGATTGGCGGGCCGCAGTGGCAGTTCACCGAACATCTCGATCTGTTCGGGCGCTTCGCCTGGGCGCTTGGGATCGACGGCATCGCCTTGCTGCTGATCGTGCTGTCGGTGTTCCTGATGCCGATCTGCATCGGCGCATCCTGGGTCGCGCTCGAAAAGCGCGTGCCCGAATATATGGCGGCGTTCCTGTTGATGGAAACGCTGATGATCGGCGTGTTCTCGGCGCAGGACCTGTTCCTGTTCTACATCTTCTTCGAAGCCGGCCTGATCCCGATGTATCTGATCATCGGCATCTGGGGCGGCGCGGAGCGGATTTACGCCAGTTATAAATTCTTCCTCTACACCCTGCTCGGATCGGTCGTGATGCTGATCGCGATGCTGTGGATGGCGCAGGCCGCCGGCAGCACTGACATTCCGACCCTGATGGCCTATGACTTCCCGGTGAAGGCGCAGACCTGGCTGTTCCTCGCCTTCTTCGCGTCCTTCGCGGTGAAGATGCCGATGTGGCCGGTCCATACCTGGTTGCCAGATGCCCACGTGCAGGCACCGACCGCCGGCTCGGTGATCCTGGCCGGCGTGCTGCTGAAGATGGGCGGTTACGGTTTCATCCGCTTCTCGCTGCCGATGTTCCCTGAAGCATCGGCGCAACTGATGTGGCTTGTGATGGGCCTGTCGATGATCGCGGTGGTGGTCACCTCGCTGATCGCGCTTGTCCAGAACGACATGAAGAAGCTGATCGCTTATTCGTCGGTCGCCCATATGGCGTTCGTCACGATCGGCCTGTTCGCGTTCAACCGGCAGGGCATCGAGGGCGCATTGATGGTCATGCTGAGCCATGGCCTCGTCTCGGGCGCGCTCTTCCTGTGCGTCGGCGTGATCTATGATCGGCTGCACACGCGCGAGATCGCCCGTTATGGCGGCCTTGCGACCAACATGCCGTATTATGCGCTGTTCTTCCTGCTGTTCACGATGGGATCGGTCGGCCTGCCTGGCACCAGCGGCTTCGTCGGCGAATTCCTGTCGCTAGTCGGTGCTTACCATGCATCGAGCTGGGTCGCGTTCGTAGCGACCACCGGCATCATCCTGGGCGCGGCCTATATGCTCTATCTCTATCGCCGCGTGGCTTATGGGCCGCTGACCAAGGAAGACGTGGCGGCGATGCCTGATCTGTCGCTCCGCGAATGGGCCTTGCTGGCGCCGATCGCGGCGGCGGTGTTGTGGATGGGCGTCTATCCGGAAAGCTTCCTCGCGCCGATGCGCGGCGATGTCGGCGCGCTGATGGCGCGGCTCGCCCATGCCGCGCCCGCGGGTGACGCCCATGTAACCATCGATCGGGCCGCACCGCCCACAGCCCATGCTTCGGGGGAGGCGCACTGATGTCCATTACCGCTTCGCTCGCTTTGACGATGCCCGAAATGATCCTGTCGCTCGGTGCGATGGCGCTGCTGATGGTCGCCGCTTTCGGCGGTGACGGGCTGACGCGCGCGATCAGTTGGGGCGCGGTCGCCCTGTTCGCCGCCGCCGGCCTGTCGCTGCTCGGCCCCGCCGGCAATGGCGGATCGGGCTTCGAAGGGCTTTATCTGGCGGACAGTTTCGCCGCCTTCGCCAAGATATTGATCTATATCGCCGCCGCCGTGTCGGTGATCATCGCGCCCGGCTTCTTCGCGCGCTCGGGTCAGCTGCGTGCCGAATATCCGATCCTGATCCTGCTCTCCGCCGTCGGCATGGGCATGATGGTGTCGGCGGGCGATATGCTGTCGCTCTATGTCGGCCTCGAACTGCAGAGCCTGTCGGCCTATGTGCTCGCCAGCTTCATGCGCCGCGACATGCGCTCGGCTGAAGCGGGCCTCAAATATTTCGTGCTGGGCGCGCTGGCCTCTGGCATCCTGCTGTACGGCATTTCGCTGCTCTACGGTTTTACCGGCACGACTTTGTTCTCCGGCATTGCCCGTTCGCTCGAAACCGGCATCTCGACGGGCGAGCTGTTCGGCATCGTCTTCATCTTCGCCGGGCTCGCGTTCAAGATCTCAGCGGTGCCGTTCCACATGTGGACGCCCGACGTCTATGAAGGCGCGCCGACGCCGGTAACCGCCTTCTTTGCCTCCGCGCCGAAGGTTGCCGGCATGGCGCTGCTGATGCGGGTCGCGGTGATGGCGATGGGCTCGGGCACCGACAGCTGGCGGCAGATCGTCGTGTTCGCGGCGCTCGCATCGACGATTCTCGGCGGCGTCGCCGCGATCGGACAGAGCAATATCAAGCGGCTGCTCGCTTATTCGTCGATCAACAATGTCGGCTTCGCCCTGTTCGGCCTGGCCGCGGGCACCGCCGAGGGCGTGGCCGCGACGATGACCTACATGGCGGTCTATGTCGCGATGACGCTCGGCAGCTTCCTGTGCGTCCTGCAGATGCGCGGCGCGGACGGTCAGCCGGTCGAAACGATCGCTTCGCTGTCCGGCTTGTCGCGCACGCGGCCGGCTTTGGCGGCGGCGCTCGCGATCTTCATGTTCTCGCTGGCCGGCATCCCGCCCTTGTTCGGCTTCTGGCCGAAATTCCTGGTGTTCGATGCGCTGGTCGCGATCGGCCTGTGGCCGCTGGCGATGATCGGCATCGCGACATCGGTGATCGGCGCCTTCTATTATCTCAAGATCGTCAAGACGATGTATTTCGACGAGCCGGCGGAGGCTTATGCCGCGGCCGACAGCAAGCTCGAGGGTGGCCTGATCACACTTTCAGCGCTGTTCGTGTCGCCGCTGGGTTATTTCGCGATCCCGCTGCTGGGCGCCGCAAGCATGGCGGCGGCGCGGGCGTTGTTTTAAACTTCCTGAGCCTTCTCCCGCATGCGGGAGAAGGTTGGATGAGGGTCTCTCTTCTTTTTTCCGCTTCGCCTTCGAGATAGCAGAAGAAGGAAGACCCTCACCCAACCCTCTCCCGCAAGCGGGAGAGGGCCAAGTTCTGGAAATCGCCACGTCGCTGATCCATCACATCGCCACCACCACGTCGACTAATGACGATGTCGCCGCGCTCGCCCGTGACGGCGCGCCGGAAGGGACGTGGCTGCGGGCGGACAGTCAACGGGGCGGGCGCGGGCGACACGGCCGGCAGTGGGCATCTCCGCCCGGCAATCTCTATGCGAGCACTCTGG
>Ga0105248_10007005_pt1 | contig 12346 bp, 11 predicted proteins | sample KBSS34metaG_FD_81524 | JGI IMG/M metagenome (GOLD analysis project Ga0105248, IMG submission 81524) | Switchgrass rhizosphere microbial communities from Kellogg Biological Station, Michigan, USA - KBS S3-4 metaG | ecosystem: Host-associated > Plants > Roots > Rhizosphere > Soil | place... | reverse complement strand
GGCGAGCGGGATCCAGCAGCAGCACGGCTGCGACCCCAACCACGGCGACCGCGATCTCGGCGACCACCGGCGTGGCGGTTCGCTGCGAGATGCCGGCGAGGCGGCCCGGCAACTCGCCATCGCGTGCCATGGCCAGGGAGGTGCGGCTCAGGCCGGCCAGCACGCTGAGCAGCGAGCCCAGGCACGCCACCGCGGCGGTGATCCTGATGACCGTCTCGGCGCCAGGGCCGACCGCGTCGGCCAGCGGTGAGCTGCTCATCGCGAGCCCGTGCGCGCCGAGGCGCAGAAGCAGCACGCCGGCCGTCGCCGCCGAAAGCAGAAGCACGATCGCCAGCGCCGCGATCACGGCGCGCGGAAGCGTGCGGGTCGGGTCGCGCACCTCCTCGCCCAGGGTCGCGATCCGGGCGTAGCCGGCGAAGGTGAAGAAGATCAGCGCGGCGGCCTGCAGCACCCCGAGCACTCCCCCGTTGAGCGTGACCGGCGATCGCGGCGGAAGCCCCGCGCCGTGCACCGCGGTCACGATCAGCACGGCGACGAGCACGGCGACGACCAGTGACGCGATCACTGTGCTCACGACGGCGGTGCTCCGGATGCCCGTCGCGTTCACGATTGCAAGTGCCACCACCGCGGCGACGGCCACCGCGCGCGCGAACTCCGGCCACAGGTACGCTCCTGCGATCGAGGCGATCGCCGCCACCGAGGCGGTCTTGCCGACGAGGAACAGCACGCCCGCCACAAAGCCCGGCAGCGGGCCGAGCTCGGCCCGTCCGTAGGCGTAGGCGCCGCCCGACACCGGATGCGCCATCGCGAGCCGGGTCGTGCTCAGCGCGTTGAGCGCCGCCACAGCGCCTGCCAGCGGAAGGGCGAGCAGGATGCCGGCCCCGGCATCCGCGGCCGCAGGCGCCCAGACGAAGAAGATTCCCGCGCCGAGCATCGACGCCACCCCGATCGCGGTGGCGAACGGGATGCCGAGGCGGCGTTGCAGCTGGGTCACGGTCGGATCGTAGCCGGGGCCGATGAACGCGGGCGTGCGAGACTGGATGCACCATGTCGGACGACGAGTACCACCCCGAGCTCGCCGAATACGTGCCCGGCGACGGGCGCTCGATTCGGCACCCGGTGACCCTGAAGGTCATTCGGGTCGTCATCGTGATCGCCTTGATCGCGCTCGTGGTTCCCGGCGTTGCCTACACGATCAGCGTGCAGGTCGAGACGGCCGGGGCGGCGTGCGCCCTCGTCGTCTCGGCGACGACGCCGACCTCGACGCCGGATGCCCGGCTGCAGCTCTGGGGCGGAAACGGTCCCGGGTGGTACTGCTACGCGCGCGGTTTCGACGGCTCCGAGGTGATGCTGCGCGCCCTGGGAATGATCCCCGGGCTGAGCTACCGGCCGTCCGGGAACCCGGCCTGACCCCGTCGTGAAGCCAGGACCTGATCCCACCCCCGAGGATGCCGCGCGCTGGGACGACCTCACCGCCGAGTTTCTGGCGAAACCGGGAGTCACTCTCGAGCGCGCCTTCAGTCGCATTTCCCTGATGGTCGGCGGCAAGCTGTTCGCCTCCGCCGGGCATGGCGGGTTGCTGATCAAGGTCCCCGCCGAGCGCGTGGCCGAGCTGATCGCCAACGGAGAGGGTCAGCCGTTCTCGACGGGCGGCAACCGGGTCATGCGCGAGTGGGTGGTGGTGACTCCGGCGACGGATTGGAGAGCCCTGGCCGCTGAGTCGATGGGTTTCGTGGCTGCTCAGCGAGCTGATCGCTTGAAGTGACGCGCAAGCGTCACGCGTCAGCTCGCCGCGATAGCGGGAGCATTCCGCTCAACTCGCGGTAGGACTTACGCCGCACCGTCGAACATCGAGGTGACCGAACCGTCGTCGAACACCTCGTGGATCGCGCGCGCGAGCAGCGGCGCGATCGAGAGCACGGTGAGGCGGTCCCAGCGCTTCTCGGGCGGGACCGGCAGCGTGTCGGTGACCACCACCGAGTCGATGAAGTCGCTCTGCAGGATCTCGACCGCGGGGTCGGAGAACACGGGATGCGTCGCGGCGACCACCACGCCGATGGCGCCGTGATCCTTGAGCGCCTGCGCCGCTTTGACGATGGTGCGACCGGTGTCGATCAGATCGTCGACGATCAGGCAGACCCGACCTTCGACCTCGCCGACGATCTCGTGAACGCTGATCTGATTCGGGATGAGCGGGTCGCGCCGCTTGTGGATGATCGCGAGCGGCGCCCCCAGCTTGTCGCTCCAGACGTCGGCGACACGCACCCGCCCCAGATCGGGTGAGACCACCGTCAGCGTCGCCGGGTCGAGCTTGGCCTGCAGGTGCTCGAGAAGCACCGGCATGGCGAACAGGTGGTCGACCGGCCCGTCGAAGAAGCCCTGGATCTGCGCCGCATGCAGGTCGACGCTCATGATGCGATCGGCTCCGGCGGCCTTGAACAGGTCGGCGACCAGGCGGGCCGAGATCGGCTCGCGGCCGCGGCCCTTCTTGTCTTGCCGAGCATAGGGATAGAACGGGGCGACGACCGTGATGCGCTTGGCGCTGGCGCGCTTGGCGGCATCCACCATGATCAGTTGCTCCATCAGCCATTCGTTGATCGGCTTGGTGTGCGACTGGATGACGAACATGTCGGTGCCGCGCACACTCTCGTCGAAGCGCGCATAGATCTCGCCATTCGCGAAGGTGCGGGCATCGGTGTGGACGAGGTCGGTCTCGAGTTCGGCGGCGACCTGCGCGGCGAGTTCGATATGAGCCCGCCCCGACACGATGACGAGTCTTTTCTGGCTGCCGATCTTGATCGCCGACACGATCCGCCTTCCGCCGTCGGGGCTCTGGAAGGCCAGTCTACCGATTCAGTCCGTGCCCTCGGTCGCCGCTTTTGAGGCCGCGTCGGCCGACGCCGTGCCCGCCCGGTTCTTCTCGGTCCAGCCCTCGACGTTGCGCTGCGGCGCCACGCTGATCGCGAGCGCACCGGGCGGAACATCCTTGCGGATCACCGCTCCCGCGCCGACCTTCGCGCCGTCGCCGATCGTGACCGGCGCGACGAAGACGTTGTGCACGCCGGTGTGCACGTGCGATCCGATGGTGGTGGGGTGCTTGGCGATGTCGTCGTAGTTGGCGGTGACGCCCCCGGCTCCGATGTTGGTGCCCTCGCCGATCGTCACGTCGCCCATGTAACTCAGGTGCGGCACCTTGCTGCCCGCGCCGATCTTGGCGTTCTTGGTCTCGACGAAGGTGCCGATCTTGCCGTTCTCGCCGAGCTCGGTTCCCGGGCGCAGATAGGCGAACGGCCCGACGGATGCCCCGGCCGCGATCACCGCGAGCGTCGCGTCGCTGCGGCTGATCGTGGCGTTCTCGCCGACCTCGCAGTCGACCAGCGTGGTCTGCGGCCCGATGCGGGCGCCGCGCGCGACGCTGGTGGCGCCGGCGATGTGGGTGCCGGGCAGCAGTTCGACATCTTCGGCCAGCGATGAGCGGATGTCGATCCAGGTGGTCGCCGGATCCTGCACCGTCACCCCCGCGACCTGCCAGCCGCGCACGATCATCGCGTTGAGCCGGGCCGCGGTCGCGGCCAGTTGGACGCGATCGTTCACGCCCTCGACCATCCACGCCTCGGGCGCAGGCACCGCATCGATCACCTGACCCGCCGCGTGCAGCAGACCGACGACGTCGGTAAGGTACTTCTCGCCCTGTGCGTTCTGCGTTGTGAGGCGAGGCAGCTCGCTGCGCAGCGCGGATGCCGCGAAGACGTACGTTCCGGAGTTGATCTCGAGGATGGTCAGCTCGTCGGGCGTGGCATCCCTCTGCTCGACGATGCGCAGCACCGCGCCGCTCGGGTCGCGCACGATGCGGCCGTAGCCGGTGGCATCCCCGACCATCGCGCTGAGCACCGTGGCGGATGCCGTGGCGTCACGGTGCGCCTCGACCAGCCCTGCCAGCGTGCGTGCGTCGAGCAACGGGACGTCGCCGCTGACGACGACCACCTCGCCCTCGAAGCCGCCCGGCAGGGCGCCGAGCCCGAGCTCGACGGCACGACCGGTGCCCGGTACCTCGTCCTGGTCGACGACCGTCGCCTCGGGCATGAGGTCGAGCACGGCGGCCGAGACGGCGTCGCGCTCGTGCCGGACCACGACGATCACGTGCTCCGCCGAGAGTTCACGGGCTGTGGCAAGGACGTGCCCGATGAGCGGGACCCCGGCCAGCGGATGCAGCACCTTGGCCCGCGAGCTCTTCATGCGCGTGCCCTGGCCTGCGGCGAGAACGATGACGGCAAGGCGGGGGTCGGTCATGTCGCTATTGTCGCATCGTGGCCACTGCGCGTGAGTTGATCGGGCGTCCCGCGATCGTCTCCTCGTATCTCGCGCCGGTGCTGTTGATCGGCGGAACCTTCGTCGCTGGAGCCCTGTCGCCCGGGTACGACCCGGTGCGCCAGACCATCAGCGAGCTGGCGGCGGGAGACGCGCCAACGCGGATTCTGATGACCGTGTTCTTCGTGCTGACCGGGCTGTGCCACCTGGTTACCGTGACCTTCGCTCGCGGCATCGGTATCGCAGGGAGGGTCGCCTTTCTCATTGGGGCACTCGCGACCCTCGGCGTCGCGGCATTCCCTTTGCCCAGCGTCGCGGGGAGTTCCGCAACGCACACCGTGTTCGCGTTGATCGGGTTCATCTTCCTGGCCGCGTGGCCACTTCTTGGGATGCGCTTGCGTGCCGACTTCCCCTGGCTGATCCGCCCGCTCGGATCCATCGCAGGAACCGCGATCCTCACGGCCCTCTGCGTGTGGTTCCTGATCATCTGGAGCTCTCACTCCTCGCCCGTCGTCGGACTCGTCGAACGCGTCGCCGCCGACGCGGAGTCGCTCTGGCCGGCCGTCGTCGCGACGGCGCTTTTCCGCCGCGCGCGGCTCGCTGCTGGGGGCGCCGAAGGTCAGAGCTAGGGCTTGAGTCCGTCCAGCGCCAACTGCAGCACCCGCGCGCGGTGCGCATCGTCGGTGAAGGCCACGCCCGCGATGCCCGACACCATGAACAGCACATCCTGAATGTCGGCATCGGCGCGGATCGCCCTCGCGGCCTGAGCGCGCTTGAGCACCGGCTCCCCCGCCGCGTACATGACGACGCGGCACTGCTTCAGGGTGTCCGACTCCTTGTTGAGGCCCTCGATGAGCGCCTTCTTGTTCTTGGCGTACTCGAGGAACCGGTCGATCCACGCGCGGAACGCCTCACCAGGCTCAAGTGCGGTCGACTCATCACTGACCCGCACCAGGGCCGCGATCTCTTCGATGTAGAGCGCCTCGAGAAACGACTCGCGCGTCGGGAAGTTGCGGTACAGGGTGCCGATGCCGACCCCCGCGCGACGCGCAACGTCTTCGAGCGAAGCGTCGGAGCCGTTCTCGGCGAAGGCAGCACGCCCAGCCGCGAGCAGCGCATCGAAGTTGCGGCGGGCGTCGGCGCGCTGCGGTCGCTGCACCGTGATGGACGGGGCGATCTCGACGGACACTGCGGCGCCTTTCTGGATGACGTGAAGGAAAAGAAGTCGTGCGGCTTGCGAAACGGAGGCACCCTCCGTTACTGTGGTGAAAGCGGAGGCAACCTCCGAATGGAGCCTCCCTCCACTATAACGGAGGACCCCTCCGAAATCACTCCCTCTCTCGAACGGAATCTTCGTGCTTCGTCGTTCTCCTCTCGTCATCTTCGGCATCCTGGCCATCGGCCTCGCCTCGTTGACCATGCTCCAGTCCCTGGTGGTGCCGGTCCTCCCGGCCCTTCAGCAGGAGTTCCATACCTCTCCCAGTCTCATCACCTGGACGTTGACCGCCTGGCTGCTCTCCGCCGCCATCGCGACCCCGATCCTGGGCCGCGTCGGCGACATGGTCGGCAAGCGCCGCACCCTGCTGGTGGTGCTCGCTGCGCTCGCCCTGGGCAGTCTGGTCGCGGCTACCGCGCCGACGATCGGCGTGCTCCTCATCGGCCGCGTCATTCAGGGTCTCGGCGGCGCGATGTTCCCGCTCGCCTTCGGCATCATCCGCGACAACCTGCCCGCGACCCGCGTGCCCGCGGCGATCGGCGCCCTCTCGGCGGTCATCGCGGTCGGCAGCGGCCTCGGCACGATCCTGGCCGGCCCGATCGTCGAGGGACTGGGATGGCGCTGGCTGTTCTGGATCCCGCTGATCGCCACCGCGGTCGCCGGCCTGCTTGCCGCGGTCGTGATCCCCGAGTCGACATCGCGCGCCGGCGGACGCATCAACTGGCCCGCCGCGGGTCTGCTGGCCGGCTGGCTGGTCGCTCTGCTTCTGCCGCTCAGTGAGGGAATGGTGTGGGGCTGGGGCTCGCCCCTGGTGATCGGGCTGTTCGTGCTGGCAGCCGTGCTGCTCGCGGCATGGATCGTGGTCGAGGTCCGCTCGCGCACCCCCTTGATCGACATGCGCATCATGCGGCTCCCCGGCGTGTGGACCGTCAACCTGGCGGCCCTGTTCATCGGCGCCGGGATGTTCGGCATCTTCGCCTTCTTCCCGCGCTTCGTGCAGACCCCCACCTCGGCCGGATACGGGTTCGGCGCTACCGTCGGCGAGTCGGGCATCCTGATGCTGCCGATGCTGATCGCGATGGCGCTGGCCGGGTTCGCGAGCGGTCCCCTGGGCCGTCGGATCGGCTTCACCGCGCAGCTGGTGGGCGGCTCGGTGCTCATGGTGATCGCGGCACTCGGGTTCGCGTTCGAGCACGGGACGACCCTGGCGATCTCGATCGAGGCGGGAATCACGGGTCTCGGCCTCGGCATCGCCTACGCCGCGATGACCTCGCTGATCGTGCAAGGGGTGCCCGCCTCGCAGACCGGCGTCGCCAGCGGGATGAACGCCAATATCCGCACCATCGGCGGTGCCCTCGGATCGACGATCATGGCGGCGATCGTGACGAGCTCCCTCGAGCCGAGCGGGATTCCGCAGGAGTCGGGCTACACCGACGGCTACCTGGTGCTCGCGATCTTCGCGTTCGGGGCCGTCGTGGCCGGGCTCATCCTGCCGGTGCTGCGGCGGGCCGGGTCGCGCCGGTCGGCTGCCGTGGACGCGGACTCGTCTTACGACGAGGTTGTGGAGTCGCCGTTGTTCGAGGCGGCGTAGGGCCTGACGGCGGCTCAACGGTCGCCTCTCCCCGTCCGGGCGCTAGCGGCGCCCGAACATCGGCGGAGCTCTCGAAAACGACACGTCGGTGTCGTTTTCGAGAGCTCCGCCGCCAGGATTCGAACCCGGACCTTACGGCACCAAAGGCCGAAGTGCTGCCGTTACACCACAGCGGAACGCGCACCGGAAGCCGTGGCATCCGGGCACTGCATCAAGTCTGCCAGACCGTCAGGGGCGCGGCTGAGCCGCCGGCAGTCGCGCGCGATAATGAACAGATGCCCACGTCCGACGAAGTCGACCGCATCGTCGAGGACTGGTCGCGTGAGCGCCCCGACGTCGACTTTGCGCCGATGCAGGTGCTCTCGCGCGTCGCTCGGCTGAGCAAGCACCTCGACCGGGCGCGGCGAACCGCGTTCGAGGCATCCGATCTCGAGCCGTGGGAGTTCGACGTGCTGGCCGCCCTTCGCCGCGCGGGCTCGCCCTACCAGCTGAGCCCGAAGGCGCTGCTGCAGCAGACGCTGGTTTCGAGCGGCACGATGACCAACCGCATCGACCGACTGGTCGAGCGGCGACTGGTCGAGCGGCGCACCGACCCGCACGACGGGCGCGGCGTGCTCGTCACGATGACCGCACGTGGGCGACGAGCGGTGGATGACGCGATCAGCGAGCTGCTCGCCGACGAGGCCCGCCTGCTGCAGGCTCTGTCGAGCGCCGACCAGGAGCGGCTCAGCGCCCTGCTGCGCAAACTCAGCCTCGACTACGACTGACCGCCCGTGCTGACTCGCCGGTTGAGTAGCGCCGAAGGCGCGTATCGAAACCGCCCCGCCCTAGTCTGACCCCATGCCGGTAGCCGAAGACCTCGAAGCCCCACGCGTCGAGCGACACCTGTCGCTGATCCGCGATGGGTTCGGCAACTCGGCGAAGGCGCACGAGCACCGGCTGCTGCGGGCGGCTCGACCCGCACTGCCGGTGCTGAACTGGCTCGGCCAGTTCGCGCATCCACTGCTCAAGGTGCCGGGCCTCGGCTGGATCACCGCCGACCCGCGCACCGCCCGCGCGCTGCTCAACGACCCCGAGCACCTGACCCTGCTCAGCGAGGGCGGAGTCGGGCACCTGTGGGCGCAGATCCTCGGCGACTGGGTTTACGAGCTGTTCGACGGCCCGGGCCACTACGACCTGCGCACCCGCAGCCGCGAGCTCTTCACCGCCAAGACCAGCGCGGCCTTCGTCAAGAAGGCATGGGGCGAGCGGATGGATGCTGCGCGCGCCAGCTTCGAGGCCGGTGACGAGCTCGACCTCGCCGACCTCAGCCGCGTGCTGGTCGGGCACATGGTGATCACGCTGCTCGGACTCCCCGTGGATGCCGAACGGGGCGACGACGCCTACCGCGAGGTCTTCGCGACCGGCGAGGAGCTCGCATCCACGGCTCTGGGCACCACGGCCGACACCGTGCTCCCGCCGGAGAAGATCGCCGCAGCCCGAGTGATCGTCGAGCGGCTCACCGGGCACATCGACGAGGTGTTCGGCACCGCGCATCCCGACACGGTCATCGGCCGGTGCCGCGAACTCGGGTTGAGCGTGCAGGAGACCAAGGGATTGTCGACCCTGCTCATGGTGGCGGGAACCGAGACCGCGGCGTCGGCCATGGTGCGCACCGCCGCGCTGCTCTACGACTCGGGCGAGCAGCACCGGCTGTTGGCTGCACCGAAGCACAAGGATGACGCCGTGCGCGAGGCGCTTCGCGTCACAAGTCCGGCGCCCATCATTGGCCGCTCGGTGCTGGCCGACCTCGAGATCGCCGGTCGCACATTGAAGGCCGGCGAGCGGGTCGTCGTGCTCACCTGGACCGCCAACAACCTCGCCGGCGACTACCGCATCGACCGCCCGTACCTGCCGCAGCACCGCCAGCTCTGGTTCGGCGCCGGGCGGCACCTGTGCCTCGGGGGTCCGCTGGCGCGGGCCGAGCTCGAGGCCGTGGTCGATCTGCTGCTCGGCGACGGGAGGCCGTTCGAGATCGTCTCTCGGCGCTACGGGCGCAAGGTGCTGATCCCGGCGTACGAGTCGTTGGTCGTCCGCAAACTTGCCGGTTGAGTAGCGCCGCAGGCGCGTATCGAAACCGACCCCGCGCGACCGATCTCGATACGCCGCTTCGCGGCTACTCGATCACCAAGATCGGTCACCAACGTTCGGCACCAGCCAGGTTCGTCGGCGCCGGCCGGTAGTCGAGCTTCTCGCGGGCGGCGGTGAGGTCGAGGGTGCGCTCGAGCCCGAGCTGGCTCACCGCATACCGCGTCAGGCGGGGGCGGCGACCGGTGATCCGAGCCACGCGCTCGAGTGCGCCCGCCAGCGCGAACGCCTGCCGGTACGGCACGGACACGAGGCGGGCGGGAACCCCGCGGCGTTCCAGGAACTCGCGCAGCACGACCGAGAGCAGCACGGGGGTGTCGTCCGCGACGTTGTAGGTGCCGGCCGGGCTGGCCGGATCGAGCGAGCGGCGCACTGCCAGCACCAGATTGTCGACGTGCGTCAGGCTGTGCCGCACCTCGGCTCCCCCGGGCAGCAGCAGGCGTCCGCGGCGCACCGCCGCCAGCAGGCGCGGCAACAGGGTGGTGTCGCCGGGGCCGTAGACCGCGTGCGGCCTGAGGATCGCGGCATCCACCCCCGCCAGTTCGAGCTCGGCGACGGTCTTCGACGCGGAGTAGCTGCTGAGGAACCGCCGAGCCGGTGGCACGCTCTCGCTCGCCTCGACGGTCGGGGCGAACGCGTCGTAGACGCTCGAGGTCGACACGTGCACGATGCGCGCTCCCGGAAAGCTGCGCACCACGTTGCGCGTGCCGTCACGGTTGACCCGCAGCGCCTCGGCGATCGGAGCCCAGTCGTCTGCCAGCGCCGCGGCATGCACGACTGCCTCGAAGTCGCGGTCGCCGCGCAGGGGTCCGCCGGTGATGTCCCACAGCCGGTAGCGGCCGGCGGGATGCGACCAGCCATCCGCCCGGCGACCGAACCCCACCACCTCGTGATCGGCGTCGGCGAGGGCGGTGGCCACGGCCGACCCGATGAACCCGGACGCGCCGGTGACCGCGATCCTCATCGGGCCCGCTCCGCCGCCGCGTGCTCAAGGGCAGCCCGCACCCGCTCCGTGAGAGCGGATCGGTCGAGCTTGCGGCTGCGGCCGGCGCGCGGCAGTTCCGCGACGGCCAGCACCACGTCGGGCAGCACCCCCGCATCGATCAGGCCGGGCAGCGCGGCGGCCACCGAACGGGCGACCGGATGCTCGGCGCTCGGCGTCGCGGGCGCACCGCTGCTCGGCACGACGACGACAACCACGCGCTCGTCGCCGATCTCATCCGGGACCCCGACCATCGCGGCGTCGCTCACCCCCGGCATCCCGGCAATGATCGGCTCGTACAGCCCGGGATACACGTTCTGGCTGCCGCGGATGAACATGTCCTTTCGGCGGCCGACCAGGGTGAGCCGGTCGCCGTCGAGTCGTGCAAGGTCTCCGGTCGCAAGCTCGATGAGCGGATGCTCGGGCAGCTCGGCCAGGTAGCCGCGAGCCAAGCCCGGGCCGCTGAGCACCAGCTCGTCGTCGACGAGTTTGGCGCGAACGCTGGGGACGAGCCGGCCGACCCAGTCGCCGTCCTGCGCCGGCGCGTCGAGCTTGGCCCGCCCGTCGGCGATCGCGACGGGGAGGATCTCGGTCATGCCGTAGACCGCGCGAATCGCGGCATCCGGAAACCGCGTCGCAATGCGCTGCAGCAACGGACGCAGCACCGGGGCGCCACCCAGGATGATCGTCTGCAGCTTCGTCGGCACCAGCTCGGGCCGCGCGTCGAGCGCTCGCAGCATCGCGTCGGCCGCCGCCGGAACCGCGAACAGCACCTCGGCCTCGGGCAGCAGCGCCAGGTACTGCTCGGGCCGCGCGCCAGGATTGGCGCCGGTCGGCGGCATGGTCCAGTGGGCGCCGGCGATCAGGGCTGGGATGCCGACCATCAGCTGATCGGTCAACACGCGCTGGCCCTCGCGAAGCCCGACCCCCGCGGCGAAGTCGGCGAGCCCGGCGCCGAGCGACTCGCGCGAGTGCACGACGGCCTTGGGCGCGTCGGTGGTGCCGCTCGTGAAGATGACCAGCGCATCACTCTGAGCTGGTCGAGTAGCCGGCGAAGCCGGCGTATCGAGACCCGGCGAGTTGCCCGGCTCGGTTTCGATACGCGCTCTTCGCGCGCTACTCAACCGCCTCAAGGGCAGCGCGCCGCGCGGCACCCCCGGCAACCATGCTCCGGCGCGCAGGTGCCGCGCCTCGGGGACCAGCCGAGCGTAGGGCGCGAGCTCGAGTCCGCGGCGGCGGGCCAGCCCGCGGAACGGACGACTGGATGCCAGGTACAGCAGCGACTCGGCGGCGACCCAGCGCGGCGCGGCCAGCGCCGCCCGTGCGCGGAACAACGCCTCGCCCGCTCCCGGATCCGCGAACACCACCGTGCCGCCCGCCTCCACGATTCCGAGGGCGAGCACCACGGCGTCCGGTCCGGGGCGCACCGAGAACAGCACGCGGTCGCCCGGCCGCATCCCCTCGCGCACGAGCGACGCGGCGGTCGCGCGAATGCGGCGCGCGAGCTCGCCGTAGCTGAGCGTCCTGCGGCCGAACGTGAGCGCTGCAGCATCCGGATGCTCGTCGCAACTCGCCAGCACGGCGGTGACCAGGTCGGTCATCGTGCCGCTCCGCTGCGCAGCTCGAGCGACGCGTACGACGGGATCAGCACCCCGCGTGCCGCACGCCGCGCCACGATCTCGACCGCCGGGCGCGCGAGCAGCGCGTCGAGCGTGATCCGGATCTGCGCCATCGCCAGCGGCGCCCCCAGGCAGTAGTGCACCCCGGCGCCGAACCACAGCTGCTTCAGCTGCGCGGCCGGGTTGGTCGACGGGTCGAACTCGCCCAGCGCGCGGTTGGCGGCAAAGGTCGCCAGCACGATCCGGTCGCCGGGGCGCACGCTCACCTGCCCGATCGCGCCGGCCCTCACCGTCGAGCGCAGCATCACCGGCGAGGGCGTGGTGACGCGCAGCCCCTCGGCGATCGCCGCGTCGACCAGGGCGCCATCGCGTGCCAAGCGCGGAAGCCAGCCGCTGTCGATGAGGATCGCCGCCAGGCGTGGCACGAACGACACGATGGTCTCGGTTCCGGTCAGCACGAACGCGCCCACGGCGCCCATCGCCTCGCGTTCGTCGAGGCCGAG
>Ga0105248_10007001_pt1 | contig 12352 bp, 10 predicted proteins | sample KBSS34metaG_FD_81524 | JGI IMG/M metagenome (GOLD analysis project Ga0105248, IMG submission 81524) | Switchgrass rhizosphere microbial communities from Kellogg Biological Station, Michigan, USA - KBS S3-4 metaG | ecosystem: Host-associated > Plants > Roots > Rhizosphere > Soil | place... | reverse complement strand
GCAAACGCGCAGAGATGGCGGTTCAAAAGAGCAGCGCTACCATTCAGGCGCTGTTGGATTCGGCCACGCAGTCTATTGTGGCAGTGGACCAAGCCGGAAACTTTGTAATCGTCAACGCAAGCACCGAAAGAATGTTCGGCTACACGCGCGGCGAATTGCTGGAGCAAAACCTGGAGATTTTGGTGCCGGAAGCCAAGCGCGGGAGACATGCCGGGTACCACAAAATCTATTTTGATGAGCCCCAGACCCGGCCCATGGGTATTGGCCTGGAGCTGGAGGGCCGCCGCAAAGACGGAACGGTCTTTCCCGTTGAAATCGGTCTCAGCACTGTCGCGACACCGGAGGGCCGGCTGGGAGTGGCGTTTGTGACGGATATCACGGAGCGAAAGCGCGTGGAAGCGCTTCTGCACCAGCGCGAGCAAGAAGTCAAAACGCTATTGGACAATTCTCCCGACGTGGTCGTACGCTTCGATCGCGATCTCCGTTACACCTACGCAAATACGGTGGCCGAAAGAGTCACCGGCTATCCGCGGGAGACGATGGTTGGCAAGACACAACGGGAGTTGGGGATGCCGCGTCACGTGCCTGGTTTGTTCGACCCCGTACTGCGCGGCGTTTTTGAGATGGGGCGGCCGGATGTGTTCGAGTTCCTCTATCCGACTCCCAGCGGAGACACCTACTGGGAGGCGCGGTTCATACCGGAATTCGGGGAGGATGGCACGGTGGCATCGGTCATTAACTTTGGCCGGGATATCACGGACCGGCATCACCTGGATGACGCGCTGCGCCAGCGTGAGCAAGAAGTCAAAACGCTACTGGACAATTCTCCCGACGTGATCCTGCGGGTTGATCGAGAGATCCGCTATAGGTATGTAAACTCCACAACTGCGAGAGTGGCGGGCCTTACGCCCGAGGCATTCCTCGGGAAAACACCTCGCGAAGTGGGACTGCCGGAAAATCTTTGCGATCTTTGGGCCCGGACTCTTAAAGGCGTTTTTGATTCAGGGCTTCCTCAGATCATCGAATTCTCCTTTCCTTCTCCTGAAGCGGAGACGGTTTGGGAAGAGCGGCTGGTTCCCGAATTCGCTGCCGACGGCACTGTACAATCTGTACTCGTCATTGGGCGCGATATTACCGAGCGAAAAGAGCTGGAGAAGGTCACTGAGACGCACGCTGCGGAATTTCGCGCACTCGCTGCGCGTCTGCTCACTGTCGCGGAAGAGGAGCGCCGGATGGTTTCGCGGGAGCTGCACGATAATCTGGTCCAGCAACTTGCCTCACTGGCATTTGACGTCGGCGGACTGGTCGCGGAGATTCCATCTCGCAATCGCGCCAGAAACCGCCTGCAGGCGCTGCAAGCGCGAGTAGTTAAGGTGTCCGAGGAGGCCCGCCATCTGGCTTACGAGATGCACCCTTCGATGGTCGATGATTTGGGCCTAGTGATTTCCCTCACGGCGTTGTGCGATGAATTTGCCAAGGAACAAAACATAATCGTGGAGTTCAAGGATGAAAGCCTGCCGCGCCCAATTCCTCAGGAAGTGGCGTCCGGCTTGTACCGAATCGCACAGGAGAGTCTTCAAAATATCGTCAAACACGCGCACGCGAAGCACGTTACAGCGCAGTTGGTTACCGAGGGAGAGGAACTGCGCTTGTCGATTGAGGACGATGGCGTGGGATTCGATCCCGCGGCCGTAAAGGGCAAGGGCGGTTTGGGGCTGGTGAGCATGGAAGAGCGCGCGCGGCTGCTCGGCGCCAAATTATCCATTGAGTCGAAACTGGGGCATGGCACGCGAGTTGCTGTGGTAGTTCCTGATCTCAAGAGGCTCCCGTGACGCCTGCGCGACTGCTTTTGGCTGACGATCATGGCATAATTCTGGAGGGTTTCCGGAGTGTGCTCGAACCCAGCCATCTGGTAGTGGGTATGGTGGCGGACGGACGAGCTCTGGTCGACTTGGCGCTCCGCCTAAAACCCGATCTGATCATCCTGGATATCACCATGCCGTTACTTAACGGTATCGATGCTGCACGCGAAATCAGAAAACACCTGCCCGACGTAAAGCTGTTGTTTGTGACGATGCATGCGAACCCTACGTATCTGCGTGCCGCGCTCGACGCTGGGGCGACCGGATACGTCCTTAAATCCTCGGCTAGGGAAGAAATCCTCGCCGCCGTCGAGAAGGTCTTGAAGGGCAAGTTCTTTGTTACTCGCGGTGTGGGCCCCAGCGGATTGGGTGAACGCGCGGATCCGGCTCGGGCGGCCGCCTCTTTGAAGCTGAGTCCACGCGAGCGGGAGATCCTGCAACTAGTTGCCGAAGGCAAGAGCGCCAAGGAGGTGGCGTACTTGCTGAGTATTTCCTCCAAAACCGTGGCTTATCACAAAGAAAATATTAAGAGCAAGTTAGGTTTACGGACCACGGCAGAGCTGACCAAGCATGCGCTCGATGAAGGCTTGATTTAGCCCCTCGCCTAGTACTTTGTCCAGCTAGTGTCTGGCATGAAGTGATGTTAATCTTCTTGTTCGGAGGAGGGCTGCGGGTAGCACGCAGCTTCCTCCTAAACCCCACGAGGCTGGCATGTCAAACCATATTCGGGTGGAGGCGTATCGCGATGAGTCCGCGTTGCCGCCCACGCTTCGCGCGGAGATAAAAGCACTTGCGGAGACCATTCAGGAAAGAGCGTTCCGTTTGTTTCAGAGCCGTGGTGGAGGCAATGGGGGCGAACTGGACGACTGGCTGCGCGCCGAGCGCGAGGTGGTTTGGTCGCCTGCATTGGAGTTGACGGAAAACGATCGGGACTTTCACGCGCGCATCGCCCTTCCCGGGTTTAACGAAAAAGATCTCAAAGTGACTGCGGCTCCGGGGGAGTTGATTGTGGAGGCTGAGAAAACTCACACGCACAAGGGGAAAAGTGGCGGCATTCTGCTGTGCGAATTTTCCGACAAACAGCTGTTTCGGCGGCTGGAAATGCCGGCCCCGATTAATGTCGACAAGGTAACTGCGAAGCTGGACCGGGGAATCCTTTTCATCCACGCGCCGAAAGCGGCGCAACCCAAACAAGCGAAGAGCGCGGCCGCCCGATGACACTACACAAAATGAGCTCTAACGCGGAATACTACCGGATCATTGATGCCGATTATGCCTTTGTCGGGCTGAAGAGCATCATGATGTCTGTCGCGAAGAGCGCCATCGATTCCCTGAGGCGCGACGGTCTACGGGTGGGTGCAGTCCTACTCGACGAGCCTTCACCTTTGCGCATCGAACTGGCGGACTTGCTGGCGCAGACGCTCGCTCTGGGCGTGGTCGAATCGAGAAGGTCGAGAGACCAGATCGCGCCGGCAATCATGAGTCTTCTGTGGAAGGCATCGGCAAGACCTGAATGGTACTGCCCGGGACGCGTTCCGCGGGTCTACTCAGCCGTTATGGATGCGGATAAGGTAACTCCGCGAGAAGAACATCTTATCGGTCTGGCAAAGGCCATGCACACCTACGAACCGGAGCAGATTCTTTTCACTAGGGATGGTTCAGCAAAACCGGTGGGCAGAATTTCGCGGGCACGTGCATTTGCTCAGGTTGCTTAAATACCGCTTAAACCCGCGACGGCTGTGCTGGTAAGCCGAAACGAAGACGGGTAAGGGCCAATCGGAGGATGGGGGTGGCGCTTCGCAAGAGCGCGGCGTCGCCCCAGGATTGGCCGGCCTGAATTGGACCCCAAAAAGAACGCGCTCAAACGCGGTAGAGGGTACCAGCGGTGCGATTTTGCTCAGGTTCGGTGCGAACACCCTTCAGGAAGACTGCGCCGCAAAGGTCATGGACAAGTGCGGCATCGTCACTTCGAAATTCTCTCGCAGCAGTTGCGACAGGCCTGAAGTGCCAATGGTGGCCTCGACAACCTCAATCCCGGCGCGGAAAGAGGACCGTTCCGGGGGGGCTTCGCCTTCCGAGTCAGACCCACCGATCCAGGACTTATTGCGCGCGAAAGACGGCTCCGACATCGGGGACCACTCCCGGCAATAGGCTACAAATCCTTGTAAAGTGCTGTCGGCAATCTCCAATTGCACCAGGCTGCCCGGCATGAACGGGCGGGGCACGGAAATGCCCATGCCGGATTCAGATATGTCTAAGGTCTCGCCGAGGGCGGACACGTTGGGATCCGCCATAACGGTTACACGAACCTGAAAGGCCACCGATTGCCGGTAATAGAGTCGCTTTTCCATTTGGGACTATCTTCCGGTTTACTATCGGCGGGATTGCCGATGGACTGTAGACGCCACCGTGGTGCCCGTACGTGCCAAGGTGTATACTTCAGGGCGGAATGGAGTCCTGCGGACGTTCGTTAGGGGTACGTGTGTTGACAGTTAGCCTCTTCCTAGGGGGCGGCACGCTGGATGCCCAGGCACCGGCTCGGGCGTTCCTGGACACCTATTGCATCACGTGCCATAACCAGAAACTGCACACGGCCGGGCTCACGCTCGACAGCGTGAACGCCGCGCAACCTAGCGCGCAAGCCGAGGTTTGGGAGCGGGTGATCGCCAAGCTGCGGGCGGGGTCGATGCCGCCGCCGGGTAGGCCGCGAGCAGATGCGGCGACTTACCGCCTGATCGCGAGCTCGCTCGAAAATGAAATCGATAAGTCATGGGTGGCGCGTCCGAATCCGGGGCGGGTGAGCGCGGTTCACCGGCTGAATCGCTCCGAATACAATAACGCGATCCGCGACCTGTTCGCGCTCGATATGAATGTGAAGCCACTGCTGCCCGGCGATGAGACCGCCGACGGCAGTTTCGACAACTTTGCGGACTCGCTGTCGATTTCGACGGCCCATCTGGAGCGGTATCTGTCGGTGGCGCGGCAGGTCACGCGGCTGGCGACGGGGCTGCCGCCGAACGCTCCCGGGATGGAGAGGTTCGAGATCCCTCTACACGTGCTGCAGGACGACCGGCAGAGTGAAGATCTGCCGCTGGGATCGCGCGGCGGGATCGCGATTCGTTACGATTTTCCTGTGGACGGAGAGTACCTGATCCGCGTGCGTCTGCAGCGGCAGTATCAGGATTACCTCAAGGGCATGGGGTGGCCCCAGCAATTAGACGTTCGGCTGGATGGCAAGCTGCTGAAGCGGTTCACGGTGGGCGGCGGAGGCAAGGGCAGGCCGGCGGCGTCCAGCTACGCGGGCGACGGCGAGCCGAATTTTGCCGGCGATCCTGAGTGGGAAAAATACATGCAGCTTACCGGGGACGCGGGATTGGAAGTGCGCGTACTGGTGAAGGCGGGGCCGCGCGTAGTCGGCGTGTCGTTTGTGAGGGAGCTGTGGGAACCGGAAGGGCTGCCGCAACCGCTACAACGGGGGCGCGTGATCGCGGATGACGAAGTGTACATGGATTACGCGAACGTGGGGTCGGTGCAGATTGGGGGGCCCTATAAGGCTGCTGGGCCGGCGAAGGATACTCCCAGCCGGCGCGCGATTTTCGTTTGCCAACCGGGGCCGGGACTTGAAGAACGGGCTTGCGCGACGAAGATTCTTTCGCGGATGGCGCGGCTGGCGTATCGGCGGCCGGTTACGAAAGCCGACGTGCAGACGCTGCTCGAGTTCTTCGACGATGGTCGGCGTGATGGCAAAAGTTTTGACAGCGGGGTTCAATACGCGCTCGAAAGAATGCTGGTGGATCCAGACTTTCTGCTGCGGGTGCATCGAGCTCCGGCTGCCGCGGGCACTTATCGGCTTAGCGATCTCGACCTGGCGTCGCGGTTGTCCTTCTTTCTGTGGAGCAGCATTCCCGACGACCGCTTGCTGACGCTGGCTGAACGCGGGCAGCTTGCGAATACGGCTACGCTCGAAAAGGAAGCGCGGCGGATGCTGGCCGATCCTCGCGCCACCGAGGCACTGGTGAACGATTTCGCGGCGCAGTGGCTGAATCTGCGGCGCGTCGAGGAAGTGGTGGTGGATCCGGATCGTTATCCGAATTACGACGAGAGCCTGCTGCAGGCTTTCAAGCAGGAAACCGAGATGTTTGTGGCCAGCACGTTGCGCGAAGATCGCGGGGTCGCGAATCTGCTGGATGCTAACTATACCTTCGTAAACGAGCGGCTGGCGCGGCATTATGGCATCCCCGGTATTTATGGGAGCCGTTTCCGGCGGGTCACGCTGCCGAATCACGAGCAGCGCGGCGGGCTGCTGGCGCAAGGGGCGCTGCTCGCGACGACGTCTTATCCCGACCGCACCTCGCCCGTACTGCGCGGCAAATGGCTGCTGAACAATATATTTGACTTACCGATTCCGCCACCGCCTCCTGGGGTAGACACCAATCTGGTGAACAAGCCGGGAGCGACGCCCGCGTCGATGCGCGAACGGCTGGCGCAGCACCGGCAGAGTGCGTCGTGTAACAGTTGCCATTCGGTGATCGATCCGCTGGGCTTCGCGCTGGAGAATTTCGACGTGATCGGGGGATGGCGCACGGTGGATGAATCGGGCAAAGCGGTGGATGCCAGCGGGGCGACGTCGAGCGGCGTGAAGGTGGACGGGCTGGCAGGATTGCGGTCCCTGCTCCTCAGCGAACCCGAACAGTTCCCACGCACGGTTAGCGAAAAACTTCTGGCGTATGCGCTGGGGCGGCGGCTGGAATACAATGACCGTCCGGCGGTGCGTCAAATCGTTCGCGACGCGGCGACGCAGGACTACCGCTGGTCGTCGCTGATTGTGGGGATCGTGAAAAGCCCGCCGTTCTTGATGGGGGCGGCGTCGAATTGATTTGAGGAGACGACAGACATGGCTTTCCTGACCACGAGATCATTGCCGAGACGCACCGTGCTGCGCGGTTTGGGCGCGAGCGTGGCGCTGCCGTTCTTGAATGCCATGCTGCCTCCGCTGCGCGCTGCCGCGAAGCCGGCACACCGCTTCCAGGCGTTCTATGTGCCGAACGGGATGGCCATGGAGTATTGGACGCCAAAGGCTGAAGGGAGCGCGTTCGAGCTTTCGCCAATTCTGCAGCCGCTAGCGCCGTACCGCGACCAGGTGCTGGTGCTGTCGGGAATCAAATCGAGCTGGAACTACATCCACGCGGGGGCGTCCGGATCATTTCTGACGGGAACGACGCGAGGCGGGCGCAACGAGGTGGAAATTATTGCCGACGTTTCGATGGATCAATTGCTGGCGCGGCATTTCGCCAAGGACACGCAGGTGGGGTCGCTCGAGCTCTCGATGGACGCTCCGGCCAATGCGGGTGCATGCACCGGAAATCTGAGTTGCGTTTACACTCATACGCTTTCCTGGAAGAGTCCGACGCAGCCGCTGCCAACGGAGTGGAATCCGCGCGCGGTGTTCGAGAAGTTGTTTGGGGATAGCGGCAGCACGGAGCGCCGGGCGCGGGCAGCGCGCATGCGGCAGCACAAGAGCATGCTGGATTCCGTTAACGACAAGCTGGCGAGTTTGAAGAAGGAACTGGGGCCGCAGGATCAGGTGAAAGTCGACGAATACACGGAAGCGATTCGCGATGTCGAACGCCGTATTCAACGGGCCGAGGAACAGGGTGGAGTGGAGCTGCCGGCGATGGAGCAACCGCTGGGTGCGCCGCCGGTGTTCGAAGATCATCTGGCGTTGATGTACGACTTGCAGCTGTTGGCTTTCCAGTCAGATCTAACGCGGGTCATTACGTTCATGATTGGCAAGGAACAGAGCGCCCGGCCGTATCCGCAGATTGGCGTGCCGGAAGCGCATCATCCGCTCTCGCACCACAATGATTTTCCTGAGCTGGTGGCGAAGATGTCGAAGATCAACACGTATCATGTCCAGCTCTTCTCACAATATTTAGCAAAGCTACGCGCTACGCCGGACGGCGATGGGTCACTGCTGGATCACATGACGATTCTGTATGGCGCGGGGATTTCTAACAGCAACCGGCACTCGGGTGACAACTTACCGCTGCTTGTTGTGGGCGGCGGCGCGGGTCGACTCAAGGGCGGAAGGCACATCAAGTATTCCGACAAGCCCTCGAACGCGAACCTGCTGGTGACGCTGATGGACAAGCTGGACGTGCCGGTGGAGAAGCTCGGCGGCAGCACCGGCAAATTGCCGATCGATACGCTGTCTGGAGTTTAAACGATGCTAGCCCGCTGGATTCCAGTCGCGTTCGCGGTGTTCCTGATCGGTGCGGGAACGGGCCAGCCACTGGTGGAGGCGGCTAAGAACTCCGACAGCGAAGCGGTGCGCGCGTTACTCCAGAAAAAGGTGGACGTCAACGCGGCCGAAGCGGATGGCTCGACGGCGCTGCATTGGGCGGCGTATCGAGATGACCTGGACAGTGCCGACCTATTGATACGCGCTGGCGCCCGTGTAAGCGTAGCGAACGATCTGGGCGTGACACCACTATGGACCGCCAGTCTCAATGGAAGCGCGGCCATGGTGCGGAAACTGCTGGCTGCTCATGCGAATCCCAACGCGGCGTTGCTCGCGGGCGAGACACCGGTTATGGTGGCGGCTCGCGGCGGGTATGCGGAGGTGGTTGAAGTACTGCTCAACAAAGACGCGAACGTAAACGCGCACGGCGCGCGTGGGCAGACGGCGTTGATGTGGGCGGTGGCGCAGAAGCACCCAGGCGTGGTGAAGGTCCTGCTGGCGCACGGTGCGGATTTGAAAGCTCGCTCGGATGTGTGGAACGAAGTAATGGCGGTGCCGCCGCATGGAAATCTGGAGTACAACCGGGCGATTCCGCACGGGGGCGAGACGGCGTTGCTGTTTGCGGCACGGGTGGGCGATTTTGAATCGGCGAAGTTACTAGTGGCAGCGGGCGCCAACGTGAATGACGCAGACGCTTGGGGCGTCAGCGCCACGGTTTTGGCGGCGCACTCGGGCTTTGGAGAGATGGTTGAGTTTTTCCTCGATAAGGGAGCGGATCCCAATATGGCTGCGGCTGGGTTTAGCGCACTGCACGCAGCCATCATGCGGAGGGACGAAAAAACCGTGAAGGCACTACTAGCGCATGGGGCGGATGCTAACACGCCGCTGAAGACGTGGACTCCGACGCGCCGCGATTCGCATGATTTATACTTTGGGCCCGCGTTGGTGGGAGCCACGCCCTTCTGGCTGGCAGCCCGTTTCAGCCAACCGAGGGTTATGGGCCTGTTGGTGGAGCACGGCGCAGACCCGTTGTTTGTGCTCCATTCCGATGTTGCGCAAGTACGCGCTCAACGCCGGCGCGAAGCGACCACGGCGCTGCTGGCGGCCATGGGTATGGGTGGCGGAGTACCGTGGGTTCAACCGGCACCGGGAGAGCGGGAAGCTCTCACTCTCGAAGCTGTCAAGCTGGCGGTGGAGCTGGGTGTCGACGTGAATGCCGCGAACACCGACGGCCGCACGGCGCTGGACGCAGCCAAGACTTTGAAATACGACAGCGTCGCCAAGTTTCTGATGGAGAAGGGGGCACGCTCATCCGGTAAGCCGGCGCGGCAGGAAGCTGCTAGCGAACAGTAGCAGCTTGGCGGGTTCGGCTCAATTGCTCCAGGCTGGCGCCGAGTCTCAGCACGAAGTCGTCAACGTCCTGTTTTGAGATATTGAGCGGCGGTGTGATGCGGATCACGTTACCGTAGGTGCCTCCTTTCCCGATCAGCAGGCGATTCTCGCGCGCGGCCTCCATGAGAGCAGCGGTGGCTACTGGCGCGGGAGTCTTGGTTTCGCGATCTTCCACTAGTTCGATGGCCTGCATAAAGCCCATCCCGCGGACGTCGCCGATCAGCGGGTGCTTCATCTTTAGTTCGTCGAGGTGGCTCCGCAAGTAGGCGCCTGTCTCGGCGGCGTTGATCATGAGCTTGTGGTCGTCGATGAAATCGATGACGGCTTTGGCGGCGGTGGCGGTCACGGGATTTCCGCCGAAGGTCGAGATGGTGGCGCCCTTGAGCGCATCGGCGACTTCCGGGCGCGCTACGGTGAGGCCGACGGGCGTCCCGTTGCCGAGGCCTTTCGCGCTAGTAAGGATGTCGGGCTGCACTCCATATTGTTCGATGCCAAACCACTTGCCGCCGGTGCGTCCCCATCCGGTTTGCACTTCGTCGCTGATGAACAGGCCTCCAAACTTCTTGACGATGCCGTGCACGATTTCGAAATATTCTTTGGGCGGCGTGATGAAACCGCCGATGCCTTGAATGGGCTCGGCGATGAACGCAGCAAGGCGGCCCGAGGTGGAGGTGCGGATCATCTCCTCCATGTCGCGAGCGCAGCGGACGTTGCACGATGGATAAGTGGCTCCGAGCGGACAGCGGTAGCAATAGGCGCTTAAGGCGTGCACAAAACCGGCGGCGGGTGCGCCCCCCAAACGCCAAGTGGCCTGGCCGGAAGCGGACATGGCGAGTGCCGAGCGTCCGTGATAGCTGTGGCGGAGGGCCACCACTTCATGCGCGCCGGTATAGCAGCGGGCGGCGAGGATGGCGGTCTCGTTGGCTTCGGTACCGCTATTCGTGAAGAAACTCTTGGTGAGTTTGCCGCCGGGCGTGATCCCGGCCACGCGTTCGGCGAGCGCTACCTGCGGCTCGTTCGCAAACACAGTGGAGACGTGCTGCAGCTTGCCCATCTGTTCCACGACCTTCTGGTTCACGGTCTCGTTGCAGTGGCCGACGCTGATGGTGACGATGCCGCCGAAGAAATCGAGGTACTGGTTGCCGTCAGCGTCCCAGACGAATTGGTCTTTGGCGCGTTCGATGACCAACGGCTCCTTGAAGTAATGGAACACGCTGGGGAACAGGTAGCGCTGGCTGGCAAGGATGATCTCTTGCTTTGTCATGCGGTTTTTATAACACACTTCCGCCGGACGGCGGCTCGACCGAGAACGCTGCACGAACTTGGTCGCTGACACTCACCGGCTTTCCGGTTTGCGCGTCGAGAGGGCACCAGACGGTGCGGGCTCTCGCGAGCAGGCTACGATCGCTGGCGCGCAGCAGTTCGGTGTGGCGTTCGAAGCGAAGGCGGCTAGCGGTTCCCACCCAGGTTCTAGCGACGATCGCGTCTTTGAGATAGGCGGCTTGCTTATAGTCGATCTCGTGACGCACGACGACCCAGAGCAGCTTAGCTTGATCCGCGGCAGGCGCGCGCGACATCCAATGAGCAACTGCCACGTCCTGCACCCAGCGCAGATAGGTGACGTTGTTGACGTGGCCGAGCTGATCGATGTCGGAAGCTTCGATCGCGATGGCGAGTTCGAAGGGCTCCGCGGCGGACTGCATGTTTACAGTATGCGCTGCTAGGATATCGGCATGGATCGCGATCAAGCTTTCGACGTCATGTGCGAGTTTGTGAAATCGGAGAGCCTGCGCAAGCACATGCTGGCGGTGGAGGTTTGCGTAACTGCTTACGCGCGGAAGTTCGGGGAGGACGAGCAGAAGTGGGCCATCACGGCGCTGCTGCACGACTTCGATTGGGAGATCCATCCCACTACGGACGAGCATCCGATGAAGGGCGAGCCCATCCTAGCGGAGCGCGGCGTCGATGAAGAGGTGCGGCGCGCGATTCTGTCGCATGCCGACTATAGCGGCGTCCCTCGCGTAACCCAGCTCGAGAAAACTCTTTATGCTTGCGATGAACTGGCCGGGTTTCTGACCGCTTGCTCCTACGTCAAACCGGGGCGCAGCATCCAGGAGGTGGATACCAAAGGGGTCCGCAAGAAACTGAAGGACAAAGCCTTCGCGCGGGCGGTGAATCGGGATGATATTTTGCGGGGCGCGGCTGAGATGGGGCTGGACCTGGACGAACATATCGAATTTTGTATTCGTGCGATGCAAGCGGAGGCCGTGCCCCTAGGGTTGGCCGGCACCGCCGGCGGCTCCATTTGATATACTGCGGGCAAAATGAAGACCCCGGTGAGAATCCTGGCGGCGTTGGTGTTTGCGGGTCTACTAGCCTCGGCTGCTGACACTCCAGTTTCCTGCGACAGCTTGGCCTCCACAGCGTTGCCACACGTCACCATAACCTCGGCAAAGAGCGTCGCGGCGGGTGAATTTTCGCCTCCTGAAGGCTCTCGGGGACCGGCCACCGCGTTTAAATCGTTGCCGGCGTTCTGCCGTGTCCAGGCTTCGCTTACACCGGCCGAAGATTCCGACATCAGAATCGAAGTGTGGCTGCCGATAGCGGGCTGGAACAATAAGCTGCAGTCGGTCGGCAACGGGGCGTGGGGCGGGGTGATCGGATATCCGGCGCTGGCAACCGCGCTGTCCCAAGGATACGCGGCTGCGAGTACGGACACGGGGCACAAAGGAAACGATCCTACATTTATTACGGACCATCCCGAAAAGCTGGTCGATTTCGCCTATCGCAGCGTGCATGAAATGACGGTGGCGGCCAAGGGTATCATCGCGGCTTACTATGGGCAGGGGCCGAAACT
>Ga0105248_10006999_pt1 | contig 12355 bp, 14 predicted proteins | sample KBSS34metaG_FD_81524 | JGI IMG/M metagenome (GOLD analysis project Ga0105248, IMG submission 81524) | Switchgrass rhizosphere microbial communities from Kellogg Biological Station, Michigan, USA - KBS S3-4 metaG | ecosystem: Host-associated > Plants > Roots > Rhizosphere > Soil | place... | reverse complement strand
CGATGAGATCGGCCTGCTCGCCCGCGCGCTGTCGGACATGAGCCTCGCCTTGCGCGCGCGGATCGACGCGATCGAGGCGTTCGCCGCGGACGTGACGCATGAGATGAAGAACCCGCTCGCCTCGCTGCGCTCGGCGGTCGAGGGGCTTTCAACGGTGAAGCAGCCGGAATTGCAGGAAAAGCTCCTGGCGATCGTGCGGGACGACGTCCACCGGCTCGACCGGCTGATCACCGACATCGCCGAGGCGTCGCGACTCGATGCGCAGCTCAGCCGCGCCAAGTTCGAGCCGGTCGATGTCGGCGCGATGCTCGCTGGCCTCATCGCCACCCGCGAGGAGCGCGGCATCGAGCGCGGCGTGCGCTTCCGTTTCGATCGGCCCGCCAGCCAGCGCATGATCGTGCTGGGCGAAGGCGCCAGGCTCGAGCGCGTGTTCGAGAATCTGATCGAGAACGCCTTGTCCTTCTCGCCCGATGACGGCCTGATCACGATCTCCGCCGGCCGGGTCGGCGACATGCTGCAGGTGCGCGTCGAGGATGAGGGGCCCGGCGTGCCCGAAGAAGCGCGCGAACAGGTCTTCACCCGCTTCCAGTCGCTACGCCCCGAGGAGGAGGCGTTCGGCCGGCATAGTGGCCTGGGACTCGCCATCGCCAAGACGATCGTCGAGGGTCATCAGGGCACGATCCTGGTCGAGGCGCGGCAGGACCGCATGCGCGGCGCGCGGTTCGTCGTCCAACTGCCGCTGTCGCGCCCATGACGACGACGCGGCTGCACGCCACGACGGTAGCGATCGGCGGGCGCGGCGTGATGATCACCGGCCCATCGGGCGCGGGAAAATCGGATCTCGCGCTGCGGCTGATCGATCGCGGCGCGTCGCTGGTCAGCGACGATTACACCGACTGTGTCGTGCGGGACGGCGCCATCAGCGCGTCGCCGCCCGCGACGATCGCCGGACGGATCGAGGTGCGCGGCATCGGCATCGTCGACATGCCCTACACGCCTCACGCCACCATCGCGCTCGTCGTGATCTTGAGCGAGGCGGTCGAGCGCATGCCCGAGGCCCGCCTCGAACGGGTCGCCGGCGTCGACATTCCGGCCATCGCCCTCGACGCGTTCGAGGCGTCCGCACCGATCAAGGTGGAAATTGCCCTGTCACGACTGGTAAAGGGCTAGGCGATGGCCAGTCACAACAAGGATATCCTGCTCGTCACCGGCATGTCGGGCGCGGGCAAGTCGACCGTGCTCAGGACGCTGGAGGACCTTGGCTGGGAGGTCGTCGACAACCTCCCGCTGCTGTTGCTCGAACGCCTGCTGAGCGCGCCCCTGTCGGAGGGCACGGACGGCCTCGATCGCCCCCTGGCGCTGGGCATCGGCGCCGGCACGCGCGATTTCGATCCCGGCCGGATCATCCACCGCATCAACACGTTGCGCGGCCAATATGATATCGGCACCCTGTTTCTCGATTGCGCCGGTGGCGAGCTCGAGCGGCGCTATTCCGAAACGCGGCGGCGCCATCCGCTGGCGCTCGATCGCCCGGCATCGGACGGTATCGCCCGCGAACGCGAACTGCTGGCGCCGTTGCGCACCTGGGCCAACCGGCTGATCGACACCACCGACCTCAGCGCCAACGAACTGGCGCAGCAGATCCGCGCCAACTTCGCAGGCGAACGTGCCGGCGAGCCGACCCTGCTGGTGACGTCATTCGGCTTCGCCCGCGGCCTGCCGCGCGGCGCGGACCTGGTGTTCGACATGCGCTTCCTGCGCAATCCGCACTGGATCGAATCGTTGCGTCCCGGCACCGGGCTCGATGCCGATGTCAGCGCCTATATCGCCGGCGATCCGGCCTATGACGAGGCGCTGGCGGCGATCGAATCGCTGCTCCTGCTGCTGCTTCCACGCTACCGCGCGGAGGGGAAATCCTATGTCACCATAGCCTTTGGCTGTACCGGGGGGAGACACCGCTCGGTCCATGTCGCCGAACGCGTCGTGGCACGGTTGCGCGCGGCGGGATTTTCGCCCACGGTCGCGCACCGCGATCTGGCGGCTGCTCCCCAGGACTCGCTGGAGGGAGCGCCGCAGGGCCAGTTTGGGGACGGAACGGCGTTGATAATGAAAGATTCCGGGCAATGATCGGCCTTGTCCTGGTAACCCATGGGCGGCTCGCCGAGGAATTCGTCACGGCGATGGAGCATGTCGTCGGCAAGCAGGAGCGCATCGCGACCATCGCGATCGGCCCTGACGACGATATGGAAGGCCGCCGCAAGGACATCGCCGACGCCATCGCCGCGGTCGATACCGGGCGCGGCGTCATCGTGCTGACCGACCTGTTCGGCGGCACGCCTTCCAACCTCGCCATCTCGCTGATGGAGCGCGGTCGCGTCGAGGTCATCGCGGGGATCAACCTGCCGATGCTGATCCGGCTCGAATCGGCACGCAAGGCGATGAAGGTGGTCGACGCCGTCGCCGCCGCGCGCGAGGCGGGCCGCAAATATATTTCCGTCGCCTCCGAAGTGCTGGGCGAGGCCGCCGCCTGATGTCGATCAGTCGCCGGGTATTGATCGCGAACAAGCGCGGCCTCCATGCGCGCGCCAGTGCCAAGTTCGTCACCCTCGCCGCCACCCAGGCGTGTGAGGTCGCGGTCGAGAAGGACGGTGCGGGCTCGGTCACCGGGACCTCGATCATGGGGCTGATGATGCTCGGCGCGGCGATGGGCGACACCATCATCATTTCGGCCGAGGGCGATGGCGCCGAGACTGCGGTCGCCACGCTGTGCGAACTGGTCGAGGCCAAGTTCGGCGAGGATTGACACCTTGCCCCGCGAAATTACCGCCTATTCCAATCCGCTGATCAAGCGTGTTCGGGCCTTGCGCGAAAAGCGCCATCGCCGCGACGAGGGGCTGTTCCTCGCCGAGGGGCTGCGCATCCTGACCGAGGCGCGCGAGGCGGGGCGCCTGCCGCACTATCTGTTCTTCGCCCGCGACAGTGCCAACCATCCCCTGGTGCGCACCCTGGTCGCCGAGGTCGAAGCGGCCGGCGGCGAGGCGATCGAGACGGTGCCGGACATCCTCTCCAAGTTGTCGGGCAAGGACAATCCACAGGCCGTGGTCGGCGTGTTCGCGGAGTTCGCCGCCACGCTCGATCAGTTCGACCGCACCCGCTCACCGATCTGGCTGGTGGCGGAACGGCTCCGCGACCCGGGCAATCTCGGCACCATCCTGCGCACCGGCGACGCGGTCGGTGCCGGCGGGTTGATCCTGATCGGCGAGTGCGTCGACCCGTTTTCGGTCGAGGCGGTGCGTGCCAGCATGGGCGCGCTGTTCACCGTGCCGGTGGTACGATCGGGCTGGGAGGAGTTTCTCGCCTGGCTGCGTGCCGGCCCCGGGCAACTGGTCGGGCTCAGCCTCGACACCGATGTCGACTATCGTTCGGCCCGCTATGGCGCGCCGACCTTCCTGCTCACCGGCAACGAGGCGCAGGGCATGCCGGCCGACTATGCCGCGGCATGCGACCTGCTGGTCAAGATCCCGATGCGCGGCAAGGCCGATAGCCTCAACGCCGCCGTGGCGACGGCGGTGATGGCCTATGAGGTATTGGCCCAGGCGGGCGGCTGAGACCGGACGCTGGCTCGCCCATGAACGAGCCCGTCACGCGCGGTTCAGCGCGGTTGCCGTAATCGGTCGAGACGGGAGATACGCCATGAAGTTCGCACTTGCCCTCGTCACCCCTGCCCTGCTCGTCGCCGGTGCCGCGACCGCCCAGCCGGCGCGCGACGTCTATCGCGCGTCCGGCACGATGCCCGACTGGAACCTGCAGATCGATCGCGGCCTGATCCGCTATGTCGGCGATCGCGGGCGCACCCGCATCATTGCCCCGGCCCCGGTCGCGCGGCCGAGCTTCAACGGGATGCGCTACGTCACGCCGCGCATCACCGTCGACGTGACCTATGCGCGCTGCATCGATGCGCGGGGGCAGGCCTTTCACGACCGCGTCACGGTGACCTATGGCCGCCGTTCCGTGCGCGGCTGCGGTGGCGAGCGCCTCGCGCCGCCGCTCGCGCTCACCGGCACGCGCTGGATGATCGCCAGTCTCGACGGTCGCCCGGTGCGCACCGCGCGCACCACCGACATCCGCTTCACCGAGCGCCGCGTGCAGGGCAATGCCGGCTGCAACAGCTTCGGCGGCGCCTACCGCCTCGACGGCGACCGGCTCACCGCGGAGCAGGTCATCTCGACCAAGATGGCCTGTGTCGGGCCGGGGATGAATGTCGAGGGTCGGTTCTTCGACATCATCGCCGATGCGCGGGTAGAACGCCGGGGCACGGACGTGATCGCGCTCAGCGGCAATGGCCGCTCGATCGAACTCCGCGCGGTTCGCTGATGATCTAGGTGTGGCGGGCGCGCTGCTCGGCGATGTAGCGCAGTTCGCCTTGTGCCTTGGTATCGGCAGGATCCAGTTCCAGGCATTTGCGATACAGCGCCTCGGCTTCGTCGAGCTTGCCTTCCTCGACATAATTGTAGCCGAGTCCGCGCCACGCGCGGCCACGCTCCTTTTTCAGTGACGCCGCGTCATAGGCCGCATTCTCGTCGGCGCGGCGATAGGCATCGTCAGACGCGGTCCAATTGCGCTGCTGCTGATAGGCATAGCCCAGCTCGTTGAGATAGTGCGCGTCATGCGGTGCCATCGCCGTGACCCGCTCGAGAAACAGCGTGGCTTCATCGAACCTGCGTCGGTCGTCGAGGATAAAGCCCTTCAGGAACAGGGCGGTGCACCAGCCTTCGCCGATCACGATGGCGCTCTTCTTTTCGGCCGCTGCGCCAAGCAGGTAGAGCAATGTCTCCTGCTGGTTTGAACCGCAGTAGATTTTTCGGGTCTCGCCGGCATATCGCCGCGCATAGGCATCGAGCGCGGGATCAAGCAGCCCGATCGCCTCGTCCATCTTGCCGTCGACGACCAGTTGCGCCGCCTGGCTGACCGAAGCCGCCTGGGGATCGGGATCGGTTTGCTTCTCCGGCCCGGCCGATGCCGTAATGAGGGCAATAGCGGCGGCGATAGCGAAGACGGTCATGCGCCCCTCCCGAAAGCTTTTGACGTCTTGAGCTGCCCCAAAACCCAGTCCGCGTCACGCGCGATTTTTCAACGCGCATCCTCCAGTCGCACGGCCGCGGGCGTGACAAACCCGCGACACTGAAATGATCATCCGGCGATCACTCCGCCGCCTCGCCGATGTCCTCGATCAGCTTCGGCCCGTCGCCATAGCGCGCCAGCGCCTCGACCGGCGGCACTTCCTCGATCTCACGCGCGCCGGGTTCGATGTTGAGGTCGCGCAGCTTGCGCGCCGTGACAAGCGTGCGTGACTCGAAACTCGCCACGAAGCTGTTGTAATTGTTGACCGCGCTGGTCAGCCCGCCGCCGACCTTGCGCAGATCGCCGGCCGCCTTGGCCAGCCGGTCGTACAATTCCTTGCCCAGCTCACCGATCTGCCGCGCCTCCTTGGCCAGCCGTTCCTGACGCCATACCGCCGAAACCGTGCGGGCGATGGCGATGAGGTTGGTCGGGGTGGCGAGCAGCACGCGCTTCTCGAACGCGAAGTCCCACAGGGTCGGGTCATGTTCGAGCGCGGCCGACAGGAAATGCTCGCCCGGCACGAACATGATGACATAATCGGGCGCGTCGGCGAACTGGCTCCAATAGGCCTTGTTGCCCAGTGCGTTGACATGGGCGCGCATCGCGGCGGCATGGGCGGCGAGGCCGACAAGCCGCTCCGCCTCGTCGACCGCGCCGAACGCATCTTGATAGGCGTTCAATGACACCTTGGCGTCGATCACCAGGGCCCGCCCACCGGGCACGCGGATGATCGCGTCGGGCCGCAGCCGCCCGCCCTCGTCGTCGCTGACGCTGACCTCGGTGGTGAAATCGGCATGTTCCGACAGGCCGCAGGTTTCGAGCACATTCTTGAGCTGCTGCTCGCCCCAGCGGCCGCGCGACTTGGGGGCGTTGCGCAGCGAGTTGACCAGCTTGGCGGCTTCGCTGCTGACCTTTTCCTGGCCGATGCGCATCGCCTCGATCTGACCCTTCAACTCGCTGAAGGCGCCCTTGCGCTCGCTCTCGACCTTGCCGACCGCTTCTTCGTAGCGCAGCAGCCGGTCGCTGACCGGCTGGAGCATCGATTTGAGGTTCTGGCCGGCGGTTTCCTCCGACTGGCGGAAACGTTCGTCGGCCCGCTTGAGGAACACCTCCTGCGCCTGCCCCAGCGCCTTGGCCGAGAGCTCGGCGAACTGACCGGCCATCGCCTCCTTCGCCTCGAGCAATTCCTTCTGCCGCGACTCGAAGGCGGAAGCGAGCGTCTTGAGCTCGATATTCTCCAGCCGCGCGATGTCACGCTCGTCGCGCAAGGCTCCCAATTCCTCGCGCAACTGATCGACGACGCGGGCACGTTCTTCCGCTGAGGCGAGATCGACGATCGCGCGCTTGAATTCCTCGGTGCGCGCATCGCGCTCGGCGCGCAGCAGCGTCGTACCACGGCTGCCGAGCAGCCAGCCGACCAGCAGCCCCGCGACAAGCACGGCCACCAGCCCCAGCCCCATCATCATCCCGCTCATTCACGCCTCGCACAGAACATTCGGCGAACTTTCTAGACCGCGCGGCTGTTTTGGCAATGCGCCTTGCGGTGGGCCGTGCCCGCGTTACCCGTCACCGCCGCGCCGACCGATATCGAATATCCCGCGCCGCCACACTTCAGCCCGCCGCGCGTGCCGGCGGCGGAGTATATCCGCATCGTCGATCGGGAGATTGACGGGCTTTTCCGAGCGAGTCGCCACCTGTTCGCACCTGTTTTAGCAGGTGGTGATTTTTTGCGGCGTCTCCCGCTCGCACGCGATTTTCCAAATAATGAGATATTTTAGTAGCTTGGTTTAATATATTCGTAGCGTATCGCAGCTACGAAATCCAAATTAACAGGTGACGAGCAGGACGATGAACAGGCGGGGTCGGCCTGCTAGCAGGTGAACCTTAGCTTCAACCACAATGAGAAAGAGCGGGCCGGCGCGCATGGCGCGCCGTCCGCCCTCACCTTGCGGCCATTCGCGATAATGTTGAATCGACCTGGCGCGGCCCGTCGGTGGGCATGGCTGAAAAGGCCGTTCGATTATCATCCTCCGTCACCCCGGACTTGTTCCGGGGTCCACTGGCCCGCAAGAGAGGTGGCTCGCTCTCTGGCGGAAGGGTGGATGCCGGAACGAGGCCGGCATGACGGATTTGGGCTGAGGCAATTACCGTTTCAGTAGCTTGACCCTCTACGCAGGCACCTATGGGCGTGTGACCCAAGGAGCCGACACCGCGTAGTTCACGCAGCCTTGCGCATCTTGGCGAGCTTCTTCAGCGCCATGTCGCGCTTCAGGCGGGAGATATGGTCGATGAACAGCACGCCATTGAGATGATCGATCTCATGCTGGAGGCAGGTCGACAGCAGACCGTCCAGTTCCTCTTCGTGCGCCTTGCCGTCGCGGTCGAGCCATGTGGCGCGGCACCGCGCCGGGCGCTCGACCTCGGCATATTGCTCGGGGACCGACAGGCAGCCTTCATTGTAGCTGGCCAGGTCGTCGCTCAGCCATGATATCTCGGGATTGACGAACACCATCGGCTGGCGCGCGGGCTTGGCTTCCTCGCCCTCGCCTTCCGGCTCCTGCAGGTCGATCACGACGATGCGGCGTTCGATGCCGACCTGGGTCGCGGCGAGGCCGATGCCGCGCGCGTCGTACATCGTGTCGAACATATCGGCGATGATGTCGCGCACCTGATCGTCGACCGCTTCGACGGGCTTGGCGACGACGCGCAGGCCGGGATGCGGCACTTCGAGGATTTCCAGCAGGCTCATAACCGCGAGCTAGGAAAGGTCGGGCGCTCCGTCAAGGATGCGTCAGGCGACAGGCCGCCTCGCCCGCAACGCTTGGGCCAGCGTCCCTTCGTCGAGATAATCGAGTTCGCCGCCGACCGGCAGGCCGTGCGCCAGCTGGGTGACGCGCACCGGGAAGCGCTCGATGCGGTCGGCGATGTAATGCGCCGTGGTCTGGCCCTCCAGCGTGGCGTTCATCGCCAGCACCACTTCGTCCACCCCGCCCGCCTCGATCCGCCGCACCAGCGAATCGATCGTCAGATCCTCGGGCCGCACGCCCTCCAGCGCCGACAGGCGGCCGCCGAGCACATGGAAGCGCCCCGGGAACAGCCGCGAGCGGTCGAGCGCCCACAGATCGGCCACCTCCTCCACGACGCACAGCGCGCGCGCGTCGCGGCGCGGGTCGGCGCAGACGCCGCACGGATCGGTGGTGTCGACATTGCCGCAGACCGAACAGGTGGCGAGGCGCTGCTCGACCGCGGTCAGCGCGGCGAGCAACGGCCCGAGCGCCGCCTCGCGTTTCTTGAGCAGATGCAGGACGGCGCGGCGCGCCGATCGCGGGCCAAGGCCGGGGAGCCGCGCCAGCGCCTGGGTCAAAGCTTCGATCTCGGGAGATGCCATGCGGAACAGATAGGGGGTTGCGCACCCCTCTGCCAAGCGGCGAGAGAGGCGGCATGCGGATCGTCTTCATGGGAACCCCCGACTTCGCCGTCCCGGTGCTGCAGACGCTGGTCGATCGCGGTCATGACGTCGCGGCGGTCTATTGCCAGCCGCCGCGCCGCGCCGGGCGTGGCAAGACGCTGTCGCCCTCCCCGGTGCAGCGCCGCGCCGAAGCGCTCGGCCTCGAGGTGCGCTCGCCGGCGACGTTGCGCGACGAGGCGGAGCAGCTGCGCTTTGCCACGCTGCGCGCCGATATTGGCGTCGTGGCGGCATATGGCCTGATCCTGCCGCGGCCGGTGCTCGATGCGCCGCGTCACGGCTGCCTCAACGTGCATGGCTCGCTCTTGCCGCGCTGGCGGGGCGCCGCGCCGATCCAGCGCGCGATCCTTGCCGGTGACGTCGAGACCGGCGTCGACATCATGCAGATGGAGGCCGGGCTCGACACCGGGCCGATCCGGCTGGAGGAAAGCACGCCCGTCGCCGGCAAGACCGCCGGCGACCTCACCGCCGAACTGAGCGCGATGGGCGCGCGATTGATGGCCAGGGTGCTGGCCGATCTTGCCGCCTATCCGCCCGTCGCGCAGGCGGAAGAGGGCGTGACCTATGCCGCCAAGATCGACAAGGCCGAGGCGAAGATCGATTTCGCCCAGCCAGCCATCGCGATCGAGCGCCAAATTCGGGCGTTCAACCCCGCGCCGGGCGCGTTTTTCGAGACCGATGGCGAGCGCATCCGCGTGCTTTCCGCCGTGGTCGAACCTGGCGCCGGCGTCGCCGGCACGGTGATCGATGACGGCCTCGCCATCGCCACGGGCGACGGCGTGATCCGCCCGACATCGCTGCAGCGCGCCGGGCGTGGCGTCATGACGTCAGCCGAGCTGCTGCGCGGCTTTTCCCTGCCGCGCGGCACGCAGCTCGCGTGACCCGCTTCGCGCTGACGATCGAATATGACGGCCGTCCCTTCATGGGCTGGCAGCGCCAGTCGCATGGACCCAGCGTACAGGAAGCGATCGAGGTCGCGGCCCATGCCGTCACCGGCGAGCAGGTCGCCGTGCACGCTGCGGGCCGCACCGATGCCGGGGTCCACGCAATGGCGATGCGGGCGCATGTCGATATCGCGCGGCCGATCACGCCCTTTCGGCTGAGCGAGGCGCTCAACGCGCTGGTCAGGCCCGCGCCGATCGCGATCCTCTCATGTGAAATCGTGCCCGACGACTGGCATGCGCGCTTTTCCTGCCTTGGCCGGCATTACGAATATCGCATCGTCACGCGCCGTGCGCCGCTGACCTTCGAGGCGGGCCTCGCCTGGCGGCTGGCGACGCCGCTGGACGGTGACGCCATGGCGGAGGGTGCCGCGCGGCTGGTCGGCCGGCATGACTTCACCACCTTCCGATCGGCGCATTGCCAGGCCGATAACCCGCTACGCACGCTCGACCGGCTCGACGTAGTGCAACGAAGCGACCGGATCACGGTGTTCGCTTCCGCCCGGTCGTTCCTGCATCATCAGGTGCGGTCGATGGTCGGCTGCCTCGCGCTGGTCGGTCAGGGCAAATGGACGCCGGATGACATGGGCGCAGCGCTGGCGGCGCGCGACCGGGCGGCACTTGGGCTGAATGCGCCGCCGGACGGACTTTTTTTCATTGGCGCCGACTATCCGCCGATCAGCGGCTGAAACGCGCCGCCAGCTCGACATGCGTCGACCAGCGGAACTGGCCGACCGGCTGGATCCAGTCGAGCGTGTAGCCACCCTGACACAAAATCTCCGCATCGCGGGCGAAGGTACCGGGATTACACGAAACATAGGCGATCACCGGCGTCGTCGCGCTGGCGAGTTGCAACACCTGCTCACGGGCGCCGGCGCGCGGTGGGTCGAGGATGATCGCGGGGAAGCGGCTGCTCTCCTCGCTGGTCAGCGGCCGGCGGAACAGGTCGCGATGGTCGGCGAAGATCTGGCGCCCGGCCAGGGCGGCGGCGGCCTTCAACGCGCCGATCGGGTCGCGCGCGCCCTCCGCGGCATAGACCCGCCCCGGTAGCGCCAGCGCGAAGGTGCCGAGCCCGGCGAACAGGTCGGCGACCGTTCCGGCACCACCGATCGCGAGGCGCACCGCATCAACCAGCGCCGCCTCGCCTTCGCGCGTTGCCTGGAGGAAGGCGGCGTAGGGCAGCGGCACCGCGACGCCGCCCAAGGTGATGGTGACGGGCTCGGGCTCCCAGCGATTCTCCGGCCCGTTGCCGTTGTCGATCGCTAGGCGCGCGACGCCGTGGCGCTGCGCGAAGGCGGTGATCGCCTCGGCCGCGGCCAGCCCCTCGGCCGCGATGCCCTCGATCAGCAGGTCGGGCCCCTGATCCGCCTCGACCAGATGGAGCCGCACGCGGCGCTTCGGCTTCATCATCCTGCTCAGCAATGCGCGCAGCGGCGCGACCAGCGCGAACAGCGTGGGCGTCAGCACCCAGCATTCCTCGAGATCGACCAGCGCATGGCTGGCGCCCTCGCTGAACCCGATGCGCACCCGCCCGCCGCTCATCTCGGCCTGCAAGGCGGCGCGCCGGCGTGTGCGTGGCGGTGACAGCAGTGGCGTTCGGATTTCGGTCGTCAGCCCATGCGCCGCCAGCGCGCCGGCGATCCGGTCGGTGATGAAGCCGGCGTAACTCTCATCATCGAGATGCTGGAGCTGACATCCGCCACAAATGGGAAAGTGACGGCATGGCGCCACGGCGTGGTGCGGGCCGGGAATGACCGCACCTTCCGGCGTGAGCGCATCGCCGGGGGCCGCGAAGGGCGCGTGACGGCCATCGGCGGTCACGCCATCGCCGCGGCCGGCGATGCGAATTATGGTGTCGTTCATAGCGAGGCCCTAGCGGCGGTCAGCGCAACGGCAAGGTCGTCTGCAAGAAAGGCAGCGCCAAGCCCGCGCGCCGCCGCGGCGTGAAGCCAGACGCCGGCGCCGATGCGATCGATCGGATTTCCGCCTTCGCCCGCCAGCATCGCGGCGATGGCGCCTGCCAGAACGTCGCCCGTACCGGCCGTCGACAACCAGGCGCTCGCTGGCTCGGCGAAGCGGATTTGGCCATCGGGCGCCGCGATCACAGTATCCGCGCCCTTGAACACCACGACGCAGCCGGATCGCCGCGCCGCGTCGCGCGCTGCTTCGGCCTTGTTGCCTGGCTTGCCGAAGACGGCGGCGAACTCGCCGGCATGCGGCGTCAGCACCGTAACCGCCCCGCGCCGGCTCACCTGCCCGAGGCGGCGATCACCCAGCAGGTGCAGCGCATCGCCGTCGATCACCAGCGGATGGGCGCTGGCGATGGCGGCATCGAGCTTCGCGGCGGCGTCGCCGTCGCGGCCGAGTCCCGGGCCGACCAGCACCGCGCCGATCCGCTCGTCATCGAGCGCATCCCGTCGCCACGGCTTGCGGACGATCGCGTGCGGCATGTGATCCACGCCTTCGCCGAGCAACAACGCATAGCCGGCGCCGGCCCGCATCGCCGCCTCCGCGGCGAGCGCCGCGGCGCCCCGCATTGTGCCGGCGATGATAGCGACCATGCCGCGGGTATATTTGTGGGCATCGGCATCGGGGGCCGGCAGCGCCGGCCGAGCGAGGACGGCGAGATCGCTGGCGACCGGAATGCCGATGTCGAGCACGCGCGTCGCCCCGCAATGGCGGGCGGCTGGCTGGAGCAGATGCGCCGGCTTGGCTGCTGCCATGGTGAGTGTGACGTCAAACAATGGCACGTCCGCCAGCAGGGCGCCGTCATCGGTGCTGACGCCACTCGGCACGTCGACCGTGATCGACAGCCGCGCCGCCGCGG
>Ga0105248_10006995_pt1 | contig 12357 bp, 8 predicted proteins | sample KBSS34metaG_FD_81524 | JGI IMG/M metagenome (GOLD analysis project Ga0105248, IMG submission 81524) | Switchgrass rhizosphere microbial communities from Kellogg Biological Station, Michigan, USA - KBS S3-4 metaG | ecosystem: Host-associated > Plants > Roots > Rhizosphere > Soil | place... | reverse complement strand
GCGGCGTCGTGGATATCGCGCGTGACGAAGCGGACCAGGAGCGGCAGCGACGCGCCCATGAACAGCGTCGGCCACAGCAGGTTGAGGAAGAGGATCGCCGCTCTCGCCTGGAGGCTCCACGACAGATGTCCAAGCTGCCGATAGAGCACGTCGTAGTACAGCGTCGAGCTGAAGGCGCCGAACGTCGCAATGGCAAGCTCGGCGGCCGCGAACCAGAGCAGACACGCCGCCGGCGACAAGCGGTCGGCCATGCGGCCACCGATGGCGTTCCCGCATCCCAGACCGGCCATGAAGGCGGCGACGATTATCGTCGCCGACTCGACGTCGGAGCCCGAGAAGATCACGAGCAACCGCTGCCAGACGATTTGGTAGGCGACGGCGGCGAAGCCGGAAATAAAGAAGACGAAAGGGAGAATGCGCAACCGGTGCAGCCTATCGCACCTGGCGGACGCTGAGAAGTGCTCTCACATTGGCTGATGGCTGATCGATTACCTCATCAATTTGATATGTGAGCTATCGTCCTGAATCTGCGTTCGGCTATCGCGATTGACGTCGGTGTGTATTACCATTCCGCCGAGCCAGCACGACTGCATGCCTGTTCTGAAGCTACCAACATCCACGTTGCCGCAGCGGTAGGGCGATGCAGCACGCTGCGAGATCCCCATCTGACAAACAACCGGAGGATCCCTCCGCAAATCGGACCGCGCGGCCATCATCGGGACCGGTATTCGAGGACAGCCGTCCCGAGGCAATGGCCCAGCGCCAGCTGGCAGCGGCGATCGACCAGAGCCCGCAAATCACTGCCCAACGCGCATTCGCTCAGCAGATCAACAGTCCCCGCGTGGCTGCCCAGCGCTTCTCTTCGGGCCATCGAGCCGTCAGCCGTTTGCAGGCCGGTGGTGCAACCCACCCGCCGGTGGTCCAGCGCTATTTCCTTCATACACCTGCCGCGGGCGAGGCGGCCGAGACCGACTTCCAGGCTCAAGAGAAGCGCCCTGGCTCCCAGGATTTCCTGAACACGCCCCAAACGGCGCCGAATGTCGATCACCCACGCGTCATGCCTGGCGGTGCCGCGCAAATGCCGCCGTTGCGCGTCTCGAACGATGGCAATCTGGCCGTTGAGAACAGTGCCAACGCGAGCCGGCAGGCAAAGGTGTTCTTCACAACCCAGGGCCTCGTGGACGAGAGCAATGCACGGTTGACTGAATTGAACTCCCCCTATCGGTTGCAAATCGACGTGCCCAATGCCGTCACGATCAATGCACCGTTGCGCATGCCGCCGATCCACCAGGTGTTGGGCCGCGTCGTACCGAATGATGTCGGCAATCCTGCCGGAGGTGGGGCCGGCCTGACGATGGACTTGTTGGCTGACCGCTGCAACGAAGTGGCGGAGAAGATCTCCCAGACGGGCTCGTTGGCGAACGCGGGCGCGGAAGGACGCGGTGTCCATATCCCGACCGGGTCGGAAGAATACCGTGTCGTGCGCTACATCGACGACCGGAAGAACGGCCTGACGCACGCCAACGCCCTGGCCAACCTCAACAACCCGGTCGCCGGCGCGGCGACGGCGGGCCTGACGCAGCAATACGTTGAGGCGACACAGCCTGCGATCAAGACCGGTAAAGAGATAGAAACGTGGCTGGGCGCGGCAGGCGTCAACTATTGGGCGCAGTACGATGTAGATTTGGCGAATTACCTGGTCTCGCGTACTGCCGGCACGAACCATGTCGGCTCGGTTGGGACGCTGGCCGGCCTGAACCTGACCGCTCCGCAACTGACCGCTGTGGAAAGGGCCTTCAACAACGAAAAAATTCCGGACGTGGTCAACACGATCCTGGCGGCGACGGCTGCGATACCACTGGCCGCGAATCCGTTGACCGGAATGGTCCCGAACACGCCCGACAATGGACGGATCACGACGTATGTCCGCCAACGCATCGAGAACGGGCTCTCGCACAACGCCGCGTGTACGAACTTCCTGAGCATCCAACCGGCACAACAACCCGCCTACAGCACGGCCGTGGACCTCGCCTATGCTGCCGGGTTGGCCAACGCACCCGCCTTCAACGCGGTCGATCTCCGCAACGGATTGAAGGCAGCCAGTCCGGACCTGGGATTGGAGTATCGACTCAAGTCGTACGTCGAAAGCCGACATCAGGGAAACCTGCATGCGGCAGCCCTCTTGACCATCGGCGGTGGAGCAGGCTTGCCCGCGGCGGTTGTGGCAAATCTCGACGCCGCCTACAACGCCGTGGTGGCGTTGTATCCCCAGACTCCCCAGGTGCAAGCCCTGAACTTGCAGCAGGCGCTCCAGGATCTGGGCGTCAATCAATTCGCCGCACCGGAGATCGGACAGATCTTCAATTCGTCCATGACAGGCATACCCAATGCCGAAGGGCGGGTCGAAGACTATGGCACCGGCAAGGCGCGCAATGCGTCCAGCGAGGGCTGGAGCGCGCACTACGGTGCGGTCATCGCCAAGAGCGGTGGCGACTCGATCACCCTGGAAAACTACGCGCGCGTGGCTGAAAATGCCGGGGATATCGGCGCGCGTACCAAGCAGTATTACTTCCAGATGTACGGCAGCGACGCCGGGCAGAGCTGGCATGATGCGTGGACGCGGGCCTCGCGGCCCATCATGAACGCCGTCTCCATGGTCTACGGCGCTGATAAACAGACGGTCTGGTCACAACAACTGGCTGCGATTCCCGCGCCACTGACGGGCGTGAACCTGCCCGGAACCCATGCAGCGACCTTGGCACTGCATCAGGCCAATATCGCGGCAGCGGGGACCGTGGCACTGGCGAAAGCGGCGTACTTTGTCGGGCTGGATACGCTGCTGGCCGAAACCCTGACGGCCCACCGCAATGTGTTCAATCCCGCCGGGCTCGGCTGGCACCTGGCCGCCCTCTCACCGATCAACGTCGCCGACGATGGAGCCGCGCTTTCGAATGAGTTGAATGCGTGGCTCACCGGGCTGCAGGCGACAAGGGCGGCCATGTGGCGCACGAATCTGATCGGCAAGGAAAAAATGGCCAAGAGGATTCGAAGGGTGCAGCGGTGGATCGCAAAAGTGGACGCGTTGAACACCTTCCGGAACCAACGCCGCGCGTGATCGGATTCTCCTCGCCGAGCCACCGCCGGGCTCGAGAACCAGCCACAAATTAGTTTGAGCGCGGGCGCCCGCGAATGGTACGCTCTGGCGGCAGGCTGCCAGGTTTCTTGCGGTAGTACGTGATGGCACCTGATGCCGATCACGACTTCACGGAGGTGCCGAATGATGGGGCGAACTTTGGGATGCGTCGTCGTATGCGGGTGGCTGATGGCCGGTGGCTCGTTGCAGGCCCATCATTCGCTGGCGGGCGTCTACGACATGAAGGGGGAAAAGGAAGTGTCGGGGACGCTCACCAAAATCCTGTTCGTGAATCCCCACGGGTCGCTGACGCTCGCCGTCAAGAACCCGGATGGCACGACCACCGATTGGGTCTTCACGACTGGCTCCGCCACCACGCTCGCGCAACGGGGAATCAGCAAAATCGGACCGAATGCGCTCCACGCCGGCGACGCCATTACCGCGAAGTTCATCCCGGCGCGGAACGGCAGTCCGTTGGGGTTTCTCAAGTCGATTACCACGGCGGACGGGAAGGTGATCTCGATCTCCGCCGGCAACCCCAATGATTAGGTTGGCCTTGCCGTGATCACGGCCAACCTGAAGGTTTGCGCAACTCCTGCCGCGCCGCCTCCTCGCTTGAAAAAGGCAGGTGCGGGGTAGGTCTGCTGGCGCGGGTCGCCACGTGGGCCTGCCTCTGCGGTCGCGGCGGCCTTGGCGGTTAGGAGAAGGGAGACGAGCGGCGCCGCGTGTCAGCCGATGCGGTCGAGCAGGTAGCCGATAGCGCCGACAATCAGCAGGGTGACAACGACGACCGCGCATACCGTGTACGCCACTGTCCCTCAGCTGTCAGAAGGCGTGGCCGATGAACGGCAGCATCCGTCCCGCATAGAGCACGATCAGCCACGCCAGGAGTGACGAGACCGCCATGGCCTTGTCAGCCATATTGGAATCCCACCGGTCGACCGCCGCGCCCTTCTTGAATACCGTCAGATAGAGAAAGTTCGCGCCGGCGATCATCAGGAAGACGACCTTCCAATAGAAGGGCGCGCTGTCGATGTACTGCTTCGGTTGGCCGATGAAGAACAGCATCCCGGTGATGAGATTGGCGCCGAAGCCCAGCATGCCCCACGGCAGCAACCGATGGACGTCTGCAAACGGTACCTGCCGCATCACCCCGAGTATGCGCAGGTTCACGGCCAGCAGCACACCGAACGACAGCGACAGACCCAGGAAGTGTACCGTCTCAGCGGCCGGCCAGGCCCACGTGCTGTTGACCATGTAGGCGCTGATCCGTCTCGTCACGAATCGCTCCGAATCGTCGGCCGCCGCGGCGTCGCCCGCGGCGACGTCGGTGCGGATTTCGGGATGTCGAATATCGCCGCCCAGCGTCGCCGCGCGACCCATGAGCGCGAGCGCCAGGACCGACAGCAGCGCCGCGGCCGGCACGAGCCCTCGCGCGGCACGGCCGCGGCGCCTGGACTGCCACAAGGCGATCCACGCGACGAAGCCGGCGAACTCTGTCACCACGAATCCGGCGAGCGCCGCGTCATGGTGGACGTTGATGGCATTTTCGGAGAGCTCCGGCTGGTTCCGCAGTAGCTGATGGGCGCCGATGCCGGTCATGTAGACAAGGAGAGTCAGGACCGCGATCGCGAACAGCGCTTCCAGCCCCGCATATTTCAAGGGCTCGTCACGCCGCACGAATGCCACGAGCAGGAGGCCCAGGGCGACGACCGAACCGACGGTGGGCACGTGGTTCAGAATCAGATGCAGATGGGCGAGGTTGAGGGATGTGATCGAAGGCATGTGCCCGGCTATTGGACCGTGTAGGCGAGAAGGCGGCCCGCGGTGATGGCCCCGGACCACGTGAGGATCGAGGCGATCGCCAGGAAACGGGCGTTGCCGCTGACCTCGCGCTGCTCCGGGCCGCTGCGAAGCACGTAGGAGCGGATGGGCAGCAATGTCGCCGCGCTGGCGATGACCAGACACATCTTGATGAGAAACGGTATCGCGGTCCCCCAGGTGGTCGCGCGGCAGGCGAACAGCAGGACGCCGGTGATGAGATTGACGATCAGGCCGACCGCTACGGCACGGAACACCCAGCGGAAGGCCGACAGGGGAACGTTCCGGCTGATGCCGAGCAGACGCAGGTCGAGCACCCAGCTCGCGCCGACCAGCACCGCCATTCCCATGGTGTGAAGCGTCAGTATGGTCGGTTGCGCCCACACCGAGGGCGACTCAACGACCCATACCGCGAGCGGAAGCGATTCGAGCCAGACCAGAAAACCCATGGGCGTCAGTAGAAGCGTTTCAGTATACGTCCTGGCGACGATCGATGCGCGGCGCACCGAAATCACGAGACGTTGGTCGAAGCCGATGCATCTTACTGCGATTTGGCCTGTCGCGGGTGCCGACTGCCGTTGACGCGTGCTGTCTCAGCCCGGCTATCACCACCGAGCACACCGAGCACACCGAGCACACGGAGGAAGACATCAGGATTTTTCTCGGTGGCCCCGGTGATCTCCGTAGTTGACGTTGAAATCGAAACAATACCCGTTGACGCGCCTCGAGCCCGGCAGACCACTAGAATGGCCATGTGGGCATTCACGTCCCACGGTCGACTCCGATAGCCGGCTGATCACTGTTCGTCCGAGAGGAAGAGGCCATGCAGAGAGGACTGTCGCGGCGCTCATTCTTCCGCGGTGTCGGCGCCCTGGGGGCAATGGCCCTGGCCGGGCGTCCGCTTCAACTGCAGGCGAGCGAGTCAACACCCATTCAGGCACCGGTCGACGTCGCCGACTGGCCGGAGTGGCGCGGCCGTGGGCGACTCGGCGTCTGGACGGAATCCGGCATTCTCGACCGCTTTCCCGCCCAGGGCCTGAAGGAGGTGTGGCGGACGCCGGTTCACGGCGGATACGCCGGTCCGGCGGTCGCTGGCGGGCGTGTCTTCGTGGCCGACTATACGCAGACAAGCGGCCTGCGCGGCGTCGAGCGCATCCTGGCGCTGGACGCGGGCAGCGGGCGACCGCTCTGGTCCCGTGAGTGGGACACCAGCTATATCGGCATGTTGGACACATGGGCCATCGGGCCCGCTGCGACGCCGACCGTGGACGGCGATCGCGTGTACGTGCTCGGCCGCGCCGGCGCGCTCTCCTGCCTGAAGGTCGACACAGGAATCATCGTCTGGCAGAAGAATTACATGAAGGACTACGGCGCCGAGATGCCGACGTGGGGCTTCACCGGTGCACCGCTCGTGGACGGCAATCGTCTCGTCTGCCTGGTCGGTGGTGCGAATGCCAAGGTCGTGGCGTTCGACAAGATGTCAGGCCGTGAAATCTGGCGCGCGCTGCCGTCCAACTCCGAGCCCGGCTACGCGCAGCCGATCATCATCAGCGCCGGCGGCACGCGTCAACTGATCGTCTGGCATCCTCTCGCGATCAGCTCGCTGGATCCGGCAACCGGGCGCGTCTACTGGGAGCAGCCCTTCAAGATCAATTACGGGATGACGATCCCGACGGCCGTGCAGGCCGGATCGCGGCTGCTGGTGTCGTGCTTCTACAACGGTTCGCTCATGCTGTCACTCGACGAGCGCACACCGACGGCCCATGTGCTCTGGAAGGGCAACAGCGACAGCGAAGTCCAGACCGACGGGTTGCACGCCGTCATCACCACCCCGGTCATCGATGGCGACTACATCTACGGGCTGTGCAGCTACGGTCAACTTCGTTGTCTCAACGCGAAGACCGGCGCGCGGCTGTGGGAAACGCAGGCGGTCACCGGCGAGAAGGCGCGGTGGGCGTCCGGTCAGATCGTGCGTCAGGGGGATCGGTACTTCATCAACAACGATCGCGGCGATCTCATCATCGCCCGGCTGAGCCCGAAGGGTTACGAGGAGCTCAGTCGGACGACATTGCTCAGGCCGACCTCGAATCCCGGTAACCGGCGGGCCCTGGAAGTCGTCAACTGGTCACACCCCGCCTACGCGAACCGGTGCATCTACGCCCGCAACGACGAAACGATCCTGTGCGCGTCGCTGGCCAGCCAATGAGACCGCACGGTCGCGTCCGTCGCCAACGATCGGGCCGCATTGGTAATGGGACAGTTTCATCCAGGCTGGTGGGAGAACCACCGAGTCGTCATGCACGGGGCTCACCCCGTAGCATGAAAACGACGTTCAACCGCACAGGCCGCAGAGATCGCCGAGGAAGAACCTGAAGAATTCTCTGCGTGCTCGGCGGTTGATTTCAAACTGACCCAGCACCCGCATTGATTACTGGGAAACATTTCGATAAATTGAAACATGCCCAAGAGCACCATGCTCGACGTCGTGTCCCCCTCGAAAAAGGACTGCGCCGACACCACCGAGCACCTCGAGGCCTTCCACGATCTGCTGTCGACGCTGGCGCGCGCGCTCGACGTCCGGGACGTCTTCGATCACCTCAGCGTCGCGGCCGATCGCATCGTGCCGCACGACGAAGCGAATCTGGCGCTGCTGACCGACGATGGCTCACGATTCCAGATGTTCGCGAGCACGGGCCCGCCAGAATTGCTGTGTCGTGAGGACCGCTGTATCCTGCGCGACATGTCGCGGGCCAGGCTGTTCGATCCCGGATCGGGCTACGCGCGTGGTCTTCGGTCCGGTGTCAGCGCGCCGGTCCGCATTGAAGATCAGCCGATCGGCGTGCTGGCCCTGCTCTCGCGGCGTCCGGCCGCGTACTCGACAGGCGATCTGACGCTCGTGCAACGGCTGGCCGATTATGTCGCGGTCGCGCTGTCGCACCAGCGGCTGGCCGAAGCGGCGCGGCTGGCGGCGGTCGAGCGCGAGCGGGCCGCCAATCTCGAAGCCTCGGTCGAGCTGCTGCGCGCGATTGCCGGCGTGCTCGACATCCGCACCGTCTTCCCGCAAGTGTCCGAGATCACGAACAAGGTCCTGCCACACGATCGCATGACGATGGCGTTCTACGATCGGGACGACGTGATCGTGGAAGCGGCGTCGAACGACGAGTTCCCCGAGCTCAAACGCGTCAAGCTCGGCGGCTCCGACACGCTCGACGCCGAGTTCAGGGTGATCGACGATCTGACGCAGGAGACCTTGCCCATCCTCGAGCCCGCGGATCTGCAGGCTCGGCTGGTCGCAGCCGGTTATCGCTCGTGGTTGTCGGTGCAGACCTCCGTCCGCGATCAGAGGATGGGCTTGAGCTTCTGATCGAAACGTCCAGCGGCGTTCAGCACGCGCGATTTCCCGATCGCGCGCCGCGTCGCCGTCCATGTGGCGCTCGCGGTATCTCACGAACAACTCGCCGCGGCGGCGCAGCAGGTCGCCGAAGCCCACGCGCGCGCCGAGCGTCTGGAGTCGCGTGTCAAACTGCTCGTCGACGAGCTCGACTCCAAGGCGGGATACGGACGCGTCGTCGGGCACTCCGACGCGTGGAAGGCCGTGCTTCGAAAGGCCACGCAGGTGGCCGCGACGGACACGACCGTGCTCCTGACGGGCGAATCGGGCACGGGCAAAGAAGTCGTGGCGCGGTTCATTCACCGCGCGTCGTCGCGGCGGAGCGGACCGTTCGTCGCCCTCAACTGCGCGGCGCTGCCCGAGCAGCTCCTCGAGTCGGAGCTGTTCGGCTATGAACGCGGCGCCTTCACCGGTGCACAACAGTCGAAACCCGGACAGATCGAACTGGCCGCCGGTGGGGTGCTGTTTCTGGACGAAGTCAGCGAGATGAGCCCGTCTGCCCAGGCCAAGTTCCTGCGCGTCCTGCAGGAGCGGGAGTTCCAACGGCTCGGCGGGACGCGGCCGCAGAAAGCCAACGTCCGGGTGATCGCGGCGACCAATCGCGATCTGAAGAAGGCGATGGAACGCGGCGATTTCCGCGAGGACCTCTACTACCGTCTTCAAGTGTTCGATATCCCGCTCACGCCATTGCGTGAACGTCCGGCCGACATCCTCCCGCTGAGCGAGGTGTTTCTGGACGAGATTGGACGGTCGTTCGGCCGGCCCCCGGCGGGCCTGACGCGCGATGCGAAGGACGCGCTCGTGCAGCACGAGTGGCGGGGCAATGTGCGCGAGTTGCGGAACACGCTCGAGCGAGCGGCGATTCTGTGCGAGGGCGGCCTCATCACGGCCGAGCACCTCTCGTTGCGCGTCACCGAGCGGCCAGCCGGATCAGCGACGACCGACCTTCGCATCGTCGAGCGCGAGACCATCGAGGCGGTGTTGCGCGAGACCGCGGGGAACAAAGTCAAAGCCGCCAGGCGCCTCGGCCTGTCGCGGACCCAGCTCTACGTCCGCCTTCGGAAGTATGGCATCGACGCTCCCGCTCGCACCTGAGGCACGCTGTGTGACGGACCTGAACGGTCCCACTCTTTTCTAGCGCGATTTACACGCTCCGACACGTAGGGCGGGCCCTTTCGGACCCGCCACATGAGCCGGGTCCAAAAGGACCCGTTCTACAAATGTCTGCTGAGAATGTACTGCGCGTGCTGCGCGTTTCTGCCGCGCAGCCTCCTACCCGGTGTGACGGCGTTCAACGCTGAGACCGCAGAGACCGCGGAGAAGAAACCCATGGAATTCTCGGCGATCTCTGCGTGCTCTTCGTTAAAGGTCGTGATCAGCCGTCTTCCATCACCCGCGTTACATCTGCCAGCCGCCGCCGAGCGATCGGTAGATCTGCACCAGGGCGAGCAGTTCGCTGAGCTGGGCATCGGCAAGGTCAAGCTCCGCCGAGAACAGCCTCGTGTCGCTGTCCAGCACTTCGAGGTAGCTCGTCGCGCCGCCCTGATACCGCAAGTCGGCGAGCCGCCGCGCATCACCCGCGGATCGGGCCAACAGTTCCTCCTGCTCACGGAACTCCCGGCCTTTCCGGTAGGCAACCAGCGCATCGGACACATCGCGGAGCGCCTGCTGAATCGTCTGCTGGTAGACGAGCGTGGCTTCCTCGCGTCGTGCCGTGGCGAGATCCACGCGAGCGCGCGTCCGTCCCGCGGTGAAGACCGGCTGGGCCAGCGCGGCGCCCGCCGACCACAACCCCGCGGAACCGACGAAAAGGGCCGATAGGGCGGTGCTTTGCAGCCCGGCGGTCCCCGTCAGCGAGATCTGCGGAAAATATGCGGCCCTGGCGACGCCGATGTTCGCGTTGGCCGCGACCAGCTGCTGCTCGGCCTGGGCGATATCGGGACGCCGCGCCAGCAGCGCCGATGGCAGGCCCGTCGGCACATCGGGGGCACGCGGCTGCTCGGTGAGCGGCCGGCCGCGTGTCACGCTCGACGGATTCATTCCCAGCAGGATGCTGATGAAGTTTTCCTGCTGTTCAATCTGCCGCTCCAGGCGGGCGATCTCCGCCGATCCGCCGAACACCAGCTGCTCGGCCTGCCGGACGTCGAGCAGCGATGTCACGCCGCCCTGCGCGCGTACCTCGGTCAGCCGCAGCGACTCGCGCCGCGATGTCAGCGTGCGGCGGGCGATGTCGAGATCGAGGTCGAACGCGCGGAGGGTGAAGTACGCGCCGGCCACCTCGCTCACCAGGCTTGTCACCACAGCGCGTTGTCCCCATTGGCTGGCGAGCAGCTCAGCACGCGCGGCTTCCGTCGCGCGACGGAACTTGCCCCAGAAATCGAGTTCCCACGCCGCCGATACCTGCGCACCGAATTGGTTGGTCTGGAGAGCCGGCAACCCCAGCGATTGTGCCAGCCGTGCGCGGGCCGCGCCCGCGCTCGCGTCCACGGTCGGCGCCTGGTCGGCGCGGACGATGCCCAGTTGCGACTGTGCCTGAAGAATGCGCGCAGCGGCGATGCGGACGTCGAAGTTCTGCCGGACGGCGGTACCAATCAGATCCTGAAGGGCCGGGTCGTCGAAGACCTCCCACCATTTCTGATCCCCGAGCGACTGAGCTCCAGGCGACGCCGCGTCGGCCGCAGCGGCGCCACGGTAGCCGTCCGGGACCTGCACGACCGGACGCTGATAGTTCGGTCCCACCGTGCATGCGCCTGTGATCAGCGCGGCGAGCGTGACAAGGATGAGGAGCAGGCGGGCGATCGGTTTCATGTCAGGCGCCTCCCTCGGACGTGCCGGGCTGCACCTGGAGCTGTGGCGCTTCCATGCGGCGCGTCGCGAGCCGTTCGACGAGCACGAACAGGACCGGGATGACGAAGATGGCGATCGCGGTCGCGACCAGCATGCCCGAAACGACGACTGTGCCGAGCACCTGACGCGACCCGGCACCGGACCCCGAGGCCGTCCAGAGCGGCACGCAGCCAAAGATGAACGCGAAGGACGTCATCAGAATCGGCCGGAATCGCAGCCTGGCGCCCTCGAGGGCCGCGTCGACCAGGCCGCGTCCACGCTGCAACTCGTCTCTGGCAAATTCAATGATCAGAATCGCGTTCTTCGCCGCCAACCCGATCAGCATCACCAGTCCTATCTGCGCGAAGACGTCGAGATCGAACCGGCGCAGATACAGCCCGGCGAATGCGCCGAACACGGCGACAGGCACCGACAGCAGCACGGAAAACGGCAGCGCCCAGCTCTCGTAGAGGGCGGCAAGGATCAGGAACACGAAGACGATCGACAATCCGAACACGGCGCCGGCCGTGCCCGACGTCTTCCGCTCCTGGTAGGAGAGGTCCGCCCAGTCGTATCCGATCTCGGGACGCAGCGTCGTTTTCGCCACATCCTCGAGCGCGTCAAGGGCCTGTCCGGAGCTGTAGCCTGGCGCCGGGGCGCCAATCACCTGGGCGGATCGAAAGAGGTTGAACCGGTTCGTGAACTCCGGTCCGAGCAGGGGATGCGTGGTGACGAGCGCAGACAGCGGCACCATGTTCTGGTCGTTGTTGCGCACGTAGAACCGCCCGATGTCCTCCGGCTTCGTGCGCGCTTCGCCCTCGGCCTGGACGAACACTCTCCATTGGCGCCCGAAGCGGTTGAACTGGCTCACATAGAGTCCGCCCAGAAATGTCTGGAGCGTCTGGTAGACGTCGCCCACGGCCACGCCCTGCTTGAGCGTTTTGTCCTGATCGACATCGGCGAAGAGTTGCGGCACCGTCGCCGAGTACAGCGACGCGACGCCGGCCAGTTCCGGCCGCTGGCGCGCGGCGGCGAGGAACGTCTGCAACTGCTGATCGAGAAACTCAACCGAGCCCCCGCTGCGGTCCTGAAGCCAGAACGAAAATCCGCCCGAGTTGCCCAGGCCGGGGATCGACGGCGGCATGAACCCGAACGCCGCGGCCTCGGTCACCTGTTTCGCAAGCGT
>Ga0105248_10006994_pt1 | contig 12359 bp, 14 predicted proteins | sample KBSS34metaG_FD_81524 | JGI IMG/M metagenome (GOLD analysis project Ga0105248, IMG submission 81524) | Switchgrass rhizosphere microbial communities from Kellogg Biological Station, Michigan, USA - KBS S3-4 metaG | ecosystem: Host-associated > Plants > Roots > Rhizosphere > Soil | place... | reverse complement strand
TAGGCGGTATGAAGAGCGGAGTTGGTCGACTGCTCTCGGTGCTGGCGGTTTGCGCTGTCGTCGCGGCGCTGGCCATGACCGCCGTCTCGGCTCAACAGATCTGGGCGGGTGGATACGGCCGAATGCCGCCGCGCTTTCCTAGTCCCACATCGTTTGGCGGCGGCTTCAACTTCTGCCGCGCGATGTTCACCTCCGATCATCGTGAGAAGCAAGGCTGGGGCACTGATTATCCCGGCGCCGACATCAACTTCAGCATTCGTCTTGGCGAACTGACCAAGGTCCAGATCAAGATGCGCGACGATGGCGCCGAGGGTGGCGAGCCTGATGCCGTCGTCGTGCGGTTGACCGACGACGCATTGTTCCAGTGCCCGTTCCTGTTCATGGAGGACGTCGGCACGGCCCGCTTCCTGCCGCAGGAAGTCGATCGGTTGCGCGACTACCTGCTCAAGGGCGGCTTCCTGCTGGTCTCTGACTATCACGGCTCGTGGGCGCAGCAGCAGTTCGACGACGAGATCAGCCGCGTGCTGCCGCGCGGCACCTATCCGATCGTCACCCTCGACCCGCCTGCCCACCCCATTTGGCGGACGATGTTCGAGGTGACCAAACTGCCGCAGATGGCGTCCATCCAGACGTGGCGCCGCACCGGCGACACCATCGAGCGCTGGAATGAGGACGGCGCTCCTCCCGATGCGCGCGGCATTGCCGACGAGCGCGGACGGTTGATGGTGTTGATGATTCACAATACGGATCTTCCCGATCCGTGGGAGCGCGAGGGTGAAGACACCGAGTACTTCTATCGGTTCTCCCCGGACGCGTATGCGGTCGGCATCAACATCCTGCTGTACGCAATCACGCACTGACCGCCGGCAACGCCCGTCACGGTCGGTCAGCACACATGGATCGCATCCGCCAGAGCTTTGAGCGGCAAGGCTTGATGCGCACGCTCGGCGCCACCCTGGAATCAGTTGAATCAGGAACCGTCACCGTTGCGTGCGCGTTCGACGAACGACTGACGCAACAGCATGGACTGCTGCACGGTGGCGTGGTCGCGAGTTTGGTCGATGTGGCCTGCGGTTATGCGGCGCTCACCGTGATGCCGGAGGACCGTGAAGTGCTGACGGTCGAGTTCAAGATCAATTTCGTGAAGCCCGCCAAGACCGATCGACTCATCGCGGTCGGCCGGGTCGTTCACGCCGGCCGGACGCTGACGGTATGCGAAGGCTCGGTCTTCGATTCGACCCGCACGCGCCTGCTCGCGAGAATGACAGCCACGATGATCTCGGTGGGCGCGACTCCGGGTTAGCGCTCACGGTCATGGTCGGGCCAAAGTAACAGGGCCATGAGCGTGAGCCCCGTCGACAGAAACAGAAGGCCATAACCGACAGTCTGACGCACGCCCCAGTCGGCCAGGTTGCGCGCAGCAAAGGTCGCCTCGATCAAGAGGACAATTGCGTTGACGACAATCGCCAGCGCACGAACGACGCGGGATCGGGGCATGACGGTGCAGAAGAATTGACAGCCGCGATTCTAGTGTCACCGGTGCAAACGACGTCAGCCGTTGTAATCACCGGGAACGAGGACGTCCAAAGAACAACATGTAGCCGTCCGCGTCCTTCAATTCAAATCCTCGCAAATCATCATCGTCGTCCTGGAGTTGCCGAAAGAACTCCACACCCCGCGACATAAACTCTGCGGCCAGGGCATCAGGATCTGGCACATGAAGGTAAGCGTCCCAGCGAGCAATGCCCTTCTTGATGTCTCGCGTGTAGTTCGGCACTGGATCGACACCGACTTCCTTCAGCATGATCATCGCCGCGCCGCGCTCGACGATCCCGAAGAAGATGTCGTCGTCGCTGGGTCCCTGAAACGTGATCTCGAACCCGAGACGGTCGCGATAGAACGCCATCGCGACAGGCACGTTCTTGACGATGAAGAAGGGTGCAATGCCGGAAATTACAGGTTTCGTCATGTGTGCGTTTCCTGATTACCTGTCGTCGATCGCACGAATGCTACACGTGGTTGTAGACTAGGCACCTCGTCAATTGGCGAGTTACCTCTTCAGGGCTAGGAGTTCAAGGATGAGAAGAAGTGGATTTAAGAGCCTCGTCGCGGCCGGTCTGGTCGCAACGGGAATTGCCGCGTCGACCAGCGTCGTTGCCGCCTCGGACATGTTCCTTAAGGTAGCAGGCGTTAACGGCGAATCAAGCGACGCCAAGCACAAAGGCGAAATGGACGTCTTGTCGTGGTCATGGGGCACTTCTAATGGCAAGGCCGTAACTGGCAAGGGCCGGGTGCCCGGTGCATGCATCCAGGATCTTCAACTGGTGAAGCCGGTCGATATCGCGTCGCCGTCCCTGATCCTGATGGCGGTGACGGGAGAAGTGGCCAACGATGCCACCCTCACGGTGCGGAGGTCAGGCGCTACTCAATCCGACGTTCTGCTGCTGAAGTTCACGAATGTCAGCGTGGCTTCGTATCAAACGGGGGGCAGCGAGGCGAGTAACACCTTGACTGAACAGCTGGCACTGCATTTCGACTCGCTGGTGGGCGAATACCGGCCAATCAAGCCAGACGGCACGGCCGGCAACCCGGTGGTTTTTAACATCGGCGGCGGCGGCGGCAGCTGCCAGTGACTTGAGCAAGTCCGTGCGGTCCTTTGGTGACCGCACGGACCGGCGCTCTCAGCCATACATCACGATGAAGCAGAAGTGGCACCGACTCGGCGTTCGCCCAGTCGACGTCGAGAAGGCCGTCTCGTTCCATCGCGCAGGCAAACTCGATCAAGCCCGGAGGTTGTACGAAAACATCCTCTCGATCGATCGCGACCACGTCACGGCGTTGCACTTCCTTGGCGTGCTGCACCACCAGCACGGCGACAGTGTCGCTGCCATTGCCTCCATTCAGCGCGCCATCAAACTCGATCCGGCCTATGCCGACGCGCACAACAACCTTGGCAATATTTTCAGGGAAACGAACCAGCTTGAAGCGGCGATGCACGCCTACCGGCGCGTCGTCGAACTGGTTCCCGGCCACGCAGACGCGTGGAACAACCTTGGCGTGATGCTGCGCGGCCGCGGCCAGTACGAGGAGGCGGAACAGGCTTACGCGCGGGCGATCGCACTCAATGCATCACACGCCGCGGCCTGGCAGAATCGAGGCAGCCTGCAGGCGCGGCTGAATCAATTCGACGTCGCGGTTGCGGCGTATCGCCGAGTGCTCGCCCTGCGTCCGAATGACGCAGTTGCCTACGATGCCCTGACGAGGACCCTCTATCGAGCGGGCAGGGTCGACGAGGCCGTCGCGGTGTATCACGAATGGCTGTCGGTGGAGCCGGACAACGCCGTCGCAAAGCACATGCTGGCCGCCGCGACCGGCACGGTGGCACCCGATCGCGCCTCTGACCGTTATGTGCGCGACACCTTCGATGCGTTCGCCGGAAGTTTCGACCGCGTCCTGGATCAACTTGGCTATCGCGCCCCCAGCTTGATCGGAGAGTTCCTCGATCGCGTTCTGCCAGATGCCGACGGCACGCTCGTCATCGCCGATGCGGGATGCGGCACCGGCCTGTGCGCCACGTTTCTGCGACCGCGGGCGGCGCGATTGGTCGGCGTCGACCTCTCCGCCGGCATGCTCGCTCGAGCGCGCATGCTCAAGCAGTACGACGAGCTGGTCGAAGCCGAGTTGTCAGCGTGGCTTTCCGGCCAACATCACGAATACGACCTGATCGTTTCTGCGGACACGCTCTGTTATTTCGGCGCCTTGGAGCAGGCGCTATCGGGTGCCGCTAACACGCTGCGCCCCGGCGGACGCCTGGTCTTCACCGTCGAGAAAGCCGGCAAGGCAGTTGACGAATACGTTCTTGACCACACCGGACGTTATAGCCACGCCGAGTCGTACGTGCGCCGGGCTCTTGCCGCGGCATCATTCGAGTGCAACGACGTCCACGAAGTGGTGTTGCGACAAGAGCGCGGCCACGACGTCATCGGCTTACTTGTGAGCGCACAGCGCGGGGGTTGAATCGAAGCGCGGCTCGGAGAAGATTCCGCCACGCGTGACAGAAGTCTCCTATTGCAGAGCTTTTCTGTTGACGATTCCTCGCCTAGTTAACTGCTAACTGACACATTCGTAAGGCTTTAGTCGGCGAGTTGCGCAGTTGCTTGTCGGGAACGCGGATTGCTAGGGCACAGTGCATCGCTCCCCAACTGACAGCCCTCGGTAACGCACTGCAGGCGCGCACTTTAACGGCGCGCCGGGGCCGCGTAGTGTCGTTGCTCCCCGCCATCGTCGGCGCGGTTGTTCTCCTTGCTGCCGAACTGCTCTATCTCACCTTCCGGTTCGACACCCAAGGCCTTGTTCGTTCCGACTCCGCCTTCGCGCTGGTCCTCGGGTGGGCTCCGCAATATCTCCGGTTGGCAACGACGATCGCAGTCTTGACTATTGTGTTGGCCGGCACCGACCTCCTCCGGGGCCTGCGTTGCGTCGCGATTCCCGACGACCATCGCTGGCGCATCGCGCCGCTGGCCGTTCATGCCCTCTTCCTCGCGACGTTCACCGTTCTCAGTGCGTCGCTCTTTGAATCCGACGCCGCAGCGCTGCAGCAATTGCCGCTACGCACCGTGGCCTGGTTCATCGCCGGCTCCGGAACGCTCATCGCCTGGGGCCTCGCAGTCTTTCCGATACGCAGTTGGCGCGCCGCAGCGAGAGCCGCGGGCGTCAAGCTGGCGTGGGCCGCGGTCGCAGGCTTGCTCATCTGGTCGGCAGGATTCGTCACGGAACAACTTTGGCGCTCACTCGCCCGCTACACCTTCGCCGTCGTCGACTGGACGCTTCGCTTGATCTATCCCAGAACAATCAGCGATACGGAGCGGCTCGTCGTCGGCACGCCGGCATTCAAGGTCTCGATTGCGCCGGAGTGCTCAGGCTACGAAGGCATCGGCCTGATCCTTGGGTTTCTGAGCGTCTACCTGTGGCTGTGCCGCCGCGAATTGCGTTTCCCGGCGGCGCTCGTGCTGCTGCCGATTGGCGCCGTGACGATCTGGATCGTCAATGCGCTGCGGATTGTCGCGCTGGTCGCGATCGGAACCTCGGGATGGCCGGCGATCGCTCGCGGCGGTTTCCATTCGCAGGCGGGCTGGATCGCGTTCAACGTGATCGCGCTCGGCTTCGTGGGCCTCACCATGCGGGGCGGTTTCTTCCAGCAGACGCGCAACGAACGTGCTGCTGTCACGCCGTCAGACACGGCGACCACCGCCTATCTCGGTCCGTTTGCGGCGATGACCGCAACGGCGATGCTGACTGGCGCACTCTCGGCCGGCTTCGACTGGCTGTATCCGCTGCGCCTGCTCGTGGTGGCCGGCGTGTTGTGGGTGTTCCGAAATCAGTACGCCGAGATGAAATGGTCCGTGTCGCCGATCTCGATCGCGATCGGAGCGATGACGTTCGTTATGTGGGTGGCGCTGCTGCCGAGCGAGCCGGGCGCCAAGGATCTCTGGCCGGCCACCCTCTCGAGTGTGCCTGTCGCAACGGCCGCCCTGTGGCTCGCCGTGCGTGGCATCGGCTACGTCGTGGCGATTCCAATCGTCGAAGAACTTGCCTTCCGCGGATTCCTGGGCCGGCGGCTGTTGAGCGCGGACTTTCAGTCGATTCCGGCCGGACGGTTTTCGTGGCTGCCATTTCTCGCGTCGTCGGTGTTGTTTGGCGCCATGCACGGCCACTTGTGGATCGCCGGCACGCTCGCCGGGATGGCATTTGCGCTGGCGCTCTATCGCCGCGGCGCGATTGGCGACGCCGTGCAGGCGCACGCCACCACCAATGCTCTGTTGATGCTCTACGCGCTGGCCACTGGCCACTGGTCAGCGTGGTCGTAAACCCCAAGTGGCAATGTTGTAATGACAAAGGAGACTGCATGCGATCACGTTTGGCAAGCTTTGCACCCTTCGGTCTGTCCGTTCTGGTCCTCGTCGTGTTCGCGCAGGGCGCGCTCTTCGCGAGTCCTACCGTGCAGGCGCCGGAGATTGACGGCAGTTCGCTCTCATCGGGACTCGGCCTGTTGAGTGCTGGTGCGCTGATTTTCCGCTCGCGGATGCGGTCGAAGTAATAGCAAAGGGAGACAGCAATAATGCGTTCACACATCGTTCGCGCGACCTTGTACGGACTCGGAGTCATCGGCCTGGTCCTTGCGGCTCAAGGTCAGGCCGTCGCGGGAGTCACTATCCCGACGCCGGAGATTGACGCGACGTCGTTGTCCTCGGGACTCGGCCTGCTCGCGGCGGGCATCCTGATTGTTCGTTCACGGCTTCGATTGAAGTAAGCACGAAGGGAGACAGTAACAATGCGTTCGCACATCCTTCGCACAGCATGGTACGGACTCGGCGTCGTCGCCGTGGTCCTCATGGCTCATGGGCAGGCATTCGCGGGATCAGTCCAGCCCGCACCCGAGATCGACGGCAGCACACTGTCGGCCGGCTTCGGTCTGTTGGCGGCGGGAATTCTGATCGTCCGGTCACGGATGCAGTCCAGGTAGGAGCAGTCAGAGGCACGACTCAATGGAAGGCTTGCTCGCACGGGCGTCGGAGATCTACGCCGTAGATTACTTCGGTGCCATCATCGTCGTTGCGCTACTCGAGTGCATTGTCCCGCGTCGTGCCGCGGGCGATGCGCTCACGCTCCGATGGACGAGCAACTTTGGCATCGGCATTCTCGGCAGTCTCCTGATGAAGACGGTGTTCCCGGCATTTGGCCTGCTTGGCGCCGCGCTGAGTCAGCAGTACGGAGTCGGGCTACTGAACTACGTCACGTTGCCGCAGTGGATGGGCATCGTCGTCACGATTCTGACGCTCGACTTGGTGACCTATGGCCAGCACTACCTGATGCATCGGGTCAACTGGTTGTGGCGAATCCATCGGACCCATCACAGCGACAACGACTATGACTTCTCAACCGGTGTCCGCTTTCATCCGATCGAAGCCATCATCACCGGCGCCATTGGTTTTGCGGCGGTCACGGCCCTCGGCGCGCCACCAGCCTTCGTCTTCATTTCGGCGCTGATCGAAACCTTCAACGGATTTTTCGAGCACTCGAATATCCGAATTCCTTTTCCGCTCGAACGCGTGCTGCGCTTCGCGCTGGTGACTCCGGAAATGCACCGGGTGCACCACTCAAGGGGCGCCGGCGACAGCCAGAAGAATTTCGGCGCCGTTTCGCCGTGGTGGGATCGACTCTTCGGAACGTATCGCGATCGGCCGAACGCCAGCGAGGACGCGATTGCTTTCGGAGTCGACGGATTCGAAGGACGCGATCATCAGAAGCTGCATTGGATGCTCGCGCAGCCGTTTCTCAACGAAGCTGCCGACGCCCAGGGACCGGAAGCTCGGACGCTCGAGCGCCACGACACCTAGAAGACGCCGCGATCGGATATCTGCAGCAGCTGGACGACCAGGACCCACGTCAGGCCGGCCAGCACCGTAGTCAGGGCGGCCGTCGTTCGCCACGATTCCTTCGCATCCAAACGCAGGTACACGAGCGCTGACACCGCGGTGCCGATCACCAGGCCGAAGAGCCACGCGTTGGCTACAAAAAACACGAACCAGCCGAGTCGGATGAGATGTTTGCTGCCTTCCGCCAGCGACTGACGCGCCGGTTGAATCAACGCGGCCTTGCGCCATGAAAGAACGAGTTGCAAGAGTGACAAACCGAGCGTCGCACCGAAGGCAATGCGCGGGAACACGCTCGGGCGACCGGTCAGCGACAAGCTGAGTACCAGGCCCGCCACACCGACGGCCGCGAAACAGGCACTCATCACGACATCGGCGCGCGATGCGGATGCCTCTCGTGCGATCGGCGCGCGACCTCCTCGACGCCGGCTGGCGCGGCGCCCGGCCAGGAGTAGCGCAATAGCCACGGCCGCGAGCACCAGAACGGTCGGCCGCAGCACCCACGACCAGCCGTAGAGCGTGTTTGACAGGAGAACTCGCCGCTCGACCAATGGCCCGAGCACGAACCCGAGCATCAGCGGCGCCTTCGGCCACTTGAGCGTCGACATCGCATAGCCCAGCCCGCCGAGGACCAGCAGGACGCCCAGGTCCGCCGTGGCATGACGCTCGGCGACCGTGCCGATCAGCACGAACGTCAGAATCACGGGAAACAGGAGGGCGGGACGCACGCTCGCCAGGCGCGCGACCCACTTGAGCGAGCCGAGGCCGAGGAGCGCGCCGATCGCACTGGCGATCACCGTGCACCACACCAGCGCGAAGACCAGCGGCAGGCGCCCGCCCGCCGACGCTGGCAGAAGCATCGCGGGACCAGGCGCGATGCCCTTCAGAATGAACGCACTCAACAGGAACGACGATGTCAGACCGCCCGGAATCCCCAGAGCCAGCGTGGGCACCATCGCGCCGCCATGTGTGGCAGTCGTGGCGGACGCAGGCCCGATCACGCCTTCGATCGCGCCCGAGCCCGGCAAGTTATCGTCACCAGTGTCATGGCGCATCGATGTTTGCGCGTGCGCGTACGCAATCCACTGGGTGACGGACGCGCCGACGCCCGGCAGGCTCCCGATCACGGCGCCAATGGTGCTGCAGCGAAACACCAGGCCCGCGTGCCGCATCGACTCCTGCATGCCATGCATGACGCTGCGCCCGGCGTCCGTCGATGCGCCTCCGTGGAGATCTCGGCTCCGGATCATGTCGAGCGCCTCGGCCACCGCAAAAATGCCCAGCGCCACTGGCAGCAGTCCCAGGCCATCCGACAGCGAGAGTTGCGAGAACGTGAATCGGGGCTCGGCCCGAAATGGATCGAGCCCCACCGTCGCGAGCGCCAATCCCAGCGCGCCGCTGAACAGCCCCTTGACGGGATCGGAGTGTGACAGCGGGACAAGGAGACAGATGCCAACGATCGCGAGCGCCGCCAATTCGGGCGAGCCGACGTGCGCCAGCACGCTCGGCGCGAACGGAATAAAGGCGACGAGGACGGCCATGCCAAAGAGCGCACCCATCATCGACGCACTGATCGCGGCGCCCGTTGCGTACCGTCCCTCTCCTCGCATGGCCAGGGCATGCCCGTCGGCGACAATCGCGGCGGCGGTCGATTCGCCCGGCACGCCGAGCAGAATAGACGTGATGTCGCCGGCCATGGCGGACACCGCGGATGTCGCCGTCAACAGGACAAATGCGTCGATTGGCTCAAGCGTCAGGACGGCCGGGAGAAGAAACGCGAGAGCGGCCGACGCGCCGAGCCCAGGCAGCACGCCGACGATGAAACCGATAAGGACACCCGCAAGCAGATAGCCAGGGGTCGGCCAGGTGAGCACTTGCTGAAGACCCGCGATCGCGGCGGCGAGGCTATCGACCACGTCAGTGGGGTTCGAGGATCGCGCGCAGATCGCGGAGCGTCGCCGGCCGCGCGCCCAACGTGGCCACCGTCTGCTCCAGCGCCGCGGCGCTCACCGGATCGATGGCGAGCCCGGCCGCTTGAGCGTCGGCCAGGAAGTGCGGATCGACCCACGTCTTCTCCAGAGCCTCTCGCAGCAACGCCACACGGGCAGCGGGAGTGCCGCGCGGCACGACGTAAAAGCGAACCAGGGGCGCCATCATGTAGACGCCCGTCTCGAGCAACTCGCGGGCGCGCGCGTCACCCGCGATCGACATCGCGTCGGGCACGTCGATGCCCGGGATCGGGGCGGCCGAGAATCGAAGCACGGCGTGCAGGTCAGCCGATTGGAACGACGTGTGATACGCATCGAGGCTGACCGATACACCGTCGATTTCGCCTGCGTCGATCGCCATGCGAATGTCGGCGCCGTTCGCATAGCCCGACACCATCTGGATCGGCAAACCGAGCGCCGCGGCCGCGACCAACGGGGCAACATAGGCAGGTGCGGATGGTCCGCTGCTGGCGAACCTGGGTGGCTTCGGCGCGTGCCGCCAGGCACCAATCGTGGTGATGCCACTACGATCGCTGAACAGTACGATCTGCGCGGGCGGTCCGGGGCTGCCGAGGATGTGAAAGGCATCCAGCACATTCGACGCGACGAGATCGGCGGCGCTCGTGTGTGAGAACTGGCCGATCGTCAGCCCGTCTGCTTTGGTCATCGTCTCCAGGTGTCTGACGGCGATCGCACCGGCAGCGCCTGGCATGTTCTCGACGATGACGTCGGGATGCCCGGGTAGATAGCTGCCCAGATACTTGGCCAGGACTCGCGCATGAAGATCGTACGGTCCGCCGGCCCGAAACCCGACGATGATGCGAAGCTGGGATCCGCTGAAGGTCGTGCTCGACGCGCCGTCCTCCGCCGAATGACAGGCGACAGCGCAGGCGAGAACCGCCAATGCAATAGCTAGCGGGACGATGGCGCGCCGGACCAACACGTGCGCGGGTATGGTATCAGATAAGCTTGAGGTGGATGTGCGCCCGCGATCGCGTCGGCGAGGCTATCGACCCACGTCAGTGGGGCTGAAGGATCGAGCGTAGGTCGCGGAGTATTGCTGGCCGCGCGGTAAGAGTGGCCACCGTCTGCTCGAGCACGCCCGCGGTAACGGGTTCGATGGTCAGCCCGGCCGCGCGTGCGTCAGCCAGGAAACCCGGATCGACCCACGTCTTCTCCATGGCCTCTCGTAGCAACGCTACGCGGTCAGCCGGAGTGCCGCGCGGCACGACGTAGAAACGAACCATGGGCGCCATCATATAGATGCCTGTCTCGAGCAACGCGCGCGCGCGGTCATCGCCGGCGATCGACATGGCGTCAGGCGCGTCGAGGCCCGGAATCGGGGCCGCCGCAAATCGAAGCACGGCGTGCACGTCAGCCGCCTGGAACGATGTGTGGTACGCATCGAGGCTGACACAGACCGCGTCCACCTCGCCCCCGTCGACCGCCAGGCGCACGTCGGCACTGTTGGCGTAGCCCGGCACCATCTGAATCGGCAAACCAAGCGCCGCTGCTGCGATCAACGGCTCAACATACGGAGGCGTCGGTGGTCCGCTACTTCCGAACTTCGGCGGCTTCGGCGCGTGCCGCCAGTCATCAACCGTATTGATGCCGCTGCGTCCGCTGAACAACACGAGTTGCGGTGGCGGCCCGGGGCTGCCCAGGATGTCAAAAGCGCCAAGCACATTCGACGCGATGAGATCGGCTGCGCTCGTCTCGGAGAGTTGGCCGATGGTCAGTCCGTCGGCCTCGGTCTGCGTGGCCAGGTGTTTGACGGCGATCGAGCCGGATACGCCCGGCATGTTCTCGACGATGACGTTGGGATGCCCGGGGAGATAGCTGCCGAGATATTTGGCCAGGACTCGCGCGTGCAGATCGTACGGCCCGCCGGCTCGAAACCCGACGAGAATGCGGAGCTTCGACCCGCCGAAATTCGTGCCCGCCGCGCCGCGCTCCACTGAATTACATGCGACTGCGCAAGGAAGAACCGCTAATGCCGTCACTAGCGGGACGACCGCGCGCCACCCTACCACCTGGGCAGTATGCTATATCAATAACTTGCCACACATCTCCGTTCCACGCGAGCTTCCGGTCGGAACCAGTCCCGCGCTGAGGGAGCGGTTCGAGCGGTTGTCGCTCGCCGACCAAGCGCGGTTACTCGAGCGCCTGGGTAGACAGAATGCGCACCGTGGGGAAAGTTTTCACATCCCTCGCCGCAGTGATCGCCGCGCGCCACTGACGTACGCGCAACAGGGCATCTGGTTTCGCCATCAACTCGCTCCTCAGAGTTCGGTCTGGAACCTCAGTCGCACGTGGACGGTGAATGGGCCACTCGATCTGGCGACGCTCGAACGCGCGCTGTCGGAAATCGTCAGACGACACGAATCGCTGCGCACGCGCTACCTGATCGACGGCGGCGAGCCGGTCCAGGAAGTCACGCCGGCGGTGCCGGTTGCGATTGAGCTTCTGGACGCGAGCCAATCCGAGAGTCGCGATCGTCAGGCTGCGGATTTTCGCGGCCAGTTGGCGGCGCGCACCTTCGACCTCGCGTCACCCGTGATGATCCGGGCGGGTGTCGCCATTCTGGGCCCGGAAAAGTACGAGCTGACGCTCACCCGTCATCACATCTGCTCGGACCAGTGGTCGTCCGGCATTCTCCGACGCGAGCTGTCAACCGTGTACGAGGATTTCCGGTCGGGGCGCTCGTCTTCCCTCCCGGATCTTCGCCTGCAGTTCAACGACTTTGCGTGGTGGGAACACGGGAGCATGCGGAGCGAGTCGATTGCCGCCGCACTCGCCGAAGCGGTCGAGGCGCTGAAGGACATGCCGGACGAATCCGCGCTGGTTGCCTCATCCGACCACGCGTCCGCGTCGGGTCCGGGTGGCCGCGTCACGAGTGCCCTTCCCGCACCCGTCGTGCGCGCGCTTCGCACACTGG
>Ga0105248_10006992_pt1 | contig 12361 bp, 12 predicted proteins | sample KBSS34metaG_FD_81524 | JGI IMG/M metagenome (GOLD analysis project Ga0105248, IMG submission 81524) | Switchgrass rhizosphere microbial communities from Kellogg Biological Station, Michigan, USA - KBS S3-4 metaG | ecosystem: Host-associated > Plants > Roots > Rhizosphere > Soil | place... | reverse complement strand
TCCCCTCCTAAAGTCAGGGCAACGACTGTCGGCGGCCGCTCCCGTTCGGGGCGGCCGCCATTTTTTTACCGATCTGCTGCTTATTGCTGACTTGCCGCGTTTTCGTGGACTGCCATATTTTAGGATCTGATGATTTCGAACCTGATCAGGATGGCAACCGGCCCCGATGGCGACGACGGTCTCGATGAGATTGAGACCGGCGTTGCGACGCGCACCCGGCCCAAGACCAAGAAACCGTCGAACTACAAGGTGCTGATGCTCAACGACGATTATACTCCGATGGAGTTCGTCGTCCTCGTGCTTCAGCGCTTTTTCTCGATGGGTATCGAGGATGCGACGCGAGTGATGCTCCAGGTCCACCAGCAGGGCGTCGCGGTGTGCGGAGTCTTCACCTACGAGGTCGCCGAGACCAAGGTGACCCAAGTGATCGACTTCGCCCGGGAAAACCAGCACCCGCTTCAGTGCACGCTCGAGAAGGCCTGACCCGCAGTCCTTGCCACACTGCCGTCACGCGCTAAAGCGCGCGGCGTGGACAGCATCTGGATCAAGGGCGGCAACACCCTGAAGGGTGAAATACCGATCAGCGGCGCAAAAAATGCGGCGTTGACGCTCCTGCCTTGCGCGCTTCTTACCGAAGAGAAGCTCACGCTCACCAACCTTCCGCGCCTGGCCGACGTCGACACGTTCGCCCACTTGCTCAACCAGCTTGGCGTCTCGACTCACGTCGCTGGCGTGAAAAAGGGCGAATATGGGCGGCGGATGACGCTCCAGGCGGACGACATCGTCTCGACCGTTGCTCCTTACGACATGGTCCGGAAGATGCGCGCCTCGGTGTTGGTACTGGGGCCGATGCTGGCCCGATGCGGCGAATCGACCGTGTCGCTGCCAGGTGGCTGCGCGATCGGCGACAGGCCGATCGACCTCCACCTCAAGGCTCTCGAAGCGATGGGTGCGGAAATCGAGCTGGCTGCCGGCTACGTGAAGGCCAGTGCGCCCAAGGGGCGTCTGCCTGGCGGCGATTTCAGCTTTCCGGTGGTTTCGGTCGGCGCGACCGAGAATGCGGTGATGGCGGCGGTACTCGCCAAGGGGAAGACGCAGCTTTTCAACGCAGCGCGCGAGCCGGAGATCGTCGACCTCTGCAACTTGCTCGTCGCCATGGGTGCGAAAATCAAAGGTATTGGGTCTTCGCACCTGATCATCGACGGCGTCGAGGGTCTTCGAGGAACGACCTACGAGGTGATGCCCGACCGGATCGAAGCGGGAAGCTATGCCTGCGCGGCCGGGCTGACGGGCGGTTCGATCGACCTGATCGGTGCCCGGCCCGACGACATGCAGGCGACGCTCAGCGCCCTTGCCCATGCTGGCCTTGTCATCGAGTTCCACAATCGCGGGATCAAGGTCAGCGCAAATGGCGGCCTGAAGCCGCTTGCACTTTCGACCTCGCCGTTTCCGGGCTTTGCGACGGACATGCAGGCGCAGTTCATGGCAATGCTGACGCTCGCCAAGGGAGACAGCTTCCTCGAGGAAACCATTTTCGAGAACCGATACATGCACGTTCCGGAGCTTCGACGCATGGGCGCAGAGGTCGAGATTCACGGCCGTTCCGCGATCGTCCGCGGTGTCGACAAGCTGACCGGCGCAAGCGTCATGGCGACCGACCTTCGCGCTTCGATGAGCCTGGTTCTCGCCGGCCTCGCCGCCGAAGGCGAAACCGAAGTTCTCCGGGTCTACCATCTCGACCGTGGCTATGAACGGCTTGAAGAGAAGCTCAGCGCGGTTGGAGCGACGATCGAGCGCCGGAGCGCGGGCTAAAGCTTCTTGAAGAAGCGGATGCTGCTACGTTCGTAGCCAAGGTGCCGATAGAAGGCATGTGCCTGGGCTCGGCGATCGTTGCTCGTCACTTCAACCAATTGGCAGCCTTTCCGGCGCATCCACTCTTCTGCCGCCTCAACCAGAATTCGCCCGATTCCGTGGCCTTGCGCTTCCTTGGAGACGACCAGGGCGGTGATCCGCCCGAGAGGAGCGGGCCGGTGGATCACGATGCGGCGGCCGACCCCGCAGACGCCCACGACCTTCTTGTCAAGCGTGGCGACCAGGGGGGTCTCGCCCGATCGCTTGAGCGCCGGGAGATTTTTCCGAAGCTGCTTTTCGCTGATTTCATGGCCAAGCTCATGGATCAGTTCCGCTAGCCGAGCCGCATCGGCAGGCTTTGCGTCGCGAATTTTCAGCTTTGGCTTGGGCGGTGCAGGCGGGGGAGGGGGTGGTCGAGTCCGCTTCGGTTCGGGTTCGCTGTCGTTCGCGGCTTGCCGCTTCGGCTTTGGTCGTTTCCTCGGAAGCACGGCTACATCGAGCGAAGCGCCCCAGTCTCTGGCGCCCAGATTGCGCAGATAATCCTCGACGTCGTCCGGACTGGCATTCGGTCCCTTGGCGTCCATGCCGAAGACCGGTTTTCCAGACTTTTCGGTCAATCCCACTTTGCCGAAGCTGCGCTTGTTCGGCGTCCTGACCCGCGATCGCACCAGCTTCAACCCGCGGTTCCGGGCGGTTTCCGCGAGATCATCGAGGCGCGAATCGCTCACAGGCTGTCGATCAAATGGAGGATGAGGCCAACGAGGCCGCCGACCAGCGTGCCGTTGATTCGGATATACTGAAGGTCCCGGCCGACTGCCGCCTCCAGCCGGTTGGTGACCGTCTGAGCGTCCCAGCCCCGGACGGTCTCCGACACAAGCTTCACGATCGAGCCGCCGTAGCTCGCTGCCATTCCAACCACCGCTCGACGAGCGAACTGGTTGATGGCGCCGCGGATGCGCGCGTCTTTTTCCAGCGTTCCGCCCATGCTCTTCAGGATTTCGCCCAGCTTTCCGGCAAGCACCGCATCGGGGTTGCGCGCCGCACGGATGATTGCTTCTCGGCCTCGCTGCCACAGCGTGTCGAGCCAAAGGCTAACCGATTTGTTGTCGAGCAATTGCTCCTTGATCGTCTCGACCCGCTCGCGCGTTTCAGGCCGGGTCTGGAGATCGTTGGCAAGCTGGGCGAGCGCTTCCTCGATCTTCAGCCGGACCGGATGGGCCGGGTCCGTCGACATTTCGACCGTCAGCTTCCTGAGGCCATCGATGATTGCGTCTGCAAGTGTGGCGTCGAGGCCGGCGAGCTTCAGAACCCAGTTCGCCTTCTTGTGTACCATATCCCGGATCAGCTGCTCGTTCGCGTCGAGCGCACGAGCGGTCCAGCGGATTGCTGCTTCCAGCATCGGAACATGACGATCTTCGTTGATCGCCGAAGCAAGCGCGTGACCGAGAAGCGGCGATATTTCCATCGTGCGAAGTCGCGAGGAGATTGCGCCCTTGACGATCCCGCCGAGGCGTTCGTCGTCCAAGCTTTCGAAAATGTCGGCGATCAGGCGCGATGCACCGGCGCGGATCCGCGTACCTTCGCCTGCCGGTGTCTGCAGGAAGCGGCCGGCAGCTCCAGCGACGTCGAGCCGCTGCATGCGGCGGGCGACCACTGCCGGGACAAGGAAATTCTCCTTGAGGAAGTTGGCGAGCGCTTCCCCGATTCGATCCTTGTTCCTTGGAATGATCGCCGTGTGGGGGATTGGAAGCCCAAGCGGGTGCCGGAACAGGGCCGTTACGGCAAACCAGTCCGCGAGGCCGCCGACCATCGCCGCCTCGGCGAAGGACTTTACGTAGCCAAGCCAGGGGTAGAGCGGCTGCAGGGCCCGTGTGATCGCAAAAACCGCCGCCATCACGACGAGCAATCCCGTTGCGACCACCTTCATTCCCTGCGTGCCCGGTTGCGCAGGATTGAAGCGGGACAGCGCGTTGTTGGTCATTGCCCTCATGCCGGCCCAATAAACGAGCCAGCGCTAAGGTTCACAAGCCCCGGCCTTTCACTCCGCGGGGACGGCGTGACCTGTCGCGTGCGCGTCAGCACCGACCAGGCGGTGGAACAGCTTCCCGATCCTCGATTCGAATGAGATCGCAATCGAGAAATATGACGGGACCAGCAGAAGCGTCAGGAGCGTCGAGAAGATCAGGCCGCCAATGACGGTAATGCCCATCGGAGCCCGCCAGCTATTGTCCCCGCTGATCGAAATCGCAGTCGGGAGCATGCCCGCGACCATCGCGACCGTCGTCATGACGATCGGCTGTGCACGTTTGTGACCCGCTTCCCAGATCGATTCGTTCTTGGTCATTCCGTGGTTCATCATCTCCACCGCGAAATCGACGAGAAGGATGGAGTTCTTCGCCACGATCCCGAACAGCATCAGGATCCCGATGAGGACGAACAGTGAGACCGGCTGCCCGGCGATGTGCAGCGCTATTGCGGCGCCCAGCGGGGCGAGGAGCAGCGAGCCCATGTTCACGAACGGGGCAAGGAAGCGACGATAGAGCAGCACCAGCACCGCGAACACCAGCAGCACGCCTGAAATCAATGCCACGGCGAAGTTGAACAGAAGCTCGGACTGCCACTTCTGGTTGCCGAGGTTCATCTTCTGGACGCCCTGGGGCAAGTTCTTGAAAGCCGGGAGCTGATAGACCTTCGCCCACACGTCACCCTCGACCACGCCTGGAGCGAGGTCGGCGCCGATGGACAGCCGGCGAAGCTGGTTCGACCGGTTGATCGTGGTCGGGCCCGATCCGAAGCCGATTTCGGCCACCGCACTCAGCGGAACCGAGCGGCCATTCGAAGTTGGAACCGGCAGGTTCTTGAGCGTTTCGATGTCGCGGCGCGAATTCTCCGACAGCGATACGGTGATCGGTACCTGGCGGTCCGACAGCGAGAATTTCGCGCTATTCTGCTCGATATCGCCGAGCGTCGCGATGCGGATCGTCTGGCTCAGTGCGGCCGTGGTGACACCCAGGTCAGCAGCCAGGTCGAATCGCGGCCTGATGGTGATCTCAGGCCGTGCGAGATTGCTTCCGATGCGGGGGGCGACGAGCCCTGGAACTGTCGCCATTTCCTTCGCCAGCTTTTGGGCCACCGCCTGGAGTTCCACCGGATCGTCGCCGCCCAGATAAAGCATGATGTCGCGCGAATCCGCGTCGGGACCACCGCCCTGCTGGGACTGGAAGCTGACACGCGCATCGGGGATGGTCGCGAGCGTGGGAGTAAGCGCGCGCTGGAATTCCGTGCTCGTGACCTTGCGGTCCTTCTTGAGCACGATGCTGACGCGGCCATCGCCGACATTGACGCGTTCGAAGACGCGCTCGACGCTCGGATCCTTTTCAACGAGCCTTGCGACCCGATCGACCACCGCCTCGGTCTGCTTCAACGTAGTGCCCGGTGCGAGGGTGATGTTCACGCGTGCGAAGTCGTCGTTCTGCGGCGGGAAGAAGGACAGCGGCAGCGTGCCGAACAGCGTGACGCTGAGCAGCAAGGTCGCGATGCCCGCACCAACCATCGCGAGGCGATGATCGTGCATCCGGGCGTTCCAACGCGCGACCATGATCCCGTGCCAGTCGGCAAAGCCTGCGCTTCCGACCATCTGGACGAGCATGGCGATCAGCTTGGCCGCTCCATAAGCGAGGGCCGCGCCGACTATCACTGCAATCGGGAAACCGTACGCTCCGGGGATACCCAACTTGCCAGTGCCCATCATTGTGCCGGCGGTTCCGGCGAAGAAAGCGAGCATCACCGGCAGCCCAACAAGAACCGCGATCGCATAATAGCCGACACGGGCCGGCAGCTTCGGCAGCTTTGCGAGCAGAAGGTTGGCCTTGGTCGTATCTAGGCTCCAGTTCAGGACCTTCAGGTAAAGGTCCATCCACTTCCAGTTCGCGTGCGGCTGGGCACCGTGCGAACGCAGGAAATAGGCGGCAACGAGCGGCGTGATCATGCGCGCAACGAGAAGGCTCATCAGAACCGACAGGACGACCGTAAAGCCGAATGCCTTGAAATACTGACCAGCAATTCCGGGCATCAGCGCAACGGGGAGGAACACCGCAACGATCGCCATGGTGGTGGCAAGCACCGCAAGCCCGATTTCGTCCGCGGCGTCGAGAGACGCCTGATATCCCGACTTGCCCATTCGCATGTGGCGCACGATGTTTTCGATCTCGACAATCGCGTCATCGACCAGGACGCCCGCGACCAGGCCCATGGCCATCGTCGACATGAAGTTCATCGTGATGCCCATCATGCTCATGAAGAAGAATGATGGGATGGCCGAGAGCGGGATTGCGATCGCGGAGATGGCGGTCGCACGAATGTCGCGGAGGAAGATCAGCACCACAAGAACCGCGAGAACTGCGCCCTCGACCAGGCCTTCCATCGCCGAGCGATACTGGGCCTTCGTATATGCAACTCGGTTGACGATCTCGGAGAAATGAACCCGCGGATTCTCCTTCTCGAGCTTCTTCAGCTCCGCCATTCCGGCGGCGTAAGCGCTAACCTCTGATGAGCCCTTCGCCCGCTGGACGTAGAAGGTGACGACCTGGCGGCCGTTCATCTTCGTCAGAGTGCGCTGTTCTGAAGAGGAATCCTTCACTTCGCCAATGTCGGCGAGCCTCACGAAGCGACCCCCGGGAAGCGCGATCTGCGTTTGCGAAAGCTGATAAGCGTCCTGGGCATTGCCGAGCACTCGAACCGACTGCTCGGACCCCGCAATCTCGGCGCGGCCGCCTGCGCCGTTCATATTGCTCTGCCGCAGCTGCTGGTTGACCTGTGCGGCAGTGATGCCCTGCGCTTCGAGCGCAGCCGGATCGAGGATCACGCGGATCGTGCGGTCGACGCCGCCGCCGCGCGAAACCGCAGCGATTCCTTCAACGCCCAAGAGGCGCTTGGCGATCGTGTTGTCGATGTACCAGCTCAGTTGCTCAAGGGTCATGTCCGTCGTTTGCGCAGACATGACCATGATCGGATCGTCTTCGGCATCGACCCGGACAACCTGTGGCTCGAGGATGCCGTCGGGCAGGTTACTGCGGATCTGGGAAATCGCATTGCGAACATCGTTGACCGCCCGGTCAGGTGACGTGCCGAGCTGGAAGGTCACGAACGTCGAGCTGTTGCCCTCACTGACGGTGCTGTTGATCTCATCGACGCCGGTGATTCCGCGAATGGCGGATTCGACCCGCTGGGTGACCTGTGTCTCCATCTCGTTTGGCGCTGCGCCCGGCTGCGAGACCGTTACGATGGCTGCGGGGAAGTCGATGTCCGGGTTGTTGTTGACCTGCATCCGGGCGAAGGCGACGAAGCCCGCCAGCATCAGGCCGACGAAGAGCACGATTGGAGCTACCGGGTTGCGAATGCACCAGGACGAGATGTTGCGGAAATTCATGAGCTAACTTCTTTCTTGCTCGTCCGTGACGCTCAGTTTGCTGCGTTCGCAGCCTGACGCTTGGGCTTCACTTTCTGCCCGGGGCTGAGGAACGGCCCGGCCGAAAGCACGACCGATTCATTCCCGGAGAGGCCCGACGCGATCGTCACGCCATTGTCGTTGACCGTGCCGATCTGGATGTTGCGGCGCTCCACCTCGTTCTTGCCGTTGATGACATCGACATAATTGCCCTGATCATCGCTCAGCACTGCGCTCTGCGGCAGAAGTGGGGCGCTGGTCGTGCCCGCAGTGATCCGCACCTCGGCGAAACCACCTGGCCGCATGACGGGGTCATAGGCCACCGCTATGCGCACGTCGCCGAGCCGCGACTGAGGATCGATCATCGGGGAGACCTGCCAGACCGAACCGGTGAAGCTGCGGTCAGAGCCGACCGGAGTCACCTGGGCCGGCATTCCCACGTGGACCGTTGCGATATCCTGTTGCGAAAGCTGCGCGCGCATCTCCATCTGGCCGGCCTCGGCAAGCCGGAACAGCGCGCCCGATCCCGGGCTGACGATCTGACCGACCTCGACGCTGCGAGAAAGGATCAGGCCGGCAGTCGGGGCAACGACGTCAAGGCGTCCGATCTCGGCCCGCGTTCCCGCGAGCTGAGCTTGCGCAACTCGAACCTGGGCAAATGCGGCGTCGCGGGTCGCCTTCTTGGAGTCGATCTCCGCCTTGGAGACGAATCCGCGCCCCTGCAGTGCGACCGCTCGGTCGTAGTTGGATTGCGCAAGCGCAGCATTGGCTTTTGCCGCCTCAACCTGTGCGGCAAGCTGCGCGGCCTGCTGTGCCTGAACGGAACGGTCGACGACCGCGAGCGTCTGGCCCGCCCGAACCCAGCTTCCGGCATCGACGAGAACTCGAATAACGCGGCCGCCCGATCCGGCGATCCCGACCGGCTGGTCACGCTTCGCGCCAAGTGGGCCGCTGGCGCCGATCACCTTGCCGACCTGGGTGTGTCCCGGGACGATCACGGTGACGGTCGGGATCTGACCGGCACCACCGTTCGCATTTTGCGCGGACTTGTCCGAGCCCCCACGGCCGAAGATGAAGAAAAGGGCAGCGATGAGCAGGACAACGCCGACTGCAGCCGCGATGACCAGCTGGCGACGTCGCCGCGACCGGTCGACCACGACCAGCGTGTCCGACGAATGGATCGAAGTTTCCCTGTTCATGATATCCATACCCATCAACAAATCTTTGAATGTGCCCTACGCCGAGCTGTATTAGCTCAATAAGTCACCTTGCGCAACACAGACGCCGCGACCCCGATCCCCGCCACTGCTTTTCGACTAACGGTGGCACCAGTTTCGCAAGCGCGCGTTTGCACGGTCACAATGAAGGCTCGTTGAACGACATTGAAGAACAATACAAGAACAGTAGGGAAGAGGGCAAGCCAATGGAACAATACGGAATCATCGGCTGGATCGTGATTGGAGGTCTTGCGGGCGCCATTGCCAAGCTCTTGATGCCTGGCAAGGACCCGGGCGGCTGCATCATTACGATTTTGCTCGGGATTGCCGGAGCCCTTATTGCCGGGTGGCTCGGGCATGCGGTCGGCTGGTATTCCACGGGCGAAAAGGCCGGATTCGTTGCCGCCATCGTCGGCGCGTTCCTGCTTCTCCTGATCTATCGGCTTGTCGCCGGCCGTCGCGCTTAAATAGCGGGCTCGTTCAGCAAACATCCATGGCACGGACAGCAATCGTTGCTGACTTGAAACATATTGCCAGGGGAACAACGATGAAGAAGGCCGCACTTGCGGCGCTGATGCTTGGCGCCGCTGCGCTGCCATCGGCCGGTGCCGCGCAGCAATCGACCATCAATCAGACGATTGCCGGAACCCGGCTCGACGTCAATGCGACCGGTGAGGTGACCCGAGTTCCGGACGTCGCAATCATTACGGCAGGCGTCGTGTCGCGCTCGCCGACCGCGACTGGCGCTCTCCAGGATTCGGCGAGCCGAATGCAGGCGGTTCTAGCAGCCCTTCGCCGCGCCGGCGTGGAGTCTCGCGACATCCAGACCAGCAATGTCAGCCTCAATCCCGAATATCGTTATGAGAACAATGAGCCGCCAAAGCTTGTGGGTTATTCGGCGTCGAACAGCGTCACTGTGCGATTTCGCGATATTCGGGCTTCGGGTAAGATCCTCGATACACTGGTCGCTCAGGGCGCAAACCAGATCAACGGGCCCAGCCTGACAGTCGACAAGCCCGAAGCAGCCCTCGACGAAGCTCGCGCCAAGGCGATTGCCGTTGGCCGAGCTCGCGCCGAGCTCTATGCGCGTTCGATGGGGCTTCGGGTGGTCCGGATCGTCTCGGTCAACGAGAGTGGGGGCAGCTATCCCGCGCCGCCGCCGATGCCGATGTACGCGCGTGCGGAAGTGGCTCAGGCTAAAACGGAAATCGTACCGGGCGAGCAGAAGCTGCAAGTCAATTTGGCGATGACGTTCGAACTGCAATGATTCAAATGAAAAGGCCGCGTGGGGGTTTCCCACGCGGCCTTGGATTGAGCTTGGGCTCCGATCCTTATCGAACGGTTCCCCTGCGGACCAGATTGACGATCGCCAGAAGGATGATCGCGCCGATCAGCGAATAGAGAAATGTCTCGATCGAGATGCCGTTGTTCAGAGACGCTCCACCACCGAACAAAAGACCGGCGATGACGGCGCCCACGATGCCGACAACGATGTTGAGAATAACGCCCTGCTGAGCGTCGGTTCTCATGATCAGGCTCGCTAGCCAGCCACAAACTCCGCCGACGATCAGCCAGATGATAATACCCATCAGCTTCCCTCCTTGTTATCGCAGCCGCACGTCAGCGACGCAGCGGCTGTTCGGCATCACAGACGCGCGATGCTCGCCGATTGTTCCGGATTCGGAAGGGTTCGTCCAGAAATTTGGTTAATAAACGCCGGTAGGCGTTTATTGCTGCCGGGTCTCTGCTGCAGTCTCGCTCAGTAGCGCTGCTGGCGCTCGTACTGGTCGCGGTACTGCTTGATTCGAGTGACTCGAAGGCCAGGCATTCCGCTGCGGTCGACCGCGCGCTGCCAGCTCGTGAATTCCTCGAGGCTGAGGGTATAGCGCTTGCAGGCTTCATCGACGGACAGAAGGCCACCCGCGACGGCGGCTACAACCTCCGCCTTCCGGCGGACGACCCAGCGAGTCGTGTTGGGTGGCGGCAAGGACTCGAGCGTCAGCGGTTCCCCAAGGGGACCGATGACCTGCGCTGGACGAATCTTCTGGTTCTCGAGCATTGTTCCGTCACACCTGCTTAATCATTGGTACTGGTCGTCTCTTAATGTCTTGCCGTTGAAAATATTCTGAAACGCGGTGGTTAATGAGCTGGTCAGTCGTCTTTATGGTCTCTTAACCCTGCAGCCCCTTCGGCGAAGGTTCCGCCAAGGAGCTTCATGGCTTCGCGCCAGCCGTCGCCCGCCGAGAGATAACAAGCGATGGCATCCTCACGTGACCGACCCTCGCTCTCTGCGGCACTCCCCAGCAGAGCGAGCAGCTCGTTGAGGCTGAGCGGCTCCTCCGCATTGCCGCGAAAGTCGCCGTCGTGACGCGCCAAAACTCCCCCCTCAATTGCCTCTCGTGCGACTGGTCTAGTCTGCAGGAGTGAAATTCGGGTAAAGAGCCGAGCAAGAGAACCTCCAATGCGGATAGATTTTCAGCTTGGCCGCCCTTCCGGCGATGCCAGAATCGTCGTCGCCATGTCTGGCGGCGTCGACAGCTCGGTGACGGCTGCGCTCGCCGCGAAGACCGGTGCCGAAGTGATCGGTGTCACGCTGCAGCTTTACGATCATGGCGAAGCGGTGCGACGCTCTGGGGCCTGCTGCGCCGGCCAGGACATATACGACGCCAAAATGGTCGCCGACCGGCTCGGCATCGCTCATTACGTTCTCGACTATGAAAGCCGCTTCCGCGACGGCGTGATCGACCGCTTCGTCGATGAATATGCGCAGGGCCGCACGCCGGTGCCTTGCGCCAGCTGCAACCAGGGCGTGAAGTTTGTCGACCTGGTGGCCTTCGCCCGCGAGCTTGGAGCCGATTGCCTGGCGACCGGCCATTATGTCCGCCGCGTCCTTAACGGTGACCGCGCGGAGCTTCACAAAGGGGCCGATCTGCGCCGCGACCAGAGCTATTTCCTTTACGGGACCACGCGCGAGCAGCTCGATTTCGTGCGCTTTCCGCTGGGTGACCTTCCCAAGGACGAGGTCCGGAGGATCGCTTCCGAACTCGACCTGGAGGTCGCCGCGAAGCCCGACAGCCAAGACATCTGCTTCGTTCCCGACGGCGATTATGCAGGACTGGTCAAGAAGCTGCGGCCGGAGACGCAGGCTCCCGGCGATATCATCGATCTTTCAGGGCGAGTGCTGGGGCGCCATCCGGGCGTCGTTCATTTCACCGTCGGCCAGCGTCGCGGAATCGAGATCGGCGGGCAGAAGGAGCCGCTCTACGTCGTGCGTATCGAGCCAGAGCAGGCGCGGATCGTTGTGGGGCCTCGGCGAGCGCTCGCGGTCGAGACGATGCGTGTGGCCGACTGGAACTGGCTCGGCGAAGATCAGCGCGACGTCAGCGTCAAGGTGCGTTCCCTCGCTCCGCCGGTGACTGCCACCCGCGACGGCGACTGGATCAACTTTGGGCAAGCCGAATATGGTGTCGCTCCAGGGCAGGCGGCCGTCCTCTATGATGGCTCGCGCCTTCTTGGCGGCGGCTGGATCGCAGAAACCGGATCCAGCCGTGAGAGCCTGATGGATGCCGCCGCCGCTTAGCGCCGGGATCCTGCTTTTTCGGGAGCGGGATAGATGCCTTCAAGTCCTGCTGATCAAGCCAGGCGGCCCCTTTTGGCGCGGCAAGGATGCCGGCGCCTGGATGATTCCCAAAGGCGTCGTCGAGCCGGGTGAATCTCCCGCCGAAGCTGCACTTCGCGAATTCGCCGAGGAGACCGGTTCGGTACTGAGCAGCATTCCATTTCCGCTGGCGACCGTACGACAGGCAGGCGGAAAGCTGGTCGAGGCGTTTGGCGTGGAGGGCGACCT
>Ga0105248_10006989_pt1 | contig 12364 bp, 36 predicted proteins | sample KBSS34metaG_FD_81524 | JGI IMG/M metagenome (GOLD analysis project Ga0105248, IMG submission 81524) | Switchgrass rhizosphere microbial communities from Kellogg Biological Station, Michigan, USA - KBS S3-4 metaG | ecosystem: Host-associated > Plants > Roots > Rhizosphere > Soil | place... | reverse complement strand
CTGTTCGATTTAGGTTATAAGGGAAAACTGAGTGGCGAAGTAATTCGCTTTCATGTGGCTGACGGTTATGCGCTGTATATGGTCGCGCATAAGGGCAATACGCTGGTCCTGATTCATCTGGAGTTGGGTGATGCCTATAGCATTCCTGCGGCCCATATACGCGGTCTCACGAAGGCTGATGTGGTGGCACAGATCAATCATGAGCAGGCAATCGCAAAGATGTTCGCTAAGGTGCAATCATGAATCAGCGCAGCGTTTATGATTTGGCCGCAGAATTGAACAAGCCATTCCCGGTGGGTCCGTATTCGACGAATCGCTACGGTAGGAATTGGGGACCGTGCATTAAGATGCTGCGTAAGCGCGGCTGCACGGATGATGAAATCAAGATCATCATCTATTCCAAGTGGCCGCGATGGGCCGCTGATATGTCCGACAATCGCTATGGCCGTCACACTAGTGCTGATCTGGCGCGGTTCTTGGACTCCATGCCTAATTGGAAAGGCGCACTTAAGGATTTGATGGAGCAAGCACAATAATTGGGAAATGTCAAGAACTATTTGTAGTTACACGGAAGAAATAATTCTACGATAAATCTCAAATAGTTCTTGACGACTCAAATACACTATGCTTTAATACACCATCGATTCAAAAGGAGCAACCAAATGCGATGCAAGAACACAATACCGGGAATGCAGCAGAATGTCCCGCAACCCAATGCGATATCAGCGGTGATTAATTTCGCTGATGATGTGGATAGTGAACGCGCACGTAGGTTCCTGAATACCGCCATGGAGATTGGTATTATCAAATCTCACGATTGCCGTTCCTACAATGATGAGTATGGCACTCCAGTGTGGTATATCCCATGAAAGTACATGGATTCAATCTGCGTACAACCATTCGTGGCCGCGATGTGCAGGCAATTGGCACATGGGTCTTTGCTGATGCGTCAGTCGGTCTATTTGGAATTGAAGCTGATTATGAGATTGTAGATAATCAGAATGGCAACAAATTGGATTGGGAATTGACTGATAAAGAGTACGATGATTTGTGTAATTTGATCAAAGAGGTTCAGGTTGATGATTACATGGTGGGTGATTATATCGAAGAGGATTAGAGCTATTTGATGGGATGTTTGCGAGGCCACCTAATTGAATTGTAGAACCATTAGGCCACCCTCATAAACGATATACGTTGGCTACAACCGATAGTATATTGGCAAACATTCCATCAAATAGTTCTTGACACAGGAGTATTTTTAAGGTAGGACATTAGACAAATAGGAATACAAAACTTGGGCGTGGTTCGTGGTTGCTCTGCGCCCATTAGAGCTAATGTCCTACCTTTAAAATACTTTGTTTAGAAAAGGAGTAACCACTATGAAGAAATGCTTATCATTAATTGCAATGCTTGCACTGGCCGGATGCGGTGGCGAAAGCGCACCTGTAAAGAACGTGCCGCCCAATGAGCCACCGTCAATTGCCAACGATCCTCCACCTACGGACAGACCGTGTTTTCGTTTATACGAAGCCATGTACTATTCTGGCGAGCCGGATTTACTGTTGTATGGTTTCAAGCATATCGACATTATCGACCCACACCATGAACCGCAGGGTCAACTATCGACTGATCCGAATGCTGAGACTATTGTGGTCGATTGGGAATACGCAGTATCCGATAGCACTGATCCCAATGAGGCATTTCCATATGCGCGTCAGTCCGGTTATACCGGGCCAGTATCACTCTATGCGACACTTCCCAAGCGTGATTACTGGCGTTCTATAGCGCCAACTGATTCTGCTGACTATAAGGCATGGCAGGCAGAGAATGATGCCGTCAAGCCGGTTGTGGCTAAGGTAGAGGCAATCTTTCCATCACTGTATACATTCTATGCGAATGAAGATGGATGGGTGGCCTATGCAAAAGCTAATATGTCTGAGGGTCGAAGAATTGCACCCACAAAGAAAATGTATCCGTTTCTGTGGCCGAACTATCATGGCATTGTCAATGGTGTTGCCAATGGTGTATTACCGGGAGACTATTGGCTGAAGCAACTTCGCACTGTACGTGACTCTGGTGCTGATGGTGTGGTCATTTGGGCAGGATGGGATTTCGACACCCACAAGCCACTGCCGTGGGATGAAAACTTTGACTGGTGGAAAGCCACTCAGCAATTCATTAATGAAACTCCAAATATCTGCAAATAGTTCTTGACAGCTATAATAGGATATGATCTAATACATCATCGATTCAAAGGAGCAACCAAATGTCCCGCAAAGCAATTACGATTGGTGAGATTTTTGAGAATTGGGATGGCAGTGCCTATAACACGGCTGACTTCAATTCCAAGCGTTCATTCCATCTGACCGGTACACGCCTGTTACGTAAGGTGGCCGATATCATGGGACTTCCCAAGGGGAGCTATGAGGCCCGTTCCTGTAAGGGTGGTATGGCTGTCTCAGGTGAAGTCATTCTCCACACCAATAACTTCTACGTCTGTGTGGGCCGTGATTTCGCCTATTACCGCAGTTGCAAAGGCCAGCGCGATTACACTGGTGGCACCAATCATAATTTCCCCCCGCAGTTGTTGGATATGCCCACTGTTCTGGCAGCGCGTATCGCATCCAACTTGGGAATGTCCGTACATGAGTAAATTGAGCGCACCGCGCCGTAAAGTTATTAGTTCAACAGTACCATATCGACATAGTGGTATGGGTTGGCAGATGACATTGGAATTGGCCTGTGGTCATAGAATTGAATATCATACATCCAGATTGACCTATCCGGCACCGGCAGCGCCCAAGACCACACAATGTTTTAAATGCATAGCACAAAATGTTGATTTTGGTAAAATATTTGGTGATACAAATAATCCTTGACTTCTTTAATAGGATATGATCTAATACACCATCGATTGTAGTTAACACAAGGAGCAACTAATGGGTTATACGCACTATTGGGACAACCGCACTGCGACCGCTAATGAGTGGAAACAATTCGTTGAGGGTTTTAGGGCTATTCAGCAAACACTCAAGGCACACCACAACATTTCGTTGGCCGGTCCATTAGGTACGGGTAAGGTGATAATCACCGACAGTGAAGTATCGTTCAATGGTGCTGACGGAAACGACTTTGAAACTTTCCGCATGACACGCGAGGGTGATGGATTCCAGTTCTGTAAGACTGGCTACAGACCTTACGATGCTGCCGTGGTTGCCACACTCATGCTTGCAAAGCGTATTGGATTTGCTAGCTGGCGATCTGACGGTGAACAAGCAGACCATATGGATGGGTTAGCAATTCTCAATGGTGCATTTCTCAATCAGGGGTGGATTGATTACAGCGCAGTTGGTGCGAGTAAAGAATCCTCAGTCAGTGAACCACTGACTACGATTCTCAATCCAAATTTCGGTACACTGTGTTCGCTACTGGCTACGCATGTGCTGGTGGTCACATTCACTAAGACGGATGGCACGGTGCGTGTTATGCGCTGCACGACAAAGCAGGATGAAATACCCACTGAGGCAGTGACAAGCACCGCAAACAGGCGCGGTAGTCACAAGGTGAGCAACATCCGTGTGTGGGATTTGGATAAGGGTGATTGGCGCTCATTCAATTTCGACACAATCAAATCGGTTGAACTTGAGTCGTAATTCATAGGTCACAAAGGAAACACAATGAGCAACCACACACACCTGTTAGCACGAATGCTACGCGCTGAGGCCGCATTGTTGGAGATATCCAAGAATGCAGCCACCACAATGCCAATGGCTCGCAAGGATGTGCCATACACTCCCCATGAAGCATTTATTGATGGGGTTCAAACAGCCCATTACATGCTGGCACAGATTGCTAGAAAGGCACTGGTATGATGTTTATGAATCGCAGTGATATTTACGAAGCCATTAACAAGTATGGCCGATATCAGCGTCTAGGTACTTATCAGTACAAGGCTGCTGTCATCCTCCACTATCTATCAGAGGCAGTGGATAGCTGCTCAGATGGCTGGCATAGCTGGCCTGCGCCGTGTCGTGCAGCCAAACAGCTACAGCAGATTGTACAGGGAACTGAGCCTACGCCAACGCAATATAAAAAGGCTGTTGGTGCTGTCAAAGCGTTCATGACTCGCAACCCCACGGTGCCGCGTCTTCATTGTCTGGAGGATTAACGTGTTCATTGAAAATCAAAAGGAGCAACCATGAACGATAAGGAATACAAATTAGAATTGTCTGGTGGAATTGGTGATGGTCGCTGGTTTAAATCAGTATTTGCATCATCCGATAGGGACGCTATCAACGAATCCACACATGTAATCACTAGATCAAAATTCGGTGCTGTTGCAGATTACGCAACACTATGGAACGATAACACCGCGTTGATGCGATGGAATTTGTCACAACAAACTATTCTACGACTTATCAAAGATTAAAGGAGCAACCATGAAAAAGCAATCACTACAGTCACGCATTGCCGATCAGCGCAAATGGATTGAAGAGCACGGCGGCAATGAATACGGATATGTGCAGCGATATGGCAGCAAGCATGACGACAAGCATTATGGTGATGGTGGCGAGGCTATATTCAAAGCTGACCATGATGCACTGATGCGGCTATTAACACAGGAGACAAGAAAGCGCAAGTAAAAAATAGTTCTTGACTTGTATAATAGAAGCTGGTTTAATACACCATCGATTGAATAAGGAGCAACCAAATGGCAACCATCATGCAACTCAAGGCGCGGATTCGAAACATAAAGAATCAGCAAGAATATGCAATATCAATTGCTCGTGAGTGGTATAAGGAAGAGGATAAGTACGAGCGAGAGATTGCCAAACTTCAGCGCAAGGCTGACAAGGCAAGTGCCAAGGCTTACGAGCAGGATCGCATTTGGGATGACCTACAGGAAAAGCTTGACAAGCTCACCGATGAATTGGAACGGGTAACTTGCCGTTCCAATTTGGGAATGTAAAAACTACAAATAGTTCTTGACAGCTATAATAGGATATGCTTTTCTTTTTGATGCGATCAATACAGAGGATTACGCATGAAATATCCAGTCCACAGAATTGAAATCTACGAGGGACCAGACAAGCATGGCTATTACCACATTGCTATGTTCTGGATGGCTGACTATCACCCCGGCCACCCGCTAGGCGAATACAGACACGCAGAGCGCGGTCAGCACTTCCACACTGATCATTGGGAGACGCCAGACGGTTGCACGATACTGGACAAGAGAAACAATGGAAACCTCAGACAAATATAGTCGCTGTCCCGATTGTGGTCAGAAGAATGTTCTTTGGGCAGCTAGACCAAACAAAGAGGACAACTATTACTGTCGCAATCGTGCCTGTTCGTTTTACTTCTTCACCATGAGCAATGCATCAGTGGATTTAGAGAATGAGAGGCGCTGGCAAAAGGTCAATGGAATCCCTAGCACACCATAAAGGATAATGCAAGCACAAAATAATCCTTGACTTCTATAATAGGATGGTGTTTAATACACCATCGATTGAACAGGAGCAACTATGAGTGATTTGTCCTTTACTGTGGTGGCTGGCGATCCTGATGGTCGCAATGTGCGCCGCTACCAGTTCACCAAGAGCACACGCACCGGTCTTTTATCAGCCGGTAAAAAGCGTGGGACTAGGCTCGTGGTGACTTGGAGCCTGTATCAAGGCAATGAACATATCTACAGCTATCACACCAAGGCTGAAGCACTCAAGGCTATGAATAGCGACTATCCTACATTGGACGGTGCTCGCTCAATTCGTGGCTATTAAAATAGTTCTTGACAGCTATAATAGGATATGCTTTAATACATCATCGATTCAACCACAGACAGGAGCAACCAAATGGAAGTTAAAATCAATACCGGCAACAAGACGACTGGCATCGATGTGCTGGACTGCGAGCTAAATGTTCAGTTTCCCGGTGGCGGTACACTTGTGAGGCTCTATGCTCACGATTACAAAGACCACAAGCGTAGTGTCAATGTCTATCTGCGTATGGATACGATTCGACAGATTGTGGCGGCTGCTGATGCTGCCAGTGACAACATGCTGCACCCGCTTATCGGTCGTCCGGTCTAATGATCAAGCTTAATGAAAAAGAGGTTGACGAACGCAGCCTAGTTGTGGCAGGCATTGATCGCAAGGATCATCCTGATTATGCTGATGCGTACTTCGTCTATGCCCGCTATGTGGATGGCACTGAATTGTCGGATGCGGAACTGGATGCGCTGGCCGATCAGGAGCGTGATGTGTTGTGGGAGAAGGCTTACAATACAGCCATGGATATCTGAAAAATAGTTCTTGACTTGTATAATAGATCGTGGTTTAATAGATCATCGAACTAAAGGAGCAACCATGAATACATATCTCGTGCGACTCTCAGCCCCCACCGGCAAACGTGGAGGTAAGGTGAATGAGGCTTGGATCGTAGTGGCTGAAGATACCGATATGGCCGCAATAGTGGCTATAGGTTACTCTGGCTACCACGGAATGCAGCCCACCGAAATTAAGCTGGTGGATCGTGCCTTGAGAGTGAGCGTATCATGAACAAATTAACATTCGAAGATTGGATGAAAAAGGTTGACAAGATCATAGAGTCTCGTGTAGGACTGTCCAGTGATGATCTGCCGGATGTGTGCTACCGGGACTGGTACGATGATGGCATCAGTCCTGACCGTGCCGCCAATCGAGCGATTAAGAGCGCGGTAGAGTATTAATCAATGAAAGCATTACCAATAGGCACACTGATCACCTATGAGTTATCAGACGGTCAACATACCGCAAAGATCATCAATGAGGATGAAAAGAACGATATGCGGGTATATGATCTGGATGATGGGCATTGGTGTTATGAGCATCAGGTGATAAGGATATTAAATAATCCTTGACTTCTATAATAGGTTGTGTATATCCCAAACATCCAAGGAGCTATCCAATGAAATCACAGGATCATATTGTAATTGTCGAAACCGACGACACGCTATTCCTTGGATGGGCATCCTCATTAGTCAAGGATTATCGGCAGGCGAGGATATTTGACAGTGAACGTGTAGCCACCACTGCGGCTCTTAATTACTCTACGATGGTTGGCGTACTGGCTCGTGCCGTATCAGTCAACAATTATGAAGCCGGGACATATTAAATAATCCTTGACTTCTATAATAGAAGCTGGTTTAATAGATCATCGATTAACAAACAGGAGCAACCAATCAATGAACCCCGCTAAATTCATCCGCTGCCCGATTGCAGGTTATGGCAACTGGAAGCTGGAATGCGACCCCACCCAAGCTTTTAAGGACGATCCCGGCGCTGGCACCCCGTTGATTGTGACCGCACCGAACGGTCAGACTGGCACGATCTACTGTGCCTTGGGTGAGGGTGTGGTGTCTGGCGATGATCAAGAAATTCCCGCCAATGTATACAAGTGGCTGGAAAGCATCGCAGACGATGCCGAAGCGTATGTGTGGGAGGGAAACGAGTAAGTAAGGAACAGGCACCGCTGGCTGAATCAGATGGGACTATGGGCCAAAGAGTCCACCACCAGCCAGCGTTGTCAGAATCGACAGCGCATGTTACAGATTCCAGACCAAAGCTTAATAGTTGAATCTGTAGGTTATCGATAACACAGGGAATTACAGTTCGAACCATTGCGGTCACTGTTTCCACTGGTTTAATAGTTCAGGTCAAGTTCACCGACCACCACAGGCCACAATAGCCACAATGGACCACAGCCCACCACTATTCCCGCAGTGCAACACAGTGGCCTACCACATTCGCTCCCGCTTGTCAAGCCCCACAGCGTATTCACCATAATCACTGTGAACACAGTGCCCATTGCGGTCACTGTGTTCCACATGGAACATGTTTAATTGTTGTTGTCAAGCTTTTTCTTACAATTGGAGCATTCTACAATAAAGCTATTGACAGGCCAAAAATAGGTCTTGACTTCTATAATAGTTCATGGTTTAATACACCATCGATTACAGGCAACCACGGAGACCACAATGACTTCACCGAATGCATGGACCCGCTTCAGCCTTCAGCAAGCGATATCGAACTTGCGTGAGTATCAGCGCGAATACAAACTCACAACCGCCCAAGCTTTTGAGGGTATTTGCGAGGGCCATGAACTCACACTGACCGAAGAACTGGAACTGGCCGCTGCGATTCGACTACCGCGAGATTGTAAATAGTTCTTGACTTCTATAATAGATCATGGTTTAATACACCATCGATTGACAGCAACCACTAAGGAGCAACCAAATGTCCAAGGAAACTTTCGCTGACTACCTTCGCCGCGTCGGGGCTGATCAGATGGACGCTGGCCGGGAATACACCGCTGCTGATTACGATGCCGCTGCACGGCGCATCGATGCACTGACCGAGGCACTGCGAGAGATTAAGGAACTGTGCTACGCGCCGGGACGCATTGATAAGACCGCGATTCTCTCCACGGCACAGGCAGCACTGAAGAACTCATGAAACTCCTGAGAATTACAGTTGCCACAGTGCTCATGATTTTCGTGGTGCCTTTCATTCTCAGTGAGGCACGGACAGCACTGATCAACCACGAGAACGCACAGCACACATGGGTGACGATGTGACCGTCTGGATCGTACTGCGGAATGGTAAGGTGGATGCTGTATTCGACAATGAACAAGCCGCAGTGAATCACCGCGCCAATCTGACTAGACTGTGGTCATTGACCGATATCATAGAATTACAGGTGCAATCAATATAAAGCTTGACAGCTATTATAAAACATGCATAGGGAACGAAAATAGTTCTTGCGTCCTATGATAGAACCATGGTTTAATACACCATCGATTCAGCAACCACAGGAGCTAACCAGATGATCAGCGTGTACCAAGCCAAAAACACCCGCGAGAGCATGTTCAACGAGCGCACCACACTCACCGTCAAGGAAATGGTGTTTGACTTCGAAGTGGTGGCTAACGTCAATACGGACGATCTGGATCAGGCATACGAACTGACCAACACCATCCACCAGCCATGGTGGACCAATGAGGGCGTGATGTTCAAGGGATCACCCACCCATGGCATGAAAGGATGCCGCAGCACGAGCGTCGGTGATGTGATGATCAAGCCGCTGGCTGATGGCAACATCGAGGCATACGTGGTCGCCAGCGCAGGCTTCGACAAGCTGCGCCTCATCTAACACAGTTATTACAACAACAGGCAAATCGCTAAAGGAGGCATAAGACATAAGACAGCGCACCATGGGAGACTGTGGTGCGCTGTTTGCATTGTGGTGACCGTGCAACACGGTGAGCACGGTGAGCACGGCGACCGGTGGGCATGGTGCGCCACGGTGGTGGCAGTGGGCATGGTGCGACACGGTGGTGACCGTGCAACACGGTGGTGGCGGTGGGCGTGGTGGAGGGGGTGCCGGGGGTGGGGACACTTTTTAAAACGGGTAGCCGATTGTGATAAAAGCGAGGGGCACCCTTTTCTATTAAACTTCTGAAAACCAAAAATATAAACGCAATATTTTTCACTGTAAAAGCTGTGTTGCACTGCGGGAACCATAGGAACCGTGACCACCATGATTACGATATTACAACCTTTGCAATAATCCTTGACTTCTATAATACACCGTGATACGCTGCGGTCCTCAGTTATTAAAGGAGACCACGAGTGGAATGGGTATTAATCATCTGGCTCTATAATCATCCGATCACGGTTGAGTTCGTATCACTTGAAGAATGCGAAAGGGGCGCACAGGTCATCTATAAGTTTTATTACACAGACCACGACACTACACCAAATACAGACATTAAGCATGTTGACAGTCATCTGTGTATGCATCGATCTGCACCATGGTAATAAAGGAGACCACTATGAAAATCGGTGATATTCTAGTCAAGAATGACGGCTATCTGACCAGTGGCTGTTTCGTGTACACCCATGCCATCCTCGTGTCGCTGAGTCCATTTGTGATGGTCTCTGAGGGCGGCGATATGTTGTGGTCCTGTGAGAAACCCAAAAACTTTCATGTGATCGGCGTTGGCTCTGAGGAAGAAACTCGTGCCGCATTTGCGCGTTGGGATCGCAGCAAGAAGGAATACGGGGTGATCACGACCGAAGATGAGTCGAATCTCAGTTCGTACCAGAAACAACAAAAGCACTATGCGGAACAGTTCGAACAGTGGTGGAAGTTGTACTGGAAACCCAACAGTGGCGTGTTGCCTGTGATGGAAGCATCCTTCAAGGAAGTGGCAAGGGCCGCATGGGATGCGTCCAGCACCTGCACGTACAATTACATTGACGAACAGGGATCATAAAGGAGACCACGGTGATCATAAGGAGTAAATTCTATGGGACTTGATATTACAGCAGTCAACAGACTTAAGCTGATCGAGAATTACACAGAAGGGACCGATGGTTTCTATGTGGGACACACAGACGCATGTTTCCTCTCTCGCACGGACGGTCTTCAGCGTGGTACCTATGAATACGGAGAAAGCATGGGATTCTGTGCTGGCTCTTATGGTGGCTACAATACGTGGCGTGAACAGCTTGCGATTCTGGCCGGATGCTATGAACCCACACTCCATGAGTCTGGATATGACACCAAGGGAAGGATGCTCTATTCAGCCGGTGCGTGGGCAGCGACTGGGGGTGCCTTTTGGGAACTGATCAACTTCAGCGATTGTGAAGGTGTGATTGGACCTAAGACTTCAGCGAAGCTCGCCAAAGACTTTGCGGATTTTCAGTCCAAAGCCGATCAGCATCCTGATGAATACTTTCGAAGGAAATATTCTGAATGGCGGCAAGCGTTCGAACTGGCGAGCGATGATGGTGCTGTGAGTTTTCATTGAAGATTAGGAAACAAAAATGAACTACGCTAAAAACAATGTGGCAATCTTTAAATACGCCAATCAATTAATCTCTGGAGGTTGGTGTCAGCACACCATGGCAACCGATGCTAAGGGTAGACGGGTGGCACCATATCGGTCAGATGCTAGGAATTTTTGTCTGGTGGGGGCGATCCGCAGAAGCGTTGATGATCTATCCCTGCAGCACAAGAACGATGCCGAAGATACGATTAACAATATACTCAAGGTGTTGCCGTTGCTGGAACCTTTGGTTGAGGCTGATCCCAATTCTTTCCTTTTACCCACATTTAATGATGCACCCACGACCAACAAGAGCATGGTGCGTTTCATTCTGAATGCGGCCATAGAACTATGTAAAAAAAGTTCTTGACTTCTATAATAGACTATGAGACACTGTGATTCACAATTTTTAAGGAGACCACGATGACCCCGGACGACATTCGCAAGTGGGCTGATCGAACACGAATTGATGCAAGGCATAGTTCGGATGAAGATTTCATCCGTAATTTGGATGAAGCCGATGCTTTAGACGCCTTCGCCAATGTGGTAGAGGCTGGCAACAGAATGCCACATGGCTCTCACTGTCGTTGCGAAGTGTGTGAAGCCCTCGACCGCGTGGATCAACTGAAACTATGACCCCCGCTGAACTGCACGAACGCGCTGAGACGATCAGATCGCAACTGGCGATCCTCACGCATTGGCCGGTAGCTGCAATGGCGCAAGCCAATAAAAACGCTGACCTGTTCGACGCCTTAGCCGATGTTGTGGAGGCGGCGAGAGCACAAGGCGGCGTGGTGGGCGGATCACCGCTTCAAGTAGCCCTCGCCCGCGTAGAGGCGCTGAAGCCATGAGCATCGAACTACCTGAGTTGCCCTCTGTGTCGCTTAAGTTTTCGGGAAACCCCGATCATTGGTTGCAATATCAACGCCAACTTGCTGCCTACTGGGAAGCGCGGGCAAGGAAGATGGTAGAGGCGTTGCAATTAATTGCTGGTACCAACGGAACTGAATCTGCACATCCTCGTGGTAGAGCGGCACTCGCTCTTGACGCCATCGGTCCCTTGCCACCGGAGCAGCCATGAGTACGGTATTCCTATGTTCGCCCACCAATAGCCAGATGTTTACCACCTGTTGCGAAGTAGCAATCTGTGACGACGAGAAAGTGTGTCCTCGTTGTAAGCGCGCTATAACGCCGGAAGGTCGAAATGAACGATGGCGGGCAGCATTCGATCCGATCAAAGCGGGTCGGCGCTGGTACGGGAATCATCGACCGAACGATAGGATCAAACCATGACAGACCCGCTGGATGCGCTGCTGGCGACACTGGAAGGTGAGTGGCGCTTCGTTACCGAGTTTGACGCGCGTAAAGCCGCCGCCGCGATCCGCGAGTTGCGGGCGCAGCTACCGGAAGGGATGCAGCACTGCACGATTCAGTTCAAGGAATGCGAGAAAGGTCACGGCTGGTTGACGGCAACGAACTGGAAGCAACACG
>Ga0105248_10006988_pt1 | contig 12365 bp, 12 predicted proteins | sample KBSS34metaG_FD_81524 | JGI IMG/M metagenome (GOLD analysis project Ga0105248, IMG submission 81524) | Switchgrass rhizosphere microbial communities from Kellogg Biological Station, Michigan, USA - KBS S3-4 metaG | ecosystem: Host-associated > Plants > Roots > Rhizosphere > Soil | place... | reverse complement strand
TAACATGGATTTGTGCCGGAATGCTCCCCGTGGGGAGCATTATTTGTCGGAACCGATACCATATAAACCCGAGTAGGGGCGTGTCTAAGACACGCAGAAGCTGTGGCAGGGAAGATGCGTCAGAAGTCCAAGAAGGGTGCCTCCGGCGCAAGCCGGCGCGCCAAGAAACCCGCCGCTGGACCCGTCCGGCGGACTTCGCAGGCCTCACGGGGGACCGCCCGCCGTGTCGCCCCCGTGGCCAAATCGCTCGGCCGCAATAAGCCAGAGCAAGGAGCAGTACCTGGAATGACCTCTAAAAAGACGACCCAGCGCCAGGGCTTCAAGACCAACGAATTCATCGTCTATCCGGCCCATGGGGTCGGTCAGATCATGGCCATCGAAGAGCAAGAGGTGGCCGGTGCGAAGCTCGAGCTGTTTGTCATCAACTTCGTCAAGGACAAGATGACGTTGCGGGTTCCTACCGCCAAGGTTGTGGCGGTTGGCATGCGCAAGCTTGCCGAAGGGACCCTGGTCAAGCGGGCCCTCGAAACCCTCAAGGGCCGTGCTCGGATCAAGCGCACCATGTGGTCGCGCCGGGCTCAGGAGTACGAAGCCAAGATTAACTCCGGCGATATCGTCGCCATCGCCGAGGTTGTGCGCGATCTGTTCCGGTCGGAGTCCCAGCCCGAGCAGTCCTACAGCGAACGGCAGCTCTATGAAGCCGCGCTTGATCGGCTGTCGCGCGAAATCGCGGCGGTGCAGCATGTTACCGAAACCGAAGCGGTCAAGGAAATCGAGGCGGCCCTTGCCAAGGGCCCTCGCCGCGGCCCGAAGCCGGCTGAGGAGCTGGTGGAGGAAGAGGCGGCGTAAGCCACCTTCGCGCGTCACAAAATTGAAAGGCCCGGTCGCAAGATCGGGCCTTTGTTTTTGGATGCGTGCCCGGCTCGGCGTCAGCTAATTTGGCGGACGGAAGAAACCAATGAACAACGCCAAAAACGAACCCGTCATATGTGCTGGACCGCACCTCGACGTGCGCCCGCCCAAACTGAAGCTGCCGCCGAAATCCGCCGACTGTCATTGCCATGTGTTCGGCCCGCGTGACCGATATCCCTGGGCAGCCAACCGCCTCTACACGCCGCCGCCGGTGTTGCTTGACGACTACCTCGCCATGCTGCGCGCCACGGGCTTCGAGCGCGGCGTGATGGTGCAGACCGGGCTTTACGGTCCCGACAATCGCTTCATCGTTGACGCCGTCAAGGCGCATCCGCAACGGCTTCGCGCCATCGCGTTGATCAGCGAGGACATTTCCGATCGGGCGCTGCGCGATCTTACCGATGGCGGTGTGCGTGGGTTCCGCGTCAACCGCACCGCCAAGACCGGCCTGTCATTCGAGGTGGCGCGCAAGCTCGCTGCGCGCGTCAAGGACCTCGGCTGGCATGTCCAGTTTCTGCTCGACGTCGAGGATCATCCCGACATCGACAGCTTCCTCGGCAATTTCCCGACTGAGGTGGTGATCGACCACATGGGCCGGCCCGATCCGAAGAAAGGCGTCAACGCGCCGGGGTTCCAGGCGTTGATCCGTCTGCTGAAGTCGGGTCGCGGCTGGTCGAAAATGTCGGCGCCGTACCGCACCTCATGGCAAGAGCCGCCGTATAGCGACATCACGCCGTTTGCCCATGCGCTCGTCGCCGCGGCGTCCGATCGTCTGGTGTGGGGCTCGGACTGGCCGCACGTGCTGCTGGAGAAGACGATGCCGAACGACGGAGATCTGGTCGATCAGATCGCGGTCTGGGTGCCGGACGAAGCGACGCGCCGGCGCATCCTGGTTGACAATCCTGAGCGGCTCTACGGCTTCGAGCGGACTTAGCAAAATCGGCCGCGGCGTTACACCACAACGGCGGTGGCGTCATGGGCGTAGAGCCACTCCATCCGCTCGCGCACGCGCTCCTGCTGCCACTCGCGCGCCACCTCGGCGGCCACGGCGCCCGGATTGGCCAGGGCCGGGCTGAACGCCGAGCGCCGGTTCTCGTGGGCTTTCCGCACCACTGTGGCGGTGCGCTCGCGTCGGATCTCCTCATAGCGGGCGAAGGCGGTCGTCGGATCGTCGAAATATTTATCGAGGCACGCGGCGACGACATAACCGTCCTCGATCGCCATCACGCCGCCCTGACCGAGGAATGGCAGCGTGGGGTGACAGGCGTCGCCCAGTAGCGTGACGCGGCCCTGGCTCCATCGCGGCATCGGTCCACGGACCATCAGCGCCCATTTGTAGGGTGTCTCGATCTGGCTGATGATTTCGTGGACGTCGGAGTGCCAGCCGCGGAAGTCGTTGGCGAGTTCGTCCTTCGTGCCCTGCGTCACCCAGGATTCGACCTGCCAGTCGTCGCGTTCGACGAAGCTGATGAAGTTCATGATCTCGCCGCGCCGCACCGGATAATGCAGTACGTGGCCGTGAGGTCCGAGCCAGTTGGTGCCCAGCATCGTCTGTAGATGCGGCGGCAGCTTTTCCATCGGCACAAGGCCGCGCCAGGCGACGCAGCCGGTGAATTCGGGGCGGTCGGAGCCAAACAGACCGGCGCGGACCTTGGAATGGATGCCGTCGGCGCCGATGACGTAAGCCGCGTACATGCTTTCACCATCCTCGAACCGCACTTCGGCGTGGTCGTCGTCGGTGCTGATCGCGGCGCAACGCCGGCCAAGCTTCACCGTATCGGGCTTCAGCGCGCGCACGGCGTCCGCCAGCAGGCTGTGCAGGTCGCCGCGATGCAGCATGACGTGCGGCGTGCCGTAGCGCTGCGCCGTGGTGGCGCCGAGATCGAACCAGTTCCAGGTTTCGCCTGTGCTCCAGTGTCGGATCACGCGGCGCGACGGCAGCACCTGAACGCGTTTGAGCGCGTCCTCGAGACCGAGGGCATAGAGCACCCGCGTGCCGTTGGAGCTGATCTGGATGCCGGCGCCGACCTCCTTAAGCTCCGGCGCCTGCTCGTACACTTCGACATCGCGTCCGTGCTTGAGCAGTGACAGCGCGGCGGCAAGGCCACCGATGCCGCCGCCAACGATGACGATCTTTTTGGATGCGCCCGTCACTCGAAGGTCACGCCGGTTGTCTTCACGATTTTGGCCCAGCGCGGGATTTCCTCGGCGATGAATGCCGCGAAATCCTGTGGCGTGCCGATCTTGGCATCGAATCCGAGCTTGGCCATGCTGTCCTTCATCTCCGGCGATCGGAGTGTTTCGTTGATCGCTGCGTTGAGCTTGCCGACGATCTCTGGCGGCGTGCCGGCCGGTGCCAGCACCCCGGCCCAGAATTCAAGCGTCAGCTCCGGCAGTCCGGCCTCGCGTGCGGTCGGCACGTCCGGCAGTTCGGCGATGCGGGAGGGGCTCGTAATGGCGAGCGCCCGCATCCTGCCGTCGCGAATGAGCGGGATCGACGTCGAGGGCGTCGGGTTCAGCATCTGGATACGGCCACCGAGGAAGTCCGGCAGCGCGGCGGCGCCGCCCTTGTAGGGGATGATCTGAACGTCGGCGCCGCTGAGCCGCTTGAACATTTCGGCGATCAGCAACGCCGCGGTGCCCTGCGTGGCGGCGAAATTGACCGTCGCAGGGTGGGCCTTGGTGTAGGCGACGAACTCCGCCATCGTCTTGACCGGCAAGGTCGGCGATACCGCCAGCAGCCAGTAGGTGGTGTTGACGGTGGCGACCGGCGCAAAATCCTTCAGGGGATCGTAATCGACCTTCTTGTTCATGGCCCGGTCGAGCGCGATCGATGAGCTGACAAACAGGAGCGTATAGCCGTCGGGCTCGGCCGCGGCGGCGGCCTTGGTGCCGATGGTCGTACCGCCGCCTGGCTTGTTGTCGATGACGATCGGCTGGCCAAGCCGAGGCGCCAGATGCTGCGTCAAGAGCCGCGCCATGACGTCGTTGGGAGAGCCCGGCGTGTACGGCACGACGAGCTTGATCACCCGCGCCGGATAGCTTTGCGCTGCGGCGGGACCGGCCAACACCAGCGCAGCGATGGCAGTTAGGAGCGCCCGTCTTGCAATCATGACGCAGCCTTGCAAACCATCATGCCAGCGTAAGCCGGACATGACGAACGAGAGTTCTAGTTCTTCGGTTTGTAATCGATCGCCTTGGCTGTCGCGGCAACGATGCGACGCTGCTCGTCGATCGATTCGGCAAACTCCTTCGGCCCACCGACATTGATCGCCTGGCCGGTAGCCTTCAACCGCTCGGCGATGCTGCCGTCCGCAGCCACCGCGCGGAAGTCGGCGGCGATCTTTTCCTTGAGCTCGTCCGACATGCTCTTCAATCCGAACAGGCCGACCAGCCCTTCCATTTCCAGTGATGGATAGCCCTGTTCGCGCGCGGTCGGCATGTCGGGGGCCGTCGAGATGCGAGTCTTGTTGTTGACGACGAACAGCTTGATGCGGCCGGCTTGAATTTGCGGCTGCACGATCGCGTAGGACGCCATCACCGCCTGGATGCGGCCTTCGCCGAGGTCGACCGGCGCCACATTGATGTCGCGATAGGGCACCTGCGTGATGTCCAGCTTTTCGTGATACTGGTAGCCCCAGAAGATGAACTCGGTGATGCCCGGTACCGCTCCGTAGTTGAACTTGCCGGGGTTGGCACGCACCGCCTCGGTGAATTCCTTGACGTTGCTGTAGGGCGCATCCGCCTTGACCGCCGCCGCGATGAGTGTGTTGGAGGCGCGTGCGATCGGGATCAGATCGGCTGGATTGTAGGGAAGCTTGGCGTAGTTGAACGGATGTACCGTGAAATTGCCAGAGGGCGCGAACAGCAGGACGTGATCGTCGTTGGCGGACAGGAACGCCTGGATCGCGACGATGCTATCGCCGCCGGGCCTGTTCTCGATCACCACCGGATGGCCCCACTTCTGCGTCAGCTTCTCCGCGAACAGCCGCCCGCCGATGTCGGCTCCGGCGCCGGGCCCGAACGGCACGATGAACTTCACCGTTCGCGTCGGCCAGTTTTGCGCCTGCGCCGGCGCGATGAGGGACGAGGCGAGCAGGGCAAGAGCGGCGACGAATAGCCGGGTCGGCAGCATGGCGTTTCCTTGGGCTTCTGACATTTCGTTCGGACGCTAAGCATTCCGCCGCCGAAACACAACGCTCCTGACTGCGGCGGATTGCTGCCATGCCCGGTTGTTCCGGGCGGCGGTTTGCGCGAAACTGGAGGCCAGCCAACCACACCAGCGAGTGCCCCAATGGATGCGAAAACCGTTGACGCCCGGACCCACGAGTTCGACGTGCAGGACATCGAGTATCTCCGTCACGGCGACAAGCCGCTGCTCGCGAAGGTCTACAAGCCGCGCGGCGAGGGACCGTTTCCGGCGCTGGTCGATCTGCACGGCGGCGCCTGGTGCCTCGCCGATCGCAACACCGATAAGGTTCGCCATGAATTTCTGGCCGGCCATGGCGTGGTCATTGTTGCGCTCGACTGGCGCACCGCCAAAGAGGGCGCCTATCCGAAGGCGCTGGCGGATATCAATTACGCGATCCGCTGGGTTAAGCTGCACGCCAAGGAACTGAAGACGCGGCCGGACCTCGTCGGCATCTCAGGCCAGTCGAGCGGCGGCCATCTCGCCATGCTGGCCGCGATGCGTCCGCACGATCCGCGCTACACCGCCATTGCGTTGCCGGCAGGCTCGCCCGCGCTCGACGGCACGGTGAAGGCCGCCGTGCTGTCATGGCCGGTGATCAATCCGCTCGGCCGCTATCGCTTCGCCAAGCGGCAGGGCGCGCTGCCCAATCCGCCGGCCTGGCCGCCGGGGATCATCGACAAGCACCATCAGTTCTGGGGCGGTGAAGAGAACATGATCGAGGGCAATCCGATGCTCATCCTCGAGCGCGGCGAAAAGGTCACGATGCCGCCGGCGATCTGGCACCAGGGCCGCGGCGACATTCTGCACGACTACAAGGACGAGGATTTCAAAGGCACCGACACCGAGGCGCCGCGCTTCGCCGCCAACTACAAGAAGGCCGGCGGCAACATCGAGCTGCACTACTTCGACAGCGACCGCCAGCCCGGCCATTCGCCGGACCTCACCAAGATCGGCGATACCTTCGAGAAGATGCTGGCCTTTATCGGCAAGCACATCAAGTAAGTCCGGCTTCATCGCGCAAACAAAGAGCCTGGGAGCGAACTCCCAGGCTCTTTTGCTTTTTCGGTGCCCGGGGGCGAACACCGAAATCTTTCGCTCTGAACCGACTCTTATCGCGCTGAGCTTCCCCAGCCGCGCGAGTCGGTCATGAGAGTACGGAGAACAGCCGAGCCGTCGGTTCGTTCCCGCAGGAATTCGCGGATATCAAATTGGCTACAACCTCAGTGTGTCAATGCGTCAGCGGCTTTGGCGTCGACCTTGCTGTGGCCGGCTCGCATCAGCTTGCCAAGGTAGTGCTCCGAGACCTGGACCGGCGGATACTTTGCAGTCTCGCCCGGCGCGATGCACTGTTCGATGCAGCGGATCTCGGCGTCGGGGTTGGGATTGGTGAAGAACACTAGCGAGATGCGGTCCTGCGGCTTGGCGTCCGGCGGCGGCACCGCGACGCGATGCAGGGTCGACACCCAGCGGTCATTCGACCAGCGCATCATCAGGTCGCCGATGTTGCAGGCGAAATCGCCAGCCGGAATGTGCAGGTCGATCCAGTCGCCGCTCTTGTGCTTGACCTGCAGCCCACCCGGCGTGTCGTCACCGCGCACGAAGGTCATGATGCCATAGTCGGTGTGGGTGCCGGCGCGGAGCTGTCCCGGCAGCGGCGGCTGGGTCACCGCCGGATACCGGATGATCCGGCAAACGCTCGCCTGACGGTCGAACTTGTCGGCGAAATAATTCTCATCGACGCCGAGCGCGGTCGCCATGGCGCGCAATACGCTCTGCGCCAAGCCCTGCATCGCGTCGTAGTAGGACACCATGACCTGCCGGAAATCATCCGGCTGCTCGGGCCAGTAGTTCGGTGCGTACATCTGAGCGCTGGTCGGGTCCACCTTCGCGGCGAGGTCCGGCCGGTCCTGGCCGAACCCGAACGCCTCCTGGATGTCGGGCGGCGTTGCCTGTCCCATCGAATAGGCGATTGCACGGTCGCCGACCCAGTTGTAGCCGCGGCTGATCTTCGACGGCGGCCGCTGCACCTTCAACTTCTCGGCATCAGGCAGCGCGAAAAAGTCGATGGCGCGCTGGCGTGTCTTGGTGATGAGATCCGCCGGCACGCCGTGACCGGTGACAAGAAAGAATCCGGTGTCGCGGCATGCCTCATCGATCTGGCGGGCGACCTTGCGCTTGTCGGCATCGGTGCCGGTGCGTAGCGGCGTGAGATCGATGGTTGGAATGGTATGTTCCGCCATGGCGCACCTTCCGTTCTGCCTCAGGCAAATTCCGCCCGGACTATAGCTGCCTCGATGACGCTCGCAATGCTACAACAAGGCAGGGCAGCCATTCGGGACACATCTTATGCCGCGCCGCATCAATCGTCGTGACGCTCTTGTTTCGCTTCTGGGCGCTGTCGCGGCACCAGGCGTGCTGCGGGCGCAATCCGGCTTTCCCAGCCGCCCCATCCGCATCGTGGTGCCAGTGGCGCCGGGCGGCGGCGTCGACACCTTCGCCCGCCTGATTGCGGCCAAGGTCAAGATCCAGCGCGATGTGCAGTTCATCGTCGAAAACCGCACCGGCGGCAACTCCACGATTGGCGGCCTCGAGGTTCAGCGAGCTGCGCAGGACGGTTACACGGTGCTGTTCCACGCTTCGACGCATAATGTCGCGCGGCTGGTGTTGAAGAATGCACCCTACGATCCGGTTACCGATTTCACGCCGATCGCCGTTTGCGGTGAAACCCCGCTCGTTCACATCATCGCCAACAGCAGGCCGGAAACAACCGTCGCCGAGATCGTTGCCGCCGCCAAGGCCGCGCCCGACAAGTGGTCCTTTGCCACCGCTCAGCTCGGCGCGCCCGGGCATATCGCCGCCGTGGCCTTCAACCAGTACAGCGGCCTCAACGTGCCGATCATCCCCTATCGCGGCACCGCTCCGGCGGCGAACGACGTCGTCGGCGGTCATGTGCCGATGATGATCGAGGCGATCTTGTCGCTGCTCCAGCTCGTCCGTGGCGGCAGCGTGCGAGCGGTCGCGGTGACGAGCAAGAAGCGGAGCGTGCTGGCGCCCGAGATCCCGACGATGACCGAGCTCGGCATGCCCGGCCTCGATTTTGGGGCGTGGTGGGGCATGTGGGGGCCGCCCGGCCTGCCGGCCGAGCTGTCACTGAAGATCAACGGTTGGGTCAACGACGCGGTGAAGGATCTCGGCAGCGAAGGCCGGCTCTCGGCGCTGGGCATCGAGCCCTACGCCGAGAGTCCGCAGTTCTTCGGAAAGTTCATCGCCGAAGATTACGAGCGCAGCGCCAAGCTATTGAAGGCCGCGAACTTCCAGCCGGAGTGAGAGCGCCTACTTCGTGACCCCGGCGGCCTGCGCCACAGCGGCGACCTTGGCGCGCTGCTCCTCGATCGCAGCGGCGAACTCCGCGGCGTTGCCCGGCCGCGGGGTCGCGCCGGTGGGTTGCAGCCGCGCCGCCACCGTCGGATCGGTGGCGATTTCGCGGACATCCGCGGCGATGCGTGCCTTGAGACTTGCCGGCATGTCGCGCCAGCCGTAGATGCCATTGACGCCGTTGAAGGTGAGCTCGGGAAAACCGGCTTCCTGCGGTGTCGGCACCTCGAGAGCCAGCGGCGAGCGCACGCTGTTGGTCACCATCAGGAACTTGCCCCGCCCGGCCTGCACCTGCGGCAGCAGGAGCGTGATGCCGGTTGCGAGAAGCTGGACCCGGCCGGTGGCGAAGTCCTGAAACGCCGGGCTGAAGTCGCGATAGGAAATCTGCGTAATGTCGATGCCGGCGACCTTCTGCAAGGCCGCCACCACGTACAGCGGAAGGCCGGTGGTCGCCGCCCAGTTCAGCTTGCCGGGTTGTGCTTTTGCCAGCGCGACGAACTCGGCCAGGGTGTTGACCTTCGCGGCCTCCGACACCGTGAGCGCCAGGGTCGAATCGATGGCACTCGCCACCGGCACCACGTCGCGGACGTCGTAGGGCAGCTTGTCGCCGTGGAGGATCGGGTTGATCGAGTGCAATCCGGCAAAGCCGAAGATCAGCGAATGATTGTCGCGATCGGAAAGAAACGATTGTACCGCCAGGATGCCGTCGGCGCCCTGGCGATTCTCCACCACCACCGGCTGGCCCCATTTCTGCGAGAGCCGTTCGGCGAATAGCCGGGCGGCCACGTCCATACCGCTGCCCGGGCCGAGCGGTGTTATCAGGCGGACGGTATGCTGCGGCCAGGCCTGCGTTGATTGAGCCTGTGCGAATTGAGGTGCGCCTGCGAGCGCGAGGCCGCATAACAAAGCGCAGCCAACAACAACGGCGTCGTGCTGCAAAAGATGCCCTCCGGTCGGTCGGAAGGCATCTTACATCACGTCAGGCTGACGGGCACTTATGACTTCGACGGTGCGCCGTCGAGTACTTCCACAGGAACCAGCCGGCGCGGCATCGGGCCGTAATAGCCATCGAGCCGGACAGTCGGCCGCGGCCGGTTAATGACCGCGAGAATGCGGTCCTCCAGCGTCTTGATCGACACCGGCTTGCGGACGAACTCGTTGGCGCCGATGCGCGCCGATTCCACGACCCGTCGCTGGTCGCTGTGGGCGCTCAGCATGATGATGGGAACGTCGGGAGCCGGAAACTCGCCGGGCGTGCGGATCATCCGGACAAGCTGGGCGCCGTCGATCACCGGCATTTCCCAATCGATGATCAAGAGATGGGGAAGCTGAGCGCGGGCCAGCTCGAGACCGGCCATCCCGTCGGGGGCTTCAAGGATGGTCTTGACCCCGATCGCGGTGAGGATCGTGCGCGTCACCTTGCGCATGTAGTGCTCGTCGTCGACGATCAGCACCTTGAGCGCCTGGATCCGGGGGCTGACGGAGCGGGTTGTCATGGTGGGTTGCATAGGTATGCCCGTGTTTCTAACCGAACAGCCGCAGCACCGAGTTGTCATTGTTGCTGCTCAGCATCAACGACGTGGCGGCCATCTGCTGCCGGGTTTGCAGCGCCAAGAGCTTGGCGCTGTCTTCATTGGTGTCACTGATCGTCAACGCGTCGGCCCCGGCACCGAGCGTGTTTATCATCGACTTGTTGAAGTCCATACGGCTCTGCATGATCGTCGACGTCGACCCGATGATCGTCGCAATCGTCTTCAATGAGTTCAGCGCGCCCGTGATGTTGCGCACGGTGGTGTCGATGTCGGTGTTGAATTCGAAGTGATTGGTGCTGGCCGCGACCCCCAGCGCGCTGGATGTGGCCGGCGAGCCGTTGATGACGAGGCTCGACGTGCCGATCTCGTTGAAATTGATCCTGCTCGACGAGCCGGTGAGGAAGTTCACGCCGTTGAAACCCGAATCGGCCGCGACTTCATTGATCCGCGATAGTACATCGTCGAACTGTGTGGCCAAATTAGCCCGCGCGATGTTTGCCGTATTGACGGCGGTGCCGACGTCCAGGCCGAGGATGCCGTATAGAGTGCCATGGCCGGCGCCAGCGAGCGTGCCGCCGATCGTGATGCTCACTGCGGCTGTCGCCGTGAACTGCAGTTGTCCGCTGCCGTTCAAAGCCGCCGTGACGTTCAATCCACCGGTATTATTCACCGTATCGAGCAATGTCTGGATCGTATCACCGTTGGCCGCGGTGTAGGTGGCCGTGGTGGTGCCGTCCCCAACCGTTACGGTGTCTCCCGCCTTCAGGCGCGACACGCTTCCGGCGGTCGATGCAATCGTCGAAGTCGTGGCGAATGGGGTGCCGTGGGCGCCCGTCACCACCACCACGGGGGATTCGTCGAATTGCCGCGCCTGATTGGCGATGGTCTGCGCTGTGGTCAGCAAAGCGCGGATCGCGGAGATGCCGTTGTTCGCCGCTGCGATGGAGCCTTGCGTGTTGGTGATGTCGCTCATCAGTCCGTTGATCGCGTTGGCCCGGCTCGACAGTCCGGCCGACATGAAATACGAATTGGCATTGTCGATCGGTGCATTGACTCTCTTGCCGGTCGCCAGCCGGTTCTCCATGGCACCGATCTGATTCTGCATTGACGACAGCGCAATCAGCGCCGATCGCGTCCCTGCAGAAATCGTTGCGTCCACCATTCGCCTCCCCCGCCGGCGGATCGTGATGCGTTTGCCTCTCCGTACCCTAACAACGCCGTCTCAAAACAGCGTGCTCGGTTGTCAGAAGTCTTGATTCAAATCGACAGAATCTCGGGAAATTCGCCTTAACCTTAAGCGAGTCTTATCGCGGCTTGGGTCTGAAGTCCGGCGTCAGGATCGGCGGCTGCGGCGCGGTGGCCCGTCCTCCGGGGTCCGCACCGGTTTGCCGTCGTACCAAGGGCTCGGCTTGCAGAACCCGCCGAGACCGGAGACCGAGGCTTGGCATTGACCGAGCGTCATGTAGTAGCAGCTTTCCCTCGTGTTGCCAAAGCCGCCGTACACGGCGCACCATTTGTATGGGTCGGCGTGGACAGGCGTTGCGAGCGCCGATGCGATGGCGAGGGTAGCGAGGAGCGGAGTGATGAGACGCATGGGTATTCTCCGTGTCGTTTCTCTTCCAACCCGAAGACTGCGGCGTCGTTCCCCGGCGAACCAGGACAGACGTATTCTACTCTCGAGCCCGCTCTTCCGGCGGCTTCATATCTCGGAATGAAACGAGCAGCGCCACATCATAGACGATCTTGAGCACGCCGCACACCACCAGCGGCAGTCCGGTGAACGGCGTGGTCAGCAGCACGCCGGCGAAAGCTGGGCTGATGGCGGAGGCGAGGCTGCGCGGCACGGCGGTGAAGCTCGCGGCGGCCGCGCGTTCTGCCGGCGTCACCACGGCCATGACATAGGAGGTGCGTGTCGGCACGTCCATTTGCGACAGCGCGGCACGCACCAGCAACAGGCCGAGGGTGACGTACAAATTTGCCGAGAACGCCGCCACGATCAGCAGGATGCTGGACGGGATATGCGTAAAGACCATGGTGTTGATGAGACCGACGCGGGTCGCCAGCCATGCCGCCACCGGATAGGAAAACGCGCTCGCGGTGCTGGCCCAGAAAAAGAACACGCTCGCGGCGGACAGCGACAGGTCAAAGCGCTCGAACAGCCACAATGCCAGCAGCGATTGCACGACGAAGCCGCCGGCAAACGAATCGAGGCTGAACAGAGCCGATAGCTTGTAGACCACGCCGCGCGACGGCCCGAGCGGCGTGCTCGGGCGCGCCTCATCCACATGAGCGTGAGGGAGAAGGCGATAAAGTGCTGCGCTCAGGATCCCCAACGCCGCGTAGGCGTAGAACAT
>Ga0105248_10006986_pt1 | contig 12369 bp, 9 predicted proteins | sample KBSS34metaG_FD_81524 | JGI IMG/M metagenome (GOLD analysis project Ga0105248, IMG submission 81524) | Switchgrass rhizosphere microbial communities from Kellogg Biological Station, Michigan, USA - KBS S3-4 metaG | ecosystem: Host-associated > Plants > Roots > Rhizosphere > Soil | place... | reverse complement strand
TCGGCGGCGACGCCGCCGATTCTCGTGCTCGGTGATTCCCTCTCGGCCGCTCACGGTATCGCGGTCAAGGAAGGCTGGGTGAACCTTCTGGCCGAACGCCTGCAGGCATCCGCGCCGCCGCGCACCGTGGTCAACGCCAGCATCAGCGGCGAAACCACGTCGGGCGGACTCGCCCGCCTGCCGCCGTTGCTCGCCGAACACCATCCGGCCCTCGTCATCGTCGAACTCGGCGCCAACGACGGCCTGCGCGGCCTGCCGTTGGCCGAGGCGCGCGCGAATCTGGTCAAGATTCTCACGGCGATCCGTGCGGCCGGCGCGCATGCGCTGCTGGTCGGCATCGAGCTGCCGGTCAACTACGGGCCGCAGTATCGCGACGGCCTGCGTTCGATGTATCGGGGCCTCGCCGCCGAATTCAACGCACCCTTGCTGCCGTTCCTGCTCGACGGCGTCGCGCTGGACCCCGATTTGATGCAGGACGACGGCCTCCATCCGAACGCGAAGGCGCAGCCGAAAGTGCTCGAAAACGTCTGGGCGGTGCTGCAGCCCGTCTTACGCGATTTGCGTTGAAGCGAAGGGGATTTTGGGAAAAAGGCGCCCAACCGGGCCGAAAGGCATATGTCGCCAGGGCATGAGTCCGCTAAGCTGCGCGACCCTGCCGCTCACGGCCGACCGGTCCCGCGCGGCGCTTCCCTTATCCAGCGAGGACGTTTCATGCTGCGAACACGGCTCTTGGCGACGACGATGAACCTGATCCTGATCGGCGGTATCGGCATGCTGGCGAACGCGCCGGATGCGCTGGCGAAGACGTCCACGGCGGCCCTGCCGGCGAGCAATCCTTTCGCCACCGCGAGCGCGCTGCCGTTCCAGGCGCCGCCGTTCGACAAGATCAAGGACGCCGACTACCAGCCCGCGATCGAAGCGGGCATGCGCGAGCAGCTGGCCGAGGTGAACAAGATCGCGCAGCAGAAGGAAGCGCCGACGTTCGCCAACACGATCGACGCGATGGAGCGCACAGGGCAGATGCTGAACCGCGTCGGCGCCGTGTTCGGCGCGGTCACCGGCGCGAACACGAACGACGCCTTGCAGAAAGTGCAGTCCGCGGTCGCGCCGGAGCTGGCCGCGCATCAGGACGCGATTTTTCTCAACGACAAGCTTTTTCAGCGGGTGAAGAAGCTCTATGACGCGCGTTCCTCGTCTGGCCTGGATGCCGAACAGATCCACCTGGTCGAGCGCTACTACCAGAACTTCGTGCGCGCCGGCGCCCAGCTCGATGCAGCGGGCAAGACCCAGCTGCGCGCGCTCAACAAGGAAGAGTCGACGCTCTCGACCGACTTCCAGAACAAGCTGCTCGCCGCGACGAATGCGGCCGCGGTGATCGTCGACAACAAGGAAGCGCTGGCCGGTTTCTCCGATGCCGACATCGCCGCCGCAGCCGATGCGGCGAAGACGCGCATGCAGGCCGGCAAGTTCGCGATCGTCCTGCAGAACACCACGCAGCAGCCTGCGCAGGTCGACTTGAAGGAACGCAGCGTGCGCGAGCGCGTGTTCAAGGCGTCGACCGAGCGCGCCGAGCACAGCGACGCCAACGACACGCGCGCGATCATCCAGCGCCTCGCGGTGCTGCGCGCCGAGCGCGCGAAGCTGCTCGGCTTCCCGAACTTCGCCGCGTACACGCTCGACGACCAGATGGCCAAGACGCCGGCCAACGCGATCAAGCTGATGACCGACATGGTGCCGGCCGCCACCGCGAAGGCGCACGGCGAAGCCGCCGACATGCAGGCGCTGATCGACAAGAATGCCAGCGGCTTCAAGCTGGCGCCGTGGGACTGGCAGTACTACGCCGAGCAGGTGCGCAAGCAGAAGTACGACCTCGACGAATCGCAGGTCAAGCCGTACTTCGAGATCGACCGCGTGCTGCACGACGGCGTGTTCTTCGCCGCCAACCAGCTGTACGGTCTCACCTTCAAGGAGCGCAAGGACATCCCCGTCTGGCAGCCGGACGTGCGCGTGTTCGAGGTGTTCGACAAGGACGGCACCTCGATGGCGCTGTTCTATGCCGACTACTGGAAGCGCGACAGCAAGCGCGGCGGCGCGTGGATGGACAACCTCGTCGGCCAGTCCGGGCTGCTCGGGACCAAGCCGGTCGTCTTCAACGTCTGCAACTTCACCAAGCCGGCCGCCGGCCAGCCTGCGCTGATCACGTCCAGCGACGTCACCACGATGTTCCACGAGTTCGGCCACGCGCTGCACGGCATGTTCTCGAACGTGAAGTATCCGACCTTGTCCGGTACCAACGTGCCGCGCGACTTCGTCGAATTCCCGTCGCAGTTCAACGAGCATTGGGCGACCGACCCGAAGGTGTTCGCGAACTACGCCAAGCACTACCAGACCGGTGCGCCGATGCCCGCCGAGCTGGTCGAGAAGATCAAGAAGTCGCGCACGTTCGACCAGGGCTTCGCGACGACCGAATACCTGGCCGCCGCGCTGCTCGACATGGCTTGGCACACCTTGCCGGCCGACGCGCCGAAGCAGGACGTCGACGCCTTCGAGGCGAAGGCGCTGAAGGACGACAAGATCGACCTCTACGAAGTGCCGCCGCGCTACCGCACCTCGTATTTCGCGCACATCTGGGGCGGCGGCTATGCAGCCGGCTACTACGCCTACCTCTGGAGCGAGGTGCTCGACGACGACGCGTTCTACTGGTTCCGTGAACACGGCGGCCTGACGCGCGAGAACGGCCAGCGCTTCCGCGACATGATCCTGTCGCGCGGCAGCACGCAGGAGATGGCTTCCCTGTACCGCGCGTTCCGCGGCCGCGATCCGAGCGTCGAGCCGCTGCTCGAACAGCGCGGCCTGAAAGAAGGCGGCGGCTGATCCCCGCCCCGACGGGTTCGCGCCGGCTTGTGCTGGCGCGGACCTGTGCGCTGGTCCACAATTTGCCATCCGCGGTCCAAAGTCGCCGCCTTTTTCACACCTCGATCACAAAGTTGGGTGCGTAATCTTCACGGACGTGAAGATGCCGTGTGAATGGGGAAAGCCATGGACAAGCGGGAGAGCCAGACCGGCGCGATCCTTTTGATCGAGGACAATCGCGGTATTTCAGAGACCGTCGGCGAGTTCCTCGAGCGACGAGGCTACTCCGTCGACTACGCCGCGGACGGCATCAGCGGCCTGCGCCTGGCTTCGACCAACAGCTACGACGTCGTCGTGCTCGACCTGATGCTGCCGGGGCTGGACGGCATTTCGCTGTGCCGGCGCCTGCGCCACGACGAGAAGCGCGCGACGCCGGTGCTGATGCTGACCGCGCGCGACACGGTCGAGGACAAGCTGGTCGGCCTCGATGCCGGCGCCGACGACTACCTGGTGAAACCGTTCGAGATCCGCGAGCTCGAGGCGCGCGTGCGTTCGCTGATCCGGCGCAACCGCCGCCAGGTCAGCGACGAGGTGCTGGTCGTCGGCGATCTCAAGCTCGATACCGCCACGCTGCGCGTCACGCGTGCCGGACAGGAACTGCAGCTCGCGCCGATCGGTGTCAAGCTGCTGATGATCCTGATGCGCGAATCGCCGCGCGTGGTCAGCCGGCGCGACATCGAGCGCGAAGTCTGGGGCGACCTCCTGCCCGACTCCGATACGTTGCGCAGCCACTTGTACAATCTGCGCAAGATCATCGACCGCCCGTTTTCGAACCAGCTGCTGCACACGATCCACAGTTCCGGCTACCGCCTGGCCGACATCGGCGTGGAAGTGGTGCCGGATCGCCGCAGCGCCTGAGCCGGAATTACGGCAAGATGCCCGCCGCATGCGTGTGCCGCGTGCCGCCGGGCGCACGCCGCCGCTTTCGCCGGAGCCTGCCGTGGTGAGATTGCATGCAACGCCCTGACGGCATCCGGCGCAAGATCTGGGCGGTGTTCATTCAGCAGATGGTGGCGATCAGCCTGTCTGCGATGCTCGGCGTCTATGTCGCCGTCACCCTGGTCGAGAATTTCGCGCTGCGCCAGATCGTGGAGAGCGAGACGGCCGCGATCGTGCAGCAGCTCGCCAACGATCCGGCCCTGCGCCCGGCCGGCAATTCGTTCGTCGAGTCCTGGCTCGTGCGCACGCCGCAGGACGCTGCACAGATACCGGGATACCTGCGCTCGCTCACGCCCGGCTTTCATCACCAGCATGCCGAACAGCACTACGCCGCGCTGGTCACCGACACGAGCGCCGGCCGGCTGTATGTCGTCTTCGTGCAGAAGCTCGCCTATCTGTCGTGGCTCGGTTTCGGTCTCGTGCTGATCGTCCTCACCGTGGCCGGCAGCACCGCGGTCATGGCGTATCGCGCGTCGCGGCGTGCGCTCGCGCCGGTCGTGGTGCTCGCCGATACCGTGCGTGCCTGGGATCCGAACCAGCCCGATGTCGATGCGCTGCTGCCGGAAAACCTGCCGCTGAACGTCGAGGTCGACAGCGACGTCGCCAGCCTCGCGCGCGCGCTGCACGGCTTCGCCACGCGGCTGGAGGATTTCGTCGAACGCGAACGCAACTTCACGCGCGACGCCAGCCACGAGCTGCGCACGCCGCTGACCGTGATCAAGGTCGGCGCCGACATCCTGCTCGACGAAGAGGACCTGCCGCCGTTCACCCGCCGCACGGCGGGGCGCGTGCGCCGCGCGGCGCGTGACATGGAGGCGCTGATCGATTCGTTCCTGATCCTCGCGCGCGAGGATGGCGTCGGCCTGCCGGAAGAGGATTTCACGATCAACGAGGCGGTGCGCGAGGAAGTCGAGCGCGCGCAGCCGCTGGTCGACGACAAGCCGGTGCACCTCAGCCTGGAGGAAAAGGCGGTCTTCGGCCTGCACACCTCGCCGCGCGCGTTCGGCGTGCTGGTCGGCAACCTGATCCGCAACGCCTGCATGTACACCGAGCGCGGCGCCGTCACGGTGACGATCGACACCGGCTGCGTACTGGTGCGCGATACCGGCATCGGCATGAGCGAGGAGGATCTCGCCCACGTGTTCGAATCGTTCTACAGAGGCCGCAGCAAGGGCGAGGGCCACGGCATCGGACTGTCGATCGTCAAGCGATTGTCCGACCGCTTCGGCTGGGACATCAATATCGCGAGCAAGCTCGGCGTCGGCACCACGATCCGCGTCGGGTTCCCGGTCGCCGCCGACCGCTGAGCGCGGGCTGGCGCCGGCCCCGCCGGGAAGCTCCGCTTATAATCGCGAGACTGCCCGTTTCGATTCCCTCCAGGAGGCCGCCGTGCCCGTACTCGTCATCCACGGCGGCGCCGGCGTGGTCAAGGCCGATCTGACCCCGCACAAGGAAGCGCAGGCGCGCGCCGATCTCGCCGCGGCGTTGCAGGCGGGCTACGCCGTGCTCGCGGCCGGCGGCAGCAGCCTCGACGCAGTCGCCGCAGCGGTCGTCGTGATGGAGGACTCGCCGTGCTTCAACGCGGGCCGAGGCGCGGTCTTCACGCACGAAGGCCGCAACGAAATGGACGCGGCGATCATGGACGGCGCGACGCTGCGCGCCGGTGCCGTCGCCGGCGTGCATCACGCGAAGAACCCGGTGCTGCTGGCGCGCGCCGTCATGGAACGGTCCTCGCACGTATTCCTAGCGGGGGAAGGCGCGGAGTCGTTCGCGCGCACGGCCGGCGTCGAGCTCGCCGAGGCGGAGTACTTCCGCACCGAGGAACGCTGGCAGCAGTTGCAGAAGGCATTGCGCGAGGAACGCGAACAGCGCGTCGATCCGGCCAAGACGCCGCATCACGGCACCGTGGGCGCGGTCGCGCTCGATGCGCACGGCCGCCTCGCCGCCGCGACCTCGACCGGTGGCATGACGAACAAGCGCTGGGGCCGCGTCGGCGATTCGCCGCTGATCGGCGCCGGCACCTATGCGAATGCGCGCTGCGCGGTGTCGGCCACCGGCTGGGGCGAGTACTACATCCGCAGCGTCGCCGCGCACGACATCTGTGCACGCGTCGAGTACGGCAACCGGACGCTGGCCGATGCCGCGAACGAAGTCGTGCTCGGCGTGGTCCCGAAACTCGGCGGCGACGGCGGCGTCATCGCGGTCGATGCCGACGGCCGCATCGCGATGCCGTTCAATACGGATGGGATGTATCGTGGGTGGGTGGATCGTGATGGGGTTGCCCATGTGATGATCCTCGGCGAGTGATCGACGTCGATCGATGCTCGCGATGGCGTTGGGCTTCGAGGGAAAGGGCATGCTCGATCGAATGATGTGGCTTCGTATGGCTCTGGGAGCGCTTCTCGTCGGTGTCGCAATCAGCAGCTATCCCAAGGTTCCGCGCAGCCAATCCGCGAGCGTCGCTCATGCCGTCTACGCCGAAGCGATTGCGCACAATTTGCGCAGTACGGTGGAAGATCCAACGTGGATGAAAATTGAAGATCTTTCCAAGAGCTACATCGGCAGGCTGGACGATTTGGATGCGTCGGATCGTTTTCACTCGTGGCTGCTGTCGGGAGCTGGAAGCTTGATCGTCGTCATGGGAATCATCGAGCTTTTTCTCCTCCGCTCCCGGCGAAATCGTGCCGGCGCGAGCATCCCGCTCGGTGAGCGATGAATCTCCGAACCATCTCCGCCACCCGCTACGTCACCCCCTTGCGCGAAGGCGGCTCGCTGCCCGCGATCGTCGAGGCTGACGACCAGGGCCTGTACGTGCTGAAGTTCCGCGGTGCGGGGCAGGGCGCGAAGGCGCTGATCGCCGAACTCGTCGCCGGCGAGATCGCGCGCGCGCTGGGGTTGCGCGTGCCGGAGCTGGTCTTCGTCGAACTCGATCCCGACCTCGCGCGCACCGAACCCGATCCGGAAATCCAGCACCTGATCCGCGCCAGCGCCGGCCTCAATCTCGCGCTCGACTATCTGCCGGGGTCGGTCACGTTCGATCCCGTCGTCGAGCAGGTCGATGCCGAGCTCGCCTCGGCCGTCGTCTGGTTCGATGCCTACGTCAGCAATGTCGACCGTACCGCGCGCAACACGAACCTGCTGATGTGGCATCGGCGGCTGTGGCTGATCGACCACGGCGCGGCGCTGTATTTCCATCACGACTGGGAAGGCTTTCTCGCGCGCGCGACAGCGCCGTTCGCGCGCATCAAGGATCACGTGCTGCTGCCGTTCGCGAGTGCGCTGCAGGAGGCCGACGCGCGCCTCGGCGCGATGCTGACGCACGCGACGATCGAACGCATCCTGGCGCTGGTGCCGGAAGCGTGGCTCGGCGGCGATGCGCCGTTCGCCAGCGCCGAGGAGCATCGCGCGGCCTACGTGCAGTACCTGTGCCGGCGTCTCGACGCGCCGCGCGCGTTCGCCGCGGAGGCGATCCATGCACGCGTATGACTACGCCATCATCCGCGTCGTGCCGCGCGTGGAGCGCGGCGAGTTCGTCAACGTGGGTGTCGTGTTGTCGTGCAAGGCGGGCGATTTCCTCGAGGCGCGCATCGAGCTCGACGAAGGCCGCCTGCGCGCGCTCGCGCCGGAGCTCGACCTGGAAACGATCCGCGCGCACCTGGCCGCGTTCCCCGCCATTTGCGCCGGCGGCGCGAAGGCCGGGCCGATCGGGCAGCTGTCCAAGCGCGAGCGCTTCCATTGGCTGACCGCGCCGCGCAGCACGATGATCCAGACCTCGCCGGTGCATACCGGCCGCTGCGTCGATTCGATCGCGATGATCGATCGCCTGCTCGATACGATGGTGCGCGCGCCGCGCTGAGCGGCGGTTTCGCTCAGCGGTCCGTGCTGACTTCGCGCACGGGGCGCTTGGACAATTTGCGCTGCAGCGTGCGCCGGTGCAGCCCGAGGCGGCGGGCGGTCTCGGAGATGTTGCCGCCGCACTCGGTCAGCACGCGCTGGATGTGCTCCCACTCCAGCCGCTTGAGCGGCGGCGTGTGCATCGACAGTGGCGCGTCCGTCTCTTCGCCGGCGTCGCCGAGCAGCGCCTGCACGACCTGGTCGGCGTCGACCGGCTTGGCCAGGTAGTCGTGTGCGCCGCGCTTGATCGCCTCGACGGCGGTCGCGATCGATGCGTAGCCGGTCAGCAGCAGGATGCGCAGCTCCGGCCGCACGGCGAGCAGTTCGGGGATCAGCGCCAGGCCGTTCTCGGCGCCGAGCTTGAGGTCCAGTACGGCGAAATCCGGGGCGTTTTCGCGGACGAGCGACAGCGCGCGGGCACTGTCGGTCGCCGTGTCGACGACGAATCCGCGCGTGCCGAGCGCGCGCGCGAGCACCGCACTGAACACGGCGTCGTCGTCGATCAGGATGACCCGATGCGGGATGGGCGTGGTCTGGATGGGCGTGTTCATGGGGCGCCAGTTTATAGGGTCTGGCCGCCGGATGCCGCGAGCGGGATGCGCAGGCGCTGCAGCAGGCCGCCGTCGGCGAGCGGCTGCGCGGTCAAGTCGCCGCCGAGGCGTTCGACCGTCGAATGCGCCAGCGCGAGGCCGAGGCCGAGGCCGTCGCGCTTGCTGGTCTTGAACGCGATGCCCGCCCCGGGCGCGATGCCGTCGCCGACGCCGTGGTCGCGGACGAAGAATTCCACCATGCGCGCGCCGACGACGATGCCGAGCTCGATCGCGGCGCTGCCGGCCGCGAGCGAGGCATCGGCGGCATTGCTGAGCAGGTTGATCAGCGCGTGGCGCAGATTCGGCGCCGCCTCGATCACGCGCGTCTGCGCGATCTCGTCCATCGCCGTGGTCAACGTGACTTCGGGGCGCAGCAGGCGGAAATGGTTCTCGCAGTCGTGGACGAACTCGGACAGCGGCAGGCGCTGCGGCGTGCCGGCGAGCTGGCGGCTGCCGACTGCAACCAGTTCGCGCAGGATGTCGCGGCAGCGTTCCGCCTGGCCGCTGAGCAGGTCCAGATCCGCGGCGAGCGCGGCATTGCCTTCGTTCTCGCGCCGCAACTCGGCCAGCAGCGTGCGGATCGTCGACAGCGGCGTGTTGAGTTCGTGCGCGGTGCCGGCGGCCTGCGTGGCGATCGCGAGGATGCCTTCGTCGCGCAGCGCGCGCTCGCGTTCGTGCTGCACGTCCGCCTCGCGGTTGCGCAGCGCGCGCGCGAGGCGCGCGATGAAGAAGGCGAGCACGGCGGCGGTGACGACGAAGTTGATCGCCATGCCGGCGACATGCAGGTTGAAGTCGCCCGTCGGCGTGTGTGGCGCCGGCGGCAGCGGGACGTGCCACGGAATCAGCAGCAGGTAGCACGCCGCGGCGAACAGCGCGACCGCGATCACGTGGCGTCGCGGCATCGCCGCCGCGGCCAGCGCGATCGGCATCACCAGCAGCGAGACGAACGGGTTGGTCGCCCCGCCCGACCAATACAGCAGGAACGCGAGCACGCCGATATCGACCGAGATATGCGCAAACGCTTCGGGCAGGCTCGCCGGCCACGGCTGCCGCAGACGCCAGAACGCGAACAGCGCAAACAGCGCCAGCCCGGCGACGCCGAGCCCGAGCGGAATCATCGGAATCGCCATGCCGAAGGCGAACGCGACGACGACCACCGTCAGCGCCTGCCCGGAGACGGCGCACAGGCGCAGCCAGGCGAGCGTGCCCATCAACTCGCGCGCGTTGTGCAACGGCGAGCCGGTGGAGGCGGTCGGCGTCGGGGTCATCGGTCTTTGCGCTCCGTGTTCGTCTGCGCCGATTCGAACATCGCCTCGTTCGTGCCGTCTGCGATCGCAGAGGCCGATGCGTTGCAATTGTTTGCGGGACGCATGCGATTTGTAACTTTGGCGATGCCAGCGGCTTCTTTCGTTCGACTACTGTAACGCGTCGGTCGGGCGGTGGGTGCCGCCGGGCAAGGACCGACTCATTGAGGCGTGAACCACCACTGCATCGGCGGTGCGATGCGTCACGCCTGCGGAAAATCTAAGGAATAGGATCATGAAGCATAGTTCGATCGGCATCGCGCTCCTGCTGATGCTCGCGAGTGCGCACGCATCCGCTGCGCCGAACCTCGTCGTCAACATCGCCCCGAACGGGGGGACGTCGTCGACGGTGGCGGCACCGGATTTCGCCGAGTGGAAGCTCACGCTGTACAACAACGGCGCGAACGCGGCTACCGACACCGCCAGCAACGTCGTGCTGACGCACGCGTTCGGCGCCGATGCGCTCTACGACGTGACCGTCGCCTGTACGCCGAACGGCGGCGTTGCCGCGCCGGGTGCGATCACGATCGCGGACGGCTACAGCGCCGGCCTCGTGACGATCCCGCTGGCGAGCCTGCCGGTCGGCGGCCTCGGCCCCAGCGAAGCGCGCCTGGACTGCATCGTGCGCGGCGTCGTGCGCGGCTATCCGCGCGGCGCGATCGTGCACACGGTGAACGCGACCGGCCAGGACAGCGGCGGCGCCGCGCTGCCGGCGGTGAGCGCGCAGACGACCAGCACCCTGGTCGCCGCCGAGGTCACCAGCCTGGTCGACAAGCAGATCCTCGATCCGGTGCCGGCGGGCGGTTTCGCCTGGGGTACGCCGATCACCTATCGCGTGACCTACACGAACAACGGTACGCGCCCGATGCCGCGCGTGTATTTCCGCGATCAACATCAGGCGCTCTACAACAACACGCAGCTGTATCGCTACCAGGGCTTCGGTACGGTCACCTCGGCGTCCACGGTGACCGCGTGCTCGCTCAACGGCGCGCCGCCGGCCGGCATCGCGCAGGGTGCCTGCCCGTTCACCGTGGGCTCGACCTACGGCGGTCCCAACCTCGGGGCGCCGCTTCCGAACATCTACTGGGATGACGACGTGCTCTATCCGGGGCAGTCGGTCGTCGTCGAATACCAGGAAACCTACACCACGCCGCCCGCGTGCACGGTCGATCCGCTGCCGGGTCTGCCGAACCAGGCCGGCCTCAACTACGACATGTACTTCCGGCCGGCCAATCCGGACGTGCCGAACGCCGGCGGCAAGCTCTTCCCGCTCGACAGCGGCAATCCGCAGGGATTGACCGTTCGCGCGCCGATGCAGGACGTGCCGCGCTGCACGACCGCGGACCTGAACCTCACGATCGACAAGCAGCGCCTCAGCCCGGACACGATCACCGACCTGCAGGTCGGAACGACCGTGCAATACCGCCTCACGGTGCAGAACGATTCGGCACACGACTACGTGCCGGTGCACTTGCAGCTCGCCGATATCGGCGTTTCCTGGACGAACCGTGGTCCCGTGACCCTGCAGGGCCAGGTGGTCAACTGCACGGCCACCGGCGGCGCCACCTGTCCTTGGACGACGTATCCGACGATCACCGGCAGCTACACGACGAGCACCGGCAATGCGAACGCCTGGCAGACGCTGATGCCGTACCCGGCCGGCGATCTCGTGGTGCCGACCGGCGGCCGCGTCGTCGTCGACTACGACGTCGTTGCCACCAATGTGGCCGCCTGCGCCGATACGTGGTTGTCGAACCTGATCCGCGTGATGCCGGTGCAGCCGGCCATGGCCCCAGGCCAGAACCTCATCAGCGACGAGAGCGGCAATTTCTACGACCTGTTCCGCATCGTCGGAAACTACGGCGGCCCGCTCAATGTGTCGCGCGGCGACGACACCGGCGACCCACGCGTGCAGTACATCGGCTTCGGACCGACGCCGCCGCCGACGCCGGGCTTGACCTCGGTGCAGATGAGCGCGCCTCCGGGCGGCGTCTGCGCGCTGCCGGGCGATCCGACGATTGCCGGCACGCTCGGCGTGCCGCCGGTCGCGGGTGGTTCGGTCGGCTACGACCTCACCGTCACGAACTCCGCCGGCTCGCCGCCGCTGACCAACATCGACCTGCTCGCGGATCTCACCAACGCCGGCATCGACCTGACCGCGCCGGGCGTCAACAGCCTCGTCGTGACCTGCCAGTCGGTGACCGCGGGCACGTTCTGTCCGGGCGGCACCAGTCCGGGCGACACGATCTGCTCGGGAGCGGCCTGCCTCAGCGGCAGCAATCTCGCCCTGCTGATCGACAGCCTGCCGCAGGACGGCTCGTTCACGCTGCGCATCTTCGGGCCCTTCACCGGCCAGCAAGGCCAGAGCTTCAGCCTGTCCGCGTCGATCGCGGCCGCTGCGAACGCGAACTACACCGATACGAACACCGCCAACAACCAGACGACGGTCAACGCCGGCGTCGGCGCTCCCGCCACGCTGACGATCAGCAAGGTCGTGCAGGGCACGGGCTACACCGTCGGCGACCTGTTCACGATCGAGGTCAATTGCGGCGGCTCGGTCATCGGCAGCGTCACGATTCCGGACGGCGGCAGCGATACCGTCCTGGTACCGGGCTCGACGCTCTGCACGCTCGCCGAAACCGCACGCGCCGCGCTACCGAGCGAGTGGGTCTGGGTCGTGCCGGAAACCTACACCTCGACGTCGCCGTATTTCACGGCGCCGGCGACCG
>Ga0105248_10006985_pt1 | contig 12370 bp, 16 predicted proteins | sample KBSS34metaG_FD_81524 | JGI IMG/M metagenome (GOLD analysis project Ga0105248, IMG submission 81524) | Switchgrass rhizosphere microbial communities from Kellogg Biological Station, Michigan, USA - KBS S3-4 metaG | ecosystem: Host-associated > Plants > Roots > Rhizosphere > Soil | place... | reverse complement strand
TTATGGCTGGCCATTCTTGGCACGGTGTGCTGGTCCCGGCTCGTCGAGTTTCCTATGGTTCCGCATATTTGCAGATGTTTTCATTGCGCTTGCTACCGCGTCCGTGGTGGCGGTATGTTTCAAAACACTGTCGCGGCGGCGTTCTACTTGATTCCAAGCGCGCCGTCGAACAAATCGTTGCACGCGAGCCGCGGGAGCGTGTTTGTCATGATGCTTATTAGTTCAACGTGGCCACTATCGCGCGGCCGCGTGAACTCAACCGTTGTGCGGCTCGTGTAACAAATGGATGACGTCGAAGCCATGTCAGTCTTGGCCCATGAGCTGGGAAAATATCGGCAAAAATCATACGACGATCTCATGCAGTTGCTCGACCAAACGACGCACATCGACACCACTGGCCCGTCTGGTACTAACTACCAAGTCGATATTGAAATTTTCTGGGATGGTCCGCCGAATGGTGATTTGCGCGTGATGGGTGCGATTGACGACGCCGGTTGGCGTGCGTATGTTCCACTCACCGACTCGTTTATCTTAAGTCCCGATGGAACTTTCGTTGGGGAATAACGACGCCGCACAACACATCGTTGGACGCGAGGCTCGATAGCTTGTTCTCAAGTAGCCTTGTTGATTTTAAAGGTTCGTGTTGGCGCTCGCTCGCGTCAACCGTTAGACGCCGCCCATATCGTAGGCAATGAGGCTGAATGATAGGGACGCGAGCGGCTAGAGTAAACCCAATGGTCGCTTTCAGAAGTGAATACCTGGGAGGGGAGAAATTATGCAAAGCCTCTGTCAAGAGCTGCGCTTCCGTGCGCGCAAGTTGATAAAACAACCTGGCGTCCTTCTGATCGCTCTTTTGACGCTGGCGTTGAGTACGGGGTTCACACAGGTCAAGCCCACAACCGTTTCCCTGGACAATCCGAGCGAGATGCAGTTCCGTAATGTGAAAACGGAACAGGTGACTTACAAGGGGCGAAAAGCGTTGCGCGTGACGGACGCTGCGCCGCCAAACGTTGCAGACGGAATTCAACTCGTCATCTTGAATAAGACTGAATTTCAAGACGGCGTGATCGAAATCGAGTTGGCGGGCGAACCTGCCGCCAATGCGGGAGAAGGGGCGCGGGGCTTCGTCGGCGTGGCCTTCCGTGTCAATCTTGATGCAGCCAAAGATGCCGTCAAGTACGAATGCTTCTACCTGCGCCCGACCAATGGCCGCACCGACGATCAGGTGCGACGCAACCATTCGACCCAGTACATCTCTCACCCTGACTTCCCGTGGAACCGTTTGCGCAAGGAGTTCCCAGAGAAGTACGAGAGCTATGTGGATGTTGTGCCGGGCGAGTGGACGAAGATAAAGATCGAAGTCCGCGGCGACAAGGCGCGCTTGTATGTGCATGACGCACCGCAGCCTGTGCTGGTGGTCAATGATCTCAAACATGGGCAAAGTCGGGGCCAGATTGCTTTATGGGTTGGGGCGGGAAGCGTCGCGCACTTCTCAAATCTGCGGGTATCAAAGTAGTCGCGCCGGCGCTTACTTTCTACTCAGGTGAAGGCTTACACTGGCAGAGCATTTCCGTGGCTGTGTAGGACAGAAGGGGCACCTATCTCGGTTGGTAACGGCGAAACATGGGTACGCCATCCACACGAACCGCGTCTAACAAGGCGTTGCAGCGGAGACCGCGCCGCGCCGTTCTTATGGTTTCCCGCTACGCCGTTCGCGGCCCCGCTGAACGCGGGCGTTATGTGCTGTCATTATGAATCTCGAACTCCTAACCAACGCGACTGACGACCCGGCATTTGTGGAACTGTTGAAGCACCTTATTGGACAGTTGGTTGGCGAGGAATTCCCCGAGCAAATCTTTGTAATGAAGATTGACAATTGGTTCGATCATAAATGGCTGAACTTTTCCGGCATTGGACGCGTTCGCTTCGACGACTTTCGCTTGGAGATTGACACCGCGCTCGATGAATTCAGCCAGGACCAGGTCACGTTCCCTCCGTTCACTCCGAATCGTGTGATTGGAGAATATTATTTTTTGCGCAATGAACGCGGCGATTTCTTACCATCATTGAAAGCTCCGTTCGTTCACGAAAGAAAGCTTGCGCCCAGCGCTGAAAACCTTCACAAGCGAGTGACCGATTTCACCACTTCGGCTCTTTTTCTGTGGGTAAGCTCCAATACCAAATTGAACCGTCGAGGGAGTGTGATGGTCTATGAGGTCAAAGGCCCAGACGTTCACACTTGGTACCTGGGACTCTCAAAGGACGACGATTGGAAAATCGCGCAGACCAAGGGAATCTCTCGGGACCAAGCCATGTCGCTTATTCGACGGGACGTGTTGCAAGGGCGCACATAACTCGTTGGACGCGAGGCTCGATAGCCTGTTTCTCAACTGGCTTTGTTGATTTTAATGGCGCGTGGTAGCGCTCGCCCGCGTCAACTTCTCAGACGTTGGGCGGCTCCTTTCCGAAAAACCGTCAGCGTCAGCTCCGGTTAAGCGTTGCAGGATCAAGCAGCTAATATTGGGTTAGAATGACCAAACAATTCTTCTCACAATCACAGAACGTAGTGATCGCGGTCATCTGTTTGATGTCATTTTTGGTGAGTGCTGCGCCTGCCTCCCGAAGGATCACAATCGCCAGGGTCGAGCCTTTGTTTGCAGCCTATGTCGTGAACACGCTTGGTGATGCTGCGGATATCAATGTCGGTGACGGGCACTGCGATACTGATGCCGGTGTTGACGGAGATCAATGCACTTTGCGCGGCGCAATTCAGGAAGTCAATGTTGGCGTCACGAAAGAGATCAACTTTAGTTTACCGCCGCACAGCATAATCACGCTCGACAGTGCCTTGCCCGATATTAGTGGCGCTATCAGTGTCGTTGGGCCGGGTTCAAACACTCTCACTGTCCAAAGGAATTCCGCAGGAGGCACACCTAATTTTCGAATCTTCACCTTCGTCTTAAATGTTGCGGTGAATTCCACCATCTCGGGTCTCACGATTACAAATGGAAGGGTAGCTGACGGTGGCACTTCCAGTGATGGACAATTCGGTTCAAACGGCGTGTCGGGGGGCGGCCTTCTAAACCCGACCAATGAAACGTTGACGCTTATCGACCTCGTTGTGACCGGCAATCGAGCCGGTAATGGTGGCGCCGGTACGGGCTTCGGCGGCTCAGGAGGAACCGGCGGCGGTATTTTGAACAGTGGCAAGTTGGTATTGATGAACAGCGTCGTCACTAACAACCGTGCCGGCAACGGTGGCGCCGGCGGTTCCGGCGCCAACGGCGGTAACGCCGGCGGGGTAACGGGTGGAAGCAGTCTGATAATCATCAACAGCACCATCAGTAATAACTTTGCCGGTGACGGCGGCAACGCAGCTCCGGGCGCTCCCGGTGGCCCAGGCGGTCGAGGCGGCGGCATTAGCGGAGGCGGTGGAGTGTTTACAATTGTCGGAAGCACCATCAGTGGTAATCGATCTGGCAAAGGTGGAAACGGGGGAGGATTCAGTGGAGCTCAAGGCGGCGACGGAGGAGGTATTTTAAGTCAGGGACCTCTTAACATGGTGAACAGTACTGTCAGTAACAATATTACCGGAGATGGAGGCAGCGGAACGCGGGATGGTGGCCTGGGTGGCTACGGCGGCGCCATTTACAACCAGAATTTTCTTAACATCACAAACTGCACCATCGCCGAAAATCAAACCCAGGGATTCTTTCCGGGATTGGGTGGTGGCATCTACAACTTTACCGGAGGAACGGTCACACTCAAGAACACGCTGATTGCCAACAACACAGTGCCCGCCGGTGGCAACGGCCCAGATCTATCCGGCACCTACAACTCGCAGGACTACAACCTAATCAGGAACACGAGTGGGGCAACCATCAACGGTTTCACCACGCACAACGTCACCGGCGTTAATCCTCAACTTGGTCCGCTCGCCAACAACGGCGGGCTAACGCAAACTCATGGACTCCTGACAGGAAGTCCGGCACTCGATGCGGCAAATAATGCCAGTCTCCCGGCGGATGAATTTGATCTGGACAACGATGGCAATAAGGCTGAGCCGGTTCCTTTCGATCAGCGTGGCGCGACGTTTTCCCGAGTAGTCAACGGAACCGTAGACATCGGAGCGGTGGAAGGGGTGACTGGTTCAGTTCCAATGCAATTACTCCTGGATACATCAGGTCCGGCTGCAAATCAGGTGGCGGCTTTGGATTCATTGATCTTTTTCCGAGATCCTTTTCCGGTCTTCAACAGTGGCAACTTTCTAAATACCAGCCCAGATAAGAACACGCGAGTAATCGTCTTTGTCCGAAATCTGCAATTGTCCACCGGCGAACCTGCTTCGTCCGTCGTCGTTAGTCTGACCGACGGAAACAACCAAAGTTCAGACATAGTGGCTGAGGATGTCCGGCCGTGTCCCAGTGCTGATTTTGCCCAGGTGACTTTTCGACTTCCGAACAGCTTGCCGGCGGGAACTTATCTCCTGGCGGTGAAGTGGCACGCGCAGCTCAGTAATTCGGGAAGCATCAAGATCAAGTAGACATACAGTTCATTGGCGCAACCCAACAAATCGTTCGACCGGAGCCACCGCCAGCGAGCTTCTCATCATACTGATCCGGTTCTATCATGGCGTCTGTGAGCGGCGGTGGCCCGGTCATCTGCCGTTGGAGTCTTCCGTTTCCCTGACCCGCTTTCTTCTGAAACGCTGCGACCTGAGCCTGGTCAGAACTAAAGGAGAGATATGAACATGAAACATAAACTCTTTGCAGCCGCAATTCTCTCGTCGCTCTTGTTGGCATTGACAATTTACGCCCGGACGCAGCCTGCGCCTAAGGTTGCGTGGGAATATCATGTATGGTCCTTCAACACTTGGGCTGAGGCCACCGGCAAACTTAATGAGGATGGCAACCAGGGCTGGGAACTCGTGACTGTAACGGAAACGCCAACAAGTTGGTATCAGGGCACTATGCGAAGCGGGTCTGTTACTATTTATCTTAAACGGGCCAAATGACTTTGGGTCGGCCCCATGGCGACAGCGACATCGAACAAATCGGACCGGAGCCACCGCCAGCGAGCTTCTCATGAAACTGATCCGGTTCTGTCATGCGGCGTGTTAGCGGGCGGTGGCCCGGTCAACTATCACTATGAGTCCTAAAGTAACTCTTATCGCAATCATCTTCCTGTTGGCGGGATGCACTTCTTTCAGTGTCAAACCGATCTATAACGACCAAGAACAGGCAAAAGCGGAAAAGGCTGTTACTCAATTTCACTATCATTACAATGAGAGTAAATTCGACGAAATCTACTCTCACCTCGACAAACAGGCAAATCAGTCAAAAGAGGGATTCACAGTCGCTTCGACGGCAATACTTTCACAATGGGGTAAACTGCAGACAACGCGTCTCGACGAAGCAAAAGTCATTCATTCAACGGCCCTTCAAGTGAAAATGATCTACAACTCCACATTTGAAAAAGGTAACGCGCAGGAATGGTTTACTTGGAACGTCTATGGTAACGACGTGCAGTTGCTCGCCTACAACGTGACACCTGGTTGGGACAAATGAGGTGTTTTTGGCTCAGCCGCCGAACAAATCGTTGCACGCGATCCGCGGGAGCGTGTTTGTCATCAACTTTGATTGAACTCATCGGGTCGCAACCGCGCGGCCGCGTGAACTCAACCGTTGGGCGTATCACTCTTACGAACGTGAAGAAAAAAGTTCGTCTTCTTCCTCTAATGCTGGTTGCTTGCGCTGGACCGGTTCACGCGCAGGGGTTTCTGAAATTTGACTGCGTGATCGCGCGCCTTAAACTGGACTCCACTGATCCGAGAGTTGTCGACAAGCAACCAGTGAAACAGTTCGCAGCTTTCAAGGTTAACGGGGTTGGCGAGGAAGAACGCGTGACCAGGTTCTTTCGCCTACCGAAAACAGGTTGGTTCGTCGTGGCCAGTCTCTATTCAACGGACGAATCAATGGCTTCAAAAAATGGGCCGGACTCGATCGACCTGGAGCTAAGTCTTGCGAAACGTCGAAAACGTAACATATTCATCAGCCCGTCGTACGCTTCGTCGGAAACGCCGTTCAACCCGTTCGACATCGCACGCGTTTCAATGATGGTTCACCTCGACGGTCACCGCGAAATGGTCGTTATGGAATGCAAAGGTTTCCATTGATACTTAGGGATACGCCCAAATCGTTGCACGCGAGCCGCGGGAGCGTGTTTCTCAAGATGCTTTTGTAATTTAATGTGGCCCCTACCGCGCGGCCCCGTGAACTCCGCCGTTAGCTGTCCATGAAGACCTCAGAACTCGACGCCATTGTGAATGCTTGGATCGCTCGTCCGGAAGCGACAGAAGGTTCGCGGCAGTATGACGACAACGAGTGGACCGTCTCAATCGTAGCGGGCAGCAATTCGCCAGATTCCTTGTGGCAGTTCATCATGAAAACATTCAGACGTACGGATCACGAAGAGGTTCTGGCTATGCTTGCTGCAGGTCCGCTCGAAAATCTTCTTTCCTACCGGGGTGGCGATTACATTGAGCGCATCGAACACCTCGCTAGCGAAGACGAACGTTTCAAACAACTATTACACGGAGTGTGGCGTCTGGCCATGACAGACGAGGTATGGACACGACTTCAGGCCGCGCGTGGACCACGTCCTGCAACGGACAGCTAACATGTCGTTCAGATCAGTTGCCGCAAAAAACCTGGCCCTGCGGTTGATCGGGGTGATCACCTTCGCTGCGACCCCCCTAATTACAACTGGATTGCCGAATGTTATTCGCGCTCCGGCGCCCCAGATCCCGGCGCCGCCGAAGGTGAGCCTACCTGACGAATCCACGGGAATCGACGGGATTGCCAGGGCACTGGTTGCCGCATTCGATCAAGCCGATGTTGTCGCGTTGGGCGAGGCGCACCGGCGCAAGCTGGATTCCGATCTGCGAATCGCCGTCGTTCGTAACCCAGACTTCGCGAAGAAGGTGCGATCCATCGTGGTGGAGTTCGGCAGCACCACGGAGCAGTCAACGCTTGACCGTTACACTCGAGGCGAGAACGTATCCAGAGCCCAGTTGGAGCAGGTCTGGAAGACCACAACCCAAAGCGCCAACGGAATCTGGGACGATCCGATCTACGCGGACTTTTTCGCAGCCGTCCGCGACGTCAATTCGAAACTGCCCGCGGATGCGCGAATCCGCGTCTTCGGTGGTGACCCGGGACCGGGAGACAACCGTAGCCGTGAGACCGCCGCGGTCTCCGTTCTGAAGCAGCAGGTGCTGCAGAAGCATGGCAAAGCCCTGGTTATTTACGGCGCCGCGCATTTCTATCGGACCATGGACAAGGATTACCTGGCCATGATGGGCGCCGACACTGGAATCGTGAGGATGCTGGAAGTCGATTATCCCGGTCGAACGCTGGCAGTGATTCCAGTGGGCGGCCGAATTGATCTTCCGCCGGGCGCCAGCCTGCCCGTTTCTCCCGACTACAAGAAGTTCGACCGCGCTTTGCAGACGCCGGTGCGTCCCGTGCTGGTGCCGCTCCAGCGATTGCCCTTCCGGGATTTCACAGCGGAGGAGTTCATGGGCAACACCATCTTTAATTGCCGCGGACCCGGCGGCTGCGTGAGCATTTTCAAGGGCAGCACTCTTACACTCGGCCAAATGGCTGATGCGTGCGTCTACGTTGGGGGAACAGCCGACGTTGATACGAAAGCGAAGCCAATTCGATAGCATAGGGCCGAATCCGACAGTGCCGTCTAGCAATTCGTTGGACGCGAGGCGGGGCGTGTTTCGCATCATGACTGGGTCCGACGATGGTTGAATGAAATCGCGCGGCCGCGTGAACTCAAATGTTGGCGTGCTACGTTGTGTCAGAACGGCGAGCGGTAGGGACCCGATCAAGACGAGACCTTCGTGTTGATCCCGTCGCTACCGCTCCGGGTTCTGACACGAAGGGCGCGCCGCTCTGTGATGACATATGAAGCGTTGTAGCTTCGCCACCGCGCTCTCTTGTTAACCTTGACGTATGACGGCGCACGCCAACAATTGGACGCGAGGCTCGATAGCGTGTTTCTCAACTTGCTTTGTTGATTTTATGGTTTGTGTTGGCGCTCGCCCGCGTCAACTTCTCTGACGTTAGACCCTGGCCGGAGAGAATCCGATGATTGAATCAACTGCATTGTTGGCACAGCTCGATGCGATGCTGGCTGCGCCTGATCACCATGATGTCCTGGTTGAGAACCCGCAAGTTCGAGTTCTCGACACAAGGCTTGCTGCTGGTGAACGCACGCCTGTTCACGAGCACCAATGGCCTGCTGCTCTCTACGTTCTTAGCTGGAGCGATTTCATTCGGTATTCGCCAAACGGCGAAGTGCTTGTTGACTCTCGCACCTTTGCAGCACAACCGAGTGCGGGCCAGGCGCTTTGGTCGGCCGCATTGCCACCGCACTATGTCCACAATATTGGCAATTCAGTACTGCACATCATCGCAGTTGAGGTAAAGAGCTAACACACGGATCTAACAATTCATTCAAGCCTAAGCCGCTTCGCCGATCGGCTTAATTCAGGTTAGTTGACAGCCGGATTGCCATGACGATTCCTATCATTGCCACAGTGATGCGCGGGTTATGGCTAATTGCCGAGTGGATACATTCGCTTAATCATAAAGCCGAATCCACTGAGCGGGATAAATTCTCCAGAACAATTTGGGAAGCCGGCACTTGCATCGGTGTCGTCGGCGTCATTGTTGGTTACACAGATGTCGGACATATCGAAACTGAGAGCAGTTTTCTCGCCCTCGGCGGGATTGTTGTCATGTTTGTGGGGCTGGCCATTCGGTGGACCGCTATTTACACGTTGGGTAGATACTTCACCCGCACCGTCACGATTAAAAATGACCATCGAATTATTCAGCGGGGTTTGTATAGATATCTCCGGCACCCTTCGTACACCGGCGCGCTGCTTGCGCAGTTGGGTCTAGGGTTGGCATTTACGAATTGGCTCAGCCTGGTGTTAATCTTCGCGCCGATTTTAGTGGCGGCTTTATATCGAATGCACGTTGAAGAAGATGCTTTGGTAGAGGCGTTTGGAAATGAGTATGTAGCGTACGCTAAAGACACCAAGCGGCTGATACCGAAAGTGTATTGAGCGCTGTCAACCATGAGCCAACTTTTTCGGTTTCCCAGTTCGGTCAAGCGAGATCCAGCTGTCGAGGTCTGGATGCGTCAGCATCCGGATGAACTGGGGGCGATCGCGCGGCGCTGGTTTGAGGCCATGCGCGAATGCGGCGACGATGTTCGAGAATTGTTGCATGATGGTCATCCGACGGCATGTGTAGGTGATGCGGCATTCGCGTATGTCAATGCCTTTAAAGCCCACGTCAATGTCGGGTTCTTTCGGGGCGCGGAGCTTGGCGACCCCAACGGCCTTTTGGAGGGCACTGGCAAGTTGATGCGCCATGTGAAACTCAGGCCTGAACGTGACGTCGATGCGCCGGCTCTGACGAAGCTGATCGAAACTGCATACACTGACATGAAAGAGCGTCTGAAGGCAGAGTAGTTGGTCGCAGACATTTGAGGCGCCGCATAACTGCTCGCTGGACACGGGCGGCCGGAGCGCCTCTCGCAACTTGCGTGGACAGCAAAGGTCACTTTTGATTCTTGCCGCCGCGTCAAATCTGACGTTAGAGCGATCAAAAAGAGGCGATGACTAAATGAATAAAAGAGTTTTCGCATTGATTGCCTTCTGCTTACTTGCAGCCGGCTGTTCCGGGCAGAAATTCAGCGGCAAGGGCTCGACTATGACCAACACGGTATCTACGCAAGCTGAACTTAACGCGGGCAATCAACGCATTAATGAATTTAAGCAGGAACTCCTAAGGAAAGGGTTCCGCGAAGTGTCGTCCTCGTCCTCCGATTCAAAAGAACAAGTCATTCTCGAAGGGCGTTATGGCGGATTGAAGGATTTGGAAGTGACGTTGTGGACTGGGAAACGGTTAGAGACGAAGGAACCTCAATTAGGAGGAGGTATTCATGCGTTAGTAAGCAAAGAATCAGAGCGAGAGTTTGACGAGTTTTATAAAAGAGTGGTGAAAGTAGTCGTAGGTGAGCAGCCGTAGGGCAAGCGTATACGACGAGGCCGGTGGGAGTGCTGTATTTTCAGTGCGCAACATTCTCAAAAATATTCGGACACACTGGCGAACCCATTTGCTGTGCAGCGGATTGTTCGCGCTAATCACAGTTCCTTCGGGGTTAACGCTGAGATACCATCGGTTGCATCGTTATGACGCCAGCAAGCCACATGTTCCCGAGTTAAAAAGCATGGCGGATCAAACTCCCATTTATCCGGGTTTCCAGAGAATCGACGACGAGCACATTTTTCTGACGAAGGGGACGGTTTCGCTGCAACGTTCGTTCAGGACTAACGCTCAATCTGCGGACATACGCAAGTTCTACGATTCAGCTTTCCTGACGAATGGTTGGGAACCGTTCGCAACCGCACCAGGTTCGATGATTGACGGTGAACTACTCCCCGTCATGTATAACCGGGACGCGTACCAGATCTGTGTTGTCCACAGAAGCTCCGAACCGGATATTTACGACATTTGGTATCTCTGGGCTGCTAAGTAACAGAGGAAACATTCGCATGAGTTATGAGGTCGTCACTAAAACCGTCAGTTCGCAGATACTCGCGGCAGTGCGGCGGCGCGTGTTCATCGGACAAGTTGGGCGCGCCTGGAAGCCGGCGCTTGATCTCGTATGGGAGTTTCTACGTCGCCAGGACGGCCTGCGAACCGATGGACATAATTGTTTCCTCTATCATCATCCGCCAAATCGTGAAGCAGCGCTGGACATTGACTTCGGCGTTCAGGTCGTTCGGCCATTCAATGGCGAAGGCGAAGTAGCTTGCACCGAAACGCCCGCAGGCGAGGTTGCCATGACCACGCACCTCGGTAGCTATTCGGGACTTGCAGCGGCACATAGCGCGGTCCATTCCTGGCGCGCGGCGACCGGCCGCGCCTTCGGTGCGTGCTCCTGGGAAATCTACGGCGATTGGACGGAAGACGAAACGAAGCTCGAGACTCAGGTCGTCTATTTGTTGAGTTGAAGTTGCCGCTGTCAATGGGCGGCTGAACACGGTTGGGCGCTTCACATTATGTGGTCGTGGCAACGAGTGATTCGAAAAGGTTCAAGTTGAAACGCACCCGACAGATTCGTTCGATCTGAGCGGGAGTGCATTTCGTAAAATAATTGGTTCGGCGATGTTTGAGTGAATTAGCGCCGCCGCGCCAACTCGACGTTAGATGAAGGACGTGATGGCAGCGACAAACGACTGGCATAACATCATCGCTGCTGAATCACATCATCTGCCTCCCAATGTTGCCCGGCAACTGCGCGAGCTTGGTTTTATCATCATGCCTGGTCCGGCGATTCAAGGCGGCTGCGAACAACTGTCCCGAGCCTACGATCGCGCGGTAGCGACGGCCGACATGGCCGGTGTCCACATCGGCCGCACCGGGTCTTCGACGCGTATCAATGATTTCGTAAATCGAGGGCCGGAGTTCGACGCGATCTACATTTACCCGCCGCTGTTGGCCGCTTGTTGTCAGATCATCGGCGCACCTTTCAAACTGAGCGGCATGCGGGCGCGGACACTCAATGCCGGCGCACCGTCTGAACGGCTTCATGTCGACGTCAGGCATCGCGCTAATGGGTGGCCGCTGGTTGGCTGCATCTTAATGGTTGATGCCTTCACGGAAGAGAACGGGGCGACGCGATTTTTGCCGGGGTCTCATTTGCAGCCGCGAGAACCTGATGAAGTAATGAACAACACAGAAGATGACCACGACGAGCAGGTCGTCGCCTGTGGTCCGGCAGGATCAATGATCATCTTTAATGCGTCCGTTTGGCATAGCCATGGGGCAAACCGTTTGGCCAAACCACGGCGTTCGATACAAGCTCACTTTGTTCCACGAGCAGCTCAGGCATCGCCGGAGGACCACTCCGGTCGCATGCGTCCGGAGACTTTGCAACGTCTCGGTGATCTGGCGAAGTATGTTTTGAATGTGGGAAGCGTCTAAAAAACTCGTGGCCCGTGAGAGCACCGGGAGTCAGTACCATTTGCGTCAGCAAATGGGAGCAGGACGCTACGTTGGTTTCCTCAAGAGACCTCTTTATTCCATCCGCTTACGCGGATGGTACTGACTTCTACGCTCGCGCGAACCTGTTTCGCAATTAGTTTGATACGACGTTGCGTGCATTGAATCCAATACGGAGCTGCTATGAGCCAAAGGCAGGTAGGACGAATTAAAGCCATCTTTCGCTACCCGGTTAAGTCCATGGCCGGTGAATTACTGGATGTGGCCAAGCTGGG
>Ga0105248_10006982_pt1 | contig 12371 bp, 16 predicted proteins | sample KBSS34metaG_FD_81524 | JGI IMG/M metagenome (GOLD analysis project Ga0105248, IMG submission 81524) | Switchgrass rhizosphere microbial communities from Kellogg Biological Station, Michigan, USA - KBS S3-4 metaG | ecosystem: Host-associated > Plants > Roots > Rhizosphere > Soil | place... | reverse complement strand
TGGTGGTCGACTGCCCCGAGGAGATCCAGGTCTCGCGCACCATGGAACGCTCTTCGCTCCCGCGCGAAGACGTCCTTGCCATCATGGGCGCTCAATGGCCGCGCTGGCGCCGGCTCCAATCGGCCGACGATGTGGTCTGGAATGGCGGCGAGGTGCGCGATCTCGATGCGCAATGCGAGCGTTTCCACAGGTTTATTGCACAATCGCGCCCAAGCTACGGCGGGATCCGTGATCACCTACGAGTACCCTCTCAACGAGCGCATCAGAACGCTCCTTCGGCTCGAGGATCTTTACGATCGCGTGAGTTATTTCCTGGGCGAGCAGGATCCGCATGGCCACCACGCGTGTCTCACGGGAATGTTCGAGATCCTCGAGGTGGCGAGCCGGGCGGACCTGAAGAGCGACCTGCTGCAGGAGCTCGACCGCCAGCGCAGCTTCCTCGAAGCGCTGCGCTCCAACCCCGCGATCTCCGAGGAGAAGCTGAACGGCGTGCTGAAGGAGCTGGCGAGCGCGTTTTCCGAGCTGCACGCGACCTCCGGCAAGACTGGCCAGCCCCTGCGCGAGAACGAGTGGCTCATGGCGATCAAGCAGCGCGTGGGCATCCCCGGCGGCACGAGCGAGTTCGACCTGCCCTCCTATCACCACTGGCTGCACCACCCGGCCTCGCGCCGGCGCGCCGACCTCGAGGGCTGGCTCAAGCCCTTGCTGCCCGTCCATGCGGCGCTGGCCATCGTGCTGCGCGTGCTGCGCGAGAGCGGCCGCACCGTTTCCCTCATCGCGTTCCAGGGCGTCTACCAGCAGACGCCGGCCGAGCGCCCCGCGCAAATGCTGCGCCTGTCGCTCGCCGACGAGCTGCCGTGCGTGCCGGAGATCAGCGCGAACAAGTACGCGCTCAACGTGCGCTTCCTCCTTCCCGAGGGCGTCCAGAAAACGCGGGTCTACGAGCACGACGTGCCGTTCGAGCTCGCGTTCTGCAACCTGTGAGCGATTCGAGGCCGGCGCGCATCGTCGCCTGCCCGGCGTGCGGGAAAACCACCGCGTACGCCGCGTCGAACCGCTGGCGTCCTTTCTGCAGCGAACGCTGCCGCACGACCGACCTGGGCGCGTGGGCCACGGAAACGTACCGGATTCCCAAGGAGCCGGGCGACGATGACGGATCGCCGCCCGACGATTCCGCCGATCGGCTAAAATAGCGCGGCTTTTTGGAGCGGCATCACAGGATTCTTCCTAGTGGAACTTCCGCCGTATGTTTATCAATCGGTGCCCAACCGGTCGCTCGGGCCCGCGGGACGGCGCTGTTTCCTGGGACTGGTCGGCGCCACGACGCTCGCGATCGCGGGCGGCGCAGCGGCGATCGGCGCGTGGCCCGTGATGCCGTTCGCGGGCGCGGAAATCGCGCTGCTGGTGATTGCGTTTCGCGTGATCGCCCGACACGATGCCGACTTCGAGCGGCTCGAGATCGGCGAGCACGAGGTGAGGGTGGAGTCGCGCGATGCCTTGCGGGTCACGCGCTTCATCGGAAACCGGGACTGGGCACGGGTGATCGTGCGCAGGAGGGGGGAGAGCTGCACGCTGGACCTCGCTTACGCGGGGCGATCGGTTCCGCTGGGGAGGCTGCTGTCCGATGAGGGGCGCAGGCAGCTCGCGCACGAGTTGCGCGGGCGAATCGCAGTGACCGCGAACTAGACACACACAAGAAAAGGGCTGGACATGCTTTCGAGAATCCTTCGCGCACCCGCCGCCCTGGCGGCGCTCGCCTTCTCCACGCTCGCATCCGCCGACTACCACGTCGACATCCTGCCGCCGGTCACTCCGGTGTCGCGCGAGATGTACGACCTGCACTGGGGAATCCTGTGGGTCTGCGTGGCGATCTTCTTCATCGTTTTCGGAGCCATGTTCTGGTCGATCTTCAAGCACCGCAAGAGCGTGGGCGCAAAGGCGGCCCAGTTCCACGAGAACACGACCATCGAGGTGATCTGGACCATCGTGCCGTTCGTGATCCTCATCGGCATGGCTTATCCGGCCACCAGGACCGTGCTCAACATGAAGGACGCCTCCGGCGCCGACATGTCGGTGAAGGTCACGGCCTACCAGTGGAAGTGGGAATACGACTACCAGCAGGACGGAGTGCGCTTCCTTTCGCACCTCGCCACGCCGCGCGCGCAGATCGAGGAGTACCACGGCCAGGGTGCGGCGAAGAACGACAACTACCTGCTCGAAGTCGACCAGCCGATGGTGGTGCCCGTCGGCAAGAAGGTGCGCCTGCTCATCACCTCGAACGACGTGATTCACGGCTGGTACGTGCCGCAGCTCGGCGTGAACCAGTACGGCATCCCGGGATTCGTGAAGGACGCATGGTTCACCGTGGACAAGGCCGGCACGTACCGCGGCCAGTGCAGCCAGATCTGCGGCAAGGAGCACGGATTCATGCCGATCGTCGTGATCGCGAAGGAGCCTGCCGAGTACGCCGCGTGGGTGAAGGAAATGAAGGCGAAGATGCCCGCGGAACCGGCGCCCACTCCCGCAGCGGAAGCCGCGCCGCAGGGCGGAGGCGAGAAAGTCGCCGCGGCCGCTCCCGGCAAGGCCGACGGCAAGAGCACGTACGACACCGTCTGCATGGCCTGCCACGGCACGGGCGCCGCGGGCGCGCCGAAGCTCGGCGACAAGGCCGCGTGGGCGCCGCGCATCAAGCAGGGCGCCGGCGTGCTGCACGACCACGCCCTCAAGGGCAAGGGCGCGATGCCTCCGAAGGGCGGCAACATGGCGCTCTCGGATGACGCCGTCAAGGCGGCCGTGGACTACATGGTCTCGGCCTCCAAGTAAACCGACATCACGAAATCGAGAAGCGGAGCACGACGATGAGCGCAGCCACCCACACCCACGACCACGGCCACGACCACGCGCACGAGCATCACGGCCCGCCGCACGGCATCACGCGCTGGCTCTACACGACCAACCACAAGGACATCGGCACGATGTACCTGTGGTTCGCCTTCACGATGTTCCTCGTGGGCGGAACGATGGCGCTGGGCATCCGCGCCGAGCTCTTCAAGCCGGGCCTGCAGTTCTTCGACCCGCAGTTCTTCAACTCGCTTACCACCGTGCACGGCTTGGTGATGGTGTTCGGCGCGATCATGCCGGCCTTCGTGGGCTTCGCGAACTGGCTGGTGCCGATGCAGATCGGCGCAGCCGACATGGCCTTCCCGCGGATGAACAACTGGAGCTTCTGGCTGCTCATCCCCGCGGCACTGCTGTTGATGGGCTCGTTCTTCGTGCCCGGCGGCGCGGCCGCCTCCGGCTGGACGCTCTACCCGCCGCTCATCATCCAGCAGGGCATGGCGATCGACATGACGATCTTCGCGGTCCACATCCTGGGCGCCTCGTCGATCATGGGCTCGATCAACATCATCACCACGATCCTCAACATGCGCGCGCCGGGCATGACGCTCATGAAGATGCCGCTGTTCGTGTGGACGTGGCTCATCACGGCGTACCTGCTGATCGCGGTGATGCCGGTGCTCGCGGGGGCGGTGACGATGCTGCTCACCGACCGCCACTTCGGCACCAGCTTCTTCAACGCGGCCGGCGGCGGCGACCCCACGATGTTCCTGCACATCTTCTGGTTCTTCGGGCACCCCGAGGTCTACATCATGATCCTGCCGGCGTTCGGGATCGTGTCGCAGATCCTGCCGGCGTTCGCGCGCAAGCCCCTCTTCGGCTACGCCTCGATGGTGTACGCCACCGCGTCCATCGCGATCCTGTCGTTCATCGTGTGGGGCCACCACATGTTCACGGTCGGCATGCCGGCCGCGGGCAACCTGTTCTTCATGTACGCGACGATGCTGATCGCGGTGCCCACGGGCGTGAAGGTCTTCAACTGGATCTCCACCATGTGGCGCGGCTCCATGACTTTCGAAACCCCGATGCTCTTCGCGGTCGGCTTCCTGTGCCTGTTCACGATCGGCGGTTTCTCGGGCCTCGTGCTCGCCATCGTCCCGGTCGACATCACCCTGCACAACACCTATTACGTCGTGGCGCACTTCCACTACGTGCTGGTGTCCGGCGCGCTCTTCGCGATCATGGGGGGCATCTATTTCTGGCTGCCCAAGTGGTCGGGCCACATGTACAACGAGGGCCTGGGCAAGGTGCACTTCTGGCTGTCGATGATCGGCTTCAACCTCGCCTTCTTCCCGCAGCACTTCCTGGGGCTGGCGGGCATGCCGCGCCGCATCCCCGACTATGCGCTGCAATTCGCCGAGTGGAACATGTGGTCGTCGATCGGCGCCTTCATCTTCGGGTTCTCGCAGCTGCTGTTCCTCTACATCGTCGTGTCGACCATCCGCGGCGGCCGCAAGGCCGACCAGAAGCAGTGGGATGGCGCCGACTCGCTCGAGTGGACGCACCTGCCGACGCCGTTGCCCTACCACACGTTCGAGACGGCCCCGATCATCAAGTAGGCGCATGGAACGACACGAGCCGAACGCGAAGCAGAAAAGGGCCGCCGTGATCTCGGCGCTGGTCCTGGCCGCGGTCGCCGCCGGCATCTACCTCACCGTGATCGCGAAGTTCGTCGTCTACGGATGACCACGGCCGACCTCGAGCTGCGCAACCGCCAGCTGATGGGCAAGCTGCTCGTCATCTGCGTGGGGATGCTCGGCTTCGGTTTCGCCATGGTGCCGATGTACCGCCAGATCTGCGAGGCCATCGGCATCACGCAGACGCGCGCCGTGGGCTCGGTGAACACGCAGGTGGATTCGTCGCGCGAAGTGAAGGTGGAGCTCCTGGCGAACAGCGCAGGGCTGCCGTGGCGCTTCGAGGCGCTGGACCGCGCGGTGACGCTCAATCCCGGCCAGCTCGCGACCGTGCGCTACCGCGTCGTGAACGACCTGGGGCGCGCGGTCACGGCGCACGCCGTGATGAATACCGCGCCGGCGGCGGCCGCGCGCTACATCCTGAAGCAGGAGTGCTTCTGCTTCACGGACCAGACGCTGCAGCCGGGCGAGTCGCGCGAGATGCCGGTGGTGTTCCGCGTGAGCGCGGACGCTCCGCCCGACCTCACCACGATCTCGCTCTCGTACACCTTCTTCGAGAAGAAATCGTGATCGACGCCTTCAAGGCCGTCTTCTGGAGCTTCTTCGGCGTGAGGAAGCGCGAGGACTATGCCGCCGACATGCAGCGTCTGAAGCCCCATCACGTGATCGCCGCGGGGCTGGTGAGCGCCTTCGTTTTCGTGATGATCCTGTTCGGAATCGTGAAACTGGTGACGCGGTAAAACAGAAAGACACAAGGAGTGAACGTGCAACACACACAACCGACCGGTTACTACTTCGCCCCGCCGTCGCATTGGCCCGTGGTGGGCTCCATCGCGCTGTTCTTCCTCGCCTCCAGCGCGGTCCTGGGCTTCAACGGCTACAGCGCAGGCTGGATCCCGTTCATCATCGGGTTCTTCACGCTGCTCTACATGCTGTTCGGATGGTTCGGCACGGTGATCCGCGAGAGCGAAGGGGGCCTGTTCAACAAGCAGGTGGACCTGTCCTTCCGCTGGGCCATGAGCTGGTTCATCTTCTCCGAGGTGATGTTCTTCGCCGCGTTCTTCGGGGCGCTGTTCTACGCGCGCCAGTACTCGGTGCCATGGCTGGGCGACATCGACAACAAGCTGCTGTGGCCGGATTTCGCCGCGCACTGGCCGACCATGGGTCCGTACCGTCCGGGGGAATTCACGCCGATGCACGCGTGGGGCATCCCGGCCATAAACACGATGCTGCTGCTGTCCTCCGGCGTGACCGTCACCTGGGCGCACTGGGCGCTCAAGAGGGGCGACCGCGGCAACCTGATCTTCGGCCTGTTCCTCACCATCCTGCTGGGCACGATCTTCCTCAGCCTGCAGGCGTTCGAATATTTCCACGCCTACCACGAGCTGAACCTCACCCTGTCGACCGGTGTCTTCGGCTCGACCTTCTTCATGCTCACGGGCTTCCACGGTTTCCACGTGACGCTCGGCGTGACGATGCTCACCGTGATCCTGTTCCGCTGCGTTGCCGGGCACTTCAAGCCCGACCACCATTTCGGCTTCGAGGCCGTGTCGTGGTACTGGCACTTCGTGGACGTGGTGTGGCTGCTGCTCTTCGTCTTCGTCTACTGGGTCTAGCGAAGGCTTCCGCGAACGCGCAGAAGGGCGGCCTTGCGCCGCCCTTTTCGCTACTGGATCTTGCCGGTGATGAAGCCGAAGAGGAAACCGCCCAGCAGGAGCAGGACGACGATCCCCTGCAGCACGACGCGCACGGTGAGCGCCTTGACGGCGCGTGTCGAGTTGCCCTTGTCCTTGTAGACGAAGTACAGGCCGGCGAACAGGCTCACGACGACGCCGAGGATGAGCACGAGGATCAGGATCTTCATGGTGGCCTAGTCTAGATGAGGATCGGACCGCTCGCTTTCAATCCGGGGAGGTGGCCGACGGCCGCGGCGGCCGCGCTCATCGCGCTCACGCTGTACCTGGGCGTGTGGCAGACGCATCGCGGCGACGAGAAGCAGGAGCGCCAGCGGCTGCTCGAAGCGCGCATCCGTGAGACGCCCGTGGTCCTCACCGGGTCGGTCGAGTCCGCCGAGCCGCTGCTCTACCGGCGCGTGCGCGTCGTGGGCGAGTACAACGCCGCGGGCCAGATCTATCTCGACAACCAGGTGCTCCATGAACGCGCGGGGTATTTCGTCGTGACGCCGCTTGCGCTGCGCGACGGCGCCGAAGTGCTGGTGAACCGCGGCTGGATCGCCCGCGGGCTTGCCTACCCCGAGCCGCCGCCGGCGCCGGCTCCCGTGGGGAGCGTGGAGGTCACGGGGCTCGCCACGCTCCCGCCGGCCCGGTTCCTGGAGCTGGGGCAGGCCGTGTCCGGCAACGTGTGGCAGAACCTCACGATCGCGCGCTATCGCGAGGCCACGAAGTCCAAGGTGCTTCCAGTGATCGTGCTTTCCGATGCGCCCGGCGCGGGACTGGAGGCGGTGCACGAGACGCCCGACGCGGGTGTGGCGAAGCATCGCGAATACGCGCTCACATGGTTCTCGCTCGCCGCGACGGCGCTCGCGCTCTGGTTGGGGCTCAACGTGAAGAGGGCACGATGAGGTTCACGCCGCGGATGAAGCTCGCGCTCATCGCCGCGCTCTTCGCGCTGCCGATCGTGGCGTCCGTCGTGACGTACGTATTTTTTCCGCCGCCACCCTCGGGCAACTACGGCGAGCTGCTGCTGCCGCCCGCATCGCCGCCCACGGAGCTCATGTCGATGCGCGAGCGGTGGATCCTGGTCGCGTGGGATCGTGCGCCGTGCGAGGGCGCCTGCCTCGAGAAGATCACGGTGATGCGGCAGGTGCGCCTCGCCCTGGGACGCAACGCCTCGCGTGTCGATCGCGTGCTGATGCTGGGACGCCCGGAAGCCAGGGTCGTGCCGCCCGAGGGCTTCGAGGGAATGCTCGTGGTCGCAACGCACGGCGTTCCCCACGGCGGGCTGATCGGTGACGCCGCCCACATCTACCTCGTGGACCCCAACGGGAACGTGATGATGCGCTGGCCCGCGAACCCCGACATGAAGCGGATGCTCAGGGACCTGGAGCGCCTGCTCAAGGCGTCCCAGATCGGTTGAGTGCGCTAAAATTACGGGCTTCCATGCTCCAACAAGCCACCGTCCAACCCGGTGTGGCCGTCCAGTTCTGGAGGCTCACCAAGCCGCGCGTCGTCTCGCTCATCGTCTTCACGGCGGTGATCGGCATGCTGCTCGCGGCTCCCGCGATTCCGCCCGCCGGCCTGCTGCTCGCGGCGACCGCGGGCATCGCGCTCGTCGCGGGCGCGGCCGCGGCCTTCAACTGCCTCGTCGAGCAGCGCATCGATGCCGCGATGGCGCGCACGCGCGGGCGCCCCACGGTGATCGGCACCATCACGGACGCGCAGGTCCTTCTTTTTTCCGGCGTCGTGGGCGGGCTGGGCCTCGCGATCCTGTGGCACGCGGTGAATCCGCTCACGATGTGGCTCACGCTGGGGACGTTCGTCGGCTATGCGATCGTGTACACCGTGATCCTCAAGCCGCGCACGCCGCAGAACATCGTGATCGGCGGCGCCTCGGGCGCCATGCCACCGCTGCTGGGCTGGGCCGCCGTCACGGGTGACGTCACCTACCAGCCGCTGCTCCTCTTCCTCATCATCTTCGCGTGGACTCCGCCGCACTTCTGGGCGCTCGCGCTCTACCGCCGCAAGGAATACGCGCGCGCGGGAGTGCCGATGCTGCCCGTGACGCACGGCGAGGAATTCACGCGGCTGCAGACACTCCTCTATACGCTGCTCCTCACGGCGGTGACGCTGCTGCCGTTCGCCACCGCAATGACGGGGTTCTTCTACCTGGGCGCCGCGCTCGTCCTCGACGCCGTGTTCCTGGCCTATGCCGTGGCGATCTGGAAGCGCTACAGCGACGCGCTCGCCAAGCGCGCTTTCGCCTACTCGATCTTCTATCTCGCGGCGCTCTTCGCCGCGCTGATGGTGGACCACTACCTCCCGCTTCTCTCGTCGTGAGCCCTCTCCTGCGCGCCGCGGCGGCGATCCTCATCGCCGCGCTGGCCATTGGATGCGACAAGCTGGGCGGGGCGAAGTCTCCGTTCAAGTCGATCGACGTGACCGGGGCGCCCATGGGTGGCGAGCTTCGCCTCACCGACCACAACGGCAAGCCGCGCTCGCTCGCGGATTTCCGCGGCAAGGTGGTGCTGGTGAACTTCGGCTACACGCAGTGCCCCGACGTGTGTCCCACCACGCTCGCCGACCTCGCTTCCGCGATGAAGAAGCTGGGTCCGGAGGCCACGCAGGTCCAGGTGCTTTTCGTGACGGTCGATCCGAAGCGCGACAAGCCCGAGCTGCTGCGCGAATACCTGCCCGCGTTCGACAAGTCGTTCCTCGGCCTGTATGGCGACGCGGACGCGACGAAGAAGGTGGAGAACGATTTCAAGATCTACGCCGCGGAACGTCCGGGCAAGACGCCCGACACCTATACGGTGGACCACGCCGCGCAGACGTTCGTCTTCGACAAGCAGGGCAAGCTGCGGCTGGTGATGGGCTACGGAATGGCGCCGGAGGCGATCGCCTCCGACGTGCGGGTGCTGCTGAACGGCTAGGAAATGAAACGGCGCCCGAAGGCGCCGTTTTGCGTTCAGTGCAGCTGTGCCAGCTGCTTCTTCATCTTCTGCATCGCCTTCACTTCGATCTGGCGGATGCGTTCGGCGGAAACGCCGAATTCATCGGCGAGCTCGTGCAGCGTGAGCGGATCCTTCTCCGCGAGCCAGCGCGCCTTGATGATGCGGCGGCTGCGATCGTCGAGGCTTTCCAGCGCATGTGCGAGTCCTGCGCTCTTGAGCGCCTGCGCCTGTTCGCGCTCGAACGATTCCGCGGGGCCCTCCGAAGCGTCGGTGAGGTAGGCGATGGGCGTCACCACCTCGTCGCCGTCATCGGGCGAGGGCTCGAGCGCGACATCGCCGCCCTGCAGGCGCTGCTCCATCTCGATCACGTCGCTTTCCTTCACGTTCAGCGTCTGCGCGACCTGCTTGATCTCCCTGGGCGTGAGCGCCGCGGTGGAGGTCTTCATGCTGCGCAGGTTGAAGAAGAGCTTGCGCTGCGCCTTGGTCGTGGCGATCTTCACCATCCGCCAGTTGCGCAGGATGTATTCATGGATCTCGGCCTTGATCCAATGGATCGCGAACGAAGCCAGGCGCACGCCGCGCTCGGGATCGAAGCGCTTCACGGCCTTCATGAGGCCGATGTTGCCTTCCTGTACGAGGTCGGCCTGCGGCAATCCATAGCCGAGGTAGTTGCGCGCGACGGAAACCACGAGCCTCAGATGCGACATCACGAGGTGGCTTGCGGCCGTGAGGTCGTCCTTGTCGCGCAAACGGCGGCCCAGCTCGACTTCCTGGTCGGAAGTAAGCATGGGAACGGCATTAACGGCCTGGACATAGGCTTCCAGGCTGGAGACCGGCGGAAGGGCCGGGAGCGTCATGCTGGTCATTCGGGCTTTCCCTCCTCTGCAAGTGCCATTTTAGCACTCGCTTACTTTGAGTGCTAAGCGGACTAGGGGTTCCGCCTCGAGGGAGAAAATTGCCGAAGCTCGCGCCCCACGGCCCACCACGCGCCGGCGAGCCCCAGCAAACCGGACAGCACGATGACCAGTGCCGCGCCCGGAGGGGGAAGGAAAACCACTTTTAAGTCAGTCGCATAGGCCGTAGTGAGCGCTCCCAGCTCAGCGCCCAGCCAAGCCGTCGCGGCCCATCCCAAGGCGAGAGCCAAGCTTCCGGCGGCCGCGCCCTGGAGAAGGCCGTGGTAGAGGAAGGGCCGGCGCACGTCGGAGGCCGTCGCGCCCACGAGCTGGCTCACTTCGATCTCCTGGCGGCGCGAAACCACCTGGAGGCGGATGAGGTGGCCGACGATGAAAGCGACCGCCGCTCCGAGCACGATCGCGATCACCGCCATCACGCGATCGCCGAACCGTATCCAGCGGCGCAGGCGCTGCGACCATTCGAAGTCCGCGACCACCTGGTCCACCGCGGGCAGCTTCGCCCATGCCTCGCGCGCGGCCGCGAGCTTCGTGGCGTCATCGGCGCGTACGCGCACCGTGAATGCGTGGGGCAGCGGATTGCGGTCGAGGCTCGCGAGGATTTCAGCAAGATGCGTGCTCGACTTCAGCTCGTCGAGCGCGTCCTTGCGCGAGACGAAGCGCACGGAAGCGGTCTGCGGATTCGATCGCAGCACCGCCTCGATGCGCTTCACGTCGGCATCCGTCGCCTCGAGCGTGAGATACACGTTCACGTGCGGATCGGTCTCGACGCCCGATGTGAGGGCGCCCGCGCTTCGCAGCACGACCGCCGCGATCACGGGGAGCGCTATGGCGACGGCGAGGACGAGGATCGAGAACGCGGCGCCGAGCGGCTGCGCCGCCATGCGGCGGATCGAATCGCCCAGCGCGTGCCCTTGCAGGCGCAGCCACACGCTCATGCCGGCTGCGCCTCGCCCGCGACGCGTCCTGCATCGAGCGCGATCCGCCGGCAGCCCAGGCGCCCGAGGCTCGCCTCGTCGTGCGTGGACATCATGACCGTCACGCCCACCTGGTTGAACGAGGTGAAGAGGTCGACGATCGCGGCGGCGTACTCGGTATCGAGATTGCCGGTGGGCTCGTCGGCGATGAGGATCGCCGGGCGGTTCACGATGGCGCGCGCGATGCACAGCCGTTGCTGCTCGCCGCCCGAGAGCGCGACCGGATTTGCCTTCTCCCGCGCGAGCAGGCCCACCTTGTCGAGCGCGGCGCGCACACGGCGTCCCGTCTCGTCACGCGTGAATCCCGCCACGCGCAGGGGAAGCGCCACGTTCTCGAAGGCGTTGCGATCGAAGAGGAGCTTGTGGTCCTGGAAGACGAAGCCGATGCGCCGCCGAAGGATCGCGAGCGCGGTCTCGCCCAACGCGCCCACGTTCTGCCCGTGGACGACCACGCTGCCGCTCGTCGCGCGCTCGATGCCCGCGGCGAGCTTGAGGAGCGTCGATTTGCCCGCGCCCGAGCGGCCCGTCACGGCCACCATCTCGCCCTCGGCCACGTCCGCGGTCACTCCGCGCAGGGCTTCGAGGCCGCCCGGATAACGCTTCGCGACGGCGGAGAAACGGATCACGCGAAGAGCGCTTCGACGAAGTCCGCCGCGACGAACGGGCGCAGGTCCGGCGCCTTCTCGCCGATGCCGATGTAGCGGATAGGGACGGGATGCTCGCGGGCGATCGCGGCGACGGCGCCGCCCTTGGCCGTGCCGTCGAGCTTGGTGATCACGAGTCCCGTGAGCCCCAGCACATCGTCGAAGGCCTTCACCTGGCGAACCGCGTTCTGCCCGGTATTCGCGTCGATCACCAGCCACGTCTCGTGCGGCGCCGCGGCATCGGCCTTGGCCATCACGCGCTTGACCTTCTTGATCTCGTCCATCAGGTGCAACTGCGTAGGCAGGCGTCCGGCCGTGTCGGCAAGAACGACGTCGATGTTCTTCGCGCGCGCCGACTGGATCGCGTCGAAGATCACGGCGGCGGAATCGCCCTTTTCCTGCGCAACGACGATCACTTTGTGCCGATGGCCCCATTCCATCAGCTGCTCTACGGCAGCCGCGCGGAACGTGTCGCCGGCGGCCAGCAGCACCGACTTTCCCTGCGACTGGAATAGATGCGTGAGCTTGGCGATCGTCGTGGTCTTGCCCGCGCCGTTCACGCCCGCGAGGAGGATCACGAAGGGCTTGGGCGGCCTGTCGGGGATCGACTTCTCCAGCGGCGCCAGCAGCTCGATGAGCGCGGCCTTCAACTCGGCCTCGAGCTCGCCCGCGTCCTC
>Ga0105248_10006981_pt1 | contig 12371 bp, 13 predicted proteins | sample KBSS34metaG_FD_81524 | JGI IMG/M metagenome (GOLD analysis project Ga0105248, IMG submission 81524) | Switchgrass rhizosphere microbial communities from Kellogg Biological Station, Michigan, USA - KBS S3-4 metaG | ecosystem: Host-associated > Plants > Roots > Rhizosphere > Soil | place... | reverse complement strand
TGCACTGCCAGCGAACCGTGCGCGTTTCGACGATGGCATCGGGGTCGTCCCAGAGACGGCTGTCGACGAACACCTCGTCGAACCACGGCAGTTGCTTGAGCAACTGTGCGGCTGCGAACTTCTGGTCATCGAAGTCCTCCGGCTTGGCGACGAAGGCGAAGGTCAGCAGGTTTGCGAACAGATTGTCCGGGATGGCCACGACCTGGCCGAAGAACTGCGGATAGGTGTTCGTGCCGTCTGTCCACGACAACCATATCCAGCGCTTGCGCGCCGTATTGAGCGGCCCGATGCGCGGGTTCTTCAGCACCAGCGTGAGGATGACGCACTCGCCCTCGCGGCCATCGATCTGGATCGAGTAGATGTCCTCGTCGACGCGCTGATGGGCGAGCTGAAAGCTCGTCTCCGTGGCGTCGACCCACGCGATGAACCACTGCGGGTTCACGATGCTATCGCCAGCATCGAACCGGCGCCGGCGAAGCGCGCGGAGCCGCTGTGGTTGGTGTAGCCCCTGCTCGGCCGCCGGCCGAACGGGTCGCCGGAGTTGGGCACGGTCGGGAACGTGTACCGCACCGACGTCTTGAACGACAGCACCGCCGCCGTGTCGTTGAGGCGCGGCACCATCATGCCCTCGCCGGCGAAGCGCACTGACGCGGTGAGCCGCGGCTGCTGTGCGGCGACGTTCATGCCGCCGGCCACGGAGAACAGCGCGGTCGCCGCGTGCACCTGGCGCGCGTGCGCAGACATGCTGCCGGCGCCGGCCATGAAAGCGGTGGCGAAGTTCTTGTGCGCGACCACCGACATCGCGCCGGCCCCGGCGAAGACGGCCGAGGCGGTGTGGATCTGGCGACCCGCGACGGACATCGCGCCGGCCCCAGCCATCATCGCCAAGCCGACCCGGTTGAGCCCGGCCGCGACAGACATCGATCCGGTGCCGACGAAGCTGGCCGCGCGCAGGGACACCAGCATGGAGCCCGCGCCGGGGAACGTCGCCTCCGCACGCATGATCAGGTTCGCGCCGGCCGAGAGCGACCCGGCGCCGGCCATCGTCTGCGCGGCGCGCCGGTAGTTGAGGGACGCCGACAGGCCGCCGGTGCCGGCGAAGCGGGCCGATGCCACCGAGCGCAGCCTCGCCGGCACGCTCATCGATCCGCTGCCGTCAAGGCGCGCGGAGATGAAGTAGACCGTCACGCCTCACTCCTCCTCTAGAGAGAGCGACCAGCTCGTCTCCGACGCCCACTCGCGCATGCTGATCTGGTAGTCGAGGATCTTGAAGATGATCTGCGGCCGGTAGCATGTGAACGCGCCGAGGATGTACGAGCTGCCCGACACAATAGGCCTTGATGGCGACCCGCCGGTGAGGAAGCACATCTCGACCGCGCAGTCGACGGTGATCCGCATGCCAGGCCAGAAGCCATCGAAGGGCGGTGAATTGAAGTCGGTGCAGGAGATCTCCGAGGCGAACTTCCTGAACGTGACGCCGTCGCTGTTGTCGTTGAGCACGCCGCCCACCGTGCGCTCGATGTCGGCCGACGCCGCTATCGGGTGCAGCGTCTGCGTGGCGTCGCGCGTCGAGTAGAGCGGGATGCCGCCCGGCTCATAGAACATGATGACGGTTTGGCCGTCGAAGGTCACGTGGGCCTCCGCCCAACGAATGACTGCGGGATGCCGGCCGAAGCCATCTCGCGCAGGGCGACCTCGCGCTCCAGCGTGTCAATGACGTTGGCCTGGCCCGTCGCCTGGAAGCGCCGGCCGTTCAGGTCGAGCACCAACGTGCGCGTCCCGCCGACGGCCCCGCCTTCGGCGAAGCGCGGGACGGAGACGGATCCGCCGTAGCGGAAGCCTCGCATGTCGCCCATCAGCATGCGCACGGCGTCGGTCGAGATCAGCCCGTGACGGATGGCCTCCATGAAGTCGAGGCCGTACTGGCGCACGCGCGAGGCCGGCTCGACGAACTCGTTGCGCGACAGCTTAGCCCAGATCGAGTCACTGGTCTCCGATCCTGGACCCCAGACGTGGCCGCCGCCCGCGCCGCCGCCGATGGCGGCGATGGCCTGGGCCGCATCCTGCGCGGCCTGCTTGATGCTCTCCGCCATGCGCTGAGCCGACTGCGCGATGGCGTTGAAGACGTCGTCGATGGCCTCCTCGGCGTCCTGGAACGGCCCGGCGATGTCCTCTGCGTCGACCAGGTTGGAGAAGTCCGTGGCCTCAAGCGTGTCCTTCAGGCTGTTCCAGATCGCCTCGATCTGATCCGCAGCCTGCTGGAACGCGGCCACCGCCGCTTGCCCGCCAGTCTGCGCCGACTGCTGCACGGCCTTCGAGGTCTGATCGACCTGAGCCTGCCCCTGCTGGCTGCCGACCTTGCCGAAGTCTTGCAAGCTCTGGCGTTGGACCTGGCCGCCCGGTTGCAATGTGGCGAACTGCGCCGTCGGCACGCCCTGGAAAACCTCCGGCACGAACTTGCCCGCCGCGCCCGCCGCGCTCTGCGAGGTCTGCTGCAGCGCCTGGCCGGTCTGCTTGATGCTGGCCGTCGCCTTGTCGAAGCCGGCGGCGGTCTTCTCGCCAGCGTTGGCGCCGTCTTCGCCCATCTGCTTCGCCTTGAGCTCAAGATCGAGGATCTTGTCGGTCGCCGACTTCCACGCGTCTCCGCTCTCGTCGGCAGCGTCCTTGTTGGCCCCGGTGAAGTTGCCGATGACCTTCTCGCCGAGGTCGGCCAGGCGGTTGCCGAACGCGAGCAGCGCGTCCTGCGTTTTCTTATCGACGAGCGCGAGGATGCCGAGCACTGCTGCGAAGCCGGCGGTGAACGCCAGCAGCATCGGCGCCAGCGCCAGGCCTGCGCGCGCTCCGAAGGCGATCAATGCACCCTCCAACACGGCGAGCGCGGCCGTGAACAGCTTGAAGACGCCGAGCACCTTGCCGAGCCATAGAACGAAAAGCAGCGATACCGCGTCGAGGTTCGTGCCGAATAGGTTGTTGATCTCCCCTGCAACGAAGCCGACCACGTCAACGAACGACTTCAGCACTGGGATGACGATGTCTTTAAGCGTGTCACCGAACGACTTGAAGCCGGCGATCAGGTCGAGCAGCCACTTGTCCTTGACCTGGTCGGGCGCGCCGGACAGCACGCGGATGACCGACTCAAGGGTCGGCTGCACGGCGTCGGCAAGCACCTGCGCAAAGATCAGCAGGTTGAGCCTGTTCTCCGTCAGCAGGTTATTGAACAGCGTGAAAAACGGCGCGAAGGTCGGCGCAAACACCGCGCCGATCTGGTCCTTAATCCGCGACAGCGTGTCTTCGAGGGTGAACAGCGCACGGCGGAACGCCTGCGTGCGCTCGGCCATCTCGGTTGAGAACACCAGGCCGAGGTTCTGCACGCTTTTCTGGAACTTGATGATGGCCTCGCTGCCCTGCGCCAGGAACGACACGAGCTCCTGTCCCGCCGCGCGGCCGAGAAGCTTCGTCGCCAGCGCCTGCCGCTCGGTGTTGTTCGTGAGGTTCTTCATCACGTCGGCGGTCTTGAGCAGGACCTGGTTGACCGTCGGCGACGCGACCTTGCCGATGTCGTCGCCGATCTGGCCGAGCGCGCTGCCAAGCCCGCCCGCAGACGCGACGATGCCCGTGAATATGTTCTCGACGGTGCGGTTGACCTCGCGCCCGGAGTTGGTGATGCCGGCCGACAGCTCGTTGACGAAACCGACGAGGTTGGCAACCGAGTTCTTCTGGTCCTCGGTCTGCTGCTGGCGTGCCTTTGCCAGATTGAGCTGCGCCGTCTCTGCCGCTATGGCCTGATCGGCCGCGCGCTGCGTCGCCGCGATCTCGTCATCCTTGGCCTTCTGGATCTGCTGCGCGACCGCCAGCCTTGCCTTGGCGATGTCCTGCTCGGCCTGCAGCGCTCGCCGCGCTGCCTCGGCCTGCGGGTCGCGCTCGCCGCCTTGGGCGATTCTTTGCTTCTCAAGAAGATCGTCGAGCCTGGTCTGTGCATCAATGATGCCGAGAGAATTCTGCTGGCGTTGCAGGGCGTTCTTCGCCTCCTGGTCGGCCAGCGCCTCCTCGGCCTTCTGCAGATTGTTGACGCCCTGGATCACGGCCAGGTTATCGGACGCGGCCTTGAGGTTGGCCTGCCGAACGCTCTCCTGGATCTTGGCGAACTCCTGGCTGATGTTCGTCGCCGCGCGGCGCAGCGACTGCGCGAGCCCGTCGATGTCGGCGCCGGCGCGCGCGAACGACGAGATCAGCGCAGATGCCTCCTCAGTCGTCGTGCCGAGCGCCACGCCGAGGTTCTCAAACTCCTCGCCTGCGTTCGAGGCGGACACAGTGAGGCCGATAAGGCCGGCGGTGATGCCGCCGAACACCGTGAGCGCTCCGGTCAGGCTGGTCAGCGCGCCGCCGACCTTGAGGATGTTGCTGGCGATGGCTTCGAGCCCGCCGCCGCCGCCCTCCACCGCCGCGCGTATGCGGCCGAACGCCGACTCGCCGACGTCGGCGAGCGACTTCAGCTCCTGCGTGACCTGCTGCAGGCCCTCCAGCGAGATGGTTTGCTTGATCGCCATGCGTTTAGCCCTGCAATATCTTTTTCTCGTCCAGCTTCTTCAGCTCGTCCTCGTAGAACTGCGGCAGGTTGTTCGCGGCCTTGGCGAGCGCGCCCTGCACGTCCCACTTTTTTCCGATGCGCGTCGATTTCACGCCCACGAACAGCGGGATGGTCTCGACGCGCTTTCCGGCTTTGACGCCGCGCTTGAGCTGGCCCTTGGTCGCAAACTTGCCGAACGGCTGCGCCTTGGTGCCGCGGCTGATGCGCGCGCCGAGCAGGGGCGCCTTGCCTGGCCGCCACATGAGGACCAGGGGGCCGACCGACCGCACGTACTGCTGAGGCGTCATGTGCTCGCGCCCGGACACGCCGCCGAACTTGATCCCGCTTCCTGGAGCTCGCGGCACGCTCGCCAGCGGCAGCCATATCCACGGGTCGCCCTCGATGTCGGCGCCCTTCTCGAACACGTCGGCGTAGTTGATCGCGGTGTGGACGTAGGCCACTGGCTTCTGCGAGTCCTTCGGCGTGAGCATCTTGAAGCGCAGCGCCTTCTGCCAGCGCGGGGAGAACCCGGCCCCGGCTATGCTCTGCCGCCCTGCGCGCACGCCGGCGAGGGCGGCGTCGAACACGGCCGCGTTGGCGGCCCGCCCAACGATGTTGCTCGCCTCGATGAACACCTTCTTGAAATCCTGCGTCTTCGAGTCGTAGCGCCAGGAGAACTTGTTGCTGGCCACGTCAGTCCCTAAGCAGCTCGTCGGTCTTCGCCTTCAGCTGCTTCGCGTCGGAGCGGAAGGCGGTGGCCATCAGGTTCATGGTCGTCGCCCGCTCCACGCGCACGCGCTTGCCGGCGACGATCATCGTGGCCATGATCCGGCGCGGCGTCATGCGCCAGACATCTCCGGCTGCGTAGCCTGCCGGTCCGATGAGGAAGTCGATGCACCGGATGAGTGCTTCTTCTTCTGGAGAGCCTCTTGAATTTTTTCGGCCAACGTTGCGTCTGGGGTCAGAGTGGCGCGGATGCTCTGAACCACGCCGAGAAAATGGTCGAGGCCCTTCGACAGCGTCTTCTTGAGCACCGCGTCGAGCACGTCGGCCTGCTCGCTGATGCTCATCCTCGCCACGCGCTCCACCGCTTTCTTGTTTCCCGGATAACCGAGCCCGGCCGCGAGCACCTGGTGCAGGATCTTCGGCCCGAGCGCGATCAGCGTCGCCGCCAGGTCCTGGTTTTTGCCCGACCCGGCCAGCGCCGAGAGCTGCGCGAACTGCGGATAGTTCTCCAGCAGGAACGCGATGCCCTCCGCGCTGACGCCAGGCACGTCCACGTCTTCACCGTCGATCGGCACGGTCTTGGCGACCGGCGCGACGTCTAGCAGTCCAACCATGTAACCCTCCCTTTGTTTTTGGGTCGTCGATCAGGTGGCGGTCGTCGCCTCGGTGAGCGTCGTCTCCCCGTACGCGCTGTTGTCGAGCAGCACGTCCGCCGAGAGTTGGATCTCCGCCCAGTCTTCTTTGAGCATGTCGAAGTCGCCGGCGGGGGTGAACGATACCTTTCCCGTCCAGGCCACCTTGTTGCCGACCGAGTTGGTGCCGTCGAACTCGAGGATCCCCTCCTGGTCGGTGTGCGTCATGCCGAGGATCGTGCCGGTTGCCGAGTCGCCCTGCATGAAGATGGCGAGGTTGGCGAGGATCACCTCCTCCAGCGTGATGCCGACGGTCATGCCGACCTGCCGCGTCACGGTCTTGTCCTTAACGCGGACCGGCGTCATGCGGGAGAAGTGCTCCAGCTTGTCGACAGTCGGGGTGACGACGAAGCGCGTGCAGTTGCCCATGTGGAAGCGGCTGCCTCCCGTGGGGGTGAAGTGGACGTCGCCCTGGAACATCGAAAGGTTCAGGGTGTCGGGTGCGTCTGACATCTAGGTCTCCTTGGGTTGGTAAATCGTCACGGGTGGTTGGGGTAGATCGCCGTGCGCACGCGGAACTGGATCTGCACGTCGCAGGCCATAGCGAGGTCGTGGCTGAGCCGGTAGTCGCTGCGGTCGTAGTACACGCCGCCTGGCCGGCTGATCAGCGTCGGCAGCGTCGCGTCGGACATGATCGCCTTGATGATCCTGCCCTCCAGCTCGTCGGTGTCGGCGCCCACCGTGGCCTGGTCGCCGCTGACCAGCAGCAGCACGACCGGCCGCATGTCGACCATGATCGGCACCTCGCCCTTCACCCAAGAGCGCTGGAACTCGGGCACGGCCTCGGTGTCGCCTGCGAGCAGGATGACGGTAGGCCTGGCCACGTCGGGAAACTCATCGACGTCGCGCAGCACAGTCTTGATGCCGTCGACGCCGCCGAGCAAGACGTGCATGCGCGAGAGGACGTCCTCCTTGATCGTCACGGCTCAGGGTCCGCCAGGAACATGATGATCTCTCCAGGCCCTTCCTGCGTTGGCCGCGGCTGGAAGCTCTTGATGCGCCAGGTGCGCCCGTTGATCGTGAGCTTGCCCTGCCAGAAGAACTCCTTGAGGTCGGTGATGCCCTTGGCGTTCAACTCGCCGAGGCGGCAGACCGCAGCGGGGCGCTGCGTCTGCATCTCGACCAGCGCGCCGGGTCCGGGCAGGCTTACGCCTTCCGTCTCGTCTATGGCGCGGATCGTGTGCCGCTCGCCCGTCGTGCGCACGATCGTAGCGTTGACGGCTATCGGGCTCGCGTAGATCGGGTCGAGCAGGCTCGTCTGCCAGATCGTCATGACGTGGAATCGTCCGCGAGGTTGGCCAGGTTGCCGGCGAGCTCGAAGTATCCATCCTCGGCCGAGTCCGGGTTGCTCGATCGCACGCACCAGTAGGTCCGCGCCGGCCGCGCCTCCTGGCTGTCCCAGGTGCCGAACCATGAGCCGTCCGTCTGATGCGCGAGCGTGACGACGTCGCTCTCGCGCTCGCCGTCGGCGTTGAGGAAGTTCACGGTGACGCTGGCGCCGGACGGGTTGAGCGCCGCGCCGTCGGCGTTGAGGAACTCCGCGGTGAACTCCACCTCGTTGCCGCGGTCTATGACTTCGATCAGTGCCATCTTCAGGCCACCCGTTTCCTTGGATAATCGATGCTGACGCTCGCGCCTGCCTTGCCGACGCTGATCCCGCCCTTCGCCTTCTTCACGATTGTCGTCGGCCCGCCGTGGCGGATAGAGACGCGCACGGTCTTGATGATGTTCGCCGCCGCCGTGAGCTGGCTGGCGGCGACCGACATCGATCCCGAGCCGGCGAAGGCCGCGAGAGCCACCATCGTCTGCGCCGCCGTCGCGGAAAGATCGCCCGCGCCGTCCATCCTGGCCGCGGCCGCGAGGAAGCGGTCCGCGCTCGCCGCGAGCTCGCCCGACCCGGTCCACGCCGCGCTCCCGGCCAGGAAGCGGTCGGCCTGCGCCGAAAGCTCGCCCTGGCCCTGGAAGGTGGCCGCTGCCGGGATCAGCCTGACGGCCTGGCACGACAGCGAGCCTCTGCCGTCGAAGGCGGCCGCAGCCGGCTTCAGGAGGCCGCCGGACGCGTTCAGGCCGCCCAGGCCGTCGCATGCCTGCCTGGCCGCGAGGACGAGCGCAGCGGCCACCGCTAGGCTTCCGGAGCCGCCGAAAGTGGCGGCCGAGCCGATCAGCTTGAGCGCGTCGCAGGCCAGGCCGCCAGATCCAGGAAGCGTCGCCGCGGCTGCCAGGCGCAGGCGCGCGGTGGCGTCGAGCGACCCGCTGCCCGCCCACGCCACCGACCCCTGGTATGCCGCCGCGCCGATGAACGCATCGGCGGACAGATCGCCAGATCCGGCGAACGTCGCGAACGCAACCATGCGCAGCTGGGCGGCGACGCCGAGACCGCCTGATCCGCCCAGCGCCTCGAACCCTGCCATCGTCTGCAGGGCCGAGCTGGTCAGCGACCCCTCTCCCGAGAAAGACGCTACCGCGCCGATCAGTTTGAGCGAATCCGCTGCGAAGTTTCCCGAACCTGAGAACGCGGCGAGCCCTGCCATCTTCAGGTTGCCGACCGACGACAGGTCGCTCGACCCGTTGAAGAATGCAGACGCGGCCAGGCGCAGCCGCGCCGTCGCGTTCAGGTCCCCGGTGCCGCTGAAGCTGGCGTCGCCGGGATAGACGATCGACGACCCGGCGATAGTGGCGAAGCAGTTGAGGTCGCCCGCGCCGTTGAAGGTCGCGAAGGCGACCATGCGCAGGATGCCGGAGGCGTTGAGGTCGCTAGATCCTGCCACGGTCTGCGCGGCCGTCAGCCGCAGCCTGGCGCTGGCGCTGAGATCGCCGGACCCGTCGAGGATCTCGGGCAGGCCGTCGAAGCGCATGCGGCCGACGACGTTGATGTCGCCTGAACCGTTGAACGACGCCGAGCCCGGCGTGTAGCGGATGCCGTCGGACGAGAAGTTGCCGGAGCCCTGCAGCGACAGCGCAGCCGCCAGCCGCAGGTTGCCCGTCGAGCTGAGATCGCTCGCCCCGGCGAAAGATATGGCCCCGGCGAGCCGTAGTCGGGCCGTAGCGTTGAGGTCGCCAGCTCCGGCGAAGCTGGCGGACGCGACCAGCGTCAGGCACGCGGTGGCGTTGAGGTTTCCTGCCCCGTTAAAAGTGGCGACGCCGACGTGCGGCGCGGCTATCGCCAGCAGCGAGCCCGCGCCGTTGAAGGTCGCGAAGGCGACCAGGCGAAGGTTCGCCGTCGCGTTGAGGTCGCCTGCGCCGTTGAACGTGGCGAAACCAGCGAGCCGCAGCCTTGCTGCCGTGTTGAGACCGCCGGATCCGTTCAGGTTGCAGACGCCGACATGCGGCGCGGCGATCGCGAGGAACGATCCAGTTCCCGCGAACGTGGCGACCCCGGCGTAGGTCGTCGCGCCCGACGTGAGCGTCGCGTCGGCGGACAGGCTGCCCGCACCGTTGAACGTGGCGATGCCGACGTGCGGGGCGGCGATCGCGAGCATCGATCCCGATCCGGCGAACAGCGCTGAGCCGGCGAACGCGCGCGGGGGGATCGTGACCGTCGGCGTCTCGCTGTAAACGTCGAGCGGAACGCCGTTGTAGTAGACGCGGAACCGCAGCACGTCGCCTTGGCTCAGGCTTGGATCGTCGAGCTTGAGCCCGAACTCGACCTCGGTGTACGCGCTGGAGTCGAGCGGCAGGCCAGCGGCCTCGCCGGTCTCGTCGTAGCGTCCGACGGCGAAGTGGTTGCCGCTGGCGGAAAGGCTGCCGGAACCCACGAACGTCGCGGCCGCTTGCAGGCGCATGATCGCCGGAGCGCTGAGGTCGCCGGAGCCAGCGAACGTGGCCGCAGCAGCGAGCGTGAGCCTGGCCGTTGCGTTGAGGTTTCCCGCGCCGTTGAACGTCGCGACGCCGTCCTTGGCGGCGCGCGACATGTCGACGGACAGAGATCCCGATCCGGAGAAGGTCGCCGAGCCGGTAAGCTTCTGCAAGGCGGAGGCGTTGAAGGTTCCGGAGCCAGCGAGCGTTGCGGCGCTGGCCAGACGCATGGCGGCGGCTGCGCTGAGGTTCCCGGCACCAGCGAAGGTTGCAGCGCCGACGTGCGGGGCGGCGACCGCTAGGAAGTTTCCGGCGCCGTTGAACGAGGCGACGGCGTTGAGGCGCTGGCTCGCCGTCGCCGCCAGGTTGCCAGTTCCTGCGAACACCGCGGCCGCTGAAATAGGATGCTGCGGAACGTTGATCGTCGGCGTCTCGGCATAGACGTCGAGCGGGTAGCCGTTGTAGTAAACTCTGAAGCGAAGGACATCGCCGTTGACGAGCGATCCTTCGTCGAGCAGCAGCCCGAACTCGAACTCAGTGAGCGACGGCTTGTTGCCGGACAGCGCGAAGCTCGCTGCCTCACCCGTCTCGTCGTAACGGCCAACCACGTAGCGATCGTTGGCCCTGAGAGATCCTGAGCCAGAGAACGCGGCCACGCCTGCAAAGATGCGCGGCGGCAGCGTTCCGTCGGCGTTGAGGTTTCCCGTGCCTGCGAAGGTGCAATCTCCTTCGAGGCGGATCCCGTTGATGCCGCTCGAAATGAGCGTGCTGGAGAACGGCGCACCGCCGTTGCCCTGGCGGACGGTCATGTCAGTTGATCCCGCCTATCGGGTAGTGCGACCCAGCGAAGATCGGCGAAACCGCCACGTCGGTGATCACGCCGCCGATGTTGTTTTTAATTACGTAGGGAGGACCGTCGCGATCGAGCGCAAATTGCAATGCGCTCGCGTTGAGAAGCACGCTCGCCTGAGAGTTCAGCGACACGATCGCGAACCACCCAGTCAGGAAAGTGTGGACCCCGCCGACATCCTGCGACGGACGCCACGCCTGCACGTTGGGCAGCACCTTGTCGCGCGCCCACTGCTTGAGCGCCTGCGGATCCGTGTTGAGGTAGTCCGCCAGCATGAGCGCGTCAGCCTTTGCCGCCGCCTCGTTCGTCCACTTGAAGAAGTAGTCGATCACGGCGCAGTCAGGCTCTGCAGCGCGGCGTCGGCGAGCCGACTGTTCCATGCCGCTGCTCTAGTTATCCTCTGCCATGCCGGGATGCCGCCGCCGCCGAAAAATGAAACAGCACTAGAATCAGCCGCCGTGAGTGGCGTTACAGATGTGCCTATTTTGCCATAGGCCGAAACTGAACGGCCGCTGCCGTCCCATGAGCATCCAATCTTGATATTATTGTCGAGAAACGCAGCCGGCGCGGGATTTACGGTCGGACTTCCTCCGGCGGTGTCATCATAAAAACCCAACGTGGTGTTGCCATTTTCAAACAAATAACTAGCTCCGCCATTCCTAAAAAATGCAACATAAGTAGGAGACCCTGCAAAAATATTAGCACCAGCGAAATGAACAAAAGTTCCGGATGACCCCCGCAAGATTGTGCCAAGGGCATTCGTTGCCGCCGCTGTTATCACATCCGCCGCCCGCGTCGCCGCCGCGCCAGTCGTGGGAATGTAGGATGATGCGAAAGCGCCATCCTCTAATTGAAATCTCGTTAATGATCCGGTGACGGTTACAAGGACAGTGCCTGCCACGGTAACGGTAAATGTATTTGGTGATCCATCCGTTGCCGATGCCGCGCCGGTAATCGTCGCAGTTCCACCAGAAGCCAAGGCGCTGCCTGAACCCTCAACCCATAGCGTATAGGAACCAGTGCCGAGCGAAGCCGTTGTCTGCGTTGCCGGCGCGTCGCTGTTCAGAAGATTATTTGTCCGCGCATCCTCGACAAGCAGGCCCAAATCGGTGATGCGTAGCTCGTTATTGCCAAATGCCGTCCATGTTCCTCCTGATGTCTTGGCGTAGCCGATGGAGGCACGAGAGCAGGAGAGATAGCTCGTGACGGCGACGTTATCCCCCACTCCGGCCTCGAAGTACTCCCCGTTCTCGAACCACAGGTCGACTGCGCTCTGCGAGAGCCACCATCCCTCGCCGAACGGCGTCAGCCGGGGGATAAGAACCTGCGCGTCGTCGGCGCTCGCGCCTGCGTCGACCGACTGCACGCCGTTGGCAATCGACGTGGTGACGGCCTGGTACGCGCCGCCGTTCTTGGAGACGTAGACCTCCCAGCCGGTGGCGATGATCTGCGGCCCGGCGTTGGCGACGCCAACGCGCAGTCGGAAGTTCGACGATCCGGGGTAGTAGTCGACGTCCTCGCCAGCGCCCCAGGTTGGGGCGCTGTCGACCGCGAGCGCGTCGGTGCGGAAGCGGAAGTGCGTCTGCGTTAGCCCGGTGCTCCAGGCTCCCGAGAGCGAGCCGGCGAGGCCCGTGCCGCCGCTGCCTTGGTTCACCGTCATGAGATGGTGATCTTCAACGCTCCCGCGCTGAAGCACGGGTTGTCAGCGGACTTGCATCCGACGGCGGCGGCGAGCGTGCCG
>Ga0105248_10006976_pt1 | contig 12373 bp, 10 predicted proteins | sample KBSS34metaG_FD_81524 | JGI IMG/M metagenome (GOLD analysis project Ga0105248, IMG submission 81524) | Switchgrass rhizosphere microbial communities from Kellogg Biological Station, Michigan, USA - KBS S3-4 metaG | ecosystem: Host-associated > Plants > Roots > Rhizosphere > Soil | place... | reverse complement strand
GTGATGACCTGCGCCGACGCCATTACGATGCCGATCTGGAATGCCGCCGACGCGAATTCATATTGATGATAGCGGGCCAGCCAGGTGTCACGCTCATGCTCCAAGTGTTCGGCCAGGGCCCTCAGCTCTTTGCGCCCATCGTTTTCTTTCGGATCCGAGTCGTAGCGGGACACGGTACTGCGCCAGGTCTCGATCTGCTTGGCAATTGCAGCTTTGGCCTCATCATTGGTGACTGAGGGCAATTGCGCCGCAAATCCCTCGGCTGCCGTCCGCAATGTCGTTTGCCGGATGGTTTTGGCCTGAAAGAAATTCCAGGTGTCCGAAGCCTTGATATTGTCGGCGATGGCCGCCGTCTGCGAACTCTTGCCCAGCGTCTCCGAAAACGCGAGGAACAACGCCAATACCGCAATCAGCAGCGCGATCTTCTTGTTCGACTGCGCCGCATGCTCAGCATGCTCGGCGTGCTCCATGTTTTCGTGCGCGCTCATTAGCCCCTCCTTTGACCTGCGGCGACGATCATAGCAGAGCGCAGGACAGAGCAAGAGGCGGAAGTCACTTTGGCTGTATGCGGGTTATGCGCGCGGATGCGCACTTTCGTAGGCTTCGAGCAAACGTTCGGTGTCGACCGCGGTGTAGATTTGCGTTGTCGAAAGCGAAGCGTGGCCGAGCAATTCCTGGATTGACCGCAGATCGCCACCGCGGGCTAGCAGGTGTGTAGCGAAGGAATGACGGAGCGCATGAGGTGTTGCAGTGTCGGGTAATCCGAGGGCTCCGCGAAACCGGGCCATTGCCAGTTGCACGATGCGGGGTGAAAGCGGGCCGCCACGTGCGCCAACAAAGAGCGCGGCTTCTTGCGACCGTTCGAAGGGGCAGAGGGCCATATACTCGCCGATTGCTTTGGCGACCTGCGGAAGCAGCGGCACCATGCGGGTCTTGTTGCCCTTTCCATTGACGGTGAGGGCGTCGCGCGCGGCAGTAAAATCCTTGCGCTTTAGGCCGAGTGCCTCTGAGACACGGAGGCCTGAGCCGTAGAGCAAGGCAAGCACCGCTGCGTCGCGCGCGATGATCCACGGCTCGCTTGCCTCGCCTTTACGCAATCCGGTGTCTGCAATTTGTTTGGCGGCGGAGATCGCCAGAGGCTTCGGCAAGGTTCTCGGTAGTTTGGGCGTACGCACGGCGGAAAGCGCCGCAACCTTGCCCTTGCCGTTGCGCTCGAGAAACCGGGCAAAAGAGCGGGTGCCGGCAAGTGTCCGCATCAATGATCGATTGCCAACACCCTCGTTTCGCCGTGCTGCCATGAAGGCGCGTACATCGGCCGGCGTGAGCCTGGCCAGTTGTTTCAGCGAAGGGGCACCACCCAGATGGTCCGTCAGGAATACGAGAAACTGCGATACGTCACGTCGGTAGGATTCGAGCGTTTTCGCCGACATGCGCCGTTCGTTGCCGAGATAGCTCAGCCAGCGCGCAATTTCGGCGGCAACGTCCGGTTTCGCCTGGAATTCGCTCATGGAGCGAAGAGTGGCACTGCTTCCTTCACCCTTCCTTAAGCGCCCGGAATCGGCCAGACCATGCGGTATGAATAGAGTTGTCGATATCCTGGTGCCGGTAGCACTCGACCAGACCTATTCCTACCGGGTGCCGGCGGGTCTTGAACTTACGCCAGGCGATCTCGTGGCCGTCCCGCTGGGCGCGCGCGAATGTATGGGCGTCGTCTGGGCCGAGAATCCTGCCCCCAACCCGCGCCTGCACAATCGCCTGAAGGATGTCGACGAAAAACTCGACGTGCCGCCGTTGAAGGCCGAACTCCGTCAGTTTGTCGATTGGGTGTCAAGCTACACGCTCGCCTCGCGCGGCATGGTCCTGCGCATGGCCCTGCGGATGGGCGAGCACCTTGGTCCGGGGCGAGAGCGCGTCGGCGTGCGGCTCGCCGGTCCTGCGCCGCAACGCATGACGGCCGCGCGCTCACGTGTTCTCAGCCTGTTCGCCGACGGGCTCATACACTCGAAGAACGAGGCCCGCCAGGAAGCTGGTGTCAGCGCCGGTGTGATCGACGGATTGATCGATGAAGGCACGCTGGAAACGGTCGTACTGGCGCCCGAGCCCGTGGCTTCGCAGCCGGATCCTGATTTCCGCAAGCCGGAATTCTCGCTGGCCCAGCTCGCCGCCGCCGACACCCTGCGCACGACGGTCGAACAGGGCGGCTACACGGTCACATTGCTCGACGGTGTGACGGGCTCGGGCAAGACGGAGGTCTATTTCGAGGCGGTTGCGGAAAATATCCGGCGCAAGCGGCAGACCGTGATCCTCATGCCGGAAATAGCGCTCACGGCGCAATTCCTCGATCGCTTTTCCGGACGGTTCGGCGTTCGTCCTGCGGAATGGCATTCGCAGCTTTCGCCGCGCAAGCGCGCCCGGACATGGTCGGCAGTCGGGGCGAACGAAGTGTCTGTCGTGGTCGGGGCACGTTCGGCGCTTTTTCTGCCTTACGCCGACCTCGGACTCATCGTGGTCGACGAAGAGCATGACCCCGCCTACAAACAGGAGGATGGTGCGCACTACCACGCCCGCGATATGGCGGTGGTGCGCGGCTCGATTGCGAAAATCCCCGTGGTGCTCGCCTCGGCCACACCCTCGGTGGAATCGGAAGTCAATGCACGCCGGGGCCGCTATCGGCACGTTCACTTGCCGGAGCGCTTCGGCGGCGCGCATCTACCCTCGATTGAGGCCATCGACATGCGCCGCGAAGGTCCACCGCGCGGGCGCTTCATCTCGCCACGGCTGGCCGAAGCGGTGGCCGTCTCCCTGAGTCGCCGCGAGCAGGCCTTGTTGTTTCTCAATCGCCGCGGGTATGCACCGCTGACATTGTGCCGTGCCTGCGGATTCCGGCTGCAATGCCCCAATTGCGACGCCTGGCTGGTCGATCACCGCTTCAAGCGCCGGCTGGTCTGCCATCATTGCGGATTTGCCATGCCGCCTCCGGTGGAGTGCTCGAATTGTCACGCCACCGACAGCTTTGCTGCGGTTGGGCCTGGCGTTGAGCGACTTGAGCAGGAAGCCGGCGAGCTTTTTCCGCAAGCCCGCATTCTGGTGCTGTCGAGCGATCTGGTCGAGTCTGTCGAACGTCTGCGCCAGGAACTCGACGACGTGGCGGAAGGCCGGTTCGATCTCATCATCGGCACACAGCTTGTGGCAAAAGGGCACCATTTTCCGAAGCTTAACCTGGTCGGCATCGTCGACGCCGATCTCGGTCTGGGCAACGGAGATCCGCGCGCGCCCGAGCGCACGTTCCAGTTATTGCACCAGGTGGTCGGCCGCGCCGGTCGTGAGGAAGGCCGCGGCGTCGGTTATCTACAGACCCATCAACCCGAGCATCCGGTGATGCGAGCGCTGATCTCCGGCGACCGTGAGGCATTCTACAAAAACGAGATCGAGCAGCGCGAGCGCACCGGCTATCCGCCGTTCGGCCGGCTGGCCAGCCTTGTCATCACGGCTAACGACAGGCACACGGCAGAAGCCTACGGTCGTACACTCGCCAATGCAGCGCCGAAGGACGAGCATGTGCGCGTGCTCGGGCCCGCCGAGGCACCGGTTGCAGTGGTACGCGGCCGGCATCGGTTCCGGCTTCTGGTGAAATCACCGCGGCCATTTGATCTTTCGGCCTATTTGCGCGGATGGCTCACCAGTGCACCCAAGCCGCGCGGCAATGTGCGTCTGGAAGTGGACGTCGATCCGCAGAGCTTTTACTAGCCCGCTTTGCTTGTCAGCGTTGCGCCGTTCGCGCCATCGAGCAATGCCATCAGCCCCTTTAAAAGCTCGCCCGGCGATGGTGGACACCCTCGAATATGGAGATCAACGGGCACGACGTCTCTTACGCCGCCGGCCACAGCGTAGCTGCCTGCAAAAATTCCACCGTCCACGGCGCAGGCACCGACAGCGACCACCCATTTAGGATCGGGGGTCGCGTTATAGGTGCGCAGCAGCGCCTCGCGCATATTCTTGGTTACGGGGCCGGTTACCATCAACACATCGGCATGGCGTGGCGAAGCAACAAAGCGCAGGCCAAGGCGCTCGAGATCGTAAAACGCATTATTGAGCGCATGGATTTCCAGCTCGCAACCATTGCAGGAACCGGCATCGATCTGGCGAATGGACAGCGAACGACCAAGCCTGGCGCGAGCGGTGCGGTCGACGGTTTTGGCAAGCTCAGCGAGTGCAGCTTCATCGGGAGCGGGCGCTGGCTCGGTGAGCGGGCCGTGTGTGAGGCTCTCCAGCAGGGTCTTGCGCATTATGAGTCCTACAGATCGTGCCCGGAATAGGAGCAGTTGAAAGATTTGTTGCAGAGCGGGAAGTCGGCGACGATGTTGCCCTCGATCGCGGCTTCCAGCAGCGGCCACTGGAACCATGAGGCGTCGCGCAGATGGCACCGCGCGACGCAACCCTTGTTATCGAGCTTGAGCCACACCAGCACGTCGCCACGGAAGGCTTCCGCTAGCCCTAAGCCCTCACAAACCTTGTTATTGCCTGTCGCGGTCTTGATCTCCCCCCTCGGCAACGCATTTAAAATCTGTTCGATTAACGACAGGCTCTGCTCAACCTCACGAATGCGTATCCAGACTCGCGCATTGACATCACCGGCGTCGAGCACCGGCACCTCAAAGGAGAGCCTGTCGTAGGGGGGATATGCGAAGACACGGCGCGCATCGAAAGCACGGCGAGAGGCGCGTCCAACATAACCGCCGGCGCCGAACTGGCGTGCCAGTTCCTGGGTTACGATTCCGGTGGTGACTGTACGATCTTGCAGCGAGGCGGTGTTGTCGTAGAGTTCAATGAGGCGCGGAAATACGTGCCGCACCTCGCCGAGCAAGTCTTTGACCTGAGCTGCGCCTTCCGGCGCAAGCTCGCGCGAGACGCCGCCCGGGACGATGATATCCATCATCAGCCGGTGCCCGAAACAGGCGTCGGCCGCGCGCAATGTGCGTTCGCGCAGGATTCCGCATTGCGCATACATCAGCGAGAACGAAGCGTCGTTGCAAATGGCGCCAATGTCGCCGAAATGATTGGCCAGCCGCTCCAACTCGGCCATCAGCGCGCGCAAGTAAGCCGCGCGCGTCGGCACCTTCACCTGCATCGCGGCTTCTGCCGCCTGCGCGAAGGCATAGGCATAGGCCACCGTGCTGTCGCCGGAAGCGCGCGAGGCAAGCTTTGCCGCCTCCACAAGTGTCGCGCCGTTCATCAAAGACTCGATGCCTTTGTGCACCCAGCCGAGCCGTTGCTCCAGCCGCACCACATGTTCGCCGTTGGCGGTGAACCGGAAATGTCCCGGCTCGATAATACCGGCATGCACCGGCCCGACCGGAATCTGGTGCAGCCCCTCTCCTTCAGCCGGCAGGAATTTGTACGGGGTAGGCTTGCGTGCCGGACCCTTGTTGCCGAGCGGATGCCGCACATTCCAGAATCCAAGATCAAGCCAGGGCCGCGGATCGGGCGTATCCACTGCTTTGAGACCGAACAGATCGCAAATTGCGCGCTCCAGCCGGATTGCGGGGGGATGGCGCGCGGCAACGCTTGGATACCTGCCAGCTTTGCAGGAAAGGCTGATGACGGCGACGTCGCCGGATGTCTCATCCAACAACGCCATGTGAACTTCCGGTGCGTCTCCCCACAGGCCAAGCAGTGAGCAATGGCCGTCCGCAAGTAAGTCAATCGCTTGCCGCCAGCCATCGTCAGCCACAATCACGCGCGGCCAAGGCCGATGCGCTTTGACCGTCTCGCTATGCGTGATGTCGTCGAGCAGGGCCATGGCGCTATCCCAACAGCCGGGCGACGTTCTGGAAACCGGTGACTATCGCCGGCGGCATGTAGATGCCGGCCATGAACACAATGCCGAGATGGGCGAACATCGGAACGTAGGAGGCCTCGGCTGGCGCGGTCGGTCCGCACGGCTCACCAAATGCAATTGTGTTGAGCCGCAGGAACAGGCCTCCAAGCGCCACCAGAATACCGAGCGCTAAAATCGTTGCCAGCCACGGCTCGCGGGCGAAAGTCGAACTCACCACCAGGAATTCGCTCATGAAAATGCCGAGCGGCGGCAGGCCAGCGATTGCTACGACGCCGAGCACCAAGCCCCAGCCGAGTACAGGATTCGTAACCGTCAATCCACCCATGTCGGCGATCTTCTGCGTGCCCTTGACTTGGGCGATATGACCGACTGCGAAAAAAATTGCCGATTTGGTCAGCGAATGCATCGTCATGTGTAGCAAGCCGGCGAAATTCGCGAGCGCGCCGCCCATGCCAAAAGCGAAGACGATGATGCCCATGTGCTCGATCGAGGAATAAGCGAACATGCGCTTAATGTCGCGCCGACGGTACAGCATGAAGGCCGCGAAGACGCAGGAGATCAGGCCCATGGTCACCATCAATGGGCCAGGCGCGATCGCCGCCGGATTGAGCGCGAGCAGCATCTTGAACCGCAATAACGCATAGAGCGCGACGTTGAGCAGCAAACCCGACAGTACCGCCGAGATAGGTGTCGGGCCTTCCGCGTGTGCGTCGGGTAGCCATGCGTGAAGGGGCGCGAGGCCGACCTTGGTGCCGTAGCCGAGCAGCAGGAATACGAAAGCGACGTTGAGCAAAGCGGGATCGAATTTTGCGGCACGCGTCACCAGCACGGTCCACACCATCGCTTCGAGCCCCTCGCCGATCACCGGTCGCGCTGCCATGTACACAAGGATTGTGCCGAACAACGCCAGAGCGATACCAACACTGCCCAGGATGAAATACTTCCACGCGGCCTCCAGCGCCTCATGGGTGCGGTAGATGCCAACCATCAGCACGGTGGTCAGCGTCGCAAGTTCGATCGCGACCCACATCAAGCCAATGTTGTTGGCGACCAACGCAAGGTTCATGGCGAACATCAGCGTCTGGTACATCGCGTGGTAGAAGCGCACAAAAGTCGGCGTGAGGCGGCCGATCTCGATCTCATGGCCGATATAGCTCGCGCTGAAGACGCTGGTGGTGAAGCCGACAAAGGTAGTCAAAACGATGAAAACCTTATTGAGGTCGTCCACCAGCAGATAGGGGCCGGACCTTGGCTCGACGATGAAAAGCGATGCGGCGGTCAGGAACGTAAATAGCGCAGCCAGCACATTGAGCCGCGCCGTCAGCCGGTAGCCGGGCAGCGTCGCAAGCAGCGCGGCAGCGACCGCCGGAATAACGAGAACACCAGCGAGTGCGTCGATCATCGCCGCTCTCCGCGGAAACGGTCGAGCGCCTCCACGTCGACTGTGTCGAATCTCTCGCGAATGCGGAATAGGAAGATGCCGATGACAATGAAAGCGATTAGCACCGAGAACGCGACGCTGATCTCGACCACCAGGGGCATACCCTTGGCTCCAGTCGCCGCCAGCACCAGGCCATTCTCGAGCGACATGAAGCCGACTACCTGGCTGACTGCGTTACGTCGTGTAACCATCATCAGCAGTCCAAGCAGCACCACCGACAACGCGAAGGCGAGATCCTCGCGCGCCAGCGGATCAGCTTCGCTGGTGACTCGCAGCATCACGACCATGGAAAGCGCGACCAAGCCCATGCCGAGCAGCATCGTGGGGCCGACGCCGCCGACGGTCTCGATCTCGCGGTGGATGCCGAGCCGTACGATGATGCGATGGAGCGCTGCCGGGATAACGATGGCCTTGAACACCAGCGCGATCATCGCAGTGAGGTAGAGGTGCGGTGCATTCTGTATGAAGGCCTGCCAGGCAACCGACCCTGCCAGCACCAGGGCATGCAGAGCGTAAATATTGAGCAGGGCGTAAAGGCGGTCCTGGTAAAGCTGCATGAAGCTCACCAGCACCAGAGAGCCGGCCAGCAGATGAGCTACGTCGAAGGACAGATGGCCGCGCATCACAGGCTCCCTGAAACAAACAGCAATAGGGTCGCGAGCAGGCCGAGCATCAACGCCGCGCCGAGAAATGCCGGCACACGGAACACGCGCATTTTGGCGATGGAGGTTTCGAATACGGCCAGCAGCACACCGCCGACCGCGAGCTTGCCAAGATACGCGGCGAAACAAACGGCAATTGCCTGTGGGCTCGCGTCTGGCGGCGCAATTCCCCAAGGCACAAAAAGGCAGGCGATCACAGAGAGATAAAGGAGTAGTTTGAGTTCCGACGACAGGTCGATCAACGCCAAATGCCGGCCGGAATATTCCAGCACCATAGCCTCATGCACCATTGTGAGTTCGAGATGGGTCGCAGGATTGTCGATCGGAATGCGTGCATTTTCAGCAATGGCCACCATGATGAGGGCGAGCAGCGCAAGGCCGAGCGAAACTCTCAAACCAACTTCGCCTGACACCATGTAGGCTGCCATGATCGACAATTGCGTTGAACCGGCGATCAGTGCCAGCGTGAACACAATCATCAACATCGCCGGCTCGGCAAGCGAAGCGATCATCATCTCGCGGCTCGAGCCGATGCCACCGAACGAAGTGCCGACGTCGAGGCCGGCGAGCGCAAGGAAGAAGCGCGCGCTCCCGAGCAAGGCGATGAGCGCAATCAGGTCAGCCGACCAGGAAAACAAGAGACCGCCGCGGAAAGTTGGTACCAAAGAGGCCGCGACCCAAGTTCCGGCGAACACGATGTAGGGAATGACGCGGAATAACCAGGACGCGTTTTCCGCCAACACGACCTCCTTGCGCATCAGCCGGACAAGATCTCGATAGGGCTGCAACAGCGGCGGCCCCTGCCGCCGTAGGAGATACGCCTTCGCCTTACGTACGAAGCCGGTCAGTAGTGGCGACAGCACCAGCACTAGCAGCATCTGCGCGCCTTGGAAGGCGAAGTCGCGGATCATTGCCATATTGCGAGCACCAGCAGGAGCAGCACCAAGACGGAAAATACCAAAGTGAGATAACGGCGGATGGTGAGGAATTGCAGGACATTGAGCCGGTCGGCGGCGTAACCAATGAAAGCGGCTATCGGTTCGTAGGCCGCGTCCCAGATCAAATCACGCAGTTCCACAGTAAGGCGCGCCGGTCTGGTCGACCCCGGTGGTGGCATTTCGCCGATTTCGCGCGCGTGGAACACAGCGGTGCCGTACACCCGGCGGATCGGCTGGGCGAAGCTCGAGGCCGTGTATTGCGTCACCGCGCTCAGATCCGGATAACCGCAATCCCAGGCAGGTGCCCGTCGCAATTTGTCGGAGGCTAACCGATGAATCGCAAAGGCGGAGATCGAGCCGGACAATGTCACGAAGACAAAGACAAGCAATCCGTTGTAGGAGCTGCGGCTTTCCGCAATCGGCACAATGGTCAACCAGTCGAGACCTGTCTGGTGCGGCATGCTCACGCCGACCAGCGCATTGGTTACCGGAGCCAGTGCATCGATGAAAATGCCGGGCAGGATGCCGGCGACAAGGCACAATGCAGAGAGAAAGAACATCGCAGCGAGTGAATTGTTGTCGGTCTCGCGCGCATTCGCCGCAGCCAGTGTGCGCGGGCGCCCCAGGAAGCTCACGCCGAAGGCTTTCACAAAACAGGCAGCGGCAAGCGCCGCCGACAGTGCCAGCAACGCACCCACCGCAGGCACCAGAAATTTCAAGCCCCAGGACGGTAGTTGTGGGCTTAGCAGGATCGCCTGAAACGTCATCCACTCCGATACGAAGCCGTTCAGTGGAGGCAATGCCGAAATCGCGACGCAGCCGACGAGAAACACGAACGCGGTTTGCGGCATCCGGTGAATAAGTCCGCCAAGATGCTCCATGTCGCGCTCGCCGGTCGAATTGAGTACGGCGCCGGCGCCGAAGAACAGCAAGCTCTTGAAGATGGAGTGGTTGAAGACGTGGAACAGGCCGGCGGTGAGCGCTAGCGCTGAGGCGGCCGGCATGCCGTACGCCTTGAAGGCGAGCGCTAGACCAAGCCCGATATAGATGATGCCGATGTTTTCGACGGTGTGATAAGCGAGCAGCCGCTTGAGATCGTGCTGCATGAGTGCGTAGAGCACGCCCATTACCGCAGTGATGCCGCCAACCGTGAGCACCGGCATGCTCCACCACCAGGCGGGCTCTCCGAGCAGATCGAACGCGATGCGCACGAAGCCGTAAACCGCGACCTTGGTCATTACCCCGCTCATCAACGCGGATACGTGGCTTGGTGCTGCCGGATGCGCGAGCGGCAGCCAGGCATGCAAGGGGACGATGCCGGCCTTCGAACCAGCGCCGACGAGAGTGAGGATCAGCACGAGAGCCGCCAGTGCGGCAGACGGGTGCGATGCGCGGATGGCATCGAATGCATAGTTGCCGTGCGCGCCCGCAAGCAAACCGAAGGCCAGCAGCAGCGCCAGCGTGCCAAAGCTTGCCATCAACAGATAGACGTAACCCGCCCGGAGGTTTTCACGTTCCCGGTAATGCGAGACGACCAGCGCCCACGACGAGAGCGACATGAATTCCCACGACACCAGGAAACTGAAGGCATCATCAGCGAGCACCACCAGGTTCATGGCGGCGAGATAGGCCGGGTAGAACGGCAGTACCCGTTGCGGTGTTTCTTCGTGGCGGCCGTAGCCAAGCGCGAACAGGCTAGCGGCTGCGCTGCCAAGGTTGACGATGATGACGAAGAACGCCGATAGCGCGTCTATACGGAAATGTGCACCGAGCCAGGGCAGACCGAGCGGTAGTGTCGCATTGGAAACTGTCCGCCCGAAGAGGCATACGAGCCCGATTACGCCCAGCAGCATCGTAACGACCAAACACGCGCCATAGATGATATTGCTGGCGCGCGGCGATGCCGCCAGAACGACCGCGATTGGCGTAAGTACCAGCAGCGCCGCCACGCCATAAAGCGCGTAGATCGCCATCAGCACCTCCGCTCCGGTCGCGCGCTGATCGCTATGGCTCGATCGCTCATTTGAGCCGCACTCCGCGGCCGCCGGTGCTTGAGGTGGCGCCCTCGCTGATCAGTTCGATTCCATTGGCGGCAAGGGCATCGACCAGCTTCATGAGCGAGTCCACGTTGCCGCGGACCACGCCATCGCTTGCTTCCATCCGCTGAATGGTTGGCAGAGAGAGACCAGAACGCCGGGCCAACTCGCGCTGGTCAATGCCCAGCAGAGCGCGTGCGGCCCGCATTTGCCCCGCGGTGATCATAATGACTTCAGCTACTCAAAATCGGATTTATAATGTTTTATAGCGCTATAGTGATGTGTCAAGTATCATCGTCGCGCGGAGGTTATTCCGGCATTTCGTCGTGACGCACGTTCGGCTGCAGCAGCACGCACGCCGCCGCTGCAAAGATCATCGCGAAGCCGATTATGTCAGGCACCGTCAGCCGTTCTCCAAGGACCACCGCCGACGCGCTGACGCCAATGACCGGTACCAGCAACGAGCCGAGGGACGCCGTAATCGTCGGAAGCCGCCCGACGATCGACCACCACAGGAAATGCGCAAGGCCGACGCCGAACAGCCCGATAAAGAGCACCGCCATGATTGTTTCATTTCGCATCGGCCAGAGATGGGGATAGCCCTCGACGATGAAGCTGCCTGCAATGATGAAACCCAGACCGAACAGCAGCTGCCAGGCGGCGTTGGCCAAAGGCTCAACCGTGACTTTGGCCCATTTGATGTAGACGGTGGCGACGGCCCAGCTCCACGCGCAGCCGAGCGAATAAAAGACGAAGGGCGGCAACCCATCGTCGAATAGCGGCCAAACCAGAATCGTCACGCCCACAACGCAAAGCACGAACGCAAGCCAGCGTACCGTGTTCAACCGTTCGCCGAGAAAAAGCCGGCTCAGCACCGTTGTCCAGATCGGCATCGAATAGGTAATGATGATGGCGCGTGTCGTCGCGCCGCTGAGCTGTGCGAAGCTCGAGAGGATTTGGAAGCTGGCGACATTCAAAAATCCGGCGACCATAATGTGGATATACTCGCCGCGCGGAACTTTTAGGTTATGGCCAGTGCTCATGGCGGCCAGGAACAAGGTTGCAGCGCCAATTCCTGAGCCGGCGACGCGCAGGCTCCAGGGCGACATCTCACGCAACGCGACCGCCGCAGCAATCCAGTTGAGGCCCCAGGCAAAGGCAAGCAGCACAACCAGCAGCTTAGCCGTAGTGTCGGCGTCGCGCTTCGTTCTCGAATTTTGCATTTCCTGGAAATCCGGCGGGCGCGCTTGCGTGTTCGGTTGGGCCGATCACGCTATAGCGCGCGCACCCTTGCAAGGCGAGGCAGCCCTGTGATGCAAATTTGTCGGCTGGCGCCAGGCGGTATATGCATCCGCGTGCGGCAAACCCGCCGCCGTGTTGCACCGCCAATCCCGCTGTGTTAGCTAGCCCCTCGATTTCAGGGCATTTCTGCGGGCTTCCGCGACGTCCTCGGAGAT
>Ga0105248_10006975_pt1 | contig 12374 bp, 11 predicted proteins | sample KBSS34metaG_FD_81524 | JGI IMG/M metagenome (GOLD analysis project Ga0105248, IMG submission 81524) | Switchgrass rhizosphere microbial communities from Kellogg Biological Station, Michigan, USA - KBS S3-4 metaG | ecosystem: Host-associated > Plants > Roots > Rhizosphere > Soil | place... | reverse complement strand
GGCGGTGCCGGTCAGCCAGTAGAGCGTCAGATTGTCGAGCAGATGATCGAAGTCGAACGCGCTGTCGAGGTCGCCGCCATGATCCGTCCACGCGTAGAACTTGTCGATGATCCAGGCGGCGAGTCCGGCGGGAGAGTCGTTCATCGCGACTGCCAGCGTCTGCGGGCGCGAACCCTGGATCTGCGCATAGGCGCTGTCGCCCAGCATGAACTGCTGGAGCCTGGCCCGTTCCGCCGCCTCCTCCTCGCTCAGTCCATCGACCGGGTCGAACGGGTTGTCGGGGCCGCCCGGCGCCATGTTCATGTGCAGAGCGGCGACGCGCTCCGGATAGTTTTCGGCCATGCGGCTGGCGACGATCGAGCCCCAGTCGCCGCCCTGCGCGAAATAGCGGTCATAGCCGATTGCCCGCATCGCCGCGTCGGTCAGCCGGGCCGCGACGACGACATCGACACCCTGCCCGCGCGTCGGCCCGGCATAGCCGTAGCCCGGCAATGACGGCACGATGACGTGGAAAGCATCCTCCGCCCGACCGCCATGGGCCTCGGGATCGGTGAGCGGCCCGATGAGATCGAGGAACTCGACGACCGAACCCGGCCAGCCGTGAATGAGCACCAGCGGGCGCGCGGTCGGCACCGGCGACCGGACGTGATAGAACTGGATCTGCTCGCCATCGAGCGTGCCCAGGAACTGCGGCCATGCGTTCAGCCGCGCGGCATAGCCGGCGAAGTCGTAGCCGTCCTGCCAATAGGCGCAGAGCCGCTTCAGATAGGTCTCGTCGACACCGTACCCCCAGCCCGAACCCGGCAGCCAGTCTGGCCAGCGGGTGGCCGCGAGCCTGCGGCGCAGATCGGCCACGTCGGCCTCGTCGACCGTGACCGTGAATGGCGTGATGACCATGTCCGTCATTGCGCGTCCCTCATCCTCTCCGGCTGGCGTCTCAGAGCGCCATGCCGCCTTCGAGCGGGATCACCGCCCCTGTCACGAAACCGGCCGCACGCGATGCGAGATAGATGACCGTCCCGCCGATATCCTCGGGCGTGCCGACCCGGCGGCGCGGCACCAGCCCGACCATCATGTCGAGGACCTTCGGATCGTCGACCGGAGTCAGCGCGGACGGGAAGAAGCCGGGCGCGATCGCATTGACCGTGATGTTCTCCGCCGCCAGCCGCTTGGCCAGGCCGCCGCTCATGTGATGAATCGCCGCCTTCGCAGCCTGATAGGAGTAATTCTCCTTGGGGCCGATCCGCAGCCCGCCGATCGAGCCGATATTGACCACCGAGGCATGTGCCTCCGCCGTCGCCGCGGCCCGCAGCAGCGGCAGCAGCGCCTGGGTCAGGAAGAAGACCGACTTGAGGTTGAGGTCGACGACCGCATCCCACCCCTCTTCGGTGAAGCTGTCGATGGGCGCGTCATACATCGTGCCGGCATTGTTGACGAGGATGTCGAGCCGATCCTCGCGCGCCGCGAGCGCCGCGGCCACGGCACGCGCGCCCTCGACCGTCGAGAGATCGCCGGGCAGCGGCAGGCAGGCACCCTTCGACGACAGATCCGCGACCGCACTGTCCAGCGCCTGCGCGTTCCGCCCGACGATGTAGGTCCTGGCCCCCGCCTCCACCAGCGCGCCCGCGATCATGCGGCCGATGCCGCTGCCACCGCCGGTGACGAGCGCGACCTTGCCCGCCACCGAGAAAAGACTGCTCATTCTGTTCTCGTCCTCCAGCCGGTGCCTCCAGGCCGCAAATACGGGCCCGATGCAACATGGCACCACCTGCCATGCCGCAAGCCGCGTCCGGCCCGACCTATAGAAGGATAGGTTTGGGCGAAGGGTGCCGGAGTATAGCCGGGATTATCAGCATATTTGGGCGGTACGATGGATTTCTCGCTTTCCGACGAGCAGCAGGCCTTTCGTGACGTGGTGCGTCGTTGGGTCGAGGCGGAGGCGCCGAAGGACTGGATGCGCCAGCTCGAGGCGGACGAGGAGAACTATCCCTATCCGCTCTGGGACAAGCTGGCCGAGCAGGGTTTCTTCGGCATCGGCATCGACGAGGAATATGGCGGCCTCGGCGGCGACATCATGATGCAGATGATCTTCGCCCGCGAGTTCGCACGGACGGCCGGCGGGCTGTTGTGGACATGGGGCCTCACCTCGTTCGGCGGGGCCAAGTCGATCGGCATCTATGGCACGCCCGAGCAGAAGGAGCGTTGGCTGCGCCCGATGGCCGCCGGCAAGCTCCGCGTCGCGCTGTCGATGACCGAGCCCGACGGCGGGACCGACGTGCTCGGCGCAATGAAGACACATGCCGAGCGGGTCGATGGCGGCTGGATCCTGAACGGCGCGAAGATGTGGACGACGGGTGCCAAGGCCGCCGACCGCCTGCTGGTCCTCGCCCGCACCGACAAGGATGTCGAGAAACGGCACCAGGGCCTCACCCTCTTCTTCGTCGACGCCAAGGCGAAGGGCGTGACCGCGTCGCTGCTGCCCAAGCTCGGCATGCGCGCGATGGGCAGCTGCTCGGTCACATATGACGACGTGTTCGTGCCCGACGAGGACGTCCTCGGCCAGCCGGGGCAGGCCTGGTACATGATGCTGCCGACGCTCAACAACGAGCGGATCATGGTGGGCGCGCAGTGCCTGGGCGCGATCGACGGCGTGCTGGAAGATGCGCTCGACTACATGAAGCAGCGCAAGGCCTTCGGCGGCATCATCGGCCGCTTTCAGGTGCTTCAGCACTATGTCGCCGACATCGCCACCTGGCAGAAGACGACCGAGCTGCTGCTCTACTACGTCGCCACGCTGCAGGCCGAAGGCAGGCCGTGCGGCACCGAGGCGAACATGCTGAAGATGGTCGCGACAGAAAACGCGGTGAAGGCTGCCGATCTCGGCATTCAGATCCTGGGCGGCATGGGCTATTCGGCCGAGACCGATATGCAGCGCTACTGGCGCGATCACCGCATCCTCCGGATGACCCCGATCTCGAACGAGATGGTGCGCAACACCATTGCCGAGAGCCTGGGCCTGCCCCGCTCTTTCTGAGGACATGATGAGCGAATTAGCCGAACTCCCCCCCGCACCCGACGTCGCCGGCTTCAAGCTCGACGGAGCAGGGACCTTCACGATTTCCGCGGTCGAGAATGCGGCGCTGTGCCGCTCCACCGGGGTCGAGCCCGCACGCGACGGCACCGCCCACCCGATCTATTATTACATCGCGAGCCAAGTCGCGATGGGCCAGACCGTCGCAGGTCTGTGCGCCGTCTGCGATTTCGACGTGGAGGACGGCCCGATGATGGGCAGCAGCACCGCGCGCTTCGCGGTGGCGCTCCGTACCGGCGGCGAGTATCGCGTTTCCGGCGAGATCCTGAGCGTGGTGCGCAAGCGCAGCCGCAAGCTGGGCGTGATGGACGTCCTCACCTACCGCCTGCGTCTGCACGAGACGGGCGGGCAGGTCGCGGTGGAAACCGACAATGTCTGGGTCCTGCCCCGAAAGGAACTGGCATGAGCTACGCCGTGGGCGATTCGCTTCCTCCCTTCGTCATCAACAGCGTCAGTCCCGCCGCGATGAAGGAATGGGCGGTGTTCCTCGCCGATCCCAACCCCATCCACCTCGATGTGGAGGTGGTCAAGGCCAAGGGGCTCGGCGATCGCGTCATCAATCAGGGGCCTATCAACGTCGCCTATCTCATGAACATGCTGCTCGCCGCGTTCCCCGGCGGTCGCATCGAGAGCATGGACACCCGCTTTCTCGACAACGTCTATGGCGGGGATACAGTGACCGCCAGCGGGCGCGTCACCGCGGTCGATGGCCGGCGTGTCTCGTGCGACATCAGCCTTGACGTCGAAGGCCGCGGGACCGTGAATGCCGGCACCGCCACCGTCCAGATCTGAACCAAGGAGTTATCGAAATGCCGAGCGGCCCATTCGCCCACGTCTGCATGGTGGTGCGCGATCTCGACAAGGCAGTCGAAGACTGGACCAAGATCCTGCGCGTGCTCGATCCGCAGTCGCTGGAAAAGCGCATCGTGCGCTATGACGAATTCTCGTCCGGGGCGGACGCAGGGATGAGGTGGGCGACCTTCGTCAACGAGCATTCCACCGAGATCCAGTTCATTCAGCCCGCGCCCGGTACGCCGATGGGCGAACGACTGGAAAAGGTGGGCGAGCATGTCCACCACCTTTGCTTCACCACGGATGACGTGCCCGGCGCGATGGAGAAGCTGAAGGCCGAGGGGCTGCACCTGCCCGGCGGCGGCCAGACCTTCAACGATCCCGACATGACCTGGCAGAAGTGGAGCTGGGTCGGCCACAAGAGCACGCACGGCGCGCTGATCGAGGTCGCCTCACCCTATGAGAGCCACAATGACGGGCGCTGGCACCACGCCCCCGGCAAGTTCGCCTATGACGGCCCGGGCGAGCATCCTTCGTTCGAGGAGGCGGTGCCGAGCACCAAGTAGGGAGCACGGACCGGTGCGGCTCCCCGTCCGCCGACACGCAAAGGCGCCGGGCTCGTGCCGTTGGCGCAGGGTCGTCGGATTGCACGTCCCGCACTGCCAAGCCGGCCACGGCGCCGGGGCGGTCGGCGGGTGCGCTGCGGCATGAGCGGCGAGGGGGTGTCGCTGCGTCTGCAGGGCGACGGCGTGACCCTGGCGGCGGACGCTTATGGCCCGGCGGACGCGCCGCCCGTGCTGTTCTTTCACGGCGGCGGGCAGAGCCGGCGGTCATGGCAGGGCGCGGCCAAGCGGGTAGCGGCGTCGGGCTATCGCGGCATCACGGTGGATCTGCGCGGCCACGGCGAGAGCGGCTGGGCGGCGGACGGTGATTATCTGCTCGACGCCTTTGCGCGCGACGTGGAGGCGCTGATCGACGGCTTCGACGGGCCGGTGGCGCTGGTCGGCGCCTCGCGCGGGGGGCAAGCGGCGCTTGTCGGCGGTTCGCGCCGGCCGGGCCGCGTGCGGCTGATCATGCTGGCCGATGTCGCGCCGCTGCTGCGCGACGAGGGCGTGAATGCGATCCGCGGCTTTTTCCGAGCGAGCGCGAATGGCTTCGAAACACTCGACGCGGCCGCCGACGCGCTCGCCGATCATCTCGGCACCGCCCGGATGGCGGATCCGGCAGGTCTGGCCAAAGCGATGCGCCGCGATGCGGGGGGTCGCTACTTCTGGCACTGGGATCCGCGAACAGTTTCGCCGGAATTTCTCAACCCGCCTTCGGAAGGCGAGGCGATCGAGCAAGCGGCGGCGCGGGTGCGCGATCCGGTCGTGCTCGTCCGCGCCGAACTGTCGACCATCGTTACCGACGAGAGCGTCGCCCTGTTCCGCCGGCTGACCCCGCAACTGGAGGTGGTCGTCGCGCGCAACGTCGGCCACATGTTCACAGGTGATCGCAACGATGCTTTTGCCGACACGCTGCTGACCTATCTCGCCCGGTCGGATCCGGTGGCCGCTTGAACGGTCGCGCCGTTTTCGTCGTCGGCGGGAGCGGCGGTCTCGGCAGCGCGATCTGCCGGCGGCTTGCCGACGAGTGGGACGCCGTCGTCATCGGCTATCGCTCGGGCGCGGAGAAGGCGGCGCGCATCGCCGCCGGGATCGGCACGACCGCCCATACTGCGCGCTGCGATCTGGGCGATGCGGCGGGGATCGCCGCCAGCTTCGACGATGTCGCCGGGCGCCTCGGTCCGTTGGGAGCGGTGGTGTTCGCCGGCGGCGTGAAGATCGGCCAGCCCTTCGTCTCCACCATCGGCGAGCCCGCCTGGCGCGAGGTCATCGAGACGGAACTGGTCGGCTTCACCCGCGTCGTCGCCGCCGCCCTCCCCCATCTGCGCCGGTCCGGCGGCGGGGCGCTGGTGGCGGTGTCGTCGGTCGCGAACTACAGCTATCCGCCGGGCGACGCCCTTTCCTCCGTGCCCAAGGCCGCGATAGAATCGCTCTGCCGCGCCGTGGCCAAGGAGGAGGGCCGTGCCGGCATTCGCGCCAACGCCGTTGCGCCCGGCATCATCGATGCCGGGTTGGGCGCGCAGTTCCTCAAGGATCTGTACAGCCCCGAAATCTGGGAGGCACAGCGCCGCCGCATCGCGCTGCGGCGGTTCGGGAGCGCCGAGGAGATTGCCGAAGCGGTTGCCTTCCTGGCCTCCGATCGCGCCCGCTACATCACCGGGCAGACCTTGATCGTCGACGGCGGCTTCAGCCTGTAACAAAGGCACCCTGCCGCGCGGCAGGTCCGGCGCCGGTCGCAGCGCGGATGATCACGCAACTTCCGCGCAGGCGGAAAATGGCCCCGCCGACCGGCGCAGCGGCGCCTGACACATCGCCGGAGAGGAAGAGGCGAGGCGCGTGCAGACGAGGAACAAGGCCCTGTCGCTCGACCGGACCCTGTCGGTCGCGGCGGACATGCTGGTCGAGCGCGGCATCCACAACATGTCCGTTTCGGAGGTTGCGCGGATCGCCCGCTGCTCAACCTCGACAATCTACGACGCCTTCGAATCCAAGGACGAGCTTTGTTACCAGGCGATCGCCTACGCGCAGCGTCGGCGGCAATCGCCGAACGTCGCGCTGCCCGCGGACGATGATGCGGCGTTCGACCGGCTGCTTGATTATCTCGAGCGGCGCATTCTGTTCCTGAATGACGGGCGCAGCCGCCAAGGGCTCCTCGCCCTAGCCGCACAGGGCGATCGCACCCATCGGCTGGCGCGCGACATCGAAGAGGATCGTCTCCAGATCCACCGCCTCGTCGATGTGGTGGCGGCGGCCATGCGGGCCGGAATGTTGCGCCGCGCAAGCCCCGAGAGCGTCGCATATTGCCTGTCCGCCGCAGCCAGTTTCGAGCCGATGACCGCTTGCCTGTTGCGGGGCGATCGGATCGCCGTGGACGAGGTGCTCCGGCACGCGGTCGAGCCTTTCGTCAGCGAGGAGGCGCGACCCGGGCTGGAAGCCTTCATCGCCGCCGCCGCCGAGCGACAGCGCGCCGATCGCGACGAGACCCGCCCCGTCGAGCATTCCTGGCTTCACCGGGGGCAAGGCACCATGTCATCCAGCACGACTTCGACAGATGCGGCGCAGTCCACGCCCTTACCGGCTTAGTAAAGGTGCCTACCGAAACGAGGGACCATGACTAACCGGCCCCCTCCTCACTACGGACAGGAGTTCGACCCTGCGCTTGGTTTCAGGGTCAATCAAACCACAGGAGAGTAAAACCCATGCTGACCGACGAGGAACGCACCGCAGCCGAAGCCCTGTTCGCAAGCTTCGATTCGACGGCCATGCGCCGGATGCGCGAGGAGGCCGCCACGACCGGCTTCGGCCAGGATATCGGCACGCTGGCGCTGGAGAATGTCTTCGCCCGCCTGTGGCTCCGGCCCGGTCTCGACCGGCGCGCGCGCAGCCTCGTCACGCTCGGCATCCTGATCGCATTGCAGGCGCACCAGGAGCTCAAGGTCCATATCCTCATCGCGCTCAAGAACGGCCTCTCCGTGCAGGAGCTTGAAGAAGTGGTCTACCATGCCACGGGCTATGCCGGCTTTCCGGCCGCCAATGGCGCACGCGTCGCGGCCACGGAGGCGCTGCGCATGGAGGGGCTGCTCGACTGATCGATCGCCACGTCGCGATCCGCTTCAGCGCCCGAGCCAATCCCGATACTGGGTCGGATAGAGGCCGGTTTCACGCCGGAAGGCCCGCGTGAACGACGCCGTGCTGGAAAAGCCGCAGCGGAACGCGACCTCCTTGATGAGCAGCGATCGGTCGGCAAGAAGATCCTTGGCGCGCAAGGTCAGCTGGCGTGCGCAGAAGCGCCCGACCGTTTCCCCCGCGGAGGCATGAAACAAGCGGGTATATTGGCGAATACTGACGCCTTCCTGATCCGCCAGCGCACGCAGGGACGCCGGGATCTCGCCTGAACGAATGCCGTGCCCGATCTGCTCGATCTTCGCCGGAGCGATCTTCTCGCCGCGACCATGGGCATGGTCGGTCGATCCGCCGAAATGCCGGGCGATCTCCGCAACCGCTCCCATACATGCGGCTTCGAGGATGAGGCCGCTCATGAAACCGGGTGACAGAAGCTCCGCCTTTATCCGAATCAGGAGCGCATGAAGATGTGCGTTGCGGATATCGACGCAGTCGGCGAGATGCGGCTCGTCGATACTGAGATCAACGCCCAACATACGTTTAAGATCGAATGCACAGAGCAGCGAGGTCTGCTCGTCGCCGAACCAGCGACTGTAGAATCTCCGATCACCCGGATAGAAACGGACCGGCCCCAGTGAACGCCATTCCCGTTCTGCAGCCGAATAGCCTCCGCACGCCCGGATGTCCGTCAGCTCGATAAAGCGCGTGGTCACGGCAAACGAGCCGGTGTGCGGGCGCCCCCGCCACCTGAACCGTCGAACTTCGATGCTCGCGCCCGCAACCTCCGCGTGAGCCTGACATGTGCCGACGCCAGGGAACAGCAACCGCCTTTCCCGCCCGCGGTCGCCCGGCCCGCGCAGTGCGTTCTTCATCGCCCTCCGTCCTGCCGTTCGGCCAGGCCTCAGGCCAACCCGACGGCTATATCTGACCCCTTCGGTCTACGACAAAGACAGGCTGGGGACTATTCCTAATTTGTCACCAAATGTCCGTTTTAGAATCCTCAAATCCTCTGCTGCCGGCCCCGCGCCTATGTAGGCTGACAGGGCGCGGAGAGGACCGAAAAGGGTGGACAGCGAGCATCCGTGGCTCGCTGAGCGGTGCGACGGATTGCCCGGCGGCCCGGTATCGAGCCATCGTTTCCAATCTCGGATGACATGTACTTCGTGAATTCCGGCTGAGCACCGCTCTCGCCCGTCGGACCAACTCCGCGCCAAATGATAGAATGTAAAAATATATAACTGTGGAGGATGCATTGAAGATCAAACCGATACTGGCCGTGTCGACGTGCGCGGCCGCGCTGACGTGCAGCAGCATGGCATGGGCTCAGGCCGCGTCGCCCGCCTCAGGTACGGCAGGCGCATCTCCGCCGGCGGCGGGATCCGCAGCAGCTACGGACATGGCGTCCTATGGCGGCGACATCGTCGTGACCGCACGCAGACGGGCCGAAGACATCAGCAGAGTTCCGGTCGCGGTGACCGCCTTTTCCGCGGAGCAGATCGAGAGCAAGAACATCCAGAACGTCGCCGACCTGACGAAGCTCACGCCCGGTCTCAACATCACCGGCGGCGGATCGAGGGCGAACGTCTTCGCCACCATTCGCGGTCAGTCGCGCGGCGTCACCGGCAACGTGTCGCCAGGCGTCCTCACCTATTTCAACGAAGTGCCGCTACCGACCTATGGATCGCTGATCCCGACCTATGACATGGCCAACATCCAGGTGCTGAAGGGTCCCCAGGGAACGCTGTTCGGCCGCAACTCGATCGGCGGCGCGATCCTCACCTATTCGAAGGCTCCGACCCACAGTTTCGAGGGCTATGTCGAGGGGGAGATCGGCCAATACAACAGCCGGCGGATCGAGGGTGCGGTGAACGTCCCGATCGTGACGGAGAAGGTCGCACTCCGCCTTGCCGGGCAGGTCGACTATGGCGCCGACTATTCGAAAACCTATCAATTTTCCAACTACACGATCGATCCTGCGACCGGGATCGCCACACCGCCATCGCTGGTCCCGTCCAAGCACAATCTCGACAAGTTCAGGACGACATCGTTCCGCGCGTCGCTGCTGCTGGAACCCGTGGACGGCTTCAAGAACGTGACCGTCTATGATTACGCCAATGTGCGTGGCTCGGCCGCCGGAACGTTCGGCTCCTTCTTTCCGAACGGCGTGGCCGGCATCACCGCCACGCCCGCCATCTTCCTTCGCCCGCCTGAGTTCCTGAACGCCGCACTCGGCCCGATCCTGGGCGGGAACATCGTGCGGCTGGCGCAATGCGGCACCAGCATCGCCTGCGATTACCGCCTGTTCCAGCAGGCGGCGGACAGCGACGGCCGGCGGGTGAACTACACCAACTTCAACCCATGGGATTCGGTGACGAAGATCTGGGGCGTTTCCAATACGACCACGATCGAGCTGAGCGACAACATCACGCTGAAGAACATCTTCGGCTATCGCACCAACGACAGCGTCACGGTCGGCGATAACGATGGTAGCCCGTTCGATATCGTCGATACGTATAACATCATCCAGACCAAGATCTTGACCGAAGAGCTCCAGGCCTCTGGATCTTTGTTCAACGACAAGCTCAAATATACGGTCGGCGGATTCTATTTCAAGCAGTCGCCGGACGGGCCGGCGGGTACGCAGGCTCTTGAGGTGAATGCCTTTTTCGGGCTTTCGCATACCGCCGGCTATTCGTATTTCACGGATAAGAGCAAGGCGCTGTACGGCCAGGTCGACTACTCGCTCGACTGGCTGATAGACGGGCTGAGCCTGACCGCCGGCTATCGTCAGACATGGGATACCAGCGGCGGCTGCGTCGCCCAGCAAGTCTTCGCGTACTCGACGACGGGAGTGGTTCAGAACACGGCGGACAATCCCCTTCCCGGCGAGAAGGCTTGCAAGTCCGGCAATCTGGGGCAGACCGTGGCGACGAGTACGACGACCGCGATCCTGCCGGCCGCTCATTTCAAGAAGGGCACCTACAATCTCGGGCTGAACTGGCAGATCACGCCGGATGCCCTGATCTACGGCGCGACCCGGCGAGGCTATCGCGCCGGCAGCTACAATTCGCCGCTCTACGATGCCTTCCTGTCGGGCGTGCAGACCTTCAGGCCGGAAACGCTCGACGACATCGAAATCGGCACCAAGCTGCGTTGGCGTGGTAGCGGCATGAACGGCAGCTTCGACCTCGCCGTGTTCCGCGGTCGCGACAAGGATGCGCAGATCCCGTTCCAGACGTCGCAGCTGATCGGCGCGTCGATCGGCTGCGTGCCGGAGGCCGCCAATGCCGCAGGCTCCACCGCTCCCCTTTGCACGACGGCATCGGGTCAGCCCGGTCGCCGTGTCGGGGTTCCGGCCGCGACGACCTATGTGAACGCCGGCGAGGCGATCATTCAGGGCTTCGAAGCCGCCGCGACATTGTCTCCGACCAGAGGGCTGATCCTCAGCGGCGGCCTGTCCTATGTGGATTTCAAGGCGAAGAAGGTGACCAACGACCCGAATCTGGAGGCCGTCTTCCGGGCTAACGGCCGGTCGTCGCCGAACTTCGTTCTGCGGCAGCAGCCGAAATGGACCGCCAACGCCGGCGTCTTCTTCGAATATCCGCAGGAGGTTTTCGGCGGACGCCTGGTCTTCAACAGCGACCTTCGCTATACGTCGAAGTATCTGGAAGGCGATTTCTACCTGGCCAGCAAGACCACCGTCGATGCCAATATCGGGATCAACGGGATAGGTGGCCTCGGGCTCGACGCGAAGATCATCGCAACGAACCTGTTCAACGAAAAGTACGACTATGGCTCCTTCGGTTCCTCGGCAGCCAACGGATACTTCTCGTCGCTGTACGGGGCGCCGCGGATCGTCTCGTTCCAGCTCCGCTACCGCTTCGGCGGCTAGGCCGTAGCCTCGCAACCACCCGGCGGCGGCAGAGCGCCGCCGCCGGCGTGACCGTCTTCTCGACCGGCTTGGGCGCCGATACGGCGTCGCGAGCGGCCCTGTTCTCACCACGCCAAGAGTGGCGCCGCTCAATTTGACACGGCGTCATACGACAAGTGTTGCATGGCCCTGTTTTCCCTCTTCTGTGCAGGCACAGAACAACAGCCAGTGAGAGCGCGCCTATGCCCGCCCCGGCTGATAATCCGGGGAGGCTTTGTGCGTACCGATAATCGACCTCTTTTTTCCGCCGCGCTGCTCGCGACCGCATGTGCCATGCCTTCGACGGGCCACGCTCAGGCACCGGCCACACCACAGCCGACGGATGCTGCGGACGCCGGCTTCGGCGACATCGTCGTCACCGCGCGTCGTCGCGAAGAGAGCGGCCAGCGCGTTCCCGTCGCCATCAGCGCATTCGGGCCGGCCGCGCTCGAGACGCGTTCCGTACGCGCCCTTTCCGACCTGACCTCGGCGACGCCCGGCCTGCGCTTCGCCGGCGAGGGCAACGCCAACGTGTCCTCCATTTCGCTGCGGGGTCTCAACAAGATCGCCGCGTCCTCGACCGGCACGCCCGCGGTGGTGGTCTATTTCGCGGAGGTGCCGTTACCGGGCGAGGGTCTCAACATCCCGACCTTCGATCTGAGCAACGTGCAGGTGCTCAAGGGTCCGCAGGGAACCTTGTTCGGGCGCAACACCATCGGCGGCGCCGTGCTGGTCACGCCGGAGGCGCCGAGCGCGCAGGAGATCAGCGGGTACGGGCGCCTGAGTTACGGCAATCTCGACTACAAGGCCGCCGAGGGTGCGGTGAATCTGCCGATCGTCCAGGACAAGATCG
>Ga0105248_10006974_pt1 | contig 12375 bp, 7 predicted proteins | sample KBSS34metaG_FD_81524 | JGI IMG/M metagenome (GOLD analysis project Ga0105248, IMG submission 81524) | Switchgrass rhizosphere microbial communities from Kellogg Biological Station, Michigan, USA - KBS S3-4 metaG | ecosystem: Host-associated > Plants > Roots > Rhizosphere > Soil | place... | reverse complement strand
GGCCGATTCCTGCTGCAGTCGGTTGACGATCTCGGCCGGCGTTCCGGCCGGCGCGAGCAGGCCGAACCACGAGGTCGCGTCGAAGCCCTTCACCGGACCGGCCTCGGCGATCGTCGGCACGTCGGGCAAGGCGGCGCTCCGCTCGCTGCTCGTCACGGCGAGGGCGATCAGCTTTCCCGCCTTGATCTGCGGCAGCGCCGACGGCAGGTTGTCGAACATCACGTCCATCGTGCCGCCGATCAGGTCGAGCAGTGCCGGCCCCGAGCCGCGGTACGGGAAGTGGACCATGTAGGTGCCGGTCATCGTCTTGAACAGCTCGCCGGAGAGATGGATCGAGGTGCCGTTGCCGCTCGACGCCATGTTGAGCTTGCCGGGGTTCCTGCGCGCGTAGGCGATGAACGAGCGCACGTCGGTGATGCCGTTGGCGGCCGCCTTCGCCGGGTTCATCACCATCACGTTCGGAACGCCGGCAACGAGCGTGATCGGAACGAAGTCCTTGGCCGCGTCGTACGGCATCTTCGGATAGAGCGAAGGATTGATCGCCTGCGTGCCGACGGTTCCCATCAGCAGCGTGTAGCCGTCGGGCGGCGACTTGGCGACGAGGTCGGCGCCGAGGTTGCCGCCGGCGCCGGCCTTGTTCTCGATGATGAACGCCTGGCCGAGCGACTTGGCGAGCTCGGGGGCGAGGGCGCGGGCGAGGATGTCGGTCGTTCCGCCGGCCGCGAACGGGACGACGATGCGGACCGGCTTCGTCGGCCATGCGCCCTGGCCGCGAGCCCAGGGGGGCGCGGCGGCGCTCAGGCCGAGGGCAACGAGCGAACGACGACGAAGCGACATGGGCGGCAGCCTGCGCCCGGACGCGGGCGACTCGCGGTCAGTGTGGCGATGCCGCCGGAGAGCAGAAAGAGGGCTTGCCCGAGGCAGCGGCCGCGCAAGACAACGTCGAACACGAAGACAAAGAAGGAGGAGCGGGACAACAGGCCGGGGCTCGCTCTCGAAAAGCCCCGATTGCCCGCTCCTCCTGGACGTTCCCGGCCGGCGAGATCGACCCGTCGTGCCGGTGCCAGGCGCGAGCGAGTGGGGGTCACTGGCTCGCGTCCGGCGCGCGTCCGAAAACTTTTCCTAGCGGCGACCTCCCGGCGGACCGAACAGGGACAACTGCTGCGCCACGTGTGGTGGTCGCGCCAGCACGAGCGGCCGCTGCGGCACCGCGGCCAGCGGCGCCGGCGACGTTCGCGCAAAACCGCTGCGGCCGATCAGCGGCACGGGGATGAAGGCAGAGGTGAGCATGGTGGTCGACCCCGTTGTCGGATCAGGACGTGAGCGCGGCGCTGCGCGGCGCGCGGGAAGGCATGCCGATGACGTGCTCGACGCCAGCGCCCGAGGGATCGGCGAGTTCGCACCAGCCGCCGGCTCGCGCGGCGGCGACGCGTGGCGGGGTGGCGCCGAAGCCGAGGCGCAGGAGCGACGACGCGCCGCCGTGGCAGCGCGGTCCGGCGGGGCGGCGACGCGGCACGGAAAACAAGGGCGATCGGCGCGAAGGAGACATCGAAGCGGCTTCCATGACCTTGCGCGAGGGCAACATCTCGTTGCATGACCCGCGCGTGACAAGGGAAAGCGCAACGACTGTGCCAAGCCGGCGCCGTGATCGACGCCACGCGTCGCCGGGCGAAGGCGGCCGTCGCGGCCACGCGCGCTGACAAGACGGGCAGCGGCGCGACAGAGCGCGTCGGACTCGCAAGCAGGTGTTACGCGACGATGGTCACCGCGATGACTTGATGCGAGGTAAAGATCAGGAAGGCCGGAACGCGAGACCGTGGTGGCGGTCCCACTCGCGATCCGAGAGGAGAAAGCGATGTCCGATGAATTCGATGACGCGATCGACCCGATCGCGAAGAGCGGCGCCGGCGCCCCGGTGACCACGGCCCCCGACCGCGCGGCGCGGCTGCTCGGCCGCCTCTACGGCTCGGCCAACCTGGCGCTGAGGACGCGCCTGGTCGCCTGCCTGCTGCGCCCGCTCGGGTCGCTCGGCGTCGCCATGGCCGACGTCGCCGAGTTCTCCCGGGACCAGGTCGCCGAGCTGGCGCGCTTCGTCGAGCAGGTCAGCCCGGAGGCGCTTCAGCAGGCGGCCGGCCTGGTGCTCGACAACTCGATCGGCGCCGGCGCCTTCACGGCGTCGGTCGCGCTCCTGCTCGTGCTCGAGCTGCGTCGCGCCTCGAGGGGTGCGCGGCGCCGCCCGCCGCCCGATCAGGCGGCCGGAGCGTAGCCGCGCGGGATCGCGGCAAGCAGCCGCCGCGTGTATTCCTGCTGCGGCTGCTCGAGGATCTGCTCGACGCCGGCCTGCTCGACGACCTCGCCGTCCTTCATCACCAGCACTTCGTCGGCCATGAAACGGACGACGGCGAGGTCGTGGCTGATGAAGATGTAGGCGAGGCCGAGCTCGTCCTGGAGGTCCTTGAGCAGGTTGAGCACCTGCGCCTGCACCGAGACGTCGAGCGCGCTCACCGCCTCGTCGAGGACGAGCACTTCCGGATCGAGCGTCAGGCAGCGCGCGATCGCGACGCGCTGGCGCTGTCCGCCCGAGAACTCGTGCGGGTACTTGTGCATCGCGGTCTCGTCGAGGCCGACCTTGACGAGCAGCGCCGCGGCACGCGCGCGCCGCGCCGCGTCGTCGGCACCGATGCCATGGATCGCCATCGGCTCGACCAGCGTCTGGCCGATCGTGAAGCGCGGGTTGAGCGACGCGTACGGATTCTGGAACACGACCTGGATCCGCTTTCGCATCGGCAGCAGCTCGGCGCGCGAGAGCGCGAGGAGGTCGGTGCCGTCGAACATCGCGCGGCCGGTCACCGGCCCGCCGTTCGGCTCGTGCAGGCGCAGCAGGGTCAGGCCGAGCGTGGTCTTGCCCGACCCCGACTCGCCGACGATGCCGAGCGTGTGGCCGGCGCGCAGCAGGAAGGTGGCGCCCTTGACGGCGCGGAACTCCTTGCGGCCGAACGCGCCGCTCGCGATCCAGAAGCTCTTGGTGAGATTCGTCGCCTCGAGGATGACGCGAGCATCGCCGTTCTTGGCTCGCGTCGCCACGGCCGCGGCGCGGCCAGCGATGTGGTCGTCGACGACGCGCAGGCGCTGCGCGCGCTGCGCGAGCGTTGGCCGGCAGGCGAGCAGCGCCTGCGTGTAGGCATCCTGCGGCATGGCGAAGATCTGCGCCACAGGCCCCTGCTCGCGCACCTTGCCGTGGCGCATGACGACGACGTGGTCGGCGATCTCGCCGACGACGCCGAGGTCGTGGCTGATGAAGAGCATGCTCATCCGGTGCCGCTGCTTCAGCGTCGCGAGGATCTCGAGGATCTGACGCTGGATGGTGACGTCGAGCGCGGTCGTCGGCTCGTCGGCGATCAGCAGCTTGGGCTCGCAGGCGAGCGCCATCGCGATCATGACGCGCTGCTGCTGCCCGCCCGACAGCTGGTGCGGGTAGGCCTTCAGGCGCCTTCGCGGCTCGGGCATGCCGACCTCGGCGAGCAGCGCTTCGGCGCGCGCCATCGCCTGGCGCCGGCCGAGGCCGAGGTGCTTGACGACCGGCTCGGTCAACTGGTCGCCGACGGTGAATACTGGATTGAGCGAGCTCATCGGATCCTGGAACACGCAGGCGATGTCGCGGCCGCGGAGCGCTTGCAGCTCTTCGCGCGAGGCGGCGAGGAGGTCGCGGCCCTGGAAGGTGATCGCGCCCGTGCGCTCGGCGTTGTCGGGCAGCAGGTTCAGGGTCGACATCGCCGTCACGCTCTTGCCCGAGCCGGACTCGCCGACCAGGGCGATGGTCGTGTTCTCGGGGACGTCGAAGCTGACGCCCTGGACCGCCTCGACGCGCTGGACGACGCCGCCTTCCTTGCCGAGCCGGAACGAGACGTGCAGGTCGCGGATCGAGAGCAGCGGTGATCCGGAAGCGGGGACCGCGCTCATTCGAGCCCCCGCAGCTTCGGGTCGAGGGCGTCGCGCAGGGCGTCGGTCATGAGCGAGAAGGCGGTGACGAAGACCGCCATGAACGCGGTCGCTGCGGCGAGCTGCCACCAGTAGCCGAGGATCAGCTCGCTCTGCGCCTCGGCGAGCATCGTTCCCCACGAGACCTGATCGACGCCGACGCCAAGGCCGAGGTACGACAGGATCACTTCCGACTTGATGAAGCCGACGACGTGGATCGAGAGCTGGACCAGGACGACGTGGCTGACGTTGGGCAGGATGTGGCGGAACATCCGCGACACGTTGCCGGCGCCGATCGCCTCGGCGGAGCGGACGTAGTCGCGCACCGAGTGCTTGATGAACTCGGCGCGGATGAGCCGGTAGATGCCGGTCCAGCCCGCCAGGCCGAGGATCAGCACGACCGAGCCGATGCCGCGCCCGAACACGGCCGCGAAGGCGAAGATCAGCAGGATGCCGGGAATCGCGGTGAAGACGTTGTAGACCCACTCGAGGAAGTCGCCGGCCTTGCCGCCGAAGTATCCAGAGATGGCGCCGAGCACGGTGCCGATGAGGGTCGCGAGGAGCGCCGCCGAGACGCCGACGAAGATCGAGATCTCCGCGCCCTTGACCGCCTTGGCGAGGACGTCGCGGCCGAGCCGGTCGCCGCCGAACGGCAGCGTCGTCGCCCGCGCCGCTTCGGTGGTCTTGTACTTCTTGGCCGCCTCGGCCCACTCGGCGTAGCGCGGTGCGAGCGGGTCGACCGCCGAGATGTCGACGTTGGGACCGGTCGGTCCCACGATCGCCTGGTTCTGCGCCGCCGCATCCGGCCCGACGAAGCCCGGCGGCGCATTGGGAACGCCGGTCTCGGTCTGCCAGCCGCTCGCCACCAGGCCGAGCGCCGCCGCGGCGACGAGGAGCAGGAAGCAGGCGACGATCACCAGCGACACCATGCCGACGCGGTCCTTGGCGAAGCGCTTGGCGGCGGCGCGCCAGACGCTTTCCGAGCGCTCGGCGCGCTGGCGCGTGTCGATGTGCGGCGCGCCGATGACCGCGCTCATGGTGCCCCCACGCTTGCGGCCAAGGCCGCGGCGCTGCCTCCCGAGGGGGCGTTCGCGACTTGGGGCGGCCCGGCGTCGCTCATTTCAACACCACCCGCGGGTCGACCAGCTTGTAGAGCACGTCGGTGGCGAGGTTGACGACCATCGTGATCGCGGCGATGTAGATCGCGAACGCCTGGATCACGGGGTAGTCGCTGCGGTTGACGGCGAGCAGCACCTCGCGGCCCAGCCCGGGAATCGAGAAGAAGACCTCGATCAGGAACGAGCCGACGAAGATGCTCGGCAGGCCGACCGCGATGTTGGTGAGGATCGGGATCAGGGCGTTGCGCATCACGTGCTTGAGCATCACCGTCTTCTCGGTCAGGCCCTTGGCGCGCGCCGTTCGCACATAGTCGTGGCCGATCTCGTCGAGGAAGAAGCTGCGGTACAGGCGCGTCTGCGGCGCCAGCGAGACGGCGGTCGCGAGCAGCACCGGCAGCGGCGCGTAGCGGATCAGGTTGGTGGCGAGGCTGTCGCTCCAGCCCTGGACTGGGAACAGGCCGAGCTGGAACGCAAAGAAGTACTGGCCGACGATGACGTAGACCAGGAACGAGATCGAGAGCGCGACCGTGGTCAGCACCATGATGCTGCGATCGGTGAGCGAGCCGCGCACGTAGGCGACGCCGAGCCCGAACGGGATCGCGAGCAGCGAGTCGAGGATGAGGATCGGGACCATCACCGTCAGCGTCGCCGGCAGGCGCGTCGCGAACAGGTGCGCGACCGATTCGTTGGTGGCCCAGCTGCGGCCCCAGTCGAAGGTGACGATCTGCTTCAGGAAGATCCAGAACTGGGTCCAGAGAGGCTCGTTCAGGCCGAGCTGCTGGCGCACCGCGTCGACCTGGGCCGCGCTCGCGTTCTGCCCGGCGAGGATCTCGGCCGGGTCGCCGCCGAAGCCCTTGAAGAGCAGGAAGACGAGCAGGATGACGCCGAACATCGTCGGGACCATCTGCCAGATGCGTCGGATCAGGTACGCCGTCATTCGCCTCTCGTCGATCGGAAAGGTCGCCGGCACGGCGACAGGGGGCGAGTCTACGGGGTCGTGAGAGACTTCCCGCCATGCTTCGCCCGCTCGCCGCCGCCGTGGTCGCCGTGACGGCGTCGCTGGCTCTCGCCGCGTCGTCGGCGCCGCCGACAGCCGCTCGCGCCACGACGACGAAAGTCCTGCGCTACGCGCTGCGGGTCGCGGAGACCGGGTTCGATCCGGCGCAGATCTCCGACCTCTACTCGAGCACGCTCGCCGCCAACATCTTCGACGCGCTCTACGAGTACGAATTCCTGGCCCGGCCGGTGCGCCTGCGGCCGAACACCGCGACCGCGCTGCCGGAGACGTCGGCCGACTTCAGGACCTTCACGATCCGCGTCCGGCCGGGCATCTACTTCAGCGACGACCCCGCATTCAAGGGCGTCCGGCGCGAGCTGACGGCAGCCGACTACGTCTACTCGATCAAGCGCCATTTCGACCCGCGCTGGAAGAGCCCGACCTACACGACGCTCAACAACAACCGCATCGTCGGCCTCGACGAGGTGCGCCAGGCGGCGCTGCGCGACAAGACGCCGTTCGATTACGACAAGCCCGTCGAGGGCCTGCGCGCGCTCGATCGGTACACGATCCAGTTCAAGCTCGCCGAGCCCAATCCGCGCTTCACCGACCAGCTGCGCGATCCGGCGCGAACCGGCGCGGTCGCGCGCGAGGTGGTCGAGTTCTACGGCGACAAGATCATGGAGCATCCGGTCGGCACCGGACCGTATCGCCTGGCGCAGTGGCGGCGCAGCTCGCTGATCGCGTTCGAGAAGAACCCCGCCTACCGCGACGTCTTCTATCGGGAGGAAGCGCCGCGCGACGATCCCCTCGCCCAGACCGCCGTCGGGCGGCTCGCCGGCCGCAAGCTGCCGATGATCGATCGCATCGAGATCAGCATCATCGAGCAGCCGCAGCCGCGCTGGCTCGCGTTCGCCAACCGCGAGATGGACGTGATCGAACAGGTGCCGGAGGACTTCACCTACGTCGCGATCCCCAACGACAAGGTCGCGCCGAACCTCGCCAAGCAGGGCATCTACGAAGTCCGCTATCTGCGCAACGACTCGCGAATGTCGTATTTCGCGATGGAGAACCCGGTCGTCGGCGGCTACTCGGCCGAGAAGGTCGCGCTGCGCCGGGCGATCGCCCTGGCCGTCAACGTCGACGAGGAGATTCGGGTCGTCCGGCGCGGCCAGGCGATCCCGGCGCAGTCGGTGATGGCGCCGGGCCTCTGGGGCTACGACCCGGCGTTCCGCAGCGAGATGGGCGTCTTCGACCGCGCCAAGGCGCAGGCCCTGCTCGACCTCTACGGCTACGTCGACCGTGACGGCGACGGCTGGCGCGACCAGCCCGACGGCAAGCCGCTCGTCCTCGAGTACGCGACCGAACCCGACGACCTCAACCGCCAGCTCATCACGCAATGGCAGAAGAACATGGACGCGATCAGCGTCCGGATCGTCTTCAGGAACGCGCAATGGCCGGAGAATCTGAAGGCTTCGCGCGCCGGCAAGCTGATGATGTGGGGCGTCTCGTGGACCGGCGGCCCCGACGGCGAGGAGTTCCTCGTCCTCGGCGACGGCGCGGAGAAGGGGCAGGCCAACCACGCCCGCTTCGATCTCGCCGAATACAACCGCCTGTTCCAGGTCCAGCGCGCCCTGCCCGATGGCCCCGAGCGGATGCGGGTCATGACGCGCATGAAGGAGATCCTGGTCGCCTACATGCCTTACAAGGCGCACGTGCATCGCATCTGGACCGACCTCGCGCAGCCGTGGGTGGTCGGCTATCACCGCAACCTGTTCGTGCGCGATTTCTGGCGCTACATCGACATCGATCCGACCGAGAAGGCACGCCGGCACGGCTGAGCCGAGGATCCGAGGAGAGCAAACCATGACGATCTCGCGAAGAAACGTGTGCGCCGGTGCGGTCCTGGGTGCTGTCGCGCCGGCCCGGGCGTGGTCGGCGACGGCGCCGGTGTCGACGGCGCCGGCGGGCAGCAAAGTCCTGCGTTACGCCTTCGAGGTCGCCGAGACCAGCCTCGATCCCGCGCGCGTCAACGACCTCTACTCGCGCACCCTGACGCCGCACATCTACGAGGGGCTCTACACCTACGACCACCTCGCCCGGCCGATCAAGTTCAAGCCGCTCACGGCGACGGCGATGCCGGAGCACTCGGACGACTATCGCGTCTGGACGGTCAAGGTCAGGCCCGGCATCTTCTTCGCGGACGACCCGGCGTTCAAGGGCAAGCCGCGCGAGCTGGTCGCGCAGGACTACGTCTACTCGTTCAAGCGCTTCGCCGATCCCGCCAACAAGAGCCCGATCTGGACGGAAATGGAGAGCGAGGGCTACATCGGCCTGTCCGAGCTGAACAAGCGCGCGCTCAAGGACAAGAAGCCGTTCGACTACGACCAGGAGATCGAGGGGATCCGCGCCCTCGACCGCTACACGCTGCGCTTCCAGCTGAAGGAGCCGCGGCCGCGCTTCCTGGAAACGCTCGCCACGAGCGATCTGTATGGCGCGGTCGCGCGCGACGTCATCGAGTTCTACGGCGAGCAGGCCGAGGCGCACCCGGTCGGCACCGGGCCGTTCCGGCTCGCGCAGTGGCGGCGAAGCTCGCTGATCGTGTTCGAGCGCAACCCACAGTTCCGCGAGGTCTACTACGACGCCGAGCCCGCGGCCGACGACGTCGAGGGCCAGAAGCTCGTCGCTCGCTTCAAGGGCCGGCGCCTTCCGATGGTCGACCGCGTCGAGATCGCGATCATCGAGGAGGAGCAGCCGCGCTGGCTGTCGTTCGTCAACGGCGAGTCGGACGTCGCCTATCGCGTCGGCTACCAGTTCGCGCCGCAGGCGATGCCGAACGGCAAGGTCGCGCCGAACCTGGCCAAGCGCGGCATCCGCGGCTATCCGATCATCGAGTCGGCGACCCAGTACTACATGTTCAACATGGACGACCCGGTCGTCGGCGGCTACAGCGCCGGCCAGGTCGCGCTGCGGCGCGCGATCGGCCTGGGCATCGACTCGCGCAGGATCATCGACTACGCGTACAACGGGCTCGGCACGCTGGCGCAGGGGCCGATGCTGCCGAACACGACCGGGTACGACCCGAAGCAGAAGACCGAATTCAGCGACTACGACCCGGCGCGGGCGAAGGCGCTGCTCGACCTCTACGGCTTCGTCGATCGCGACGGCGACGGCTGGCGCGAGCGGCCGGACGGCTCGCCGCTCCAGCTTCGCGTCAACACCGAAGCGCCTGCGCGCAACCGCAAGATCGCCGAGGTGTTCGTCAAGAACATGAAGGTGCTCGGCATCCGGATCGATCTGGTCATCGCGCAGTGGCCGGAGAACCTCAAGGCGGCGCGCGCGGGCAAGTACCAGGTGTGGTCGCTCGGCTCGATCGCGTCCGGCCCCGACGCGGGCGACTCGTTCTCCCGCTACGACGGCAAGCAGGTCGGCGGCCAGAACATGGCGCGCGTCAAGATGCCTGAGCTCGAGGCGCTCTGCGAACGACTGCGGATCCTGCCCGACGGTCCGGAACGCGTCGCCGCCTTCGCCGAGGCGAGCCGACTCGCGCTGGCGTACATGCCGTACAAGTTCACATTGAACCGCGTCTCGCTCGACATGACCCAGAAGCGAGTCGTCGGCTACCGCCGGCCGGTGTTCTGGAACGAGTGGTGGCACTACGTCGACATCGAGAACGAGTCGCCGGCGTGAAGCGATGACCCGCGGGCTCGACCGGCGCCGCTTCGCGATCGCCGGCGCCGGAATGATCGCGTCGGCGCGAGCGCCGGCGTGGGCGCAGTCGACGGAAGCGCCGCTCGATGCCAACGTCCTGCGCATCCTGTTCGAGGCCGCCGAGACCGGGTTCGACCCGGCCCAGGTGAGCGATCTGTATTCGAACCGCGTCAACTCGCACATCTTCGAAGCCCTGCTCGGCTACGACCCGATCGCCATCCCGGTGCGCCTCGTGCCGCTGACGGCCGAGGCCCTGCCCGAGGTGTCGGACGACTTCACGACCTGGACCGTGCGCCTGCGCCGCGGCATCCGCTTCGCCGACGACGCCGCCTTTGAGGGTCGTCCGCGCGAGCTCGTCGCCGACGACGTCGTCTACTCGTTCAAGCGCATCTACGACCCGGCCTGGAAGAGCCCGTCGTACGGCTCTCTCGCAGACGACGGCATCGTCGGCCTCGAAGCCGTCCGCGCCCGCGCGCTGCGCGACAAGGCGCCGTTCGACTATCGCAGCGAAGTCGAGGGCCTTCGCGCCCTCGACCGCTACACCATCCGGTTCAGGCTCGCCAAGCCGCGCCCGCGCTTCGGCACGACGCTCGCGGCGATCTCCTATGCGGCGGTGGCGCGCGAGGTCGTGCAGGCGTATGGCCAGGACCTCATGGCGCATCCGGTCGGGACCGGCCCCTATCGCCTGAAGACCTGGCGGCGCAGCTCGCGAATCGTGCTCGAGAGGAACCCGTTCTTCCGCGATGCCCGCTACCAGAGCGAGCCCTCGGCGGACGACGTTGAAGGCCAGGCCTGGGCGAAGCGCTTCAACGGCCGCCGTCTGCCCCTGAACGACGGCGTCGAGATCGCCGTCATCGACGAGAACCAGCCGCGCTGGCTCAGCTTCCTCAGTGGCGACGCCGATTTCGCGCGCGTCCCGCCCGAGCTCGCACCGATGGCCGCGCCGAACGGCAAGCTCGCCCCGAACCTCGCCCGCCAAGGCGTTCGCTTGCGCCGCTACGTCAACGCCGACAACGCGCTCTCGTACTTCAACATGGAAGACCCGGTCGTCGGCGGCTACGAGCCTCGCAACGTGGCGCTGCGGCGAGCGGTCTCGCTGGCGTACGACATCGGCACCGAGATCCGCACCATCCGGCGCGGCAACGCCATCGCCGCGCAGGCGCCGATGGCGCCGGGAACGTACGGCTACGACCCGACGCTGCGGACCGACAACAGCAGCCACGACCCGGCACGCGCGAACGCGCTCCTCGACGTCTACGGCTATCGCGACGGCAACGGCGACGGCTGGCGCGAGCAGCCCGACGGATCGCCGCTGCTCCTGACGATCGCGACCCTGACCGCGCAGATCGACCGCCAGTACAACGAGAACTGGCAGAAGAGCCTGCAGGCGATCGGCGTCCGCGTGCGGTTCGCGCCGGCGCAGTTCTCGGAGCACCTCAAGGCGGCGCGCGCCGGCAGGCTGCAGATGTGGTACCTCGGCAGCACCGCCACCGATCCCGACGCGCAGCAACAGCTCGCGAGGTACTTCAGCGGCTCGATCGGCGAGAGCAACATCGCCCGCTTCAGCCACCCGGCGTTCGATTCGATCTATCGCCGGATGCTCGACCTGCCCGACGGCCCCGAGCGCCTGGCGCTGTTCAGGAAAGCAAGCGAGATCGCGGTGGCTTACATGCCTTATCGCATTCACGTCAACCGCATCTACAACGACTTCACGCGGCCGTGGATCGAGGGCTATCGCCAGCCGTTCTTCCGCGAGCAGGTGTGGCACTACATCGAGGTCGACGGCGCGCAGCGTGCCAAGGCGCTGGGTTGAGCGCGTCTGCCGCGGCGCCGGCGAGCGGGGCCGTCGGCGAAGCCTGCGCTAGCCCGAACATTTCGTTAGTACTGAGTTTCGCGGCTTGTTCGACGTCATCGGGGCGTTTCGGTCGTGAGATGGCTGCGCAGGGCGGTGCTGGATGAGCAGGTGCTGTTTTTGGAGACGGCGCCCCCTTACCCCCGTTGTTTATCAGCGTGCCGGGGACAGCACTGGACGAGCATCAGGGGGCCAGGGCCTGCGCGGCGCTGAGGAACAAGGCGCGCAGCGGGTGATGCGAGGCCAAGAGCACGCGCACGCGGCGTGTATTGCGCACGATGGCCGCGCCGATCTTGAGCAGACGTGAGCGGATCGTCGCCGCTGTGGCTCGCTCGAGCTCACTGCCTTTGAGCCCAAGCTCGCGCAGCCTCTGCATCAGCGTGTAGGCCAGCGCTGCGAGCAACAAGCGCAGCTGGTTGGCTGCGAAGCGGTGGCAGCTGGCACGGGTTCCGAAGAGATCGAGCTGCGCTTCCTTGATGCGGTTCTCGGCCTCGCCCCGGGCACAGTACAGCCTCTCGTAGAGCTGTACGGGGTTGCCTTCGAGGTTGGTCACGACGAAGCGCGGATTGTTGCCCTGGCTGCCATGCTCGAGCCGTGTGATCACGCGCCGCGAGGTGTCCCAGCTGTCGGCCGCATAGCTGAACTCGTCGATCAGCCGCTGCTTGGTGCCGCTTGTCTCGTACTCGTCGGCGAGCATCAGTTCGGCCAAGCGAACCCGC
>Ga0105248_10006973_pt1 | contig 12375 bp, 6 predicted proteins | sample KBSS34metaG_FD_81524 | JGI IMG/M metagenome (GOLD analysis project Ga0105248, IMG submission 81524) | Switchgrass rhizosphere microbial communities from Kellogg Biological Station, Michigan, USA - KBS S3-4 metaG | ecosystem: Host-associated > Plants > Roots > Rhizosphere > Soil | place... | reverse complement strand
CGCTCGATCGGCTCCTGGCGCGGACAGGTCTCTCGGTGCGCTCCTTCGATGCGGGCGTCGCTATCCTCGCCGGTTCACCCAACCGGAATTCCGATGAAAAAAAAAGCGACGACGATATCCAGGTTACCGCGACCCGCATCGTCCGCAACGGTTATGACGCGCCGACGCCAACCACCGTGCTGAGCGAGGAGGATATCCGTCGCAAGGCGCCCGAAAACATCGCCGATCTCGTCACCGAACTGCCCGGCGTCGCCGCCGGCAACTCGCCTGCGCAGAATACGGGCACGACAAGCTCTGGCTTTACCGGCGTCAATTCGCTCAATCTCCGCAATCTTGGTTCCAACCGCACGCTCGTCCTGCTCGATGGGCGACGCTTGCCGGCGGCGACAGTCAACGGATCGATCGTCGACATCAATGTCCTTCCCAACGCCTTCATCAAGCGTGTGGATGTTGTGACGGGCGGCGCCTCGGCCGCTTGGGGATCGGACGCCGATGCCGGCGTCGTAAACTTCGTCCTGGATTCGGATTTTACCGGCATCAAGGGCCACGTCCAGGGCGGCGCCACCACCTATGGCGACCGGGCGAACTACACTGTGTCCCTGGGCGCCGGCGCCAAGTTCGCCGACGATCGCGGCCATATTCTCGTAAGCGTTGAGCATTCCTATATCGCCGGCATCGATGGCGTGCCGCGCTCTTGGTACAAAGGCTACAGGACCTTCGCCAATCCGAACTGGACGGCGACCAACGGCCAGCCTCGCTACCTGTCGCTCAATGACGTGGGCTATTCGGCGATCACGCCCGGCGGCATCGTCACGAGCGGCCCGTTGCGCGGCGTCTATTTTGGACCGAATGGCACACCGGCGCAGATCAATTACGGCACGCTACTGACCTCCTCAACCTTCGTTGGCGGCGATTGGCAGTATACCGACTGGTCCAAGAACACGCAGTCATTCCTCAACTCGAACTCGCGTCAGAGCGCCTTCGCGCGCGCCAGCTTCGATGTGACCGATCGAGTCCAGCTGTTCGGCCAGTTCATCTTCACACGGTCGAACGTCGAGGAGGCGGCGCCGCCGACCATCACGGCCACAACCATCAAACGTGACAATGCGTTTCTCCCCGCCAGCATCGCCGCCGAAATGGATCAACTGAATCTGACGACCCTCAGTATAGGGTCATCGAATGTGGACCTCGGTAAGCGGACGTATGAGGCCGATCACTCGTTGTTCCAGTATCTGGCCGGCGCCAAGGGCCTGGTTTCCTTCTTCGGCAAGGACTTCCACTGGGATATCACGGGCTATCGCAGTATCAGCAAGATCAGCCAGGACGTGCTTGTGCCGATCAGCGCTAACCAGGCGAACGCGTTCGACGCTGTCCGTGGCCCCAATGGCGCGATCGTCTGCCGCTCGACACTGACCAATCCCAATGACGGCTGCGTGCCCTATGACGTGTTCGGCACCGGAGTGAACAGCAGTGCTGCCGTCCAATATCTGATGAAGCACGATTGGGTCGACCAGACGATCACCCAAAACGACGCCGCCGCCACCCTACGGGGCGATCCGTTCAAGACCTGGGCTGGACCGGTATCGATCGCCACAGGCTTCGAATATCGTCGCGATGCGGCGCATGGGACGGCCAATCCCATTGGCATCGCGAACGGATTTGGCAACGCCAATTACAAGCCGATCGCCGGCTCGGTGGACGTGAAAGAGGGTTTTCTGGAGGTCGTCGTTCCACTTCTACATGACAAGATCTTCAAGTCGCTCGATTTCAACGGCGCTGTGCGCGAGACCGATTACAGCTCTTCGGGTTATGTCACGACCTGGAAGCTGGGCCTTACCTTTACGCCGATTCAGGACATCTCGTTTCGCCTGACCCGCTCGCGTGATATTCGCGCCGGCAATCTTTCCGAATTGTTCGCGGCCGGCTCGACGGGCTCTGCGGTGGCGTCCGATCCGTTTCTCGGCGGCTCGACCTACACCGTGCAGCAGATCACGACCGGCAACCCCACGATCCAGCCGGAAAAAGCCGATACGCTCACCTTCGGCGCCGTGGTCACGCCGCACATGATCCCGGGTCTGTCCCTGTCCGCCGACTATTGGGACGTGCGGATCCGCAACGCGATCACCACGGCCTCGGCTACCGACACCGTCAACCAGTGCTTCCAGGGCAATCAGGAATTGTGCACCAACATCGTCCGGGGCAGCGACGGTCTGATACAATATATCTACGTGCGGCCGGTCAATCTTGATCTCTTCTGGGCAAGGGGCATCGACTTCGAGGCAAGCTATCGCCTCCACCTCGCCGATCTCTCCTCGTCGTTGGGATCGGGATCTGTTTCCGTTCGGGCGCTCGCTACGCTCAACCTCAAGAACGGCACCGAGAGTGGGATCACCCACATCTTCGACTCCAGCTTGGGCGAAGGCAGCGAGCCGCGCTATCGATATCTCGTCGAGCTGGCCTATCATAATCGGCTGCTGGACGTGTCACTCACCGGCCGTGGGATCAGCCCCGGCGTTCATGATGACACCTATATCCAGTGCACGACGAACTGCCCTGGCGGCATGAACACGATCAACAACAACCATGTCGATGGTGCATTCTATATCGACGCCTCATTCAGCCACGTTATCATGCCTGGCGTCGAGGCCTATGTGGTTGTCGACAATATTGCTAATCGGCCGCCGATTCCTTCCGCCGATGGCCCCGGATTCAGCTCGGCGCAGTTCGGGTACAATCGCACCTATTCGGATTTAGGCCGCGATTTCCGGGTCGGCATTCGCTTCCAAATGTAAGCCAATGAAAGGGTGCGCTCCGACCCAGACGGCCGGACGCCTCCCTCTCCCACACGCCACATCTTCTTCGCGATTATCCGTCCCTGACGAACCGGAGATCATCAATGAACCGTCGAGATTTCGTGGTTGCCGCTGCACTGTCGTCCCTCATGCCGCTACGCGCGGCAACCGCCAGTAGCGAAGTAAAGCCAGAGGTTATCGGAACGCCGTTCCTCCAGCGCTGGCCGACCGGCCCTTACGCCCGCAACATATGGACAATGCAGGTGTTCGACGGCCGCCTGTTCCTGGGTGCAGGAAACAGCTCGAACTTCGGCCCCTCCTCCAATGCGGGGCCCGTTCCGATCGTCTCGTTCGACGGTCACGCGTTCACCGAGGAATATACCGTCAACGAGGAGCAGATCGCGCGGTTCAACCCCATCGGCGATGACCTGTTCGTTCCGGGACATGACGCGCGCGACGACTGGTCGTTCGGCAATCTCTATCGGCGCGTCGGTGGCAAGTGGACCAAGCTACGCAACCTTCCGCATGGCATCCATGTCTACGACATCCGCCGCCACGCGGGGCGGCTGATTGCGGCTGGCGGGGCCTATGACCAGCCAATCTCCGCCTGGATCTCCAATGATGATGCCGCCTCCTGGCAACCTGCCACGCTGCTCACGAACCCCGTCTATCCCGACCTCACAGTGCCGGCCAGCCGGATCACGAAGGTGTTGGGCCACCAGAGCCAGATCGTTGGCCGGTTCTGGACGCTGTTCGAGATCGGGGACACGCTTTATGCCAGCACCTCGGCACCGATAGGCGCCACGCAGGGCGACCCGCACCCGCGGATGGCGACGCTATTCCGCTTCGATGCAACCCGCGGCGGCTTCGAGCCGATTGCGTTCGGTCATGCCGCCGGGCTGTTCCCGCAGACGCCGGCCAGCGGCGATCAAGTCGGCCTGGTTGAGCGATGGAGGAAACTAGGCCGCGAGACAATCTACATCGGCGGCTGGCAGCACAACGATCACCAATGGCTGCCGATCGGCCTCTACGCGACGACATCGCCCGATCGCGCACGCCGGCTTCCGCTGCCGCCGGCCGACCAGCCGCGCGACATCCTCATCCAGGACGGGCGGCTGTACTGCCTTTCCGCACGGCAGGAAGGCGCGGACCATTGGCGCAACTCCATCACGCGCTTCGACCGGCATCTCGGGAAGGGCGCTGTTGTGATGACGTTCGTCGCGCCGACCTTCGCGCGTTCGTTCGCCGTCTTTCAGAACCGCTTCTATTTCGGCCTGGGCACCGAGACCGGCACGGGCGGAACGCTGTCCGAGGCTGCGGGGACGGTGCTGAGCACGCCCTACGTGGCGTGAGGCCTCCACCGCCCATTGGTTCTCCCGGCTCGCAAAACGCCAGCTCGCGGACTGGGACATCATCCAGGAGTTACACAGTCATGTTGAGGGAACGCCCCCGCCACCGCAACGCCATGGCGAAACGCTGCCGCGCTGCCGCCGCCGCGATTGCTTCGGGCCTCGCGCTGCTGTGCGCGGCGACTGCGGCTGAAGCTCGGCCAGCACACAATGTGATCCTCTTCCTCGGCGATGCGGGCGGCTTGCCGACGCTCAGCGCTGCGGGGGTCTATGCGCACGATCGCCCACTATCGCTGTTCATCCAGTCCATGCCGCACGTCGGACTGTCGGAAACCTCGGCGCTCAATCATTGGGTCACCGATTCCGCAGCAGGCATGACGGCGATCGTCACGGGCCGGAAAACGAACAGCGGTATGAACTCCGTCCTTCCCGCTGCCGACGGGACCGGCATCACGCCGGTGAAGACGATCCTGGAATATGCCGAGCAGCACGGGCTCTCGACTGGCGTCATGACCAATATGCCGATCTGGGATGCAACCCCTGCCGCCTGCTACGCCCATGTTGCCAGCCGCACGGACAAGGACGAGATTTTCCGCCAACTTCTGGCTCCACGCTATGGCGATGGTGTCGACATCCTTATCGGCAAGGACCGTGCAGCCGCAGACGCGGCATATGCAAAAGCCGGGATGACCGCCGCTCAGGCGTTCACCCGAGCCGGCTATCTCTACAGCGACGATCCCGCAGCACTGAGCCGACAGACGCGTCGCGCCGCGATCATCCGCGACCAGGACTATGCGCCGATCCCTACCGTCGAGGCAGCTATCACCAGCCTCAGCCGTAACAGAAAGGGCTATTTCCTGATGGTCGAATGGGACATGCACACCAACGATCTGCAGGGCGGGCTGCGCCACGCCGTCGAGATGGACGACATGATTCGCGCTGTCAGCAAAAAGGTCGGCAAGGATACGCTGATCCTGTTCGTCGCCGATCACTCCTATGATCTGAAGATGCTGGCCGGCACACGCGATCATCCCTTCGCCGAGCAGTTGGCGATGCCTCGCGGCACGGTCGGCCGGCCTGCCATCGCCGCCGACGAACACGGTGCGCATACGGGCGAGGAAGTGGTCGCCGCAGCGATGGGGCCGGGATCGGAGCGCGTGAAGGGATTCTTTCCAAACACCTGGCTGTTCAAAGTCATGATGTCGGCATTCGGCTGGACGATCGATAGGGAGGATCGGAGAGAGTTAACCTCCGGCTCGTGAAAGCGAGCTTCCTTGAGCAGTTTCGCTCAAACCGGTCACGCTGACGATCAGAAGCAATGGACGCCCGAGCAGCATTACTGCGGCCAGGACCGCAAGCCCGATGCGTACCATGCAGCCACGTAGCGTCGACACGTTGACAAATGCAGGGCGTTGCGGACGCTCTTCATTTGGCGATCTCCCAGTACGTTATCGTCGCGCAGCATCGAGTAAGTCAGTCTTCTCGGTCACTTCGGATCAGGGAACGGCCGGCGAAGAACAATCCCAGCCCGATCGCGAAGGGCACGCCGCCGAAAATCATCATGACCGGAAGGCCCGAGAATCCTCCGTGCGGAATGGCCATAACGAAGAATACGAACGTACACAGACCGCTAGCGCCCGCGATCAGAATGCCGATCGCGAGAAGGATGCCACCCAACATCGTCTTCATCTGCGCCCCGCTCCCGCCAAACCGCGATGACGGGCAAGCACGTCGGCCCCCTCCGCCCCGTCGCGGTAAAAACTGTTATACGTATCGAAGGGGATGATCTGCCCCTCACTGGTCACGAAGTGCACGCAACTGCGCTTCACCGTGGCCAGATCAAAATTATAACGATCGAGGAATTGCAGGATCACCACCCGGAAGCTGTTTGCATAGCTCAGGTCGGCCGGCACCATTGCATGCGGTAGGCAGCACAGCAGTCCCGCGAGCTTCTCTTCGGTGTTGGCCTGTGCGGTTGCCAGCGAGAGAAGATCGAGGATGCCTTTGCGCAGCGCGGGATAGGCCTCGTAGCTGATCGTGTTAGGGCCTGAGAGGATCATCTCGCGCGGGAGGAGCGACGTGATCGGGGTCACTTCCTGCCCCTGACGCAACCCATAGCCGATGCAGATCTGATCCGGATTGCAGGGCAGCGGGATCATGTCGTCGAGCCCGAAGATGCCGGCCTTGGCAACCTCGCGCCGGATCTGCGTTAGCAGCACGCGATTGCTCTGCTCCTCAAACCCTTCGTTGCGGCCCGCATCCTGCACGGGCTGGAAGGTGACACCACGTACACAGGACCAAGTGAGCGCGTGGCGGACGATCTCGCCGACCTCACCATCGTTAACACCGCCCTTCACCACCGCGACCAGCGTGGTCGACAGCCCGACCTGCTCCAGCGCCCCCAGCGCCTGCTGGCGGATGCGCGACAGGCGGGCGCCACGCAGATCGACGAGCGCGTCGTCGTTCAGCGAGTCGAACTGGAGATAGACTTCGAGGCGGGGTGCATAGCTCGCCAGCCGCGCGACGAACGCCGGATCCTGCGCGATCCGCACGCCGTTGGTATTGATCATCACATGCCGGATGGGCCGCTGCCTCACCGCGTCCAGGATCGCGAAGAAATCGGGATGGATGGTCGGTTCGCCGCCCGAAAGCTGGACAAGATCCGGCTCTCCCTCGCTCTCCACCAGCGCATCGAGCATCCGCTCGATCTCGGCGAGGGGGCGATGGCTGCCATAGATGTCGGTCGCATCCGCAAAGCAGACCGGGCAGGCGAGGTTGCAGGCCTGATTGATCTCGATGATCGCAAGGCAGCTATGCTGCTCATGATCCGGGCAGAGTCCGCAATCAAAGGGGCAGCCGGCTTCGGTGCGGGTCTGCGCCGTGAGCGGGCGATCGCCGGGCTTAATCCAAAGCTTCTGCTGGCGCCAATAGTCGACATCATCGCTGATCAGCGTCTTCTGAACGCCATGCTCACGGCAGCGCTTGAGATAATAGACCCGCGCATCCTCCTCGATGATGACCTTCGCGGGGACCAGCTCCAGGCACGTTTCACACAGGCTCGTGGTCTGACTGTGGAAGATGTAGGGCGCGGCCTTCCGCTCGAAGGGCTCGATCGCTCGGCCGATCGTCGTCGCGTCTCCACCAAGCAATACCATAAGCGATCAGACCCATCATCAGCAGGTGGAAGACATTCAGCGGCCCGATGACGGTCGGGTAGGGCTTCATGAACTCCCAGCAAAAACGCTGAACAGCATAGACAATAATCATCGCATGGAAAGCGTGTCGCCCGGCCCATGTGGACTGTCGCAATCGAGCATGAATATAGATGACCGCAAAGAGCGCCATCGCCATACTTTCATAGAGCTCGACCGGATGCCGACCGATGCCATCGCCCAGATCCACGGCCCAGGGGAGCGAGGTCGGCGTGCCATAGGTATAATCGGGCAATCCCGCGAACAAGCACCCCAGACGCCCGAGCGCGATGCCGATACAGATGGGAAGGACGAAGAGCCCCCCCGTCGAACGTCGAACGCCGTTCTTCCACTTCCAGATCTCTACCCCCACGATCCCGCCCGCCAGCGCGCCGGCGACGCTGTGGGACGGCGTGACCAAGGCGCTCCGCAGGCTGTTACTGGAGCCCAATAGCCAAGCCCCTGTCAGTGCGCCGATAGCCAGCGCCAGGAAATAGCCCGGCCGCGTGGTGCGCGCGAGTTGCTTGCTGTCGGAAGACCAGTGCCGATGCTGCCAGCGGGTCGCAAGCGCGCCCCCGATCCACGCCAGCACATCGCCGAAATAATGAGCCCAGGACGCGGTCGGGACGACGATCATGACGGCTGCATATCAACATATCTCCGCTTCACGGAAGCGGGTTTGCCCCTGTCAGCCGCGCCAATCCCCGACAACGTCATCCGCCCGGCCTCGTGAGCAGAGCAAACCCGGACAGCATTTTATCCGTCGCAGAAGTGAGAATCTGACAGGGCGCCAATGGCCTCCAACGCGCGACGTCGGCTCGAAATGAACAAATGGCCGCTTTCAGGCTCGCCAAATGATCACCGGAATGACCGGAATGGGCGCCGTCCTGCCGGGCTGCTTACTTACAAACAGGAACCTGTCGATAGCGAATTGTCGTCAGCGGTATCGATATAATCGAACACGATATACCTTGCCCTCCGCTGCATCCTTCGAGAACAGACGGAGCGACTGACCCTGCCCGTTCTCGTCGCCGTTCAGGCGGCGCCCCGTGACCATGCCAGTGTCGCGCAGCATCTGCTCGTCGATGCTTTCGATACCGACGATGGGCAGTCCGGGCCGATCGGTCGTAAAGCTGATCTGCGCGTCACCACTGCCGACCACGATGAACTCGTCAGGCCCGGTCTGCAGGAACATGGCAGCGACGCGACTGGCGGGATCGACAGTGCCATTCGGGCCGCTGGCGCGTGTCATGTTGACGACATAGTCACCTATCCGCCCACGCCCCGTTCGCTGTGCCGTGCCTTCCATGATGACGGTTTCGATCTTCTTCTCCGCTTGCTTCTGGAGCACCAAGGGGGCGAGGCGCTTCAACTGGCCATAGATGGCGCTGATCGCGGGATCTCCTTCGCCACCTGCGCCAAGGCCAACGCTGACGTCGCCGGCCAGAACGACCCCTTCGCCATCAATGCCGAATGGGGAGAAGCCGAGGCCGTTCAGCGCGCCGATCGTGTAAAGCGCGTTGGCCGCCCCTGTCGCTCCACCGCGCGCTTCCGGCGCGAACAGAGGGTTGTCGGTCCGACGGTACTCGGACGACCAGTGTGCGTAATCGTCGAAGTAGATGTCGGGCGACAAGAAATCGAGCGATGGGGCGCCCGCCTTCCAGATGTCGAGCGCGAAGGGAAGCGGACCGCCGGAATTATACTCCCCCGGCTCGTAATTAGGCCGGATCAGCGCCGCGTTGGTGAACATCGGCAGGTGATACTCGACCTTACCCGCCGCCGCGACCTGCTCAACATAGGTCGCATACCACCATGACATGAACAGTGCGTCCGTCATCCCGCTGTCGCCGAATACCTGCTGCCACGTCCCTGACGTCTTTGCTCCCGAAGCCTCCCAAGCCGCCCGCAACTGCGGGTTGAGCGTCGCGCGATGTGCGCTGAGGTGCCGCATCAGAGCTTCGGGCACGGGGGCATTGAAGGCCGCCTCCGCAGACGGAGAATGGTCGCGGGATTCGGGGATCACGCCCACCTCGTTCTCGACCTGGACGAACAGCACGCTATGCCTCGTACCGTCGACTGCATGGATGTGCCGCATCAGCTGAGCAAATGCGCGGGCATCGGCGTTGCGAGAGGCCGCAGAGAAGGGAGAGAGCCGCTCGGTCCCACGCCCATCACTGGTCTGGACGCGTGCGAACCGCGCCTGATCCCGCTTTACCCAGGCCGGCACGTAACTGGAATAGGTGTTCTTCCACGTCCCGAACCAGAGGATGACGAGGTGCAGGTCATGATCCCGCGCACCTTTCAGCAGACCATCCACATTGCTGAAATCGAACCGGCCCTCTTGCGGCTCGATCGTCTCCCAGGCCACGGGGACGAGCACCGTGTTGAGGTTCATGGCCTTCAGCTTGGGCCAGACCGGATACATGTAAGACAGGTCGCTGGTGCTGGAATTATGTGTCTCGCCGCCGAGTAGGAGGTAGGGTTTGCCATCGACCATGAGCTGGGTCGCCTCGCCACGGCGCTCCAGATGCGGCATCGTCGGCGCTTGCGCACGTGCACTGCCGCCGACCACATCAGTAAGGCTCGCGATCAGGAGGACGAGAGTAGACGGTATGTTTCGCATCAACATCCTCAACTGATCGAGCAAGCTACATTGCACGACATATTTCCTCGGCGATATCTGCAGCGCGTGGCCGATATCGCCGATTTGCTATGACGGGCTGATCGTTGCGGCCCGCCCGCCGATTTTCTCAAGGCCGGGAAGCACCGCTCCCGGCCCATCGAACGATTAACCGCCGAGATTGTCCGTCTTGCGGATGAACGTCGCAACATTGTCGTGGAGCTGCTTCAGCGAAGCCTCATGAGCGTAAACCATGTGGCCCGACTGATAGTAATGATACTCGATATTGTTCTGCAGGCTCGCCGGGATTGGCAGATGATGCATCTCGTACCAGCCCTCATAGTAGGGCGTGCCGAGATCGAAGTAACCGCCGTTCAACATCACCTTGAGCGACGGGTTGTACTTCATGGCGCTCGCCAGATCCGGCATCACGTTCATAGCGCCATGAATCGGCGAGGATGTGCCAGGCTGCTGGTGTGCCATATCCCAGTCGGGCACGTCGATCTCGGGCTTGAACACCTCGTTCTGGCCGTAGCCCAGATCCTTGCGGACGTAGTCGTTGAAAGCCGAGACATAGGCCGAGCCAATTGCCGCGGCCTGCGGATCGTAACTCGCCTCCTTGGACAACGGATCCATGTCGGGCCCCGAGAAGCGGCTGTCGAGCAGGCCCGTTGTGAGACCGGACGCGCTCTGCAGTTCCTTGGAGAATTGTGCGCTCTCGATACGCAGATCCGACTTCAGTATGTAGGCAACCGGCAAGCCGGTATATTGGGCCATCTTCTCCGCGATCTGCTGCTTGCGCTGCGGATCGAGCTGGGAACCCAGCTGAAGCGCCTGCGCATAATCGGTGATGGCGAACTGTTCGACTTCCTTGAGGAAAGGCTCGAGTTCCGTCGGGCGCTGGCCGGGCAAGCGGTTATGGTACCAGGAGGTCGCGGCATAGCTGGGCAGCGCCGTGATGTAAGGCTGGTCGATGCTTGGATTGAGGTTCGCGCTGAGACCCAAAAGATCAAAGTTCAGTATCTGCGACAGCATGATCACGCCGTTGAAATCGATATCGTTGCCGGTTTCCAACTCGTTTACGACCACGGCCGAACGCGGCGTGCCGTAGCTCTCGCCGAACAAATATTTGGGCGAGTTCCAGCGGCCATACTTCGTCAGGAAACTTTTGATGAACTCGCTAAAGGCATGTGCGTCGGGATCAACGCCGTAAAATGCCTTTTCCTTGTCTTTTCCGGCGATCCGGCTGAAGCCAGTACCTGGCGCATCGATGAACACTAGGTCGGCCACGTCAAGCAGACTGTAGGCGTTGTTGTCGAGGCGGTACGGCGCTGCTTCCGTGTGCGTGACATCAGCGGTGATGATACGACGCGGGCCGAACGCGCCCATGTGCAGCCACACCGACGACGAACCGGGACCGCCATTGTAAAGGAAAACGATCGGCCGGTTGGCGGCGGGCACGCCCTTCTTGAAGTAGGCGGCATAGAACATCGAGGCTTCCGCCTTGGCGTTCTTCTTGTCGCCGAGATCGCTGTCGGGCTGCTCACGCCATGCCACATCGTCCCAGCCCTTCGGATGGACAACGATCGTGCCGGCGATGGCATGATAATCGACGCGCGTACCCTCGACATTCACGGATCCCTCGCTCGACACGCTTTCCGGCGTGAACAGCACACCCTTGTCGGGCGCGGCCGTCGTCGAGGCATCGGGCTTCTTGCTTGCTGTATCGCCGGGCTTGGTCAAGCCGGCGGCGTGAAGCGCTGTCCCCAACGACAGGGTAGCGGCAAGCAACAAGGCCTTTTTCATCTATTACCTCTTAAGCAACTGGTGTCTGACCCTGGCAAGGCACTTACCCAAATTATTCGGCACCACAAGGGATCACGCTACGCGTTTCGAAACCTTGCAGATCCTCGGAAGCTATGACTGGGATGGGCGGCAGGCGTCAGGCTGGTCGCGACCGAGGCTGTGTGAAAACGTCTGGCCGCAGCCGAAACAAGCAACATCGGAATCGAAAAGGCGATGTGTATGCCCGAAGAGAATTTGCGCGCGGGCGATCTTGAATCTATATTTCGCATCACGTGGCTGGAGTAGCGTTTTCACACAGCCTCGACCAAAAGTCGCCGTTCCGACGCGGTGTCGCGGATGTCCGCTCATGCAGAATCCGATCATTCGACGGCCGGACGCGGAATGACCGACTGCTCGCGTGCCGGTTTGGGAGGGATGCCGAGCCCCCGTCAGGAACTGGCGTCGTTCGATATCGGTGCAATCATCTTTCCATCGAACACCAGCACCCCCCTCTCAGAGTCCGTTTGGAAAATCAGGAATGAGCGTTGCGGCTTAGGAGATTACCGCCCATGGCGACGAGGATCATGGCCTGGGAGACGTCGATCCGCTTCTCGTAATCCCGCACCAGGCGGCGCCAT
>Ga0105248_10006972_pt1 | contig 12377 bp, 8 predicted proteins | sample KBSS34metaG_FD_81524 | JGI IMG/M metagenome (GOLD analysis project Ga0105248, IMG submission 81524) | Switchgrass rhizosphere microbial communities from Kellogg Biological Station, Michigan, USA - KBS S3-4 metaG | ecosystem: Host-associated > Plants > Roots > Rhizosphere > Soil | place... | reverse complement strand
TGGTTCCCGGTACATACACGCTCGTGGCGCGCACGGGTGTGCCGTCGGGCCGCGGGGCGGATCCAGGCAACCCGACCCAGGTCACGTGGGCGACGGATCAAATCCGCGTGGACGGACAGGACATCAAAGGGCTCTCGCTCCGGTTGGCGCCGGGGCAGAAGCTGACAGGTGGCGTGGTCTTCGAAGGCGCGCAGCCGTCCGCGCCTGTCCGCGCGTCGATCACGGTCCGCACCCTCGCGGCTCGTGGAATCACCGTGACTGCCGCGCAGGCGCTCACTGGCGGCGGCACGGACACGGTGATCGTCAGTGGACTCGTGCCGGCGTCGTATCGAGTCTCCGCCATCGCCCCGGGCTGGATGCTGAAATCCGCGATGCTCGGCGATCGCGACGTGGCCGATGCCGCGTTCGACGTGAAGCCGGGCGAGGACGTGAGCGGGCTCGTGCTGACCTTCACGAACACGCCGGCTGAATTGCGTGGTGTGCTCTACGACGGCGCCGGCAAGCCGGTCTCGGACCTGCTCATCCTCCTGTTTGGCGCCGACCGCGACTCCTGGTTCAGCGGATCGCGACGCGTGTTGCCGGCGATCCGGCCTGCGAGCGACGGGAAATTTGCATTCAGTAATCTCGTGGGTGGTCAGTACTATCTCGCCGCCGTCACCGACGCGACGGCCGCGGATCTCAACAATCCACAGTTCCTCGAGCAGGTGATCCCGGCGGCTGTGAAGATCACGGTGGCGCAAGGCGAGAAGAAGGTGCAGGACTTGCGAGTCGCGGGAAAGTAGGAGGCCTCAGCGCTCCCGTGAACGTGCTGCAAACTCAAGACCGAACTCAGCGAGGATAGCCCCGGCGACGTCCTGGACCGATCGAACGTTGCGGCGCAGCGGACGATTCGTCAAGAAGATGCCGGGCACCGCGTCCGGGTCCATGCAGTGGTCGCCGCTCCACTCGCCCGTGTTGTCGGCGAGCACGCCGTCCGAAACGCCGCCGAGCGCGGACTCATTCGAGACACGAGTACCCTCCGCATAACCGACGATCAGGTCCGGCGCCACGTCGAAATGACGCGGATCGGGATAGATCCGTTCGCGTGGATACACGCGCGCGACCGACGGGCGACCAGTTCGTGGATCAATCATCGCGACCAACTTCTGCCGAATCTCATCGGCGAGCGAGGCCGCGTCTTCATCCGGCACGATTCCCCAGCGCTCACGACCGCGACGATTGAGGTACAGGCCGTTCAACCCGAGGCCATACGCCCGCGTACGTGACCAGTCGATGTTCTGCAACAGGCCGGGATCATGGCCGATCGCGGGATTCCGCAACGCCAGATAGCCCTGCTGATAGAGCCACGTGTTCAGATTGAATGTTCGTCGCCAGGACGTAAACCCGTGATCGGAGAGAACGAGAACAGAGGTGTCGGGGCCGGCCCGGCGCAGCGTTTCGCCGAGAAGGTCGTCGTACGCCACGTAAAGATCGTCGATGACGCCGGCATAAGGCGCGTCGCGGTCCGGATCGTAGGCGGGATGGCCGGGATCACGCGCCCGCCAGAGCATGTGCGAGATCTGATCGAGATCGCCGAAGTAGTAGAAGAGCACTCCATCCTTGAAGTCGTTCAGCACGTGCCAGTACTGGCGGAGTGATTCCTGCCGGACTGACGACGCCTGCTCCAGGAATTCATCGCGCGACAGGATGCCGTCGCTGAGCGCCTTCGTGTCGGCGGCCATGCCTTGCGTGTAGTACCGGCCCGTCTGGCGGGCCAGATCGCCGGCATACGAACTCGGCCTGGAGATGGACATGGCCGGCGCCTCAGGATCGAGGTTGATCGGGCTGACGTACAACTCGAACGTCGGGCGCACGCGCTTGAGGTAGAACCGGCACATGCCACGCACGCTCTGGAGCGGCATCAGCCGGAAATCAATCGGGACCCAGTTGCTCCATGCGCCGACCCGAAGCGTCAATGTCTGGTCGCCCACCTCGAGTCTGGCCGCGCCGCCGCCGGCGTCCACCTGCAGCGCAAACGGCACAGTGGTGCGGCGTGCAGGCGTGCGGAATGGATTGTCCGGGCCGACGAGTTCCGCCTTGACGATGTCGTGGTCGACGGCCACGTGGTACACGACTCCGCCGGCGACCGGCCGTTCCGCCGGTTCTGACGCCGCCGACGTGTAGAACGAGAACGTGCCGTAGGTGCCGAGGAGATCGGGCGTTCCCATGCCGCTCAATTCACGCGCGGCCGTTCCCGACGGCGGAAAGTTCGCCGGCATGCGGACGATGGTGGTGTCCACGTCCTGTTGTCCCAGCACCTCCCAGAATGGGCGACCGTCCCGCAGCAGGGTCATGCCCCCGCCCCAGAGCGGAATGCGCCAACTGCCAATGGCCAGCGCCCGTGGCGAATCCGCGCGTGTGGTCGACAGGTAGGGAATCATCGTCCGCGGATCGCGGTGAAGAAAATCGAAGATACCGTGACCGCCGGGATCGAGGCCGGTGATGACACTCGATCAGGCGACAGGACTCTGCGGCGGCGTCGACGTCGCGAGCGCGGAGAATGTGCCGGATGCGGCCATTCGTGAGAAGTTCGGGAGGCGCCCCTGGGCCATCAACTCACGCATGACCCGGTAGTCCATGCCGTCGATGCCCAACACGATGACGCGCGCCGTGGGCCGGTGCGCGTGATGGCACGCGCCGCCGGCCAGGAGCGCCGCAGCGACGAGCGCCAGCCGGCACGCCGGACCGCCGGTCATGGACGCGCGCGCGACCGCCGGCGCAGCAGTCGCCAAACCATGCGCACAGGAACGGCGAGCACGGCAACGGCGCCCGCGGCGAACGTCGCCAGCAGTGTGAAGAACGACGAAGACAAGATGAAGCCGGCACCGGGTCCGATGTAGGCGAGTATCAGCATGGGTTCTCCTGCGTCTCTCAGTGCGGCGGCGTGTGGAGTCGGACGGGCGCGCACGGAGAGCCCCATGGCCGGCGCTCAGACGTCGCGAAAAAGGCGATGCAGTCTTTCGGATCAGGAAGCGCCGCGGGATTGGTCGAGGGCCCTGCCCCCGTCGAGGCCAGATACCCGAGGGCGCCGAGTCGCGCCTGCAGGTCGGTCGTCGCATTGGCGGGCTCCGAGTGGGCCGGCGATCGGAACGCGTTCAGAATCTCCGCAAGCCGTGCGGCCATGGCATCGGCCACGACCCGTTCGGTGTCGTACAGGTTCCGCTGCTCGAACGGATCGCCGGCCAGGTCATACAGTTCCGGACGCGGCGCTTGAATGAACGTGTACTCGCCGCGCCGCAGCGCGCGCAACGGGCTCCAGCCGAGCCGCTCCGGATAGAGCGACTCTGAATAGGCGTCGAGTTCACGGTCGCGAACGTGACCGGTCATCAGCCCAACGAGGCTTTGGCCGTCCACGGGTGGAGCGGCCACGTCGAGCAGTTCCAACGCAGTCGGCATGACGTCCGTGAGTTGCACGAGGTCGGGCACGTGCCGGGCGAGCAGGCCCGGTGCGCGAACAATCAGCGGGATATGCAGGACGTCCTGGTAGAGGAAGATGCCGTGATCGCGCTCGCCATGGTCGCCGAGCGACTCCCCGTGATCGGCGGTCACGATGACGAGCGTGCGGTCGAGCAGATGCCGCGTCTCGAGCGCCGCCAGCAATCGGCCGACCTGCGAATCCGCGAAGGCGATCTCGCCGACGTACAGATTGTGTCCGTACTCAGTTCGGTACGGCTCGGGCGGGTCGTACGGCCGGTGCGCGTCATACAGATGCGTCCAGAGCAGAAACCGGGACTCCTGAATCGTGTCCAGCCACGCGATGGCATCGTCCATGACGGCGTCCGCGCGGCGCTGCCGGCCTTCCGGGCCGTCGCCGCCGGTCTTTGGGACGCCGCGGTACTGCTCGAATCCCTGCTGTAATCCACGATCGGGATCGAGAACCACAGATGCGACAAAGGCGCCGGTGCGGAAGCCGCGGCCCTGCAGGACTGCGGCAAGCGTGGTGTGTGTGTCGGCCAGCGGGCGATCGGCGTTGTCGCGCACGCCGTGATTGGGTGGTAGCAGGCCCGTGAACAGGCTGGTATGGGCCGTGAGCGTAAGGGGCGCGACCGTCTGCGCCTGATCGAACACGACGCCTTCGCGGGCCAGCCTCTCGAGGTTGGGCAGGGAGACGTTCATGTAGCCGTACGGCGACAGCCGATCGGCGCGCGTCGTGTCGAGTGTAATGATGACAACGCCCTGCACGGCCGGCATGCGGTGGGCGGCGATCCAAATCAGGCTGGCACAGGCCACGGTGACGGCTCCCGCGCCCGCGCGCCGGCGCGTCCAGGTGGCCTTCATCGCGGCGTCAGCGTGAACGACATCTGGGAGCCGAAGCAACCGCCCAGGAAGTTGCCTTTTGGAAATGCCGTGTTCCAGTGCGAAATCTCTCCGGTCAGGTTGCCGGACAACCGGCCACCGGAACTGGTCGTCACCGCCGTGCCGGCGGTGACAAGCACCGTGTTGTCCGCCAACCGCTCTGCGATGTCCGGATAGGACGACGGGCCGTAGAACGGGTAGTAGTAGTCCCCGGGATAGTCGCGGATGGTAAACGTCGCGCCTCCGACATTGGCGGTTCCCGAGAAGTGATTCCCGAGACCGAGCGCATTCAGTCTGAACCGCGGCTCGGTCAGTCTGACGTCGACTGCCGGGCCATTTTGCGTGAGCGTGGCGTCGTACTGACGATGTTGCAACTCGGAGGGCAGGCTGAAGCTGCCGGAGCACGGCGTGTTCAGGTCAATCGCCAGCGTGTAGTTTCCTGAGAAGTCAGGTCTCGGCCCGCTGGGTTCGAGCAGGAACGTGCGTGTCGTATTGCTGGAGAGGTGGATCGATTCTGTGAACGGGTTGTACCCACTTGCCACGATTTGCACGGTGGCGTCCGCCGGAATACTGTGCAGCGTGAATCCGCCCTGAGTGTCCGTGGTCGTCTGGTGTGATCCTGGCGTCACGGTGACGACCGCGCCCGGCACTCCAGCCGTGGGAAACTGACTGTCGTTCACCCGTCCCACCAGGCGGAACGTGCCCGGCACGCCGACGACGACGTCCCTTGAACTGGTCACGAAGCCGTTCCGCGAGGTCGGAATCCGCACTTGTGCAAACACGGTCGCATCGCCTTCGGCGACGGCGGTCGCGACGCCCGCATTGTTGATGTGAAGAAACTGGCCGCCGGACGAGATGCCCCAGGTGACGGAGGTGCCAGGCCCTGGTTGCTTGCGCGCACCGGCGGACAGCCGGACCAACGCGGTGAACTGCGCCGACGTTCCGGGCGCGATGGTGTCGGGTCCGCTGATTTCGACGGCGGAATAGCCAGGGGCGCTCGGCGAGGTCGGGATCCTGGAATTGATGTTGTCGCAGGCATTCACAATGGCGAGTAGCGCCGCCCCTCCGAGCACGCCCGCCAGCGAAACGCCTGGCCACCGTCTAACGCGAAAAGTCATAGGCATATCCGAGCGCATCGCTGTGTGTGCAGACGGGACCTATCCGCCGTGGATGCGCAGGCCCACAAAGCCCTGCACGCCTCCGACCCGAATCTGCTGGCTGAGCCCCGACAGCGGCTCGCGGTCGAGCGTCACCGTGCCCCAGCTGCAGCGGATCGTGCCGACGAGGTCGAACCGTTTGCCAATCGTGTGACCGAAGTCCCCGCCGATGTGGAACCCCATCGCAGAGCCGCTCGCCCGTTGGCTGGTCGCACCGGTGACGGTGATGCTGTTCACGGGACTGGCGGTGTCGAACGTCTGGTCGTAAAGCACGTCGCTGGCCATGTCGGCCGAGTACCGGAAGAACGACGGGCCCGCGAACAGCCTGACTTCCAGGGGATCGCCGGCATGCAGCACCGCGGCGAGCGCGACATGGATGGCGCTCTCGGTCCGCGTCAGCGTGGCGCCGGTCGTGCCGTCGCCCGTGGCGCTGGCATTCAGGAATGTGGGGTGCGGGATCGTGGCATCGAGGTTGATCAGATCCTCATACACCAGGCGGCTGTAAGTGACGTTCGCCTCAAGCACGCGCCAGAGTCTGACGCCGCCGCTGACGTCAATCGGGAACCAGTTGGCGAGCGACGGCGCCGGGTAGTCGGCATGCTTGGTGGCGATCTCGTGGAAAACCACGGACGTCGACGTGAACTCACGGGACCTCGCCATCGACTTGGATGTCCCAAGGAAGCCGATGCCGACGAAGATCCGATGGCCAGACGGTGGCGTCTGGGCCAAACCCGCGCTGGGAATCAGCACCAACGCCGCGCACAGCCATCCGGGGAGTACCGACCGCATGATTCCGTCTGTACTTGATAAGGCGGAACCGGGGCGCAAGAACTATCATGCCCGCCGCCAGGGCAAGCTCGGGGGAACTACCGGCGAATGCGGGTGTCCCAGATCGTCAAGCCCCCGGACGCTCGACACGCCACGAGCCGGTCGGCCGAGAACGCGACGCCGCCCCAAAAGTGGCCTTCGGTGTCTTGAAGGGTCAGCAGGAGCTGCTGTCGTTCCGTGTCCCACACCCGGATCAGATTGCCGCGGTTGGCCGTCGCGATCCGTCGTCCATCGGGACTGATCGCGATCTGATGCGACTCGACATCGTCGACCGGCAACCTGCCGACTTCCCGTGTGAGCGATCCGTCCCAGATCGAGACGCTGCCAGGCCGTAGCGCGCCCCACATCACCAGACGGGTGCCATCTTCGCTGCCGACGATCCGCCAGTCGCCACTGTAGGTCTTCCAGGGGGCCTGGACTACCTTCAGAAGTCGATTGCCTCTCCAGTTCCACAACTGGAACGTGGCATCCCATGGGCGGATTTCTCCCAGAGGCGGCTCTGCACTCGCGGCGACGACTAATGCGCCATCGGGCCGGAACCACAGGGCCGTTGCGACCTGCTCGTGATCCAGTTGGAGAACGGCGGCGAGCTTGGCCGAAGGGAACTCGCGGATCACGACGCAGGTTCCGCGCCGGTGAGCCGTGAAACGCTCGTCAGGACTGAATGCCACCGCGTCGATGTCGCCGGGCGCGGTTCTCCTTGTTTCACTGGGATAGCGGCAACGGCGGTCCAATTCCGCACTCATGGCGAGGGGCGATCGCTCGCTCGTCTCGACATTCCAGACCGTCGCCGACCCCTTGACCGGGGCTTGGCCGTACACCCCGAGCGCATTGACGCCTGGCGGCAGACCAACAACCTCGTCTGGTTCGGCGGCCAAAATGAAGCGGCCATCTCCCGTGATCGCGAGGGGGCGGACGTTGGGATCGTGAGGGCCCGGCGGCCGCAGGATACGGAATCCGGAGTCGGATGGCCGAAGGAGGGCCAGCGCGCCATCTGATCCGGACACGGCGACGACCCCCGTGCGGCTCGCGACCATGTTCATGACAGGCCAGACCGCCGGAACATATCGGACCGCGATTGAATCCGTGACGGACCACTTCTTGATGACGCCCGCATTGTCGGCGGTGTACGCGGAACCGTCCACGGCGATCGCCGCTCCGATCACCGGCGCGTCGTGCCCGTCCAGTCGCCGGATCAGCCGCCCCTCGGGCACGCTCCAGAGGCCGGCTCCCGTCAGCCAGCTCGACACGATGTACGCCTCGTCCGGGCCGAATGCGATGGACAGAATGCGGTTGAGGCGAATGGACGAATCCAGCGAGTCGCCCTGAATCGATCCGGTCGGTGGCGGGACGAGCTGATCGTTTCGAAGACGCACGACGGTCGTCGTCGAGCCCGTCAGGTCGAGGATGTCCACAAGGCCACTCGGCCTGCCCACCGCCAGCTTGGTTCCATCGCGATTGAAGGTGATGGGCTGACTGACGAACTGCGTCTGAACCGTGTCGGTGAAGACCGGGGCGTCTTTCGTGGTGTCCCAGATGTTGACGAGGGCGCCGCTCGTGGCCCAGCGCCGGCCGCCGGGGCTGATCCGGGTCGCGCAGGCCACCACCGTGTCGCCGCGGAGATCGCGAGCCGGCGGCGCGGGCGGAATCGCGCGTTGCACCAGCTGTCCGGCGTCCGCGTTCCAGAGTTCGAAGTGGTCATTGACCGGAGTACCCGTCGACGGGACGCGTTCAGGTTGCAAGCCAATGGCCGCCCATCGGCCGTCGGCGCTCAGATCGGCACACCGTGGTTCGAAGGCAAACGGACCCAGTGTGGCGCGTGGCACGGCCGAGGTTCGATCGAGCACCAGCACGTCCCACCGATTTCGCTCGAGGAGATGCGATACCACACGCCGCCCGGCGGGATTCACCGCGAGGACGGTTGTCCCCGGCGGTCCCGGCTGTACGGTGTGGGTCCATGTGCGGGTATCCCAGGATTCGAGCGTGCCGCAACGACGGACGAATACAGCCTTTCCGTCGGGCGAGAGTGTGATCACGTCGTCGGAGTCGACGCGGAACTGCTCGCGCGGCCGGATGCAGGGCGTGTCGGCGTGCACGGTGTGCAGGCTCAGGTCGCTCCGCAGGAAGAGATACCGCCACTCCCACGCGCGCAACGACTCTGGCACGGTGAGCAGGCGCGCGCGAGCGGCGGCAGCCGAGTTGAACCGCAATTCGCCGTCAGCGGCCGCGATGGTCGCCGTGTAGGCGCGGTATTCAGCTTCTCGCCTGGCCTCGCTGGCGGCGGTCGCTTCGCTCGAAGCCGCCAGTCGTTGGCGATTCGCTTCTTCGGTTGCTGCGAGGGCGGTATTCCGCTCTCCAGACGCCTCTCGGGCGATCCGTTCGGCGACCTGCCGTTGATCATCGGCCTGAGTCCGCAGCCGATCGGCCTCTTGTCGTTGCGCTTCCGCGCGGGCGTATTCGATGACACTGACGGTCAAGCCTCCGACGAGCGCGACAAGAATCGCCGTCGTCGCCACAACGGCCCCACGATACCGACGCGTGAATTTGCGCACGCGGTAAGTCACTGACGGTGGCCTCGCAAAGACGGGCTCGTCTGCGAGGTACCGGTTGACGTCCTGTGCGAACGCGGCCACGGTCGCATAGCGCCGCCGGCGATCCTTGTCGAGGGCCTTGAGCGCGATCCAGTCGAGATCTCCGCGGAGTTGCCGGCTCAGGCGGCCCGCATCGGTCTGCCTGGCGATCGCCGCCGCCGAGGCCAGTTCGGCGCTCGCCAACCGCACGCTGGGTTTGGGCGGGTCACTTTCCCTGATCACGCGGCGCATCTCGTCGTACCCCGCCTGGCGGAGCATGGCCGGATCGAACGGCAATCGGCCGACGAGCAGTTCGTATAACAACACGCCGAGCGAGTACACATCGGTCGCCGTGTCGATGTCCGTCGACAGCGCGGCTTGTTCCGGACTCATGTACTCAGGGGTTCCGACGATGATGCCGTGCTCGGTGGTTGCGTGACCGGCCCCGGGGCCGTGCTGGATCGCCTTCGCGACGCCGAAGTCGATGATCTTTGGGAGGGGCTTGCCATCTGCGTCGGCGACCAGGATGTTGGAGGGCTTCAGGTCCCGATGGATCACGCCCTTCTGATGGGCGTATTGCACCGCCGCGCAAACGGTCGTGAACAGGACGAGCCGGTCATGTGTCGGCAGTCGATGCTGATCGCAGTACTCCGTGATGGGCAGGCCGTCCACGTATTCCATGACGAAGTACGGGCGACCGTCGCGCGTGGCGCCCGCCTCGAACACCGCCGCAATGTTCGGATGGTTCATCACGGCCAATGTCTGTCGCTCGACTTCGAATCGTTCGACGGCCTGACGGCTGGCCATGCCGGGCTTGATCAGCTTGAGCGCCACCTGGCGGTGGATGGGTGACAGCTGTGTCGCCAGGTAGACCACGCCCATCCCGCCTTCGCCGATGGTGTTCAGGATTGTGTATCCCGGGATCTGCGGATCCCGCGCCGCCACCGTGTCGGCCGCCAGTTGACGCGCGGCGTCGTGAAGCGCGGAACGCTCGAGAAACCCGGGCGCGCCGCCGTCTTCACGGAGCAGCGATTCCACCTGGTGGCGTAGGTGGGCGTCCCCGTCGCAGGCCTGGTCGAGGAAGGACACCCGATCGTCCGGTCGTCGCTCGAGGGCGGCGTGAAAGAGCGCTTCAATCGTAGGCCAGCGATCGGCCGGCACGTTATGACCCCCCGCCGAGCTCGCGCAGCAGCCAGCTTCTCGCAAATCGCCAGTCGCGCATCACCGTGACCTCGGAGATGTGCAGCATCGCGGCGGTGTCCTCCACGCTCAGGCCGCCGAAGAAACGCAACTCAATCACTTTCGCCTTGCGCTCGTCGATGGCCGCCAGCGCGTTGAGGGCGTCATCGAGTGCCACCAAGTCGGCGCCGCGGGTGGCGCTGGCGCCCAGCGCTTCGTCCAGCGAGACACGCATGAAGCGTCCGCCTCGCTTTTCGTTATTGCGCGCCCGCGCGTGATCGACGAGGACGCGTCGCATGAGCCGGGCCGACATCGCGAAGAAGTGCGCGCGGTCCTGCCATCGGATGCGGCTGAGATCGACGAGTCGGAGATACGCCTCGTTGACGACCGCCGTCGTCTGGAGCGTGTGACCCGTGCGTTCCCCGCGCATCAAGTTGCGCGCCAGACGCCGGAGCTCGGCGTCAACGATCGGCATCAAATGATTGAGGGCGGTCTCGTCGCCGCCGCTCCAGGCGACGAGCAGCGTCGTCACGTCCCGTCGAGCGCGCGTGGCCCGAACGCCGGTTGACATGGATGCTTGATTCTAGCGCGCGACGGAGACGCGGTTTGCGTAGGGCGGACAGGACACTTCGGAGGCCCGGTGACCCGTTGCCTTGGCACCGAACCTTGGGACGGACCCTTGAAACCGACCTTGGACCCTTGGACCTCAGGACCATAGAATTCGTCAATGCGCCCAAGGTTCGTCGTTGCTGCTGTCATCGCCGTCACCGTCGCCGGCACCCTCGCGGCGCGCCAGGATCCCGAGCCGCAGCGTCCGCGCGTGGTGACCGGCCGATCCAAGGTCATGACCAAGTTCGGGATCGTCGCGGCGTCGCAGCCGCTCTCGGCACGCGCCGGCGTGCAGGTTCTGGAGCACGGCGGCAACGCGATCGACGCGGCGATCGCCGCCAATGCGGTGGAGGCGCTCGTCGAGCCGTACTACAACGGCATCGGCGGCGACCTGTTCGCGATCTATTACGAGGCAAAGACCGGCAAGCTTTACGGTCTGAATGCCGGCGGTTGGGCGCCGACGGGTCTGACGCCGGAGTTGTTGAAATCCAAAGGCAACCCGCGCATGCCGTCGGCCGGCATCTACACCGTGACGGTGCCGGGCGCCGTGAAGGGCTGGGAGATGATGCGGTCGCGATTCGGCAAGTTGCCGATGGCCGACATTCTCGCGCCAGCCATCTTCTACGCCGAAGACGGATTTCCCGTCACGGACATCATCGCCAACGCGTGGAACGGTGCGACACGCAAGTTGCAATCCGGCCCGCACGCCGCCGAAGTGTTTCTGCCGGGTGGTCGCGCGCCGAAGGCAGGCGAGGTCTTCAAGAATCCCGCGCTGGCCCGGACGATGAGACTTATTGCCGAGAAAGGCCCGGCCGGCTTCTACGAAGGCAAAACGGCCGAGGCGATTCTCGCCGTGGAGAAAGAACTCGGCGGCACGATGACCGCGGCGGACCTGAAGGACTACCAACCCGAGTGGGTGGACCCGATTTCGACGACGTATCGTGGCTGGACGGTGTACGAGCTGCCGCCGAACACGCAAGGCATCGCGGCGCTGATGATGCTCAACATGATGGAGCAGTACCCGCTCGCCGAGTACGGCCTGACGAGCACCAAAGCCATGCACGTCATGATCGAGGCGAAGAAGCTCGCCTACGCGGACATGATTCGATACGTCGCTGATCCCAAGTTCACCAAGGTGCCGACGGCGCCCATGCTGAGCAAGGACACGGCGAAGACGCGTGCGGCGCTGATCGATCCGGCGCATGCGGCCTGCAACGTGGAGCCGTCGAAGTTCGGCGGCCTCACGGACGGCAACGGCGGGGACACGATTTACCTCACGGTGATCGATCGCGACGGCAACATCGTGTCGCTCATCCAGAGCCTGTACTCGTCGTTTGGCAGCGGTGTGGTCGCGCCGGGCACGGGCGTGATGCTGCACAACCGCGGCGCGCTGTTCACGATGGAAGACGGCCACCCGAATCAGATTGCGCCGCGCAAGCGGCCGCTGCACACGATCATCCCGGCGTTCATGGAGAAGGGCGACGTCCACATCGGCTTTGGCATCATGGGCGGATTCAATCAGGCCCAGGCCCACGCGCAGTTCGTGTCCGACATCGTCGACTTTGGCCTGGACGTGCAGGAGGCGCTCGAGGTCGGCCGCTTCAACAAGGATTCCTTTCAGGGGTGCGACGTGAACCTCGAAGTGCTGGTGCCTGAGGCGACGCGCGCCGGTCTCGCGGCGCTCGGCCATCAGGTGCGC
>Ga0105248_10006971_pt1 | contig 12378 bp, 9 predicted proteins | sample KBSS34metaG_FD_81524 | JGI IMG/M metagenome (GOLD analysis project Ga0105248, IMG submission 81524) | Switchgrass rhizosphere microbial communities from Kellogg Biological Station, Michigan, USA - KBS S3-4 metaG | ecosystem: Host-associated > Plants > Roots > Rhizosphere > Soil | place... | reverse complement strand
GGCTCTCCCTCACGCTCGGCGAGCAGGACGAGCTCCGGTCTCACGAGCGGCTTGATCGCTCGATACTGCGAGGTGAACGCTGCTTCGGAGAGCGGAGTGTAGAGGAACGCATCCCGGAAACTGGACACTGACACCCGATAGACGCGCGCGAGCTCCTCCTCGAAGCGCGCCGGGTCGAGCTCGCGCACTGTGACGCCTATCCCGGTCAGCCGATCCGCCACGGCCGCGGCGCGCGGATCGCGCTGGGAGAGGTCGTCGTTGAGCGCCGAGAAATACGAAGCGAGGGGCGCGAAACGGGCGTCCGTGAAGTGCGTCGGCCACTCGGGCGGATTGGTCGGCTCGAGAAAGAACGGCGGCTCGGTGCCCCGCTCGACGACGAGGCGGTAGCGCTGCCAGGTGTTGCCGTCCATCGGCCCGACCGCGCGGGTGCGCCCCTCCTGCGCCAGGTCTCCGCACGCCGCGTCGAGCATCGCCAGCGCGGCGTCGCGGTCGAGCGCACCGTAGTGGCCGATCACGCCCAGCCGGTCGTCGCCGAGCGCCGGCACGTCATCCCACCAGAGCGAGCAGCGCGCGACGAGAGCGCCATCTCGCACGGCGACGAGTGATCGCTGAGGCGCCTGGCGCGCGATCTCGTCGCGCGAGAGCCTCTGCCAGCCCTCCGGCGTGTCGTACGACGCGAGGTCCGTGGGATCGTCCAGCCGCATGATGCGCATCGGCGGTCAGCGCGAGGTGCCCGCGTAGGCGGACAATGCCAGCCCGAGCGCCGAAGCGCCGAGTCCGAGCATCGCCTGCCGAGCCCACGGAAACTCGAGGCTCGTGCGGTTGCGCACGTTCGGCACGGCGAAAACGAACATCCCACCACCGATCACGAGCGGCACGATCCCGAGTACGGCGTCGATCACGATGGGTCGCGTCATCGCTCCGACAAAGGCGTATGGAAGCAGGAACACCACCCAGGCCGTCCACGCCGTGGCCGCAACGACCGTCACCGTCGACGCGTGTCGCCGGAAGTCGCGGAACCAGGTGATGCCGATGAAGCAGAGGTTCGCCGCGAAGGCGAGCGTGTACGGATAGTAGAACGCGGGACGCTTGAACACGACAGAGAGGAGCAGCCAGAGCATCCCCGTCGCCGTCACCGAGAATACCGCCACCATGTCGTGTGGGCGATCGCGCACCTGATGGTTGCGGGGCCAGACGATCGTGTAGAGCGCGAGGAGGATGAGTGGCGGCACGACCCACTGCCAGCCGCCGACGGACCACGCCACGAATCCGACGAGCGCGCCGGCGAGTGCGGCCGAATCGGTCAAGGTGCGTCGCCGGCGCAACGTGAGCACGACGAACAGCATCGCACTCGTGACGACGAGCCGTGCGATCAGCGCCGGCGCGTCGAGCGCGAGGAAGACGCGCAGCAGCAGATACCCGCCGAACGGAATGAACAGGTTGTCGAGCCCCCGCCACGCGACCGCCTCCAGCAGCATGACGAGCACGCCGAAGGTGAGCCCGATCAACAGCGACTCCGCCCGTCCGGTCGTCGTGAACAGCAGGAGAGGGATGTGGATCGCCAGGAAAGCGACGAGGAAGAAGGCCAGCGATCCCTCGATGCTCTTTCGTCCCTCTGCGCCATCGTACTTCACGCGACCGTACGACACGCCGATCAGCGCCGCGACCGCGTCGGCGAGAGTGAGCGTCAACAGCGGCAGCGTGTAGAGCACCCAGTTGCCGTTGGCGAGCAGAAAAAGACCGGTCACCGCGACGGGGAAGTACAGGTCGCCGAGCGATGAACGGTCCACGCCGTGGACGGCCTCTCCCACGCTGGCGCGCAGTGCGGGGACGTAGCGCATGGCGAGCAGCGAGACGATCGCGATGGCGCTGACCCCCACCACGGGCCACGCCGAGTGGAAGATCCACGGAAAGGTGAGCGTGATGAGCCCGAAGCCGAGATGGCTCAGCTTCCGCGCCAGCTCCGGATGCAGCGTTACATGCTGCCGCAGCACGCGAAGCCCGCCGAGAAGCCCGAGCAGCGCGAGCACCACGGCCGCAGCGGCGACGAGCGGGTTTCGGAGGTCCATCATACGGAAGGGACGACTTCATCCACCACGAAGTCGCGATAGAAGAAGGCCTTGTCCTCGACAAACAGCCGCCGCGACAGCTCCTCGAGCCAGCGGTAACGGCTCGGCAGGAGCTCGGACGCGCGGCGTGGGACCATCATGTTCCAGTACGCCAGTCGCGCTCCGGGCCGCGCCGACTCCGCGAGCCGCTGGAACAGCGCGGAGGCGTTCTCCGGCGACATGTACTCGAAGATGTCACTGAGGTTGGCCCGATCGAGCGTCGCGATGATCCCTTCGTCGAGCAGCGATTCGATCGATCCGCGATGCCACTCGAGGCGGTCGAGGTTCGCGCGGATCGTGTCGAAGTTCTCGGCTCGGAGTGCATGGGGCAGCGCATCGCCGTGCGTGCCGGTGAGGATCCACGTCGCGTACGGGTTGGCCGACGGATCCAGCTCTGCCAGCGCGTGTCGCACCCGCCCGAGCAGGTGGTCCGCCACGCTCCCCTCCACGTACCGGAAGAAGCTCGGATCGCGGCCGAGCGCCCCCAACACTCGCTCGGAGAAGAAGACGCGGAACAACATGCGCCATGCCGGCGTGTCCCACTCCGCGTCGTACCACGCGCGACGCTCGGCGAGACCGCGGTGCACGAGCAACTGCTCGACCTTGCGGCGCCGGTGGACGAGTGGGAGCACGAAGCGACGAAAGATCGAGAAGTAGCGCTCGAACTTCCCTGCCGAGCCGACTCCCGCGTCGACGGCGTCGGCGCGCCCGTCCCAGTACGATCGCGCATCGGCGCTCATCCCTCCACGACAGCGGGCGTACAGCGCGGCGCGGCGCCCGCTCGGTCGGGAGCCGATCAGCTCCAGGAGCTCGCCATGCTCCAGCACGCGGAAAGCGGCGACACGCAGCTCCAATGCGGCCAGCTGCGCGGGGTTGAGATCGACCGCCACCACTCTGCTCGGGGAGCGCGTGAGCAGCGAGAGCGAGTTCTCTCCCGACGACGCGATCGAGAGACACACCTGGCCTGGCTGAACGTCGAGCCCTTCGACGAGGACGTCCGCATCTTCCCAGCACTGTGCGTAGCGGAGCAGCGACTTGAAGTCGGCGTGCTGCGCCGCCTCGCTCCTCATTCGCCCGCTCCAGCACGCGAGATCCGGCGGATCGTGCCCGCGCGGCCATCCAGCTCGACGACGTCGCCGGTCTCGAGCCACGTCGTGAGACCGTCGACGGCGATGACCGCCGGGATCCTCAGCTCGCGCGCCACGATGGCGGAATGCGAGAGGAGACTGCCGCGCTCCACCAGCAGGCCGAGCGCGCCGGGGAACAGCATGATCCAGCCGGGATCCGTTCGCTCGGCGACGAGAATCTCACCGGGCAGGAGCATCGCGTTGCGCGGATCGCGGACGACCCGCACCGGGCCACGCACGAGGCCAGGGAAGCATCCCGTCCCGCGCCGTGTCTCGCCGTCGGCAGTGGTGTCGTGAGCACTAACGTCGACACGTGGCGCGAGGAAATCGTGCCCCGCGTGAACGACCCCGCGCGTCTCGAACCGGTCGTCGGGCGCCGGAAGGCTCCGATAGCGCGCGAACTCCGCTTTCCGCGCCGCGGCGATCGACGCGATGTCCGCGCTGGCGGTCGTCGCACCAACCCAACCGAGCGCCTCGTCCACCGTGAGATAGAAGACGTCGCGCGGATCATCCAGCGCGCCGATCGCGGCGAAGCGTCTGCCCAGCTCGACGAAGATGCGGCGTACGCGGCCGAACACCCGCGTGCGCTCGAAGCGCAGATTCTCGCGGTCGCGCACGCGGTCTGCGGCGTGACGCACCACCCAGCGGAGCACGTCACCCTTCACGCGCGCGCCGCCTAGTGCCTCGGTGAGCGCCCGTTCGGCGTCGGCGTGGAAGTCCGGTGGCGCGGCGGTCGTTGCTCCATTCGATCCCGTGCTGCGAACTCGCGCGAGTCGGCCCACGGCGCGGAGCAGCACCATCGGATCGTCGTTCAGTGTCTCCGTCTCGAGCTTGAGCTCCTCGAGGCACCGGTCGCCGAAGGTGCGCAGGTACGCGTCGATCTCCTGCCGAAGGTCGGTGCGCGCAGCCAGAGCGGAGCGCGCCTCCGCCGGCGTGCCGTCCACCAGCGCGTCGACGAGCGCCGCATCGGGCGACGCGAGCGCCGCCATGTGCGTGATCCGCTTCGCGGGCTCCGCGCTCACGATCTCTCCGCCGCCGCTCACGAGGTCGTTGACGAGCGGCTCGTGCTCGGGACCGCACCACGTGACGACCAGCTTTCGCGCCACACCGTGGAACACCATCGCGAAGAAATCGTTGATCAGCGGGGCGTCCCATCGCGTGAGCAGCGTTCGCTCCAGATCGCGATAGTGGGCCACGAGCTCGTCGGCGCGCATCGCGGCGAGATCGTGCTCGACGCCGAGCGCAGCATCCAGCCGCGCGTGGAACGCAGCGATGGAGCGTGGCAGCCGCCGATATGCGAAGAAGAGCCCCGCGAGCGTGCGGCCCACGGCGGCTGCCTCGCGCAGGCGTCCGCGATCGGGAGGCGCGAGCCGCTGAGCGACCTCGGCGGGGATTCCCTCCTTCACCCCCATCATCTGCTCCATGAAGGAGCGGTTGAGCTGATACCCGGGAAAGAGCGCGAGCAACCGGTACCAGCTCACGAGGTTGTAGTAGATGCGACCGCGCACGAGGCCGAGCATCGCGCGCAGCGCGTCGGCGTTGTCGTCGATCCGCTCGTCGGCCACGCCGACGATCCGGCAGAACTGGCGGTACACCTCCTCGTACACGTAGCGCGCGAACGAGAAGGTGAGCGGCGTCGTCACGCCGGCATAGCTCTCCGTGATGTTGCTGTTATCCCAGAGCGCGAGTGCCGCGTCGGGATCGGGAAGACTCTCGAGCGACGTGATGGCGCGCGATTGCAGGAGATGAAGCCGCCCCCCGACGATGGCCCACTCGATGTCCTGCGGACGCCCGAAGTACGCGGCGCTCGCACGCGCGAGCGCCGCCACGGCGCGGACCTGCTCGTCGTCGATCGCCGCCCTGTTCGACGCATCGTCCGGCACCGCCACGTCGACGACGTCGCCCTCACCCGCGCGGTGCGCACGACGCTTCGCGGAAATCCGCCGGTCGACGATCTTTCCATCGCGGTCGACGCGAAACGAATCGGCGTTCGCCTCGCCCGATACGAGGCTCGTTCCCAGGCCGTAGACCGCGTCCACGACGCAGATGCCCCGCTGCCCCGACACGGGATCGGCGCTGAACGCCACACCCGCCGCTTCGGGATCGATCATGCGTTGGACGAGCACCGCGGGCAGACGTGCCTGTCGCTCGAGCGCGTGCTCCTTCACATACGCATCCACACGTCCGCTCGCCGCCGAGCGCCACACGTCCTGAACGCGGGCGGGGACGTCTTCCGGCGCGACGAAGAGATAGCTCTCGAACTGGCCGGCGAACGAGTGATGTGCCCCATCCTCGTCCAGTGCGGACGAGCGCACGGCGAGCCGCTCCCCTGGCGCCGCGTCACGAAGCAGTTGGCGCACCGCATCGGAGAGCGCGCACGCGAGATCCGCCGGCAGCTCCTCCGACGACGTGCCCGACGCAGGCGGCCGAACGGCGAACCATGCCGGAATCGGCAGTCGCGCCGCGGCGAGCGCCGCGAGCGACGCCGCCTTCCCTCCGATCTCGGACGCCGGTCCGTCCCACGCGATCCACTTCGTCATCGGGACTAGAGTCGTGCCACCAGGGGAAGCACGCCGACGCCGAGATACATCGCGATCGTCCACAGACCCGAGATCAACTCCGCGCGCTTCCCTGCGCCAGGAACCGGGTTGGCGACGAGGCGGCGCGCCGTCACCGCGCCCGCTATGCCGATCGCTCCCAGCAAGCCGGCGACGATCCACGCCGCGCCAACCTCGCGTGCGGCGAGGGTGGCGAAGAGCAGCGTACACACCATCGCGCCGAGCCACGCGAGCGTCGCACGACGAGCCCCCCACAGCGCGGAATACGTCTCGACTCCTCGCTCCTCATCGGCGGGTGCGCGGATCTTTCGCCCCAGCTCGACGACGATGCCGTTGAAGAAGCTCGCCACCAGAAACCACGCGAGCCCCTGGCTGACCACCCGCCCTGCACCGCTCGGCATCCAGTCACACGCCGTCGCGTAGAGATCGATCAGGGGAAGGATGAGCATGTGCGACCAGAGGACCGTGATCGGATGGCGGCGCAGCCACTCGCGCACGCCGAACTCGCGCGTCATCAGCGCCATGAAGCCCCAGACCGCGAATAGTGGCGCCACCAGGTGCGGCTCGAGCCAGAGCGCGAGCCCGAGCTGGATCAGCGCTCCCGAAGCGGCGACCCAGGTCAGCTCACGGAGCGTGACCAGTCCTCGCGGGACGGGCCGGTACGGGCGCCAGCGAAGGTCGTCGTCGAAGTCCTTGTGCTCGTCGGAGACGCGCAGCTGGAAGAAGAAGAGCAGACAGCTCAGGAACGCGACGACGAGCGAAGCGCCCCGAACGCTGAACGCGGTCCCGTCACGCGCGGCACGCAGCTGCGCCGAGTAGCACACCGCACCGCTCGAGAACGCGGCGATCAGTGCCCCGTGTGCCAGGATGGGAAAGCGCTCGCGCTGGTAGACGATCCATCGCGGCTCGGCCGTCGTGCTCATCGAGTGCGCGACGCGTGCGCGGCCGTGAATTGCCCCGCCACCAGCGCGCCGACGATCGAAAGCTCCCCTCCCAGTGCGACTGCCGCGCAGACCTCGGCGAGGGCGTTGGCCGAGCCGGGCTCCGGCAGATCCAGCAGCTCGAGACACGCGTGCTGTGTCGGCAGCCCGGTCCCGCCGCCCACCGTGCCGACGACCAGATTGGGCAGCGTCACCGAAGCGTACAACGCGCCGTCCTCGTACTCCTCGAATCGCGTCACGCCGACCGCCGACTCCGCGACGCACGCTACGTCCTGCCCGCAGGCGAGATAGAGCGCCGCGAGCCCGTTCGCATAGTGCCCCTGCACGCCGATCGTTCCGCTCATCACGCCGCCCATCGCGGACATGCTCCAGTAGCGCGTCATCATCTGCACGGTGGTGTGCAGCCGGCGCTCCACGACCTCGGCCGGAACGATGCACTCGCACGTGACGCTCTTCCCGCGCCCGCCGAGAAAGGATTGCGCGCTGGCCTTCTTGTCGCCCGAATGGTTGGCTTCGACGAAACCGTACGTCGGCTTCACTGCGGCGTGCTCGGCGATGAACTCGCAGATCGCCTGCGTGGCGATCGTCACCATGTTCTGCCCCGCCGCGTTCCCGGTCGTGTACTCGAAGATCAGGTAGACGTGGTTCCCTTCGAGGTTCACGCGCATGTCGCGCAGCCGGCCGTGCCGCGTTGTCGCCTCGGCGATCCGCCGCATCTCCGGCAGCGCACCGACCGCCCAGGCGACGAACTTCCCCGCCTCACCGACCGTGCTGAAGGCGAAGCCCGGCGCGCGACTCAGCCCTTCGTGCAGGACGATCGCCGCGCACCCTCCCGCCTCAGAGATGATCTGCGCACCGCGGCTGTACGACGCGACGAGCGCCGCTTCCGTGGTGGCGAGCGGCACATAGTAGTCGCCCTGCGCGTAGGTCCCGTTCACGCGCAGCGGGCCGGCGACGCCGACCGGGAGCCGGACGGTGCCGATGAAATTCTCGATATTGCGCGAGTAGAGCGCCGCAGTCGCTCCGCTCACCGCGTCGAGCAGCACGCCTTTTTCACTCTCCCGATGGGGAAGCAGCTCCCACCGCGCCGCTATCTCCTCCGCACCCGTCCCCATTGCACGCGGGAGGCGGGCGGCCGGATCAGCCGACTTCGGCGCGAGTTTTTCGAGCAGCTCTTCCGTCGTGTGCGAGCGAAGCAGTTCCTCGAGCGTCGCGCTGGCGCTTCGATGGTCGATGGTCATGACTCAAAGATACGACAGCCACCAGTCGCTTCGCCGCTTCTTGACACCGGCGAACCACTTGCAGAGCGGATAGATGAGCAGCACACCGAGAAGCCAGAAGGCGTATACCACCGGCAGTGAGAATCCAACGTTCTTGAGCGCTTCGGGTGGAGTGTTCTGCAACACGTGGAGGGCCGTGGTGTTCATTCCCGCCAGGCTCCAGACGATGAACGCCGTGCCGTGTGCGTACAGCCACTGCAGCATGTAAAACAGCATCGGCACGCGTCCGTAGGTCACCAGGGCGCTTCCCAGTCGCCCGCGCCCTTCGCGTTCCATGAACGCCAGCAGAAGGATCCCCGGTCCGATCGTCATGCAGAGGTAGAGCAGCGACGGCGGATACTTCGTCGTGTTCAGGAACGACAACACGGTGAACACGAAGCCTCGCGGCTGCACCGACCACTTGGCCGGGTCACCGTAGAGATTCGTCGCGCGGAGTGCGACGAACAGCAGCACGATGCCTCCGCCGAGCCGGCTGAGCGCCCGACGACGCGTGGCCGCATCCAGCGTGTAGAGCTTGCCGAACACGTATCCGGCGGCCATCACGCCGATCCATGGGATCAGCGGATAGAGCGCGAGTACGAAGATCCCCTTCCCGCCGAAGAAGATCGGGCCGGACACGTGGAGCAGTCGAATCGCCACGTCGCCGGCACCGCACTGCGGCTGCCCGGGGAGGCAGGTGGCGACGTGAACTCCATCGAACGCGTTGTGCACCAGGATCATCGCCAGGCTGAACACGCCGATCGCCTTGAGCGGGAGATGCACCAGCGCGGCGAGCACGATCATCGACCAGCCGAGCGCCCAGATGGTCTGCATCACGTAGGCGCCGTGCGGCAGGAAATCGCCGCTGATGCCGAATCGGATGACGGTGAGCTCGAGGAAGAGGAGCCAGAGGCCGCGGCTCACGAGGAAGCGGGACATCTCGGCGGGCGTCGCGCCACGCGCCGCGCGGAGATACGCCCCCGTGCCGGCGAGGAAGAAGAAGGTCGGCGCGCAGAAGTGCGTGATCCAGCGCGTGAAGAACAGTGCTACCGACGTCTTCGTCAGGTCCGTGGGATCGAACTGGAACGCCGCAGCGCTGAAATAGTCGCGCGTGTGGTCGAGCAGCATGATGACCATCACGAGGCCGCGCAGCAGGTCGATCGAGTCGACGCGTTGCCGCTTCGGCGGCGCGTACGTGACGGCGTCGAGCGGCGCCGTGGTGGGAGCGGCGGTTGCCATCATGACCTCGAGACGGCGGGTGGGGTGGGATACCAACCGCTACGGTACTGAGCCGAAGCGCTCCACGCCAGATGGAACGTGGTTCAGTCCCATCGTACTTCTTCTTCAGCTACATTCTTCAAGCTGACCAGTCTCGCTCACGCTCTGAAATCCATGGCTTCGAACATACAGGCCGACGTCGTCATCATCGGCGGCGGCCCTGGCGGATACGTCGCCGCCATCCGTGCCGCCCAACTCGGGCTCAATACCGTCTGCGTCGAGATGGACAAGACGCTCGGTGGCACGTGCGTCAACGTCGGGTGCATCCCGTCCAAGGCCCTCCTCAACTCGTCCGAGCACGTCGAGTTCCTGCACCAGCACGCCGCCGAGCACGGCATCGGCGTCGGCGAGGTCCAGATCGACCTCGCGCGCATGATGAAGCGCAAGGACGACGTCGTGGCGCAGAACACCAAGGGCGTCGAGTTCCTCTTCCGGAAGAACAAGGTCACGTGGGCGAAGGGGCGCGGCACGCTGCGCGCGGGCAATCTCGTCGACGTCGCCGGCACGGATGGATCCAGCACGACCTACGAGGCGAAGAACGTCATCATCGCCACCGGATCGCTGCCGATCGAGCTGCCCTTCCTGAAGTTCGACGAGGAGCGCGTCCTCTCGAACATCGGCGCGCTCAAGATCCCCGTCGTGCCGAAGCATCTCGTCGTGATCGGCGGCGGCGTCATCGGCCTGGAGCTGGGCAGCGTGTGGCGGCGCCTCGGCGCCAAGGTCACCGTCGTCGAGCTCATGCCCGGCATCCTGCCCGGCACGGACGAGGAAGTGGTCAAGGAAGCCGACCGCGTCTTCCGCAAGCAGGGACTCGACTTGCGTACGGGCACCAAGGTGGCCGGTGCTCGTCGCGAGGGCGACACGTTCTTCCTCGACCTCGAGAAAAACGGTGCGCCCGAGACCCTCGAGGCGGACTACGTGCTCGTCTCGGTCGGTCGCAAGCCGGTGCTCGGCGGCATCGACGCGAAGGGACTCGGACTCGCGCTCGGCCCTCGCGGCGAGGTGCTCGTCGACGATCAGATGCGCACGAACCTCCCGAACGTGTTCGCCATCGGCGACTGCGTCGGGGGCAAGCTGCTCGCCCACAAGGCCGAGGAAGAGGGCGTCATCGCGGCGGAAGTCATCGCCGGCAAGCCAGTGCACATGCACTACCGCTCGATCCCCGGCGTCGTGTACACCTGGCCCGAGGTCGCGACGGTCGGGCTCGCGGAGCACGAGGTCAAGGCGTCGGGACGTGAGTACCGTGTCGGGAAATTCCCGTTCACGGCGAACGGGCGCGCCCGCACCGCCGGCGACGCGGTCGGTTTCGTGAAGGTCATCGCGGATGCGACGACCGATGAGCTGCTCGGCGTGCACATGATCGGGCCGAACGTCTCCGAGCTGATCGCCGAGGTCGTGCTCGGATTCGAGTATCGTGCGTCGTCCGAGGACATCGGCATCACGGTGCACGCCCACCCGACACTCTCCGAAGCGACCAAGGAAGCCGCCCTCGCTGCCCTCGGTCGCGCGATCCACTTCTAGTCGCAGTGGCTTCGATCGTCGTGCGGCCGCTGATGCCGGCGGATGCGGAGCCGGCGCGAGCGCTCCTCGGAAACATCTTTCGCGGCACGGCGTACCTCGAGCGTATGAACGAAGTGCTCGAGAGCGCCCTGCAATTCGAGGATCCGGAGTACCTCTGCCTGCTCGCCGCCCCGCACGAGGACGACGCGCCGGATGGGCTCGTGCTCTTCGGGACCATTCTCGGCGCGCGGCTGGCGACGAAGGTTCACGCAGTGGTCTCGCCCGACCCTCTCGTTCAGCTCGCGCTCGTGGATGCCGTGCGTGAGACCTGCCGGCATTCCGGCGAGCGCCTGGTCATCTGTGAGCTGCCGAACGATCCACCTTTCGACGTCTCGGCGATCGCGCTTGCGGCGCGGGGCTTTCGTGAGGAAGGGCGCGTGGACGATCTGGTGCGCGATGGTGTCGCGCTCCGACTGCTGGTGTGGCGGCCCGGCGAGGAGAGCGACGCGTGATGGATCGACGTCGATTCATCGCGCTCGGCGCCGGCGCTCTCGGCGTCGCGGCAGCGACTGGCCTGTACGCGTGGCAGATCGAGCCGTTCTGGATCGAGATCGTGCGACGTCCGATGCCGCTGGCGAATCTGCCCCAGGAGCTCGTCGGGAAGACGCTCCTCCAGGTGAGCGACATCCACGTCGGGCCCAACGTGAGCTCGGACTATCTCATGCGATCGTTCCGAGCCGGGCAATCGCTCGAGCCCGATTTCGTCGCCTTCACCGGCGATTTCGTCTCGTATCGCTCGGCACACGAGGTGAGAGAGCTCGCTCGCGTGCTGCGCAGCATGCCACACGGTCGGATCGGCACGGTGGCGTCGCTCGGCAATCACGATTACGGACACAACTGGCACAACCTCGCCGTCGCGGACGACATCTCGCGCGCCGCGACGGACGCCGGGATGGTCGTGCTGCGGAACGATGTGCGTACCATCGGCGGGCTGCAGTTAGCGGGGCTCGCCGACTTCTGGAGCCCCGAGTTCGGGCCGAACCACGGCGAGGCACCTCAAGGTCCGTTGTTCGCTCCGCCATCGAGCCCCTTCCTGCGCGCTGGAACCGACGCGGCTACGGTGCTCCGTGAGCTCGTCCCCGGACAGCCGACGGTCGTGCTATCACACAACCCCGATACGCTGGATCTGCCGATCTGGGAGGGCGTCCGCGGTTGGGTCCTCGCCGGACACACACATGGCGGCCAGGTTCGCGCCCCCTTCCTCCCCCCGCCCGTGCTCCCGGTGAATAATCGCCGCTATACCGCCGGCGCATTCGACGTCGGACCCGGGCGCACGCTCTATATCAATCGTGGCCTCGGCTTCCTCATTCAGGTCCGTTTCGACGTGCGTCCCGAGCTCACGCTGTTCACGCTCGAGCGCGCATCGTCTGTGGGGTAATCCGTGGTGGGCTGAGCACTGCGTCACGATGCGTAGCGTGGCGAGAAGCGCTCGATCAGATTGTCTTCGTATTCTGCGTTCCCGCTTCACCAGGGTTTCATGAGCGACGACGTCCCCACCTCGAACAAGACTCGCGTCCGAAGGCAGCCTCCGGTTCCAGTCACGCTGG
>Ga0105248_10006970_pt1 | contig 12381 bp, 10 predicted proteins | sample KBSS34metaG_FD_81524 | JGI IMG/M metagenome (GOLD analysis project Ga0105248, IMG submission 81524) | Switchgrass rhizosphere microbial communities from Kellogg Biological Station, Michigan, USA - KBS S3-4 metaG | ecosystem: Host-associated > Plants > Roots > Rhizosphere > Soil | place... | reverse complement strand
GGAACTCAAGGACACCGCCGCGCTGAGATTGTTCCTGCTCGATCAGGACGGCCCCGAACCCGAGGACACCGAACGCGCTCGCACCCGCGGGCTGTCCAAGGGCCAGCAGCGCCGCAACGGCAACGTTCCGGTCCGCGGCGAACTCACCCCGGAGGCGTGGGCGACGCTCGAGGCGATCTTCGCCAAGTTCGCCGCCCCGGGCATGTGCAATCCCGACGATCCCGCACCGTGCGTGTCGGGGACACCCAGCCAGGCGCAGATCGACAACGACCACCGCACACTGGCGCAGCGCCAACACGACGCCCTGGTCATCATCGGGCGGATCGCGTTGATGAGCGGCCTGGGTGAGCTCAACGGGTTGCCGGTGTCGATCATCATCCGCACCACCCTCCAAGACCTCGAAAGCCGAGCCGGGGTCGGGACGACCGCAGGCGGCACCGTCATTCCGATCCAGGACGTCATCCGATTGGGCGGGCACGCCAACCACAATCTGGCGGTCTTCGACGGTGTCACCGGGCAGGCCCTGAACCTCTACCGCACCAAACGCACCGCCTCCGCAGCCCAGCGGATCATGCTGATCGCGCGGGACGGGGGGTGCACCAAACCGTGCTGCACCGTCGGCGCCTACGGCAGCCAAGTCCACCACGCCGCCGCCGACTGGGCCGACGACGGCAACACCAACATCGACGAACTCGCCCTGGCCTGCGGCCCCGACAACCGCCTCGTCGACCGCAACGGTGGCTGGACCACCACGATCAACAGTGGCGGCGAAGTCGAATGGATACCACCACCACACCTCGACACCGGCCAAGCTCGGATCAATTACTACCACCGCCCCGAACTCCTCCTACGCCCACCAGAGGACCCACAACCCCAGCAGGACAACGACACCGACGTCGCACCCATCGAGCCCGTCAACCTCGACGACCTATGCGACGGACCCCAACCCGGACTCATCGCCGGCCAATCCGACGACGCCCAACCTGAAGCCCTCGCCGACCCGCGCGACGGCCCTCAACCCGGAGTCGTCGGCGACCCATGCGACGAAGGCGATCCGTTCTACCCATGGGGCGACGCCAACGCCGAAACCGCACCGGCGCAACCCACCCGGGACGACGACGCCGAACCGTTCGATCCCTGGCGCGACGATCCGCAACCCCAGCAGGACAACGACATTGGCGCTAACGCGCTGGTCGTAGGCGACCGGAACGACGACGACGCCGAACCGTTCGATCCCTGGCGCGACGATCCGCAACCCCAGCGAGCCGCCAGAAGCGACGAGCCCGGCGGACCCGCGCCACCCGAGTGGCCGTGGGACTAGCGGTGGATCAAACGCGCAGTTCTCCAGCTTCGGGAACGTCTCGCGATAGCTGAAACGCGCAGTAGCCCACGGGATCGTCCCGCAGCAATTCATTCAGTGGTTCCCCCGCCGAGGCAAACCCCGACCCACCACACGCCTAGTCCGCACTGTCGCGGCACGGGATGTGCGCCAACACCGTGGTGCCACGCGCCGGCGCGCTGGTGACCTCGAGGCGACCGGCCACCGCTTCCACCCTGTCCTTGAGTCCGAGCAGTCCGCTGCCGCCGCCTGAGGCCGCCCCGCCGATCCCGTCGTCGGTCACCTCGAGGCGAAGCTCGTCCTCGTCGCAGTGAACGCGCACCGTCACCCCGGATGCCTCGGCGTGCTTGGCGACGTTGGTCAGTGCCTCGGCGACCACGTAATACGCTGCCACTTCGATGGATTCGGGCAGCCTGCGGTCCATGGCGAGCTCGAGCCCGACGGGCACCGTCGAGCGGCGTGCCAACGTCTTGATGGCAGGCCCGAGGCCGCCCTTCGACAGGATGGCCGGGTGGATGCCCCGGGACAACTCCTGAAGCTCCGTATACAGATCGGCCATGCCGGTGATGAGGTTGTCGACCTGTTTGTGCACGGGGGCATCGTCTTCGGGAATCGACGCCTCCAACGCCCGCAGCCCGAGGCCCAGCGACACGATGCGCTGCTGCGCGCCGTCGTGCAGGTCGCGCTCGATGCCCCGCCGGGCCTGGTCGGCCGCGGCGACGATGCGCGCACGCGAAGCCTGCAGTTCCGCCCTGGTCTCCGCGTTGCCAATGGCGGTGGCGACCAGATCGGCGAAATCGGTTATCCGATCCTCTGTTTCGGCGGGCAGCGGTTCTTGACGCGCCGAACCGACGATCAACACCCCCCGCGGCTCGCCGCCGACGGTCACGAGGCTGCCGACCCCGGAGCGGATACCGAGACCGCGCAACCGGGCCGCAACGGGTCCGTCGACCCCCACGTAGTCGTCGATCCGGGCCGGCGTACCGGTGTCGCGGACCCGTGCGGTCAAGCTATCGCCTGCCAGCGAGAGTCGCTCCCCCACCGTCAGTCCCGCCTCGCCTGCGGCGTCGTGGGAGGCCAGCACGACGCACTGGTCACCGGGTTCGAACTTGGTCAGCGTGACGTGCTCGACGTCCAGCCCGCGAGCCAGTTCGGTCACCGCGACGGGGTACAGGTCGGTCGGATCAGCGCCCCTCGCGACGAGGGTCGCGACGCGACGCAGCGCCGCCTGCTGGCGGGCCAGGGCGGTGGCCACCTGGCGGCGCTCCTCCGACTCGGCGGCGCGAAGCCTGGCTTGGCTGGCGAGCACGCTGGCCAGCAGTGCCAGTGGAAGGAACACGAAGACCGCGGGGAACAGGTTGTCGCCGTCCTCGACGTGGAAGTAGACGTACACCGCCGCGCTGGCCAACGACGTGGCCAACGCCAAGCCGAAGTTCCACCCGGCGGCGACGACCAGCACGCCGAGCAGGAAGATCGCCCCGTACGAATTGTCCGGTGCGGTCCGCTTCATGACCAACACCAGAAACGTCTCCCCGACGATGAAGCCGATCGCGGTGACGACGCCCCAGCCGAACGGCCGCGCGGTCGGGCGCAGCACCAACGCAAGCAGGCGATTGCGCAGACGACCCCGTTGCTCGTCCGCAGAGTCGGGTCGTTCAGTCATTTGCACGGATGTTAATGCTTCGACGACGGCTGAGGATTCCCGCTAGCGGGAATGCCATGGGAGCTTTGGTCTGACAAACTCGGTTGATGTGCTACCTGGACCGTCGTTCGTGCGTTGCCTGATCGTCGACGACAGCGCCAACTTTCGCGATGCCGCGCGCAGCATGCTTGAGCGCGCGGGCATTGACGTGGTTGGGATGGCTTCCACCGGCGCAGAAGCGCTCGACCGTTACCGCGAGCTGCGTCCCGACGTCACCCTGGTGGACGTCGACCTCGGCGCGGAGAGTGGTTTCGACTTGGCGAACCAGTTGAACGACGCCGATTCGCCTGCGCCGTCGGTGATCCTGATCTCGACGCACTCCGAGCAGGACTTCGCGGACATGATCGCGGACAGTCCTGCGCTGGGGTTCGTACCGAAGTTCGCGCTCTCCCCCGACGCCATTCGGGAATTGATGGCCGCTCGCTAGGGGCGAGCGAAGCGACGCGCGAAGTGTGGTTGGGCCGCGTCAGAGCGAGTCGAGGTACATGATGACGGCGCGCACGCGGCGGTGGTCGTCGCCGGTCTCCGGCAGGTCGAGTTTCGTGAGGATGCTGCGCACGTGCTTCTCGACGGTGCCTTCGGTGACCCAGATCCGCCGCCCGATGCCGGCATTGGAGAGGCCTTCGGCCATCAAGGTGAGCACTTCGCGTTCCCGCGCGCTGAGCGCGGCCAGCGGATCGTCGCGGCGCCGCGCCGACACGAGCTCCTGAACGAGTGCCGGGTCGACCACGGATGCGCCGTTGGCGATTCGGCCCACGGTGTCGACGAAGTCGGCGACATCGGTGACGCGACTCTTCAACAAGTACCCGATCGAATGGCCGCCGGCCAGGAGCTCCATCGCATGGTCCACGTCGACGTGCGCCGACAGCACCAGAATGGCGACGTCGGGCCACTCGCTGCGGATCGTCTTCGCGGCATCGAGGCCCTCGGTGTCGTGAGACGGCGGCATCCGGATGTCGATGATCGCGAGTGCGGGTCGTTCGTCACGGACCAACTCCAGCAGCGCCGACGCATCACCGGCCTGCCCGACCACGTCGAAGCCCGACCGCTCCAGAAGGCTCGCCAAGCCCTCCCGAAGGAGGACGTCGTCGTCGGCGACCACCACGCGTACGGCATTCATCGGAGTTGATTCTTGCATCCGCAACTCAGGAGCTACCGGCTAGCAGGAATCTTGGATGGCCGGAAAGCCGCACTCGGGTTGGCGGTCAACGTTGACGACAGCCGGGCGGGCAACGACGAGAGTTTCAGCCATCGGATGGCCGAGGAAATTTCGACCACAATTTCCACCACACAGCGGAGGAGCAGCCCGATGACCGTGACCCTGACCCGCAGCATCGTGACCGCCGGGCAGATGTTCCACGTCGACTCCGGTTCGCTGCATCACATCGAAAACATCGGTACCGACGTCGCGGAGTTCATCATCGCCTTCCGCAACGAACGGCCCGAGGACTTCGGATTCGGCGCGACCCTCGGCGCGTTCAGCGACGCCGTGCTCGGCAACACCTATGACTTGTCCTCCTCCGACTTCGCCAAGATCCGCCGCAGCACCACAGATCACAAGCTGGCCGCCCGCGTCGGTGATCCCGAGATCCCGGCGGCGGCTTACCTCAACGACCCGCACAAGTTCGACATCGAAGCCCAGGCCCCAGGACTGAACTACGCCAGCGGCAACGCGCGGTTCGCCCGCGATCAGTTCTGGCCGGCTTTGAAGGACATCTCGATGTACTCGCTGCGCGTCACCGAGCAAGGGATGCGCGAACCGCACTGGCACCCCGTGACCGCCGAGCTGGGCTACGTCCAGCATGGCGACGCGCGCATGACGATCATGAATCCCGATGGGACGCTTGATACCTGGGAGATGACCACCGGGGACATGTACTTCATCCCGCGCGCCTATCCGCACCACATCGAGAACGTCGGCACGGACGACTGGCACTTCCTGATCTTCTTCGACCAGCCCTTCCCTGCCGACATCGGCTACCGGGCCTCCGCGAGCGCTTACTCGCGCGAGGTTCTGGCGGCCACGTTCAACACCCACATCGATGACCTGCCGAACCTTCCGTTCACCCCCGGCGGACCCGCTGATCGTCAGCCGCGTCAACCCCGTCGACTGACCACCAACCAGCGATTCGGAATCTGCCCGGCGGTAAGTGCCGCGGAGACTCCACAACTCACCGAGAGAGAAGGCGCACGACCATGAGCACGATCACCACCAACGACGGCACCGAGATCTTCTACAAGGACTGGGGTCAGGGCCAGCCGATCGTGTTCAGCCACGGCTGGCCCCTTTCGTCCGACGACTGGGACAACCAGATGCTGTTCTTCGTGCAGCACGGCTACCGCGTGATCGCCCACGACCGGCGCGGGCACGGGCGATCCACGCAGACCCCCGGCGGCCACGACCTCGACCACTACGCCGACGATCTGGCCGCCCTGGTCGAGCACCTCGACCTGCGCGACGCCATCCACGTCGGGCACTCGACCGGCGGCGGTGAGGTGGTCCGCTACCTGGCCCGCCACGGTGAGCTCCGCGCGTCGAAGGCGGTGCTCATCAGCGCGGTGCCGCCGCTGATGGTGCAGACCGAAGCGAATCCCGAGGGTCTGCCCAAGTCGGTGTTCGACGGTCTTCAGGCTCAGCTGGCCGCCAACCGGTCGGAATTCTACCGCGCGCTGCCCTCGGGACCGTTCTACAACTTCGACAAGCCCGGTGTGGCACCGTCGGAGGCCATCATCGAAAACTGGTGGCGCCAAGGGATGATGGGCGATGCCCTGTCCCACTACGACGGCATCGTCGCGTTCTCGCAGACCGACTTCACCGAGGACCTGAAGAAGATCACCATCCCGACGCTGGTGATGCACAGCACCGACGACCAGATCGTGCCCTATGTCGCAGCGGGGCCGAAGTCGGCCGAGTTGCTGCAGAACGGAACGTTGAAGACCTACCGCGACAACTTCCCGCACGGCATGCCCACCACCCACGCCGACGTGATCAACGCCGACCTCCTCGACTTCCTGTCGCGGTGACGCACGTGTCCACCGTCTGCATTCACCGAGACATCGACGTGCCGTCTGGCGACCTGCATGACATCGTCGAGAAGCTATCGGAACTCTCCGAGCGCGAGTGCCGGGCCGACGGCGTGTACCCCGTCGACGACCAGGCACTCGAGTACTCCGCGACCGTCGACGTGTTCGACGTCCCCGGAGGCCGGGTGCTCGTCAGATGGACGGCGAGTTTGCCGGTACCCGATGGCCGGACCGATGCCGTGAAGGCCTTGCGGGACGCGGTGTTCCGCGACTTCGTCGATGAGCTGCGTCGCCAGGTGGACGGAGCCGCCGGGATCGGATGGGCGTCGTGACCGCCGTGGGTAGTTCCGTACCCAGGGTCGAGGGCCGGGACAAGGTGACGGGACGCGCCGTCTAGACGGCCGACGTCACGATGCCCGGAATCTGCTACAAGTTAGCCGACCCGATTGGTGGAGCTGGCTAATCGGGTGTAACGCGCGTGGGACACTCTTGCCCATGGCCATGTCTATCGAACGCCCCAAGTTGGAGGGCAACGTCGCCGTCGGGGACGACCGTCAGCTCGGGTTCGCCGAGTTCGGCGACCCCCAGGGGCGTGCCATCTTCTGGCTGCACGGCACCCCGGGGGCGCGCCGCCAGATTCCGATCGAGGCGCGCGCGTACGCCGAGCGCAAGCACATCCGGCTGATCGGCGTGGACCGGCCCGGCATCGGCTCGTCGACGCCGCACGAGTATCCGAACGTGCTGGCCTTCGCCGACGACCTGCGCACCATTGCCGACGTGCTCGGGATCGACCAGATGGCCGTCGTCGGACTGTCCGGAGGAGGCCCGTACACGCTGGCCTGCGCTGCGGCGATGCCCGACCGGGTCGTGGTCGCGGGCGTGCTCGGCGGGGTGGCCCCGACGGTGGGGGAGGCGGCGATCGCAGGGGGGCTCATGGGCTTCGGCTCCAAGGTCGCGCCCGCGCTCCCCGTCATCGGCCTGCCGCTGCGGCTGGCCGCCGTCGGCCTGGTTCACTTGATCCGCCCTATCGCGCCACTTGCCGTGCAGGCATACGCGATGGTGTCTCCCGAGGGCGACCGGCGGCTGCTGCAGCGGCCCGAATTCGGCGCCATGTTCTTGGACGATCTGCTCAACGGCAGCCGCAAGCAGTTGGCGGAGCCGTTCGCCGACGTCACGGTGTTCGCCAAGGACTGGGGATTCCGACTCGACGAGGTGAAGGTTCCCGTGCGCTGGTGGCACGGCGACAAGGACCACATCGTGCCGTTCGCGCACGGCCAGCACGTCGTGGCCCGGCTACCCGATGCCGAGCTCTACACACTGCCCGGGGAGAGCCACCTCGGTGGCCTCGGCGTGGCCGAGGAGATCCTCGGTTCGCTCATCGAGGTGTGGGACAGCGTCGACAAAGCGCACTGACCCGTGATCGTTTCGCCGTCGGGGCGTGACGATCAGCCGGATCTGCCCATGACGCCGTCGAGCCAGTCGAAGACGTAGCTCTCGAACACGGTGGCGCCGAGTCCCTCGCAGTGTCCACCTGCGCCCTCGGCCTCGGTGAACCGCTTGAGCCGCTTGGGGCAGGTGAGCTGGTCGTACAGCACCTGGCTCTGCGAGACGAAGTCGCCTTCTCCCTCCGTCACCAGCGTCGGGCAGCGGATGTCGGCGGCCACGCCCTCGAGGCTGAACTCCAGTTGCTTGCGGATGAAGTCGCCGACGGTCTTGACGCCCATGGCCGCCATGCGTGCCCCGTACCACTCCCGGTTGCGCGAGCCGTCCAGCAACTCCTCCAGCTGCGCGTCGAGCTCGGGGTCGGCCGCCGTCAGCCGAGCCACGAAGTCGTCGGGAAGGCTGAAGCTCCCCTTTGCGGGCCCGCCGATGCGAGAGGCGAACTCGAACTGACCGGGGTCGGCGATCAGGGCCGCCACGCGGGGTTCGAACGCCGCTGCGCGGGTACCGAGGTAACCGCCGAACGACCGACCGATGACCGCGACGGCCTGCGGGTGGACGCCGGGCTGGGCGAGCAGCCAATCGAACGCCACCCCGAACGGAACCTCGAAGTCGGGCCGGAAGGGGCGGCCGTGTTCATACAGCATGCCGCCCTGCCCAGGGCCTTCGAAGACGAAGAAGTTGTAGCCGCGTGGCAGGGCCATGTAGCCGGTGGCCAGATATCCCGCCTCGGCGGTCGAGTCGAATCCACAGGGCGCCAACACCGTTGGTCGTGGCATGCCGTCGTCGTTGGGCCGGAAGAGGTATGCCGTCATGGAGGCCCCCTCGAACGGGAGCTCCGCGGTGACGGTCGGCCAGCCGAGCAGCGGCTGCGCCGCTCGAAACGTCATCCGGTGTTGGCGCCACGCATGCTGCAACCGCTCGTCGCCGATGTCGCGACGTATGAAGAAGAAGGACTGTCTCCAGTACTCCGATGCCCGTAGGTAGGCCTTGCGTGCCGTCACGTCGCGCCCCTTGGCGAGCGCGTCGTCGCCGAGCGCCTGTGCCACCTGGGCCGTCGCCGACCATTCGTCGAACCAGGAGTCGTAGTCCCCCGCGCGCGTACGACTTGCCGTCGCCAGTGCCTCACCCAGATCTGCGGCATCCGCCGAGCTCGCGATCAGGGTGCGGCTGAGCTGGGCATCCAGGTCCGCGTCGTCCAGAAGTATCTTCATCAGGTCATCGCCTCGTAGCTTGGGATGGTTTGACGCTCCTCGTCGATGGTCGTGTGCCGGGCAGCAAGTCTATGGCGTGGGTGAGCACGTCACTCCTGGAACTGCGCCGGTCGCGCCGTCGGCGTCGTCATCAGCACGTCAGCGGATCCTCGAGTTGGTGGGATCGTAGACGGCCCTGAGTGTCACGTTGATCGGGTACGGCGTGCCGCCGACGTTCACCTGGTACTCACCGGCGCCAATCCACTCGGCGGTGACCACGGCGTCGTCACTCGCCTTGAGGTACGCCAGACCCACGCACGCGCCCGTCGTCTCACCCCACGCCGCAGAGGTCACCTGGCCGGCCACCGCGCCGTCGCGCAGCACCAGTTCGCCACCCCACAGCATCGGATCCGCCGATCCCACGACGAAGCCGACCACCTTGCGCCGTGGCCCTTCGGCCCTGGCCTTCTCGACGGCGACGCGGCCGAGGAAGTCGACGTCGGTCTTGAGCTTGCAGGCGAACAGCAGTCCGGCCTCGACCGGATTGTCGTTGGGGGTCAACTCGCGACCGAAGGCGCGGTAACCCTTTTCCAGCCGCAAGGATTCGATGGCGTAGTAGCCGCCGCGCGCGACGCCGAATTCGGCACCCGCGGCCAGCAGGTCCTCGTACACGCCCACCGCGAACTCCGCGGGCACGTAGAGTTCCCACCCGAGTTCGCCGACGTAGGTGATCCGCGTCGCGCGAACGGTGGAGTAGCCCAACGAGATCCGCTGGCTGGTGCCGAACGGGAAGCCTTCGTCGGACAGGTCTGCGTCGGTCAGCGTGCTCAGCAGTTCCCGTGAGCGTGGCCCCATCACCCCGAACACCGCCAACGAGGACGTGATGTCGACGAGTTCCGCCAGGGCGTCAGGCGGCACGTTCTTGCGGATGTGGTCCTTGTCCCGCTCGGTGGTGGCGGCGCTGCTGACGATCAGGAACTCGTCAGCCGCGGTGCGCGTCACGGTGACATCGGACTCGTACGTGCCGCGTTCGTTGAGCATTCCGGTGTAGACCGTCCTGCCGACCTCGACGGCCATGTCGGCCGTGCACAACCACTGCAGGGCGGACTCGGCGTCGGGTCCGACGAGCAGGTACTTCGAGAACGACGTCTGATCGAACACCGTCACGCCGGTGCGGGTGGCGGTCTGCTCCGCAGCGGACCACGGCAGCCAGTTCTGCTTGCCCCACGAGTACTCGATCACCGGTTCGGCACCGTCCGGAGCGAAGAAGTTGGCGCGCTCCCACCCCATCCGGCTGCCGAAGTTGGCTCCGGCCGCGGCCAGCAGGTGATGCACTGGAGATCGTCGGAAGGGGCGTGCCGTGGTGAGTTCCCGGTTGGGCCAAGGCACTTCGTAGTGCAGGCCCAGGATCTCGGACACCCGGTCGTGCAACCATCTGTTGTTGCCGTTGAACGGCGCGAACCGCCGGATGTCCACGCTCGTCAGATCGGTCGTCGGAGCACCGTTGGCGATCCACTCCGCCAGCGCCCGGCCCGCACCGCCGGCCGACGCGATGCCGACGGAGTTGAAGCCCGCCGCGACGAAGAAGTTGGCGCACTCGGGCGCCTCGCCGAGGATGAACTGATTGTCCGGCGTGAAGCTCTCCGGCCCGTTGTAGAGCTTCTTCAGCCCCGTCTCCTCCAGCACGGGGAGGCGCAGCAGGGCGTTGTCCATGAGGATCTGGAAGTGGTCCCAATCCTCTTCCAGCAGTTGGAATTCGAACGGGTAGGGAATCTGATCGGGACCGACCCAGGGCTTGGCCTCTGGCTCGAAGCCGCCGATGACCAGCCCGCCGACCTCCTCCTTGAAGTAGGTGTATCCGTCCGGGTCGCGCAGGATGGGCATGTCGGTGTGCACTCCGGCGATGGCATCGGTCACGACGTAGAAGTGCTCGGCCGAGTGCAGCGGCACGTTGACCCCCGCCATCGACCCGACCTGCTTGGCCCACTGCCCCGCACAGTTGATGACGAGTTCGGCGTCGACGTCCCCGGCATCGGTGCGCACCCCCGTCACCCGGCCGTCGCGCGTCGTCACCCCAACTACCCTGGTGCGCTCGATGATTCGGGCCCCACGCAGCCGGGCGCCCTTGGCGAGGGCGAGCGTCAGATCGGTCGGATTGGCCCGCCCGTCGGCGGGCAGCCAGATGGCCCCGACGAGGTCGTCGACCCGCATCACCGGATAGTGTTCCAGCGCCTGTTCGGGGGTGAGTAGCTCGCACTCGAGGTCGAAGGCGGCCGCGTTGGCCGCGGTTCGGCGCAGTTGGATCATCCGGTCCTCGGTGCGCGCGACCGTCACCCCGCCGCACTGCTTGTAGCCTGCGGTCAGCCCGGTCTCGGCCTCGAGTTCGGTGTAGAGCTGCGTCGAGTACTGCACCAGCCGGGTTCCGCTCTCCGACGCACGGAGCTGGCCGACCAGACCCGCGGCGTGCCAGGTGGTTCCGGACGACAGCTGACCCTGCTCGAGCAGGACGACGTCGCCGTATCCGAGCTTGGTCAGGTGGTAGGCCACGCTGGTCCCGATGACGCCGCCACCGACGATGACGACCTGGGCACGGGTGGGCAGCCCGCGGGTCGGAGGGTTACCAGCGGTAAGGGATCCGCTGGGCGAAGCGGGGGCGGGAGAATCGTTGGTTGGCATGGTCATTCCTCGCTAGTCCGATGCCTGCACGTCGTCGAGCATTGCGTCGAAGTCAGGGCCCTTGAACTCGGCGACGGCGGCTTCGTACCGTTCCATGCCCCACCCCCAGAAGTCGAAGTCCAAAGGGCTCGAGCCGTTCTGGATGCAACCCCACAGCGCCCAGCCGTACATCCCGACGATGCCCTGCAGTCGAGCCCTGGCGATCTTGTGCCGCAGTCTGCGACCGTAGTACGCGGTGACCAGTTCCTCGCGCTGTTCGGCGGACAGCTGACACTCGCAGGAGGTGTTGCCCAGTTCGAAACACGGGTCGTTGTTGCCGGAGTACTCGTAGTCGATCAGCCACATGGTGTCGCCGTCCTCGACGAAGTTGGCCGCCAACAGGTCGTTGTTGCACGGCACCGTGGTCTGATCGGTCGCCGTCAGCACCTGCCGTGCGCGTTCGAACTGGTCGGCGAAGTCCAGATAATCGTTGGGGATTCGGAAACCGTTGTCTTGCACGACTTTCAGATACCGTTGCTGTTTGGCGAACATGTCGAAGGTGCCTTGGAAGGGCGGTCCCGAATGCAACCTGCGCATCGCCGTCGCCGCCTTCGGCAGCACGCCGGGTCGTTGGAAGTCGTCGTTGGACAGCGTGGTGCCTTCGAGGAATCCGAGCAGCAGGATTCCGAGGTCTGGCCGGTAGTCGATCACGGGGGCGCCCACTCCGGCTTCTGCGGCCGCCCGGGAGTTGTAGTGCTCCTGGTCGCGGTCGATGCCGAGCAGGCCCGCGGTGTTGCCCGAACACCGCGCGACATAGCACCCGCTCGCCGTGGTGACTTTGACGTTTCGGTTCGTCAGCCCACCGGAAAGCTCTTCGAGCCGCCGCTTTTGCCCGGCCAGCGCAGGCAGCTCGTCGAGGATCGCGTCGAGCTGGTCGTCGGTGAGCGAGAAGGACATCGGGTCAGTCGACGTGTTCGGCGAGCAGGGCCCGGCGCAGCAGATGCATGGCGACGGTCGTCGATCGTTCG